>ERZ1066135.576-NODE-576-length-18296-cov-6.881311_pt1 | contig 18296 bp, 12 predicted proteins | sample MGYA00382782_ERZ1066135 | MGnify/ENA primary metagenome ERZ1066135 (study PRJEB33369, sample SAMEA5778365) | biofilm metagenome | biome: Industrial cooling water; feature: Water cooling tower basin; material: Biofilm | place: United Arab Emirates | collected... | reverse complement strand
GTGAACGTGAAGCCGTTCGACAAGTTGGTGGCCTTCGGGGCCGGCGGATCGCGGAGGTAAGCCTCGGTCGTTTGCGGGCTCGGACGCAAACGAACTCGGGCTGCCATTGGGCAGCCCGAGTAGAGGATCCCGAGCGCGCCTTGGCGCGCTCGCAGAGTTACTGGGGTCCGCTCTGCAGCGATCACGGGCAAAGCGTGAACGTGAAGCCGTTCGACAAGTTGGTGGCCTTCGGGGCCGGCGGATCGCGGAACCACGCCTGCGCATGGAACGTTTGACCCGCAGCGAAGGGGCTGCCAACCGCCGAAGCGCTGCTCGACGCACGCCACGCGTTCCAGTCGATCGAGAGCACGCCGGCGCATGAGCCCGTGGCGCCGCCCGAGTTCAGGGCAGGCAGGCGCTGCGTGGGGTTGGCCACGCACTTGATGCTCGAGCTGCCGACGGCCCACGACGTGGCCGACTGGTTCATTCCGTAGTAGAAGAGGCCCTGCTTGTTGCCTTCGACCTGCGTGCAGCTCAGCGTGAAGCCGCTGGCGGCCGAGGCGCTCGGCGTACCCGAACCACCCATCGAGGGGATGCAGAAGTTCGAGGTGATCGAGCTCGTGCAGTAGGGCCCGATGATGCCGCAGCTCGAGCCGGGGACTTCGACGCCGGTGAAGGTCACCGTCGTCGGCGTGCCGGGCTTGAACAGCGTCACCGTCACGTCGCCCGTCGTCGGGGCGGCGTTCGAACGGAAGCGGTAGTTGTAGGTCGTGCTCCAACGCAACGCGTTCGCGTTGGGGTTGGTGGTGAAGGCGTCCGTCTGCCAAGTCAGCGAGGTGCCGGGCACGACGATCGGGGTCCAGTCCGTGCCCGAGTAGGGCTCACCCGAGTGGTAGTCGACGTCGGTGAAGCCGATGTCGGTCGCGCTCGCGCCCGAGGGCAGCGGGATCGCGATGCGGCAGGCGCCGCGGTCGCTGTTCATGTTGAACAGCGCGTACTCGTAGTTGTGCTGGCCGCCGCCGAGGTTCGTCACCTTGCGGGCCAGGTACAGACGGCCATCGTTCGGCACGTCGACGAAGCTGATCGACACACCGGCGTCGATCTGGGCCCAGCGCTGCACGGCCGGGATCAAGGGGATCGTCGAGCCGGTGAAGCTCATGTTGTACTGGCCGCCCGAGAACGCGCCGACGGTCGCCTGGCGCACCGAGTAGTTGTTGTAGCGCTGGGCTTCGGCCTCGTCGGTGCAGATGTAGACCACCTCACACCAATACTGCGCACCAGCGTTGAGCGCCGGGTCGAGGTCGGTGTTCTTGACGGCCAGGCGCTTGTAGGTCGCGTTGCCAGTGGCGCCGGCGCCGAGGATGTACGGGAACGGATAGGCGCCCGTCCAAGGCTGGATTTCCGAGCGCGGGCCGCAGCCCGGCTGCGACGCGTTGAGGCCGTCGCTGTAGGTGTCCGTGGCGAACAGGCCGAGCCAGTCGCAGCTCGCCTGACCCACGTAGGTCGGGTTCGGGATGCCGTTGGGGTTGATGTTGGTGCAGCTCGGCGCGTCCGCGGCGCAGAAGCCGTGCTTGAGCCAGCTCATGCCGATCTGCTCGAAGCGCGTGGCGCCGTTGACCGTCTTGTAGCGGTACAGCTGCGTGCCGATCACCGGGTGACGGTTGGGCTGCGCGCCGGAGTCGATCCAGATCGCGATCGCGTCGCCGACGTTGCACGACACGGTCGTGACCGCGTAGGCGCCCACGCCGCTCACCGCGCCGTATTCGCCGAAGCCGCTGCCAATCGTGCTGACGATGACGTCAGGTCCGATTCCGCCGGCCGGGGCGGCCGCCGCGGCCACCGGGCGCGCCGCGTCGAACATGGCCGAACCCAGGAAGGTGACGGCGCCGAGCGACTGGCGCGCTTCGGTGCTGTCGATGCCCAGCTCGGCGCGCGCGGCGTCGCTCAGCACGAGCTCGCCGGCCAGGATGAACTCGTCGTTGCGCAGCGTGAAGGTCTGCGACTCGGTGACGACTTCGAAGACCGGGCGACCGGCCATGACGCCCGTCGAAAGGAGCATCCACTTGCCGTCGACCGTCGCGAGGGACAGTTCGCCCAGCTCGACGGTGCGCTCGCCGTTGGTGAGGACCAGTTGCGTCTGGCCCGTGGGCATCGGCTTGGAGTTCAGCGACACCAGCTGGCCTTCCGAGGCCGTGAGCTCCGAGAGTCCCGACATGCCGAGCACGGTCGAGTTCTCGCTCTGGATGCCTTGCGGCAGGACCGACCAACCGGCCGGAAGGTTTTGGTCGGCGGTCGGGAACAGCAACAGTTCACCGGCGAGCACGTAGCCGCGCACCGCGCGCTCGGACTCGGAACCAGCCATCGCGACACCGGCGAGGGCGCAGGCGGCGAGGGCAGACTTGGCAAGAGACCAACTCATGGGGATGGACAACCTCGGTGGATGGATGGGGAGCGGAAAGAGAGACGAGCCGGAGCCGCAGGCGCCCAGACCCAAGAGGCCGCCGCCGCCGCCACGTCGCCCCCCGGGTGACGCGGCGCATGGCCCGCTCGCGCGGGTTTCGGAGGCCTCGATTCGATTTGCGTTTTCCAATCCTATCCGCCTGCGGGGGCAGCGGGTCGGTCGGAGGACCGCCAGCGCGCCGAGCCGGGGCGAAAAGGACCGCGTTGCGCGGCGAGAGTACACGCCGCGGACGTAGAGCGAGAGCCGGGCAGCCGCGGCGGCGTGTACGACGTGCGTCAACGCGCCGAAGCTTGCGACTCCAAGGATACTGAGACGGTTCTCGCCCGGCGGATGTTCCGCCTCATCCGTCGCGACGGGCCCGCGAACGTTCCTGGGCCGCGCCCGCGGCGTCGCCGCGCTGCTCGCACAGTGCTGCGAGGGCCTCGCGCGCCGCCGGATGTCCGGGGTCGAGCTCCACCACGGCGCGCCAAGCGCGCTCGGCGCCGGCCTCATCGCCGCGCCGAATCGCCAGCAAACCCCGCAGGAACAAGCCGTCGAGGTCGTCCGGAACGGCCGCCAGCAGCGCTTCCACGGCGGCTTCGCTCTCCGCCGTCAAACCCAGGCCGAAGTAGACGCCCGCGAGCCGCCGCCGCGCGGCCGGCGAATTCGGGTCGAGCGCGAGCGCCTCCTCGAAGGCCGTCCGCGCGTTCGTCAGGTCGCCCTGCACCAGTGCGGCCTGACCACGCTCCAGCGCGGCGGCGAGGGCGGCCTGCGTGCGCGCGCGCTCCAAGCTCGCCTGCTCCGCGGCGGCGCGTGAGGCCTGGCGCGCGTACCCCGCGTGAGCGGTGACCGCGAGCACCAGCACCATGCTCGCGGAGAACACGTAGCCCGAGCGCGTCAGGCGTCCGGAGGCGCGCAGGACGTGGGCCTGCAGCGACACTTCGGAACGCAGTGCGAGCCGCGCGAGCAGCAGCACTCCGTACGCGACCAGTCCGGCGAGTCCGAGCGCCAGCAGCAGCGGGATGCCTTCACCCAGTTCCAGCGCGGAGGTCCACGGCGCGCGCTCCGCGAGCCAGGCTTCGAAACCGGCGAGCGGACGGTAGCCGCGGAGCACGTGCAGGGCGACGAGGTAGCTGCCGCCGACCAACGCTTCCTCCGCGAGCGCCGGCCCCCCACTGCGCGTGGACTTGCCGCGGAAGAACCACGCCACCGCCAGCGAACCGGCGGCGATCGCCGCGGCGAAACCTCCGTGCTCGGCGAAGCTGAACAGCTGCTTGTGCGAGAACAGCACGGTGAACAGCCCGAAGACGAACAGCGCGCTCAAGAGCCAACGCGCCGCGTCCGCGGCGAACGGCGAGCTCTTGGCGGGCGCAGCACTGCGGCGCGCGGTCCACAGCGCGGGCGCGCCGAAGCCGACGTAGAGCGCATCGTTCGGACAAGCGCTGACACAGTCCAGGCACTTCATGCAGCCGGGGTCGATCACCGCGCCGAAGTCGCGCACCTCCTGGTGCACGCGCACGTTCGACGAGCAGGCCACGGTGCATTTGCCGCACTGCTGGCAGGCGTCGGTGACCCGGATGCGCTGCGGCGCGAGTTGGTCGACGACGCCGAAGATCGCGCCGTAGGGGCACGCGTAGGTGCAAAAGCCCTTCGAGCCGAGGAAGTACACCATCCCCGCGCCGGTGACGAGGAAGGTGACGACGGCCATGGTCGCGCCGGGGAAGGTCACCCAGAACTCCTCGGTGTACAGCGCGAGGTGCGTCGGGATGCTCTGGTTCTGCCACAGCCGGTAGAGCCACGGTCCCAGGAACATGTAGACGCAGGCGACCAGCGGCACGAGGCCGAGCACGCCGAGTTGGATCGCGCGCGGGCGCACGCCGGCGCGCAGGAGCAGCCAGCGAGCCCCGTCCTGGAGCGCGACGAGGTGGCAGGCCCAGCCGCAGAACCAGCGGCCGAAGAGCGCCGTGACTCCGATCGCCAGGGCGAAGAACACCGCGCCGGCGTTGATGCGCCCGTGTTCGGCGAGGTCGGTCGCCTCGGAGGGTTCGAGCGGCGAGAGCGTCGAGCCGCTCCACAGCCAGTGCGCGACGTGCGCGAGGATCGCCGCGTGCACGGCGCCGAGCACCCAGGCGCGCCGACGGGCATAGTTCGGCCGGGCGGGCGCCGGGGCGCCGGCCGTCGATTGGGGTCCGCACTCCGCGCTCACCCGCGCGATTCTGCGGCCGGCGCGTGGCGCGAGCAACCGTCGCGGCCGACTTGGAGCCGGTCGCGGCAGCGCGCACAATGCGCCGCCGCGCGCGCCGTCGCTGCGGCGCCTCGCATGTCCGACCGCGATCCCTCCCACGACTCGATCGTGCACACCGACGGCTCGAGCCCCGGGGGCGCGCGCGTGCCGGCGAGCGAGATCGTCGAACGGCTCAGCGGCCGCCCGCACCTGCGCCAGCGCTACGAAATCCGCGGCGAGGTCGGCCGCGGCGCGATGGGCGCGGTGCTGCGCGTGTGGGACGCCGACCTGCGCCGCCAACTGGCCGTGAAGGTCATGCTCGCGCTCGACTCCGAACGCGGCTCGCAGACCGCTTCACAGGAGAGCTCCGCCGCGCGGCGCTACGCGCGCTTCCTCGAGGAGGCGCAGATCACCGGCCAGCTCGACCACCCCGGCATCGTGCCCGTGCACGAAATCGGGCTCGACGGCGACGGGCGGCTGTACTTCACGATGAAGCTCGTGCGCGGGCGCGAGCTGCGCGAAGTGTTCGAGCTGGTGCGCAAGGGCGAGGACGGCTGGAACCTCACGCGCGCGCTCAACGTGCTCCTGCGCGTGTGCGAGGCGATGGCCTTCGCGCACGAAAAGGGCGTGGTGCACCGCGACCTCAAGCCCGACAACGTGATGGTCGGCCGCTTCGGCGAGGTGTACGTGATGGACTGGGGCCTGGCGAAGGTGCTGGGCGCCCAGGACACGCACGACGTGCGCATCCGCCGCGCGGATGCGTCGCAGAGCTTGGTGCGGACCGAACGGCGCGACCGCGCGCAGCAAGCCGACTCGCCGCTGGCCACCATGGACGGCGACATCGTCGGCACGCCCTGCTACATGCCGCCCGAGCAGGCGCGTGGGCGCCTGGAGGACATCGGTCCGCACTCGGACGTGTACTCGGTCGGCGCGGTGCTCTACGAGCTGCTCGGCGGACAGATGCCGTACTGCGCGCCGGGCGACCGCCCCTCGCCGCAGGCCGTGCTCGGCGCGCTGATCCAGGGCCCGCCGCTGCCGCTGCGCAAGCTCACCAAGGACGTGCCCGACGAGCTCGTCGCGATCTGCGAGAAGGCCATGGCCCGCGACATCGCGGCGCGTTACCCGAGCATGGCCGGCCTGACCGAGGATCTGCGCGCGTACCTCGAAGGCCGCGTGGTGCAGGCCTACGAAAGCGGCGCCTTCGCCGAATTCCGCAAGTGGATCGCGCGCAACCGCGCCTTCTCGGCCACGCTCGGCGCGGCGCTGCTGGTGGGTTTCGCGAGCTTGTTCGGGATGCTCAAGCTCGCGCAGGACAAGAACACCGAACTGTCGCAGCGGCAGGAGGAGCTGTCGAACGCCAACGCCGCGCTCGAACAGGAGCAGGCGCGCGTCAAGACCACGCTCGCGGAGCTCGAGGAAACCGCCGAGAAATTCAGGCTCGCGAGCGAAACTGCGACGCGCAACGAGAAGCTCTCCAAGCTCAGCGAGGACCTCGCCAAGCGCAAGAGCTACGCGGCCAGCATCGCAGCCGCCGACGCGAGCCTGGCGATCAACGACGTCGCCGCGGCCAGACAGCGACTGATCGACGAGTCCCACCGCGAACTGCGCGCGTGGGAGTGGGTGTACTTGCTCCATCGCTGCGACACGAGCGTGCGCAGCCCGGCGAACTTCACAAGCCGCAGCACGGCGCTGCAGCTCGTCACGCACGCCGCGTCGGATGCGGCTGGCAAGTTGCTCGCGGTGTGCGGCCAGGAGTCGCTCTCGCGCCAGGGCGCGGGCGTGGTGCGCTTGCTCGACCTCGAAAACGGCGGCGACCTCGTGCTCGAGCTGCCGCTGCAAGGCGTGGTGCTCGAAGCGTTGGCGCTCGCGCCGGACGGCACGCGCCTGGCGTTGGTCGGGTCCGACCACGTCGTGCGGCTGTACCGCACGAACGAAACCACACCGTACGTGCAGTGGCAGGGGCCGCGCATCTCGACCTACCGCGCGGGAGTCGCGTTCACGCGCGACGGCGCCGAGCTCGTGGTGACGCTGAGCGAGCGCGACGGCGTGCAGTTGCGCTCCACCACCGACTTGAGCCTGGTGCGCGAGGTGCGCGAGCGCTTCGGCGAAGTGACCGCGCTGGCCTGCTCACCCGACGGAACGCGCCTGGCGATCGGAGTCGAGGAGGGCATGGTGCACGTGATCCGGCTCGCCACGCTCGAGCTCGAACGCACGGTCGGCGAGCGCGCCGCCGCGCTGCGCCACGTCGCCTTCAGCCCGGACTCGCGGCGCCTGCTCGCTTCGACCGGCCTGTCGCGCGGCGCCGACCCGCGGCGCGGGCCGTGGCTGTTCACCGTGCGCGAGTGGGAGGTCGAGAGCGGCGCGCTGCTCTCGAACTGGCAGGACCACCAAGGTTCCGTGAACTGGTGCGACTACGCCGCGGGCGGACGGCTGGTGATCTCGGTCTCCGACGACCGCAGCATCCGCGTGCGCGACACGTTGCGCGGCGATGCGTGGACGATGCTCGGCCACACCGGTGCGATCAACGCCGGCGCGTTGAGCGCGGGCGGCGAGATGTTCGCCACCGGCAGCGTCGACGGCGTCGTGCGCGAGTGGTCGCCCTGGCTGGGCGAGTTCGCGAACCTGACCGGCCATCGCCGCCCCATCAAGGCGCTGGCCGTGCTCGACGACGCGGAACGGGTGCTGTCGATCGCCGCGGACGGAAGTGCGCGCCTGTGGGACTCGCGCAGCGCGCTGCTGCTGCGCGTGCTGCACCCCAGCGAGAGCGGCGCCGAGCGCGACCCGGTGTGGGCTGTCTCCCCGACCAGCGCGCAGGCCGCGACGGCCGGCGCCGGGCGCGTGCGCCTGGTGTCGCTCGAGAGCGGAGCGCTCGAGCAGACGCTCGAATCGGGCGACTCCGACCCACTCACGACGCTGGCCTTCAGCCCGGACGGCGCGCGGCTCGCCGCGGGCAGCGACCGCGGACTGGTGTACGTGTGGGAACTGGCCGGGACACGCGCGCCGGCCGTGCTGCGCGGCGCCCGCGGCAGGGCTTCACGCTTGGCTTGGCTCGACGACGGCCGCACGCTCGCCGTGGGATCGACTTGGCAAGGCGCCTCGACCGCGGTCCGCTCGGCGCGCGGCTCGGAAGTGAATGTGTTCGACGTCGAGCGCCGCGCGCTGTCGCGCCTGCTGGGCGAACTCGAAGGCGACCTATTCGCGCTCGAGCGCTCGCCCGAAGGCGATGACCTGTTGCTCGGCTGGCGGCCGCAGGGCAAAACCGCGACGCTGCGCCGCGTCGACGTCGCCAAGCTGGAGCCGCGCGGCGCGGACGTGCAGATCGACGCCGAACACGCCATGTGGTTCGCCGAGGGACGGCGCATCGTGGCCGCCGGCCGCGACAGCGGCGTGCAGCTGGTCGACCCCGGCAGCGGCGAGATCGAGATGAGCCTGCGCGTGCCGATGGAACTGACGGCGATCGCGGTGAGCCCCGACGGCCAGCGTGTGATCGCCGGCTACGTCGACGGCGCGATCCGCGTGTGGAGCTCGGACGCGCCGCTCAACCGCCACACGCGCCGCGCGTCCGCCGTGCGGGCGCGAGCCGAGTTGCTCGAGGCCTTCGAGCGCGCGATGCGCGACGAGGGGCTCAGCGCGGCGCAGGCGCTCGCGGCGCAACTGGCGCGCGGAGACTTGGACGCGCTGCGCCAGCGCGCGGCGCGCGACCTCGCGCGCTTGATCGAGTTGGACGCCCAACGCCTGCTCGCGGAAGTGCGCGAAACCTGCCGCTCGCCGCGGCGCGAGCCGATCGACTACAAGCTCGCGCTGCTCCAGGCGACGCACCTGCGGCGCGCCGCGCCTGCCGACGGCGAGTGCGCTTACGCCGAAGGCCTGGCCTTGCTGCGCCTGGGCCGCTTCGAAGCCGCTGCAGAAGCGTTCGATGCGGCGACCGCCGCGCTGCAAAAACCCGTTGACTCCAAACCCGCGCGCCAGCTCGACGAGCTCCAGGGACTGCGCGCGCTCGCCCGGCTGCGCAAGGGCGAACGCGAGGCCGCGCAGGCGCTGTTCGAATCGCACCGCAAGGCCCGTCCCGTGTTCAACGTCGTGTTCAGCGACCCGACCACGCGCGATCTGATGCTCGAGATCGACGCCGCGTTTGCGGCTCCGGCGACGCGCTGAAGCGCGCGGCGACTAGCCGTCGTAGAACACCTGCGGGTGGAGGCCGAGCACTTCGAGCTCGCGCTCCGACTGAGCCCGCGCGCGCGCCGCAGCGCTCACCATCCCCATCCGCTCCGTCGGAATCAGGCGCTGCGCGACCTCGCGCCGACCGTACGCCGACTGCACGAAGAAGCGGCCCTTGCACGTCGGCGTCGTCGGCATGCGGCGGTGCCAAGTGTCCGACACGAACAGGGTCACGTCGCCGGCGTTGGCGAGGTGGATGTCGCCGCGCTGACCGTCGTAGGTGAGGTCCACGTCCCACATGCGCTCGGACGGCGGCAGGCGCCCCGAGCGGTGGCTGCCGGGAAGGATCGCCGTCGGGCCGTCCTCCAGCGCCACGTCCTGCAAGTAGATGTGCGTGGTGATGACGAAGATCGGATAGGGAATGTGGTCCGGCCACGCGTGCTCCGGGGGGCGCGCGATGTAGGGACCGCCGTCGACGTGCCACTCCTGACCGCGCGGTGCGTACTCCATGCCCGCAGGGTTGCGCCACGACGTGCACGAGATCACATGGCAATCGTCCCCCAGCAGCGGCTCGACCAACTCCAGGATCTCGCGGCGGCAGATGGCCCGCTGCACCAGCGGACTGCGGTTGAACAGCTCGTAGCGGAACTGTTCCGCGTGTTCGCGCGTCGGGCTCGCCTTGCGCCAGTCCGGCGGAACGGTGCGGTACACCTCTTCGACCTCCTCGCGCAGCGCACGCACCTCCTCGGGCGTGAACGCCGCGCGCAGCAGAAAGTGGCCTTCCTCTTCGAGACAGTGGGCGCCGTAGGGCCCGGGGCCGGAGAACGGCTGGTTGTATCCGTGGACTTTGCGGATCAAGGCGCGCGGCGAGCGGGTTGGTCGCCGGTGCGCCGCCCGCGCCCTTTGCGACATCCTGTTTCAGCGTAGGCGCACGCGCCGCGCCCGACAAGTGCAGCCGCGCGCTACACGAACACGCGCGCGTCGCCGTCCTGCTCCTCGACGCGGTAGGTCTTCGCGTCGGCGCAGGCCACGCCGACCGCCTTGCCGGTCGCGGGATCGAACTTGTAGTTGTGCAGCGGGCAGACCACGAACTTCCCGTTGACCAGCGGACCGTCGGTGATGCGGCCGCCCTCGTGCGGACAGAGCCGATCGACCGCGCACAACTTGCCGCCGACGCGCGCGAGCACGATCTCCAGCCCGCCGGCCAGCGGGTCGCCGAGTTCGACGCGCTTGGACTGCCCCTCGGCCAACTTGCCCGCGCCCTGGATCACGACCGGCTTGCGCCCAAAGGCGCCGAACAGCTTCGAGAACATTCGGGCGATGCTAGCATCGCCGGGCGTTGCCACGGATCCGCGGCGCGCTCGAGCCACGCCCCTTGAAGCCCTGCGTCGTCGTCGACATCGTCGGACTCACGCTGCGCCAACTCGGCGAGCACACGCCGAACCTCAGTGAGTTCTGCGCACGCGGAACCCGCGCGCCGCTGACCGGCGTGTTGCCCGCCGTCACCTGCAGCGCGCAGGCGACCATGCTCACCGGCGCGCTGCCGGCGGAGCACGGCGCCGTGGGCAACGGCTGGTTCGACCGCGACAACGCCGAGGTCGCGCTGTGGCGCCAGTCGAACGCGCTGGTGCGCGGCAAGAAGGTCTACGAACTCGGCCGCGAGCGCGACAGCTCGTTCACCTGCGCCAAGCTGTTCTGGTGGTGGAACATGGGCGCGGCGGTCGACTGGTCGATCACTCCGCGACCCTTCTACCCCGCCGACGGACGCAAGATCCCCGCGGTGTACGGCTGGCCCCGCTCGTACCCCAGCGAACTCGAGAAGCGCCTCGGCGCCTTCCCGTTCTTCGACTTCTGGGGCCCCAAATCGGGCCTGCCCTCGAGCCGCTGGATCGCCGACGCGGCGATCGCCACGCTCGAGCTGCACCGCCCGACCCTGACGCTGGTCTACCTCCCCCACCTCGACTACTCGCACCAGCAGTTCGGCCCGCAGGATCCGCGCTCGCGCGCCGCGCTGCGCGAGATCGACGTCGTGTTCGGCGACCTGCTGCGCGCCGCACGAGGCGCTGGCGCGAGCGTGCTCGTGGTCAGCGAATACGGCCTCGAAGCGGTCGACACGCCGATCGACATCAACCGCGTGCTGCGCCGCGCCGGATTGCTCGAGGTGCGCGAAACGCCGGCGGGCGAGGTGCTCGACGTGTTCGGCAGCGCGGCCTTCGCCGTCGCCGACCACCAGGTCGCGCACGTGTACGCGCGCACCCAGGAAGCGCGCGAGCACGCGGCCGGCGTGCTGCGCAACACGCCGGGCGTGGCGGAGGTGCTCGACCGCGCGGCGCAGCGCCGCTTCGGGCTCGACCACGCGCGCTCGGGCGATCTGGTGGCGGTGGCGCGCAAGGGCGCGTGGTTCACGTACTACTACTGGCTCGACGACGAGCGCGCGCCCGACTTCGCGCGCACCGTCGACATCCACCGCAAGCCGGGTTACGACCCGTGCGAGCTGTTCCTCGATCCCGCGCTGCGGGCGCCCAAGCTGCGCATCGCGCTGCGTCTGGCGCAAAAGCTCGCCGGGCAGCGCTACTTGATGGACGTGATCCCGCTCGACGCGCGGCTGGTCAAGGGCAGCCACGGACGGTTGGTCGAGGATCCGCTCGACGGCCCGCTGCTGCTGAGCGACGAAGCGCTCGCCGCGTCCGAGATGGCCCGCGACGGCAGCCTGCCGATGACCAGCGTTTCCGAGCGCATCCTCGCGCGCATCTTCGGTCGCGGCGCGTGACGAACAGCCGTTCAGCGCTGCACGCCAAGGCGCGCGAGCTCGTGGAGCGCAACGCGCGGGCCCGCGTGCGCGCGCCCGAGTTCGAGCGCGGCGCAGCATGGCTCAACACCTCGGCGGAACTCGCCTTCGGCGGCGCGTTGCGCGGCCGCTTGGTGCTGCTCGAGTTCTGGAACGCGGGCTCGGTGCGCTGCCGCGAAGCGCGCGCCGAACTGGCGGGCCTCGAGCGCGACTGCGCCGAGCACGCGCTCACGCTGGTGGCGGTGCACGTGCCGACGTCTCCAGCCGAGCGCGAGCGCGACCACGTGCGCGCCGCGGTGCTGCGCGACGAGCGCGCGCACCCGGTCGTGCTCGACAACGAACAGCGCTTCGCGCGGCGTTGCGGCGTCACGTCCTGGCCCGCACAGGTGCTGGTTTCGCCCGACGGTTTCGTGCTCGGACAGGTGAGCGGCGCGGGACAACGCGCCGTGCTCGCCGCACTGCTCGCAGCCGCCCTCGAGCTCTACGGCGAACTGGGTGCGCTCGACGGCGCGGCGCCGGCGCTCGCGCTCGAGTCGCGCAGCGAACTTCCGCGCGCGCTGCGTTTTCCGAGCAAACTCACCGTCGACGCAGCTTCCAAGCGCCTGTGGATCGCCGACAGCGGCCACCACCGCATCGTCGAGTGCACGCTCGAGGGACAGTTCCTGCGGGCGTTCGGCTGCGGCGAAGCGGGCTGGCTCGACGGACCCGCGCACACCGCGCGGCTGCGCGCGCCGCAGGGCATGGCGCTCGCGGACGGCGCGCTGCTCGTCGCGGACAGCGGCAACCACCTGCTGCGCAGCATCGACTTGGCGAGCGGGGAAGTCTCGACCGTCGCCGGAACAGGGCGCGCCGGGTTGCCGCTCGCGGGTGCGAGCGCTGCACGCACGACGGCGCTGTGCTCGCCGTACGACGTGCTGCGCACCTGGGACGCGTGCTACATCGCGATGGCCGGCGCGGGGCAGATCTGGCGCTGGAGCGAGCGGCAAGCGGAGTTCACGCCCGCGAACGGCGGCGCCCCCGAGCCCGGCGAACAACTCGCCAGTCCGGTGGCGCTCGCGCTCGCCGGCGCCGAAGTGCTGATCGCCGACGCAGGCGGGGCCACGCTGCGCGCGCTGCAGCTGGAGAGTGGACAGCTGGGCAGCGCACGTGCAGCGCAGCACGAGCCGCTCCAGCCGCTGGGTGTCGCGATCGACGCGGACGACGCCGAGGCGCTCGCGTACGTGGCCGACGGTCGCGCCCACCGCATCGTGCTCGTGGGCGGCGGCGACGGACCGCCCGCCGTTTACGCCGGCGCCGGAGTCCCGGGCTGGGTCGACGGCGCCTGCGAACAGGCGCAGTTCTGGACGCCGAGCGGCCTCGCGCTGTGCGGCGACACGCTGCTCGTCGCCGACACGTTCAACCACGCGCTGCGCGCCATCGACCTGGTCGCGCACGAGGTGCGCACGCTCGACACCGCGAGCATTCCGCTGCCGCGCGCGCCGCAGGAGAGAGTCGAGTTCAGCGCGCGCGAGTTGCCGCGCATGGCGGGTGAACGCGACCACGGGCCGCGCAAGGCGCGGCTGCCCTCGAGCGGCGGCGCGCTCGAACTCGCGCTCGAGCTGGGGCCCGGCGAGTCGCTCGCGCCCGGCGCGCCGTCCCTGTACCGCGTGCTGCGCATCGATGGCGTCGCGGCGGCGCGCCAAGTGGCCGGGCCGCTGACGGGCGCGTCGACGCGCATCGAGATCGGCGTCGCCGGCGCCGGGCGGCTGGAGGTGCAGGCCCTGGTCTACACGCTCGACGCCGCGGGCGCGTGCTTTGCGCGCGGCCACCGCTGGCGCGTCGATGTCGAGCTCGACGAGCGCGCGCCGGCGCGCGCCGTGCGGCTCGTGCTCGAGCGCTGAACCAGGCGCGAAAGACTTTCCGCTCGGGCCCGATCCGCGCCGCCCCGTTTCAGTCGCGTCGAGGCGCACGCCGATGCTGCGCGAGGTCCACCGAGGGAAGAACGGGATGCAACACACTCGCCGCAGCGGCTTCACCATCATCGAATTGCTGATCGTCATCGCGATCATCGCGATCATCGCCGCCACCGCGTTGCCGCGCGTGCTCGGCGCGCGACTGTCGGCCAACGAGACCAGCGCGATCGCGACGATGCGCGCGATCGTCACGGCGCAGATGCAGTCGATCAGCTCGGGCTCGATCGACACCGACGGCGACGGCCGCGCGGAGTTCGGCTACTTCGGCGAGCTGTCCGGCGTGGCGCCGACGCGCATCGCCGGCCTGGGCGGCCCTGCCGCCGGCACTCCGGGAATCCACGAGCTCGCGCCTTCGCCGCTCTTGAGCGCGATGGGCGTCGTGAACAGCAGCGTGAGCTCGCACTCCGGCTACTTCTTCCAGGTCTGGCTGCCCGACGTCGCGGGCGCCGGCCTCGCCGAGGACGCGACCGGCGGGAAGCTCGCCGGCCCGTTCCCCGACCCCGACCTTTCGGAGGAGAGCTTCTGCGCCTACGCGTGGCCCCAACGAGCGGGCGCCACCGGCAACAAGTGCTTCTTCATCAACCAGGACGGCTTGATCCTGCAGTCCTCCAACCGCGGCCCGGGCGCCTACTCGGGCGTGGCCGGCGGTCCGGCGTACGACGCGGCGTACACGGTGGCGGGTTCGATCAGCGGCGCCCACGCCATCAACGGCACGGGCGTCGACGGCCGCACCTGGGTGCCGGTCCAGTAGTCGCCGGTTTCGTCGACGCCCCCCGCGTCCCTCGCTCGCGCGGCGCGCCCGCATTCCCCGTGCAATCCCAGGTCTACGCCTTGCTTCTGTGGCTGGCCGTCATGGCCGCCGCCAGCGCGCTCGCCGAGCATCGACGCTGGAACGCCCCGGCGCTGCTCATCGGATTGGGAATCGCGCTCGGCGCCGTGCCCGGCGTCCCGCAGTTGGACATCGAACCGGGCCTGTTGCTCGCCCTCGTCCTTCCTCCGCTGGTTTGGTCGGACGCGATGCACACCTCGTGGCGCGACTTCCGTCGCTGGCTGCGGCCGATCCTGATGCTGTCCGTCGGATTGGTGGCGGTGACGATCGCCTCCGTGGGCTTGGTGGCGCACGCGCTCTGCCCCCAGCTCCCGTGGCCAGCTTGTTTCCTGCTCGGCGCGCTGGTTTCGCCGACCGACACCGTGGCGGTGCAGGCCATCCTCGAGCGCCTGCACGCGCCGCGCCGCGTCACGGCGATCCTCGGCGGCGAGAGCTTGGTCAACGACGCGACCGGCCTCGTCGGCGTGCAGGTCGCGACCGCTCTGCTGCTGAGCGGCGCCTTCGAAGCCTCCGCGCTCGCCGGTCATTTCGCGCGCGTGGCGGGTCTGGGCGTGGCCGTGGGCCTGCTGATCGGCGCGGCGCTCGCGCTCGTCAACCGCCGCACGACCAACGTGCACGCACTGTTCTCGCTCTCGCTCGCCGCGCCGTACTTCGCCTACGTCCTCGCCGAGGGCGCTGCACGCCTCGGGGATCCTCGCCGTGGTCGTGGCCGGCTTCCTCGCCGCCTGGAACGCGCACCAGCTGCAGGGCGAAGCACGCGTCGAGCTCGACAGCGCCTGGCGCCAACTGGTGTTCGTCGGCAACTCGACCTGCTTTTTGTTCATCGGCGTGCAGACCCCGCAGGTCGTGCGCGCCGTCGAGTTGTTCGAGCAGCCGCAGTTGCTCGCCGCCGGTTTGGCCGTCACCGCGACCGCGCTGGGAATCCGGGTGCTGTGGTGCTCGCCGCCCGCCGTGCTCTCGTACTTCGGCCTGGGGCGCAAGCTGTTCCAACGCGACGGACTGGCCTCGTGGCGCAACGCAACCATCGTCTCGTGGGCCGGGATGCGCGGTTTCCTGACGCTCGCCGTGGCGCTCGCGCTTCCCACCGTGGGACTCGACGGACAGCCGCTCGCCTGGCGCGAGACGGTCATCGCCTGCGCCTTGGTCGTCGTGCTCGGCTCGCTCGCGTTGCAGGGACTCACGCTGCAGCGCCTCGTCCACGCGCTCGGCGTGCGCGACGAGGACGACACCGCGGGCGAAGTGCGGCGCGCCAAGGAGAGCTTGCTCGAGGCGGGGATCGCGCGCCTGGACGCCTACTGCTCCGAGACCGCCTGCCCGCTCTCCGTGCACCACTTCCGCGTGCACATGGCCGCCGAACTGCAGACGCTGCGGGACGAAGACGCCGAGGAGCGCCGTTCGGCGCTGTCGCGCATGAACGTGTCGCGCCAGGTGCGCCTGGAGGTCGCGGCCGCGCAGGAGCGCGCGCTGCTGCACTTGCGCGACAGCGGACGCATCAACGACAAGACCTACGACCGGCTCCGCCTCGAACTCGACCAGTCCACGCTGTCGCTGGCGCGCGAGGCGGCTTAGGGCTGCGCGCTCAGCTCACGACGGCGTCGATCAGGTCGCCGATCGTGCGGTGCGCCTCGATCGGATGGCGCAGCGGACGCCCCGCATGCACACGGTAGGTGTTGCGTCGGCCGTCGCGTTGCCGCGTGACGTAGCCGCCCTCCTCCAACTCGGCGAGGATGCGGTGCACGGCCCGCTCGGTGATGCCGACCCGCTGCGCCATCTCGCGCACGGTGGGGTCGGCGGCCTGCGCCAGGCACAGCAAGACGTGGGCGTGGTTGGAGAGGAACGTCCACGACGGCGCGGGCGGCGCGACCGGACGGGGGCGGCGGGCGGAGCTTGACGAAGCTGGAGCCATGTCTTTAGATACCTGACTTGTAGTTCATGAGACGCGAGTCTCACTACGATCTTCCCATCATTCAAGCGCGCCTAAGGCGCGACGCCAAATCTCCCATGACCAGCGCACCCACCGCCGCCGGACACTCCAACTCCACCTCCACCCACCACGGGCTGCCCGTGCCGATCACCGTCGCACGCGGCGACGGCATCGGCCCCGAGATCATGGACGCCACGTTGCGCATCCTCGCCGCGGCCGGCGCGCGCCTGGCGATCGAGGAGATCGAGATCGGCGAGAAGGTCTACGCGCGCGGCAACACCGCCGGCATCGATCCGTCGAGCTGGGACAGCCTGCGGCGCACGAAAGTATTCCTTAAGGCGCCGATCACGACTCCGCAGGGCGGAGGCGTCAAGAGCCTCAACGTGACCACGCGCAAGGCGCTGGGCCTGTACGCCAACGTGCGTCCGTGCGCCGCATACGCGCCGTTCGTGCCCACGCGCCATCCGAAGATGGACGTGGTCATCATCCGCGAGAACGAAGAGGACACGTACGCGGGCATCGAGCACCAGCAGACCGACGAGGTCGTGCAGTGCCTCAAGCTGATCAGCCGGCCGGGCTGCGAGCGCATCGTGCGCTACGCCTTCGAGTACGCCGTGCAGAACGGCCGCAAGAAGGTCACCTGCTTCACGAAGGACAACATCATGAAGCTGACCGACGGCCTGTTTCACAAGGTGTTCGACGAGATCGGCGCGGAGTACCCGCAGATCGAGAAGGAGCACTGGATCGTCGACATCGGCGCGGCGAAGCTCGCGGACAGCCCCGAGGACTTCGACGTGGTGGTGATGCCCAACCTCTACGGCGACATCCTCTCGGACGTGGCGGCGCAGCTGACGGGCAGCGTGGGCCTCGCCGGTTCGAGCAACATCGGCTCGCAGTGCGCCATGTTCGAAGCAATCCACGGCTCTGCGCCGCGCCGCGCCGGCAAGGACAGCGCCAATCCGTCGGGCCTGCTGCACGGCGCGATCCTGATGCTGATCCACATCGGGCAGAGCGACATCGCCGAGAAGGTCCACAACGCGTGGCTGCGCACGATCGAGGACGGCGTGCACACCGACGACGTCTACCGCGAAGGCACGAGCAGCAAGCGCGTGGGCACGCGCGCCTTCGCCGACGCCGTGATCGCGCGCCTCGGCCAGACGCCGGTGAAGCTGCAGGCAGTGCGTTACCAGAACACGGCCACGCGCACGTCGAGCGCCACACGCCGTCCGCGCGCGACCAAGGAACTGATCGGCGTCGACGTGTTCCTGCACTGGGACGAGGCCGACCGCGACCCGCGCCAACTCGGCGCTCGCCTCGAGCGCGTGGCCGCCGGCCTGAGCGGCGTGCGGCTCAAGATGATCTCCAACCGCGGCGTGAAGGTGTACCCCGACGGTTTCCCCGAGACCTTCTGCACCGACCACTGGCGCTGCCGCTTCGTGAGCACGACCGCCGACGCGCCGATCAACTTCGAGAGCGTGCTGCAGATCCTCGCCGCCGTGCACGCCGCCAAGCTCGAGGTGATCAAGACCGAGCACCTCTACCGCTTCAACGGCGTGAAGAGCTACTCGCTCGGCCAGGGCGAGTAACCCGCACGATTTCGACGCTGCGTTCGCCGGCCCGCGAGCCCGAGCTCGTGGGCCGGCGCTGTTTTCGAGGCGGGTCAGGAATTGACCTGCCACTCGCCGCGGTCCGACTCGAAGTACAGCGAGCGCCCGTCGAGCGAGTAGTTCCCGAGCCACAGCTCGTAGCGCTGCGCCGACGCGTCGACGTGGTAGCCCCACCAACCGTACTGACTGGGCCATTTCGGCGGATGGAGCACTTCGAGCGTCGCGGGCAACCGTCCGTGCTCGCGCCGGTACGCCTCGACCGACCGCACGAGCGCTTCCCCTTGCGCGAGCAGCTCGTCGTCCGTGCGCTCGATCCCGCAGTTCAGCGCAACTAGTGGGTTGATTCGAAATTTCGCCGCATATCTCAGGCGCCTCGCCGCCCCCCGCGGCGTTGC
>ERZ1066135.570-NODE-570-length-18500-cov-7.369856_pt1 | contig 18500 bp, 12 predicted proteins | sample MGYA00382782_ERZ1066135 | MGnify/ENA primary metagenome ERZ1066135 (study PRJEB33369, sample SAMEA5778365) | biofilm metagenome | biome: Industrial cooling water; feature: Water cooling tower basin; material: Biofilm | place: United Arab Emirates | collected... | reverse complement strand
CCTCCAAGCTCGAGAGCCTGGGCGTGATGGCGAGCGGCATCGCGCACGACTTCAACAACCTGCTCACGGTGGTGGCGGCCAGCACCGGTCTGGCGCAGAGCAGCCTGGATCCGTCGAACGAAGCGCACTCGATCCTGCAGCAGGCGCTCGACGCCTCGCAGCACGCCAGCGAGATCACGCGGCAGATGCTCGCGCTCGCTCGCGGCGAGGGCGCGGCGCGCGGCCCGGCGGACATCAGCGCCGTGGTGCGCTCGCTCGAGAAGCTGCTGCGTTCGTCGATCAAGAAGCGCGTGCGGATCGAGTACGAGCTCGAAGAGCATCTGCCCGTCGCCACGGCGGATTGGGCGCAGCTGCGCCAGCTCGTGCTCAACCTCGCGCTGAACGCCGGCGAAGCGTGCCAGGAGCGCAACGGCGCGCTGCGCATCTCCACCGGCTCGCACTCGTACGAAGCGGCCGACCTTGCGGTTCCGGCCTTCCGCGGCGCGAAACGCGCCGGGCGGCACGTGTTCGTGGAGGTGCACGACGACGGCGTGGGCATGGACGAAGCGACGCTGGCGCGCCTGGGCGAACCGTTCTTCACCACACGCGTCGCCGGTCGCGGCTTGGGCCTCGCCGCCGTGCTCAGCATCCTGCGCACGCACGGCGGCTGGCTCGAACTGGACTCGTCGCCCGGCCGCGGGACGCGGATTCGCGCCTGCATTCCCGTAGCCTAGGAGTTCCGCCATGCACTCGATCGCCACGACCCTGAACGCGCGCCACGCACTCGTCGTCGCCGGCGATGGACAGGCGCCGGATGCGGCGGAACTGGCCGCGCGGCTCGAGCGCGAGTTCGGCGTGCACGTCGCGCAGGTGCGGACGCCGGCGGAGCTGGAGCGCGTGCTGCGCGACGGCGCCGTTGTGGCCCTGTGCCCGCTGCACGGCGCGCTCTCCGCCGCTCACGCCGTTCAAACGGCCTGCCAGGTGGGCTCCCCGTGCGCCGTGCTCGCCTACGGGAGCGACCTCGAACCGAGCGCCTGGATCGCTGCGCTGCGCTGCGGCGCGGTGGATGTGCTGCGTGTTCCCGCCGAGTCGGGCGACGTCGTGGCGCGCGTCGAACGGGCCTGCGCGCTGGCCCGGAACGCCAAGCTGCAGCGCGACGCGACGCTCGAGCTCGAGCGCTACCGGCGCTTCTTCCAAGCCGGCCCCGTGATCGTCTTCCGCTGGCGCGCCGCGCCCGGTTGGCCGGTCGAAGACGTGTCGCCGAACGTGATCCAGCTGTTCGGCGTGAGCGCCGAGGATTTCCTGTCCGGCGCGGCGCCGTACTCGGCGAGCGTCCACCCCGAGGACCTCGAGCGCGTCGCGCGCGAGGTGCAGGCCCACGCCAGCTCCGGGGTGCAGAGCTTCGACCAGGAGTACCGCATCGTGCGCCCCGACGGAGAGGTGCGCTGGCTCTACGACCACACCGTGATCACGCGCGACGAGAGCGGCGCGGCGACCCACTTCGCCGGCTACGTGCTCGACGTCACCTCGCTCGAGCGCGAGCGCCGCACGCGCACGGAAGCCGAGCGTCTTCTGCTGCAGGCGCAGAAGCTCGAGAGTTTGGGCATCCTCGCCGGCGGCGTGGCCCACGACTTCAACAACCTGCTGACGACGATGCTCGGCGAGGCGACGCTCGCACTGGGCAGCCTCGCGCCCGACGCGCCGGCTCGCACGCAGATCGGCAACGTTCTGAGCGCGGCGCGCAGCGCGTCGGCGCTCACGCGCCAGATGCTCGCCTACGCGGGACGCGCGAGTGCGACGCCCACGCCCTGCGACCTGCGCGCGCCGGTGCGCGACGTGCTGCGCCTGCTCGAAAGCAGCTTGCCCAAGCGCGTGCGGCTCACGGTCGAGTTGGGCGAGCCGGCGATCGTGCTCGCCGATGCGGGGCAGATCCAGCAGGTGGTCATGAACCTGGTGCTCAACTCGGCGGAAGCCTGCGGCGAGCGCGAGGGGCTCATCGCGTTGCGCCTGGGTCGCGTGCACGCCGTGCTCGGCGGCGTCGAGCGCGAGTGCGTGCAGATCGAAGTCGAGGACAACGGCGAAGGCATGTCTCCCGCAACGCTGGCGCGGGTGTTCGAGCCGTTCTTCAGCACCAAGTTCCAGGGGCGCGGGCTGGGACTGTCCGCGGTGCGCGGGATCGTGCAGGCGCACGGCGGAGAGCTGCAGCTCTCCAGCCGCCAGGGAGTGGGCACGCTGGCCCGGGTGCAGCTGCCGCTTTCGCGCGAAACCGTCGCGCCGAAGTCCCCCATCAGCAGTCCCGCGGCGGCGCGCGGCGAACGTGTGCTCGTCGTCGACGACGAGCCCGCGGTCGCGCGCGTGGCGGCGCGTGCGCTGCAGCACTTTGGGTACTCGACGGCGATCGCGGCCAGCGGCCGCGAAGCGCTGGCGCTGCTCGAGCGCGCGCAGGAGCGCGTCGACTGCGTGCTGCTGGACCGCACGATGCCGGACCTCAGCGGTGAGGAGACCTTGGTGCTGCTGCGCGAGCGCGACCCGCAGCTCGTGGTGGTGCTCACCAGCGGCTACGAAGAAGCGCAGAGCCTGGTCGCAGCGCGCCGCGTGAGTCCCAACGCGTTCCTGCGCAAGCCCTACGCACCCGACGAATTGGCCCGCGCGGTCCGCGCAGCTCTGGACGCCGCGCGCGCGCCGCAGGGCGCCGGCCCGCTCAGCTGACGCGCCGCCAGGGATCGCCCGAGAAGTTGCGCCGCGAGCCCTGCATGCGCAGCGCGCTCTCGACGGTGTTCTTGGGGAGCAACCTGAGCTGGATCAGCGCCTCGCCCAGTCGACAGCCGGTCATGCGCTGGTGCGCGAGGGCCTGTTCGACCTGAGTCGGCGTCAGCAGCGACATCTGCACGAGCAACTCGCCGAGCTTGCGGTTGCTCACCATGCGCAGCTGCGTCTGGCCGGCGCCGGTCGGCACGGGCGTCGGCGCAGCGGCGGCGGCCCGTTCGGGCTTGGCCTCCGATCCCTGCGCCGCGGCCGCTGGCTGCGCGCCGGCGGGCAAGTCGATGCCCAAGCTGGTCGCCATGGCCTGCACCAACATGGTGAGCAGCTCGCGCGCCTTCTCGGGGCCGATTTGCTCTTCGCGCTGGAGGATTTCGGCGATGCGCAGGGCCACCGCGCTCTGCTGGGCGACGTCCTTGAAGCCGTCGCGCTCGAGCTGGACCTTCAGCGATCCGATCTGGTTCGCCGTGCGCTCGTTGGCGAAGTAGTCCTTGGCGTCGGAGCTACTGATGCCGTTGGCGAGAGCCACGAGCTGGGTGCGGAGACCGAGCGGAGTGTGTCGAGACTGGGTCATGTGAAAGCCTACGCGAGCTGGGGCGGGCGGGCAGGCAGCTATCGGCCAAGGCGACCCGCGGAGTCCAGTGCGAAGGACAGGACGCAGCGCGAAAAATCTTCGCGCCCGCGCAAAGGCCTCAAAAACGCAGCGTGTAGCCGAGCTTGAGCGCCAGTTCCGACTGCGTCGGCGCGAAGCTCGGACCGGTCTGGTCCCAGCCCTGGTTGAAGACCACGAAACCCTGGACGCCGGGCCGCACGATCCACCACCAGCGGCTGTTGAGCGACATCGAATCGGTGACGTCGTCCCATTGGAGGTTGTTGGTCCACGACAACAGCGGCGTGAGGACCAGCGTCGCGCGCAGCCGGGCGACGTTGACGCTGAAGTCGCCTCCGTCCAGGCGCGCGTCGGTGTGCTCGTAGCTGGCGTTGAGCAGCAGATTCGCGCTCTCGCGCCAATCGAGCTCGATGCGGTAGTCCTCGCTCGTCCCGTCGAAGAACGTTCCGGCGGAGATCGAAGCGTTGAGCGACAGGTCGCGGTGGTCGCTGGTCTCGCCCTCGAGCCGCGCCCGCGCGAAGTCGTAGTCCCCGGCGGGGATCGTGGAGCTGGGATGGATGTCGAAGTCGGCGCTCAGCACCTCGCGGCTGGCCTCGAGCTCCACACGCAGCGCGTCGCTCGTGTCCCAGATCAGTCCGAACGGCTGCACTTCAGCGACAAAGCTCTGCGTGCCCGCGCCGATGCTCTCGACCCAGTCGAGGTCGAGGCTGAACTCCAGCTGCCGCACCGCCTGGTTGATGCGCGGCCGGTACGTGTAGGACGCCTCGTGGCGCCGCACGCCCGAACGTTCGACGAAACCCAGGCGCGGCGCGAAGTCGCGCTCGACCATGCTCGTCCCCAGCGTCCACTGGATTTGATCGTTGGGGTAGGTGACGTTCGTCGACCAGGCGAGATCGGCGTCGCCCGAACCTTCGTTCTCGGTCGCGGCGACGAAGCTCGACCAGCGCAGCGTGTCATCGCCCTGGAATTTGTTGGTGCGCAGGTTCAGGTCGACGCCCACCGTGTTCGCGTCGCCGCCGCCGCGCGGATCGCCGCTGGTCCACAGCACGCCGATGTCGGACTGCGCGCCGATGTTCTTCGACAGTCGGCCCGCGAACAGGTTCTGTCCGTCGAGCGCGCCGCTGTCGTCGGTCTGCACGTCGAGCAAGCCCCAGGTGAGTCCGTCCGATTGTCCGGTGAGCTTCGCCGCCGCGAGGATCGGCACCTTCTGCGCCTGCGCGTCGAGGCCGATGCGGCGCGAGAAGAACGGCTGCAGCTGGCCCGTCGAGCCGAACTGGAACACGCCGGAGTCTTCGAGGAAGAAGTCGCGTTGCTCGGGGAAGAACAGCGGAAAGCGCGTCAGGTTCACCTGGCGGCGATCGACTTCGACCTCGGCGAAGTCGGTGTTGAGCGAGAGCGCGAGTTTGGTGTTCGGCGTGATGCGGTAGAACGCGTCGAAGCCCGCGTCGGACTCGTCGCTCGAGCGGTTCTGCAGGCTGTCGCGCGTCGCGCGCGCCACCGCGAAGGGCGTGAAGTCCAGTCCCAGTCCCTGGCGCAACCCGCGGAAGCCGTCGAGTTCGCCCGCGTTGGCGACCCAGAAGAACTGGATGCGCGGATCGGCGCTCGCCCAGCGCACCTCTTCGTTGCGGCGGCGGATGAAGCGCCGCAGGTTGAAGCCCCAGGTGCTGGTGTTCGGATCGAAGTTGAGCGTCTGGAACGGAATCTCGATCTCGGCGCGCCAGCCCTGCTCGTCGACGCGCGCCTCGCCGTACCAGATGCCGTCCCACTGCTTGTTGAAGCTCGCGCCGTTGCGCGTGACGAGCGCGTCGCCGAGCGAACCGGCGGCGCCGATCTGGAACCAGAACGCGTTGCGTTTGTCGTGGAACGAGTCGATCAGGATCTCGACGCGCTCATCGGGGTCGAGGTTCGCGTCGCGCTGCATCTGCGTCGCGCGGATCAAATGCGGCTCGCGGTCGAAGCACTCCAGCGCGAAGTACAGCTTCGTCGAGTCGTACAGCACGCGCACGCGCGTCGCCTCGCTGGGCGCGGCGCCGGCGATGGGCACGACCTGCGTGAGCTCGCCGAGGTCGCAGGCGTGTTCCCAGGCCGCATCGTCGAGCGCGGCGTCGATGCGCGGCGGCGCCACGCCCTCGGGCAGACGCGCCACGTCGACGCGCGGAACTTCCTTGGCGCCCGCCGCCGTCCCAGCGAACGCCGAGCCCGCGCCGCACGCGAGCGCGACGGCGAGCAACAAGCCGCCCTCGAAGCTCACGTCGCGGAACTCGCTCCGTCGGCGGCCTCGAAACGGCCGCGCACGAGCGGGCGGGCGCCGCGCACCATCCACACGCCGCGGCACAGGACGTCGCGCACGCGCTGCTCGGCGTCGAGCACGACCAGATCCGCGTCGGCGCCGGGCGCGATCACGCCCTTGCGCGGTAAGCGCAGGAAGTGCGCCACGTTGGAGGTGAAGGCGGGCAGCACGTCCTCGAGCGCCTGACCGCGGGCGACGAGCTCGGCGATCGTCTCGGCCAGCGCGAGCGGCGAGCCCACGTCGTAGGAGCTGATGCGGCCGTCGGCGTCGAAGTGCGGCAAACAGCCGCCGCCGTCGGAGCTGACCGTGACGCGCGTCGGGTCGAGGTCGGCCTCGAGAAAGCGCTCGAGCGCCTCGGCCGCACTGTAGGCGTCTTCGCCTTCGGCCACGGGAAAGGCCGTGATGTCGAGCGTCACGCCGCGCTCGGCGAGTTCGAGCGCCTCGTCGAACAACGCGCGCCGGCGGTTGACGTGCGTGGGATGCCACACACGCGCCGGCAGCTCGCTCACGTCCAGCGCGCGGCGGATCAGCTCGAAGCCGCGCGGCCCGTCGCCCATGTGCGTGTGGCACACGCCGGCCTTGCCCGTCATCAGCCCCGCGACGTGGCACTCGCTTGCGATGCGCAGCACTTCGTCGAGCGTGGGCTGGCTCGAGCGGTGGTCGCTCAGGGCGAGCTCGCCGAAGCCGAGCACACGATCGATGTGCACGATGTCGCCGCGCACCGAGCCGGTCAGCGTCGTGGGCGGCAAGTGGTAGCCGCCGGTGTAGCACCAAGCGCTCAGCCCCTCTTCCTCGAAGGCGCGCGCCGTCGCCACCAGCTGCGCCGTGGTGCGCGTCAGATCGTCGGTGCCGAGCACGCCCACCGCGCTCGTCACGCCGCCGAGCGTGAAGTGCGTGAGGCGCATCGGCGGCACGCGGCTGGCGTAACCCGCCTCGCCGCCGCCGCCCGTGAGGTGCGCGTGCGCGTCGATGAGCCCCGGAATCAGGCGCGCGCCGCCGAGGTCGGTCACGGCGACCTCGAGCTCCTCGGGCATCTGCGGCTCGTCGACGCCGATCCACAGCACACGACCGCCGCCGACCAGCAGGTTGCGCCGACCCACGTACTGCGGCGCGTACAGCTCGGCGTCGAGGAGGAGTTCGAGCATGGGGCGCGCGATGGTAGCCGGACGGTTGCGGCGCGGCCATGCGCGGAGAGCGCGCGGCGGACCGCTGGCGCGACTCGTGATCGCTATGCGGCCGCGACGGAAGCCTTGGCTCGCGCAAGGTCCGATCCGACCAGTTGGACTTCGTTCGCCGGGCGAACCTGAGCGTGCGGGCGCGGCCGCGAAGGCCGTCGTTGTGCTGCGCCGCAACACGCACACGGCGGGCGCCTCGCCGCGCGGCGACTGGCCCGTCGGTTGCATTGAGCGGGCCCCGCTCTGCAAGCTCTGAGCCTGCGCAGCGCGTCGAACTGCAGCTCCCCCAAGTCCCACCCCCCACTATGTTCCGCGTCGCCTTCACGTCGAGCTTGCTGTGCGCGCACGCCAGCGCTCAAGCAACGCCCGCGCCACAACCCGACCCGCGCCCGCCCTTCAAGCTGCAGCGCCAGGACGAGAACTGGAGCGCCTTCCGCGCCGAGTTCGGAGAGTCCAAGTGGCTCTTCGATCCGTTCAAGCACCTCGCGCTCGACGATCAGGGCGAGTGGTGGCTGAGCTTGGGCGGGCGCTTCGACACGCGCACCGAGTGGTGGGACGGATTCGGATTCGGAGCGACGACGCCCGGCAACAGCGATGCGTTCGTGCTCAGCCGCATCCACCTGCACGCCGACGCGCACCTGGGCGAGCACGTGCGCGCCTTCGTGGAGGCGCGGACCGCGCAAGTCACCGACCGCGACCTGCCCGGCGGCGCGCGCGACATCGACCTCGACACGCTCGATCTCTACAACGCTTTCGTCGACCTCGACGCGCCGCTCGCCGAGGGCAAGTTGAGCCTGCGCACCGGGCGTCAGTCGCTGGCGTACGGCGCGCAGCGCCTCGTCAGTCCGCTTCCGTGGGTCAACGCCTGGCGCTCCTTCGAAGGCGTGAACGCGCTGTGGCGCCAGGGACGCTGGAGCGTCGATGCGTTCCTCACCGCGCTGGTCGTCGTCGAGCGTTTCCAACCCAACGAACGCGACGACGAGAGGCAGCTCTACGGCGTCTACGCGACGCGCGCGCCCGAACAGGGCGGAATGGGGCTCGACCTGTACGTGCTCGGCAACACGCGGCCGAACGTGACCATCAACGGCACGAGCGGCGACGAGCGGCGCCACACGGCCGGACTGCGTGCGTGGAGTCCGTGGGCCGAGCGCGGCGACTTCGAGTTCGAGGGCGCGTGGCAGTTCGGTGAGCTCGGCGACGAGGACGTGGCCGCGTGGTTCGGCTCGACGGTGATCGGCTACAAGCCCGGCGACTCGTCGCTTGCCCCACGCGTGTTCCTCGGCCTGGACGCCGCGAGCGGCGACCGCACGCCGGGCGGCTCGGTGCAGACCTTCAACCAGCTTTACCCGCTGGGCCACGCGTACTTCGGCCTGGCCGACGTCCTCGGCCGTCAGAACCTCGTCGGCGCGAACCTGGGCTGCAGCATCAAGGCGACGCCGCACACCACCGCGACGCTCACGGCCCACGTCTTCCAGTTGCTCGACAAGGACGACGGCATCTACGCGGTGAACGGCGCCCTCGCGCGCTCCGGTCCGTTCGACTCCGCGGACATCGGCCAAGAGCTCGATCTGTACGTGACCCACAACGTGACGCCGTACTTCAGCGTCTACGGCGGCTACAGCCGCTTCTTCAGCGGAAAGGCCGTCGAAGAGGGCGCGTTGTCGGACGACATCGACTTCCTCTACTTCGGCACGGCGCTGACCTTCTGAGGAACGCTCGAGACGTCAGCTCTTCCAGCCGAGCAGCTTGTCGAGCGTGCCCGTCGACACCGCGTGGTAGCGGCTGCGCGCCTGCGCGTAGATCTCGTGCGCGCGGCGCAGCCCCGCGGGCGTCTTCACGAGCTCGGCGTAGATCGGCTTCAAGAGCTTGCGACGGCCGACGTTCATCAGGAACGACTGCAGGCGCGCGTTCGCGGGCGTGTAGTCGGCGCGCACCGCGCGCACGAGCCACACGCACGAGATCTCGCTGTTGCCGCTCGCGGTGAAGCCGAAGGCGCGGTCGAGCGCGGTCAGTTGCTCCGTCGAGAGATCGTGAGGCAACGCGTCGAGGAAACGCAGCCACTGCTGCGTGACCCAGCCGCGCGTGTCGAGCTGCGCCGGCGCCGTCCCCGCTTTCCAACGTTCGATCTGCGCGTCGACCGCCGCGAGCAGCGTCGACTGCGTGCGCGGCGCATCGGCCGGCAGCCCGGGTTCGCGCAACCAGCGCTGCAAGTCGAGCGTCTTGGCCGCGTCGGGGTGCGACGCGAGCAACTCGCGGTCGAGGTACGCCAAGAAGTCCGCCGTGGTGACGCTGCGGAAGGCGTGGCGATCGAACCAGCCGCGCAGGAACTGATCGAAGTCGTCGCGGCCGACCAGTTGTTCGAGGCGCCGCAGGAACAGTGCGCCCTTTTCGTAGGGCACGTGGCTGAAGGCGTCGTCGGGATGGCGCGCGCCGAGTTCGACGTGCAGCACCTGCTGCCAGGGCTCGAGCTCGGCCATCTCGCGCTCGAGTTCCGCGCGCGCGAGCTGCTTTTCCATCTCCGTGCGCTCGAGCCCGTAAAGCTGCTCCATGATGCGCTGCTCGAAGTACACCGTGAATCCTTCGTTGAGCCAGAAATCGCGCCACGTGGCGTTGGTCACGAGGTTGCCCGACCAGGAGTGCGCGAGTTCGTGCGCGACGAGCCCGACCAGCGATTTGTCGCCGGCGAGGATCGTCGGCGTGGCGAAGGTCAGGCGCGGATTCTCCATGCCGCCGAACGGGAACGACGGCGGCAGCACGATCAGGTCGTAGCGCCCCCAGCGGTACGGACCGAAGAGCGCTTCGGCGTGTTGGATCATCACTTCGGTGTCGACGAGCTCGTCGCGCGCGGCCTGCACGACGTTCGGCTCGGCCCACACGCCGCTGCGGTTGGAGATCTCGCGGAACTCGAGCTCGCCGCACGCCAGCGCGATGAGGTACGGCGGAATCGCCTGCGGCATGCGGAAGCGCCACGCGCCGTCTTCGCCGCGGCCGAGTTGTTCGGCGCTCATCACCGGCGTGAGCGCGCGCGGCGCGCGGATCTCCGCTTCGTAGGTCACGCGCACGCCGGGCGAATCCTGCAGCGGAATCCACGAGCGCGTGAGGATCGACTGGCCCTGCGTGAACAGGAACGGATGGCGCCCGCCCGCGGTCTGCTCGGGCGCGAGCCACTGCATCGCCTGGGCGCCTTCCGTCGTGCGGTAGCGCACCGTCACGGCGCTGTCCTTGGGCTGCAGCTGGATGAGCAGCGCGCTGCCCTTGACCGGATCGGGAGGAGCGAGATGGAACAGGCGCGCACCGCCGGAGCTTCCCGTGACGCTCAGGATCTCGAGCGCGTGCGTGTCGAGCACCAGCGCCGCGTTGGGATCGTCGCGCACGAGCTCCAAGCGCACCGCGCCCTCGGCGCGCCGCGCCTCGAAGTCGAGCGTGAGGTTGAGGTGCAGGTGCCGGACGCGGACGCTGTTGGGCTCGGCGTAGGAATGCTCGTCCATGGGAATCGGCGCAGGGCGGGCGAGCCGCAGGGCAGGCCCCTGGCAGGCGGACACAAGCGCGCTGCACAGGGCCAGCGCGAGGAGCGGGCGGAACAGGGACATGGGGCCCAGAATCCTGTTTGCGCAGGGCGCTGTAAACCCTCGAAAGCCGCTTGTGGCGGCGCGCGCCGAGCCGTGTGCCTCGTTTTCGCAAGCGCAATCCAGCGCGGCGCAGCGAGCACGCGGGTTCGAGCCGCGCTGCGGTGAAGTCCCTGCGATTGCGGCGCGCGAACGCACCGCGTCTGCGGGGATTCGAGTGGTTTGGCCCCAACGAGCGCGCAGCGGTGTTGGCGCTCGAGCTGAATTTCAGCGCGACGGGGCGTCATCGCAGCGCCCGCCCGCGCCAACGCACCTCGAACTCGAAACACGAGTGGGTTGATTCGAAAGTCCGCCGCAGATGTCAGGTGGTTCGGCGCTCCCCGCAAGGCGCGAGGATTCCAGGCGACCTGAATAGGTCGCCGAACCGGAGCAACGCCGCGGGGGGCGGCGAGGCGCCTGAGATGTGCGGCGAAACTCTGGATCAACCCACTAGAGTCTCGACGCGTGACGACACCGACACCCTCGCCGGCCGCAAAGGCGGAGCAACCTCAGGCCCCGGTCGACACCGGCGCCGCGCTGCGTTGGCTCGCGCGCCTGGCGCTCCCCTACCGCTACCGACTCGCCCTCGCCCTCGCGTCGATGCTCGCCACCGGCGCCGCGGGGCTGGTCGTGCCGAAGTTCGCAGGCAAAGCGGTCGACGCGGTGCTCGTCGAACGCAGCGTCGACGGCCTGCGCACCTGGATCCTGGGACTGATCGGCTTGTACGTCGGCGTGGCGGCGCTCGACTACCTCGAGGCCTACTGGCTGCGCTCCGCGGCCGCGCAGATCCTGCGCGACCTGCGCGAGCGACTCCACGCGCACCTCTTGAAGCTCTCGCCGGCGTTCTACGAACGCGAACGCGTGGGCGAACTCATCTCGCGCATGAGCGCAGATGTCGGCAGCGTCGGCGAGGTGCTCACCGGCAGCGTGGTCAGCGCCGCGCAGCAGGGACTGGTGCTGATCGGCGCGCTGGCGCTCATGTTCTATACGCACGCCGCGCTGACGGGCGTGATGCTGCTCGCCATCCCGCCGATCGCGATCGCCGCCGTGCTGTTCGGCGCGCGCTTCGAGCGCATGTCGAAGGAACGCCAGGAGCGTCTGGCGGAGAGCACGGTGGCCGCGGAAGAGTCGCTCGCGGGGATTCGCACGGTGCAGAGCTTCGTGCGCGAAGGCGACGAGCGCGCGCGCTACGGGCGGAACCTCGACCAGGTTCTCGAGCTGTCGCTGCGCCTCGCGCACCTGTGGGGCGCGTACCAGGCGCTGGTCTCGATGCTCGCCTTTTGCGCCATCACCTTCGTGATCTGGTACGGCGCCTCGCTGCTGCTCGAAAACGAACTCACGCCCGGCGATCTGATGAGCTTCGTGCTCTACACGGTCAGCGCCGGCACGGCGATCGCATCGATCACGCATGTGTGGGGCGGCCTCAAGAGCGCCGCCGGCGCCACGCAGCGCGTGCGCGAACTGCTCGAAACCCAGCCGCAAGTTGCCGACCCCGCGCAGCCGCGCGCGCTCGGCGCCGCACGCTCGTTCGAGTTCGAGCAGGTTTCCTTCGCCTACGCCTCCAAGCCCGACGTTCGCGCGATCGACAACCTCTCGCTGCGCGCGGCGCCCGGCGACGTGGTCGCGCTGGTCGGCCCCAGCGGCGGCGGCAAGAGCACGCTGGCGAGTTTGCTGCTGCGCTTCTACGACCCGACGCAGGGCCGCGTGCTGCTCGACGGAGTCGACGTGCGCGAGCTGCGCATCGCCGACCTGCGCAGCGCGATCGGCTACGTCAGCCAGGAGGTGTTCCTGTTCGGCGGCAGCGTGGCCGAGAACCTGCGCTACGGCAAGCCGGAGGCGACGCTCGACGAACTGCGCGCCGCGGCGCGCGCCGCCCACGCGCTGGAGTTCGTCGAGGCGCTGCCGCAGGGCTTCGACACGTTGCTGGGCGAACGCGGCGTGCGGCTCTCGACGGGCGAGCGCCAGCGGCTCGCCATCGCGCGCGTGTTGCTCAAGGACCCGCGCATCGTCGTGCTCGACGAAGCGACCAGCGCGCTCGACGCGCAGTCCGAGCACGCCGTCGGACAGGCCTTCGAGCGCCTGCTCGAGGGCCGCACCACGCTGGTGATCGCGCACCGCCTCGCGACGGTGCGCCGCGCAACGCGCGTGGTCGTGCTCGAGGCCGGCCGCTGCGTCGAGAGCGGCACGCACGACGAACTGCTCGCCTCGAGCGGTCTCTACCGACGCTTGTGTGAGCTCCAGATGCTCGTTTGAATGCTTCCCGCCATGCGCACCATCGCTACTCTCGTCGCCAGCCTCTCGATCGCCGCCTGCCAGGTCCTGCCGGCCAACAACACCACGCAGGGACGCCTCGACCTGGCCGCCTCCGGCGCGGCGACCGCCAAGCTCACTTCGCGCGGCACGGAACGCGTCAGCTTCGTGGTCGAGAACCGCGGCCCGGGCGCGCTGGAGTACACCGTGACCGACGACCGCGGCCGGACCATGGAAGTGGGCCGCATCGAGCGCACGCGCCGCAGCTTCACCTGGCGGCCGCTCGAGGCGCACGTGAACTTCGCCGTGCGCGCCGGCGCGCAACCGGCGAGCTTCGACTACAGCGTCGCGAGCGAAGCGGGCTTCACCGTCGAGTGGGATCTCTCGCGGGCGCAGCCGCCGCGCCAGTGAACGCGGGCCCGCCTCACTTCGAGGCGAGCGCCTTGCGCAGCGTGGCTTCGCGGATCGGCCCCGCCGCGGCGACGACGCAGGCCTGCGGATGCAGGTGCGCCCGTGCGACACGTTGCACGTCCTCGGGCGTGATCGCCGCGTAGACCTTCGGCGCGCGCTCGAGGTGGTCGTCGGGCAACGCGAAGCGCTCGGCGGTGACCATGTAGTTCGCGCGCCGCGCGGCGCGTTGGAACGAGAGCGCGAAGGAGCCGACGACGTAGTCCTTGGCCGTCGCGAGTTCGGCGTCGCCCACGGGTTCGTCCTGGATGCGGCGCATTTCGCGCAGGAAGCCCTCGATGGCGACGGGCACCTTCGAGGCGGACGTGCCGATGTACGCCGTGAACGCGCCGGGATGCACGCCAGCGCTGCCGTGGATGTTGGCGTGGACGGTGTAAGCCAGCCCCAGCTCGTCGCGCAGGCGCATCGCGACGCGGTTGGTGAAGCCGGGCCCCGCGCCGAGCACGTGGTCCATCACCACCAACGCGGGATAGTCCGGATCGGCGCGGCGCACGCCCAAGTGGCCGAGGAATACGTGCACCTGCTCGCGCTCGGCGGGAAACACCGCGGTGCGCACGGCGCGCGGCGGCAGTTCCGGCGTCGGATACGGGAGGTCTTCGCCGGGCGTCCAGCGCCGCAACGCGCGGTCGAGCAACTTGGCCACGCGCGAAGGTTCGACCGGTCCGCAGACCGCGATCACCGCGCGCCGCGCGACCCAGTTGCGGCGGTGGAAGGCGACCAGGTGCTTGCGCTCCAGGCGCGCCACGCTTTCGTACGTGCCGGCCGCGGGGCGGCCGAGCCAGTGATCGCCGTAGATCAGCTCCTTGAACAAGCGGTCGCCCTGCACACGCGGTTCGTCGCGCTCGAGCAGCAGGCGATCGAGCAGGCGCTGGCGTTGGCTGCGCACCTTGTCGGCGGGAAAGGTCGGCGCGCAGATCAATTGGGCGGCCAGTTCGAGCACCGTGTCCCAACGCTCCGCGGCCGCCGCCGCCGAGAGGCCGTTCGACTCGCCGGAGATCGAGCCGCCGGAGGTCTCGAGCACCTCGGCGATCTGTTCTTCGCTGAGTTTTCCGGCGCCTTGGTCGAGCAAACCGCCGGTGAGGTAGGCCTGCCCCTCGAGCCCGGGCTCGTCGAGCGAGTGGCCGCCGCGCAAGTGCATCTGCAGCGCGATCACCGGCGCGTCGCGGCGCTGCGACACGAGCAGACGCGCGCCGCACTCGAGCGTGAAACGCTCGATCGGCAGACGCACAACGAGGTCCGCAGCAGCAGCGCGGGCGCTCACTGCTTGGCTCCGCGGCGCGCGCTCTTGCGGCGGGTCGTGGCCTTGGGCGCCGCCGCCTTGGGCGTGCACCAACCGACGACGCGCCGCTCGGGCGCGAGCAGCCGCGAGGCGCAATCGCGCACCGCCTTGGCGTCGACGGCGAGCACGTGTTCGAGGCTCTCGAGCGCGAGCTTCCAGTGCGCGTCGACGGCGTACTCGCCCAGGCGTTCGGCGAAGTCGCTGGCCGTCTCGTTCTCGAAGGCCTCCGAGGCGCGCAGCACGGCGCGCACGCGCGCGAGTTCCTTGGCGCTGGGCGGTTCGCGCCGCAGACGTTCGAGCTCTTCGTCGAGCACGCGCTCGAGCTCGCGCGGATCGGCGTTCTGCGCGCACTCCGCGAGCAGCCAGAACACGCCGCCTTCGACGCGCGTGTCGCTCTGCGTCGAGATGCTCGTCGCGAGCTCCTCCTCGTAGACCAGGCGATCCTGCAGGCGCGAGAGCCGCCCGGCCGTGAGCAACGTGGACACCACGTCGAGCGCGTGGTCGTCGGGCGTGCCGACCGGCACGGTCGGCCAGGCGATGCACAGCCGTTTGCCCTGGTCGTCCCAGTGCATCTCGACGCGCCGCTGGCCGGGCTCGGGCGTCTCCGCGGGACGGAACGGATCAGCTTCTTCGTAGCTGGCGCCGCGCGGCAAGGCCTCGAAGTGCGCGCGCGCGCGCTCGAGCGCCGCGGCAGGATCGACGTCGCCGCAGATCACGAGCGTCGCGTTGCCGGGGTGGTAGAAGCGCCGCCAGTAGTCGCGCATCTGCGCGACGCTGAGCTGCTTGAGCGCGTCGGCGTGGCCGATCACCGGCCGGCGGTACGGGTGGCGCAGGAACAACGTGCTCTGCACGAGCTCCGTGAGGCGCCGCCACGGATCGTCGAGGCCCATCGAGAGTTCTTCGAGCACGACCTCGCGCTCGGCGTTGAACTCGGCGGGCTCGAGCGCCAGCGCGCGCATGCGGTCGGCCTCGATCTCGAGCGCCTTCTCCCAGCGGTCCGAAGCGAGCTCGAACCAATACGCCGTGTGATCGCAGCTCGTGAACGCGTTGTTCGAGCCGCCGAGCATCGTCGTGAGGCGGTCGATCTCGCCCTTGCCGAAGCGCTCGGCGCCCTTGAACATCATGTGCTCGAGGAAGTGCGACACGCCCGCCTCGTGTTCGCGCTCGTTGCGCGATCCGACGCGGTACCAGAGCATCACCGCGACCACCGGATCGGAGTGCCGCTCGGCGATCAGGATGCGCATACCGTTCGCGAGGTGGTGCTCACGAACCTTGGCCGGCGCACTGTGCGAGGCGGAAGACTTGGATTTCGAAGCGTGCTTGTGCGGCATGGAGGCGGTCAGCGTGGGAAGCGCGCGGCGCCTCGGTCAAGTGCGGCGCGTGGGTGAAGCCGGCGCGGAGCGCGGCGTGTCACTCACGCGGGCCGCGCGGAAAGCGTCCGCTGCGACCTTCGCCGCGCTCGCCGCCGCCCTGGCGTTCGCGGCCCTTGCCGCCGGCCCCGCCGCGCGGACCTGCGCCCGGGCGTCCGGGTGCGCGCGGGCCGCGACTTTCGCCGCGCTCGGGCGCCCGCCGATCGGGCGCGCGAAAGTTCGGACGACGATCGTCGCCGCGTGTGCTCGGCCCGCGCTCGCCGCTGCGGAGGTTCGGACGACGGTCGTCGCCGCGGCCGCCGGGACCGCGCTCCGCGCCGCGCTGGTTCGGGCGACGGTCATCGCCGCGCGCTACCGGACGAGCGGCGCCCTGGCGCTTGCGCTCCACCTTCTCGCGCAGCTGTTCGCGCTTCTCGCCGCGTTGGCGCCGCCCCGCCGGCGCGCTGGAGCTTCGGCGCTCGAGCGACTCCTTGCGGTCGCGCATCCAGCGTCCGCGGTCCTTGGGGCTGCGCCGTTCGCGCCCGGGACCGAACGGCCGGCCGCCCTCGGCGCGCGAGCCTTCCTTGAAGTGCTGCGTGCGCGGATCCTCGCGGCGGTCGACGTCCGGCGCCGCGCCTTCGCGCGCCTGCTCGAGCAATTCGCGCAGTTCCTCGCGCAGCAGCGGCCGCCAGCGGCCCTCCTTCAGCGAACGGTCGCTGAGCGTGCCGATGTGCGTGCGGCGCAGCTGCAAAACGTTGTAGCCCACCGCGGCGAACACGCGGCGCACTTCGCGATTCTTGCCTTCGTTCAGCGTGATCGTCACGAGCGACCACTCGCTGGTGCGCTTCAAGACCTTGACGAACGCCGGCGCCGTGCGGCCCTCGGCGAGCCAGATGCCCTTGCGCACCTTCTCGATCGCGTCCGGTTCGACGCGGCCGCGCAGCTTGACCGAGTAGGTCTTCTTCACGCCGTAGCGCGGGTGCGCGACGCGGTTGGCGAACTCACCGTCGTTGGTGAGCAGGATCAGGCCCTGGCTGTCTTCGTCGAGCCGCCCGACGGTGTAGATGCGGCCCTTGTCGGGGGCGGTGATGAGGTCGATCGCGCGCAGGCGCGCTTCGCGGCGCTCGTTGGTGCACACCACGCCGCGCGGCTTGTGCAGCAGGTAGTAGCGCAGGCGCGTGCGCTCGGGCTTGAGCACCACGCCGTCGATCTCGATGCGCTGGCTCGCCGGGTCGATCTTCAGCCCCAGCTCGGTCACGACGTGGTCGTCGACCGTCACCTTGCCGGCGGCGATCAGCTCGTCGCACTTGCGCCGCGAGGCGACGCCGTGGTCGGCGAGGTACTTGTTGAGCCGCACGAGCGTCGGCGCGGCGCCGCTCGAGCCCGAGCCCTCAGCGTCGACGTTCTCAGCGTCGAAATCCCCAGCGTCGAACTCCCCGTCGTCGAGGTCCTCCGACCCGGGGCCCAGGGCCTCGCCGCCGCGCTCGCGCGCTTGAACGTCCACGTGCAATCCAGCGGCCGGCATGCTTTCAGCGTCCCGCTTTCGACTTGGCGCGCTCGATGGCCGTCAAACAAGCCAGGCTCTGCGAGGGCGCGTTCTCGTTCGAGGCGCGGTAGTCCGCGAGCGCGGCGTCGTAGCGGCCGAGCATCTCCTGCGCGACGCCGCGCGCGTACAACGCGCGCCAGTCGGCGGGATCTTCGCGCAGCACGCGCTCGAACGCGGTGATGGCCACTTCCCACTCGGACTTGGCGAGCGCGCGCACTCCGGCTTCGCAGTCGCGGTTGGGCGACGATTCGACGACGAGCTTCTCGCTGCGGCCGTCGGCGGCCGTGGGAACGTCGACGATGGCCTCGACCGGGCCGCGGACGGCGTGTTCGACGTGCGCGCAGCTTCCGCCGAAGAACAGCGCGGCGAGGCTGAGCGAGAGGACAGGGATGGACGGGAGGCGGCGAAGTTTCATGGCGATCGAAGGGCGCGCGAGGCGCGACGTTGCGCCCGGGGGAGGTGCGACTTGCATTCGGCGGCCGCGGAACCTCTTCGGCGGCGGCGTACCCCCGTAACGCGCCGCGCATTGTGCCGAGTTGGCCGGCTCGAGGCCAGCACCACGCAGAGCGGGGCGTCGCGCAGCGTGGGGAGCGGGCCCCGGCAGGGCCGGCGCCCGCCCCCCTAGTCCTTTGAGCTGCAAGTACTATACTTTGAGCTCAAACCAATAAGCCGGGCCTCCGGGGCGCTTTCCCCGGGGCCTTCACCACCCGTGCGGCCTGCGCCGCAAGGAGCCTCCCGTGATCGCCAACCTGTCTCCCACCGCCGACCGTTTCGCCCTGCTGCGCCGCGAACAACTCGAGCACCTGCCGCAGCTCGCGCACCTGCCCCGCAGCGAGCGCGACGCGCTCCGCGCCGTAGCGCACGTGCTCCCCTTCGCCGTCAACCGCTACGTCGTGGACGAGCTGATCGACTGGTCGCGCGCCCCCCAGGACCCGCTGTTCCAGCTCACCTTCCCGCAGCGCGAGATGCTGGCCCCCGCTGACTTCGAGCGCATGTACGCCCTGGTGCGCCGCGCGGCCCCCTCGGCCGAGCTGCGCGCCGCCGCGCGCGAGATCCAAACGCGCCTCAACCCCCATCCGGCGGGCCAGACCACGCTCAACCGGCCGGCGACCCACCCGCACCTCAAGGGCGTGCAGCACAAGTACCGCGAGACGGTGCTGTTCTTCCCCAGCCGCGGACAGACCTGCTT
>ERZ1066135.569-NODE-569-length-18537-cov-6.512012_pt1 | contig 18537 bp, 17 predicted proteins | sample MGYA00382782_ERZ1066135 | MGnify/ENA primary metagenome ERZ1066135 (study PRJEB33369, sample SAMEA5778365) | biofilm metagenome | biome: Industrial cooling water; feature: Water cooling tower basin; material: Biofilm | place: United Arab Emirates | collected... | reverse complement strand
CCCGGGCCGAGCAGCAGCGTCGGGTTGAGGATGACAAGCTTGCGGCCCTCGCCGTCGAAGTTCTCGAGCGCCGTTCGTTCCTGATAGTACTTCGAAGCGTAATAGGCCCAGCGGGAGATTATCTCGACCGGCGGCGGGAAAGACTCGTCGATCACCTGCTCATCTTCGCTGACGGCGATCGTCCCGCTCGAAGAGGCGAGCACCATCGTCTGCACCCCGGTCGCGGCCGCCGCCTCGCAAAGCACGCGCGTGCCCTCGACGTGCACCCGGTTCATCGCCGCCGCATCATCGTTATCACGCGAAACCTTGCCGGCGAGGTGATAGACGACGCTCACATCTTTGACGGCCTCGCCAACGCGTTCGCGGTCGGTCACCGACCCGGCAAATGGCTCAACGCCGGCATCGGTCATCCACGCCGGAACGCTCGATGCCATCACGCGAAGGTTCTTCTCACCCGCCGCCAAAAACTGCCGGACGATCTCCGAACCCAAAAACCCGGTCCCACCGGTGATGAGGATCTTCTTTTCGACTTTTGCGAGTGCCTTCTTCTTTGGCATAAATATTCACCGCAGAGACGCGGAGACGCAGAGAGGCGGCTTGGAGAGAAATAAATTTCAATCTCTCCCGATCTGCGACCAATGTCAACCGAACGACCGCATCTGCAACAAAACTCCGCGTCTCTGCGGTTAAACCCTCCTCGTTAATTCAGCCTAACGGGCTCGCCGAAGCCGAGTTCCTTCAGCCGCGGAAGCTGCGTTTTGGCATCGCCGACAACGAGCCAGTACATCCGTCCGGCGTTCAGGTACTTGCCCGAGAGCTCGCGGATGCGTTCGACCGTCATACCGCGAACGATCTGCTCCCGCTGCTTTACGTAATCCGGACGCAGGCCGTATTTGCTGATGTTCTCGAGCAAATTGAGCTTCGCTCCCGAGGTTTCGAACGCACGGGCGTTGCTCTTGATCAGGAAGCTCTTCGTCGTCGCGAGGTCATTCGCCGAGAAGTTCTTCGGGTAATTCTCGACGATGCTCTTGACGAGCTGTGCCGCCTCAAGTGTTACGTTCGCTCGTACACCGCTTGCGATGGTAAACGGCCCCGGCACCGTCGTCCCCGAAAAATTCGAGTTGATGCCGTAGGTATAGCCCTTGCCTTCGCGGAGTTCCTGTGTAAGCTGCGAGGCAAACCCGCCGCCTCCGAGTATGTAGTTCATCACGATGGCCGGGTAGTAATCCTGATCGGTCGCGGCAAGCGCCGGGTAACCGAAGCGGAAGACCGACTGCACCGCTCCTGGAACGTCGTAGAAATAGACCTTCGACTCTGCCGGCGGTGCGGGCGTCTTCACGGTCGGGACCGTGACGCTCTTCGCCTTCCACTTTGCGTTAAGCCCGGCAAGCGACTTGACCGCCCGGCCTTGCTCTATATCGCCAACGATGTGCATGCGGGCGACCGAGGGCGAAAGGTTCTTTGCGTAAAAAGCCTTGAGGTCGTCAAGCGTAATTGCGTTGACGCTCTCGACCGTTCCGAGCGGAAGCCGCGAGCGAATGCTCTCCTTGCCGTAGATAAGTTCATTGAAACGAAGCGTCGCTATGGCGTTCGGGTTCGCCTGGATCTGGCGGATCTGGGCAACCGTGCCTTGCTTGATCAGTTCAAATTCCTTCGCGTCCCAACGCGGCTCAAGCAGTATCTCCTCGACCAATGCAAGCGTCGCCTCGTGATTGCGGGCGAGCGTGTTGACGGTTATTCGCACATCCTCGGTTCCGGCCGAGACGTTGATCGACGCACCAAGCTGCTGGATCGCCTCTTCGAGTTCGGCGGGCGTCCGCTTGGCCGTTCCTTGGGTCATCAGGCGAGCCATCAGGTTCGCGACGCCCACCTTGTTGATATCTTCCATCAAAAGGCCGCCATCGATGACGATCTCATACTGCGCAAGCGGCACTTCGTTGTTGCGAATGCCGAAAACGCGCATTCCGTTGCGGAGCTTCTGCTCCCAAACGGTGGGGATCTTCACCTGCGGTTCGGCACTATAGGGCGGCTCGACCGAGCGGTCAAAGGTCGAAGGCGTCTTCTCATACTCGGCTTCGACGTTCGGGTCAACTTCGTTCTCGGCTCCCTGAACGATCGGCTCCTCGACAACCTCCGCCCGCTTCGAACCCGAAAGTGCGAGTTCGGCCTTGCCCTTCGGGACGAACGACGTCGCAACGAAGTTCTTGCCCTTGATGTACTTTTCGTAAACGCGTTTGACGTCCGCCGTTGTCACCGAAAGGATCGCGTCGATCTCCTTCGCGGCAAAGCCCGGATCATTGGCAAAAATGTTGCCCTGAGCAAGCTGTGCGCTTTTGCCGAGCACGCTCGAAAGCGAATTGTAGAACTGCGTCTCCTGTCCGGCCTTGATGCGGTTGAGGTCCTGCTCCGAGATGCCGTCCTTCTCAAATTTAGCAAATGCCTCGCTGATCGCGGCCGCTACGTCGTCGAGCTTCTTATCGGCAAATGCCCGGACCTCAAGCTGCGTTTGGCCAGCAAGCTCCGATTCGAACGAGAACATTGAAACCTCCGGAGCGAGCTTTTTGTCCTCGACTATCACCTGATAGAAAGGTGCCCGCTTGCCGCGAGTAAGATACGTTGTAAGCACATTAAGTGCGTATGAATCCGGATGGTATTGCTCAACCGTCGGCCATGCCATCGTCAGCTCCGGCAAGCGAGCAAAGTTGTCCTCGTGGAAGAACTTCACCGTCTCTTTGACCACGCCGGGACGCTTTTCGAGCGGCGTGATGTCCTCGCCGCGTTTGATCTCGCCAAAGTATTTTTCGACCCACTTCTTCGCCTGAACGGGATCGAAATCACCCGCGACCGTAAGCGTTACATTGTTCGGCACGTACCACCGGCGGAAAAACTCTTTCACATCATCGAGCGTTGCCGCCTGAAGGTCCTCGAGCGAGCCGATGACCTGCCAATTGTAAGGATGATCGGCCGGGTAAAGGGCCTTATCGATGACATATTGCGTGTGGCCGTAGGGCACGTTATCGACGCCCTGCCGCTTTTCGTTCTTGACGACCTGCTTTTCCTTTTCGAGCACCGGCACGGTCACGGTGTTGATGAACCATCCAAGCTTGTCGGCCTCCGCCCAGAGCATCTTTTCGAGCGCGTCGTTCGGCACCGTCTGCAGATAGTTCGTCCGGTCGCGGCTGGTCGAACCGTTCGCACCCGAACCGCCGATCCTCGCCGAGAGCTTATCGAGCCCACCCTTGCCGAGGTTTTCCGATTCAAGAAAAAGCAGATGCTCGAACATATGGGCAAAGCCCGTGCGGCCCGCCTTCTCGCGTGCCGAACCAACGTGTGCCGTAAGGTTAACGGCAACCACCGGGTCCGACCGGTCGATATGGAAAACCACATCAAGCCCGTTCGGGAGCGTGAACTTCTGATACTCGATCTTGAAGCTCGGCTTCGACTCAGCTCTTTGGGCAGCCACCGGCACAGCGGTTAGCGAAACAAAGACGGATAGGACAATTGCTACTACAGTTCTCATAATTTCTTACCAGTTGCGGGTTTGCCGTTTAATACGCAATTCAACATTCGCATGTTTTCGAATCGTTCGAGCGTTGAGTGCAAGGCCATTTGATCTAAAGCACCGGTATGGAGTACTTCCTGATCTCAGGATCGACGGTCACGATCGTCAGTACCCGAGCCATTGCCTGCGAAACAAGCATTCTGTCAAACGGATCACGATGGTGAAACGGTAAACCAACCAAAAATCGGGCATCATTCTCATCGAACGGCAAACTCTGGATACCGTGAGCTTTTCGCTGAGCGGGGATGAATCGGTCTGGCGCTTGCGGCAAAGGCAGTTTGCCGAGTTCGTACTTAATCACGATCTCCCAAAATGATCCAACGCTAAGGAATACATCATTATTCGGCTCATCGATTGCATCACGGGTCGCAATCGAAAGCCTGGTATCGCCCGTAACGTACCAAAGAAAAATGTGGGTATCCAGAAGCAATTGCATTAGCTATAGAATTCCTCGAGGATGTCATCCGGCAACGGAGCATCAAAATCGTCCGGCACTACAAATAGACCCTTTGCCAGGCCGAACGGTCGCCGGGCCTTTGGTGCTGCCTCTTTATTCTCATCTAGGACCGTAACGATCACCTCGACCTCCTCACCTTCGCGAACCGACTCGGGAACCTCATCGCTCCACGTCAGCACACCGTTATTGAGCTTTGCCCTAAAGGTTTGAAGCATTGGCTACCTCCGTTCATCATCTTACACCAGAAATTTCACGTGTCGTGCTCGGAATCGAATCCGAAGCCAAACGAAAAATGTCTGAACTTCGATGATAGTTTTTCCCGTTCCGCTCCGCATTCTCTCTCGGATGGCGATTACGGCATCCGGAATAAATAAACTAAGGAGAACTAATAATGAAGAACACAACCAAGCAGATCAAAGGAATCATGGGCTTCACGCTCATCGAACTTCTCGTCGTCAGCGCATCGGCAACGATGCTTATCGGCCTGCTTCTTCCGGCTATCCAGAAGTAAGCCCGGCGGTGCAACCGCTCAACAACGCCGAGGGCCCTTTCGCGGGCTCTCGGCTTTATTCATCGATCACCGGTTCCTGCTTCCGTGCTTTCCGCCGCTCGGCTTTCCACGCTTTTCTAACCGCCGCAACGTCAAACTTATCCCGCGTGCCGTCGCGCATATTTTCGACCTCGTGCTGAACTCGTGCGGCAATTAGCCGATAGGCCTCGGTATTCGGTACGCCCTCGGTCATGTCCCGCAGTTCTTCATAAGAGAGAAACCGCCCGATCTTCGCCCCGACCTTTGCCCCGATGCTGTCTCGCTTCGGGATGGTCATTCCCTTCGGATACGCTTCGAATGTTCCCCAGAGATAAATGGGAAGAATACCGATCTTCTGATTGAGCGCCAGATAGCCGATCACCGGCTTGAACTCCGCGATCTCGCCCGTCAGGCTGCGTGTGCCCTCGGGGAAGATCAGGGCATTGTAGCCCTCGTGTAAGATGCGGGTAACGTGGCGGAGCGATTGCCGCAAACTTCCCGTCCGCTCGATCGGCACAAGCGTCGTGAAGTTGTTCATATACGCCCGTTTGTATTTTGTATCGAACCAGTAATCCGCCGCGGCGACCGCCACGGTCTGCTCCGCAACTTCCTTACCGAGCGCCCGCTTTACGAGGCCGGTGTCGATATGCGAGGCATGGTTTGGCGCAACGATGAAATTCACGTGGGCCGGCACATTGCCTTGCCCCTCGATGCCTGTGTCGAGCACCTTCGAATAAAGCGTCTCCTGAGCCAGGTCGACCGCCGCGTTCCCGATCCGCCGGACGAGCGAAGGTATGTGGATCTCCTCTTCGTCCCGCTTTTCCTCGACCTTCGGCTCATCGGCCAGCCGCTTTGTCTTATCGACCCGCTGAACGGCCGTCAGCAGTTCGCGGACGGTCTGCACTTCATTGAGCGTATCGGGCGAAAGCACGCGTCCGCCGGCATCCTCGACCGCTGCCTGAAGTTCGACGAACATCAGCGAATCAAAGCCGAGATCGGCGAGCTTGTCCTCGACCGCAACGTCCGAGAGCGGCCGGCTTGAAACGGTCGCGACGATCTTGCGGATCCAAAGCATATTATCGTCGCCCTTTGATTCGACCACGGCTTTTGTCTTCTTGCGGTCGCGTTCCTCAAGCGCCGTCAGCATCTCAACGACCTCAGGCCGCTTCACCTTTCGGGTCGCGGTCCGCGGCAGCTCGAAAGGCGTCACGTGCATCACCTTAATACGTTTGAAAAACGGCAGCCCGGCCGCGACCTCGCGGAAATGCTCCTCGATCTTTTTATTTACATCGGTTCGCGAAAGAGCTATGTCATGCTCGTAATCCGGTACCACGAGGGCGGAGATCTTTTCGCCGCCGTCGCTGTCCGGCAGGCCAACGACGCTCATTTCCTTGATAAAGCCCGACTTGCCGTAGAGGTCCTCGATCTCGTCCGGATAGATATTCTTCCCGTTCGAATCGATGATCACATCCTTTGACCGGCCGACGATGTAGAGATTTCCGTCCTCGTCGATCCGCCCAAGGTCGCCGGTCCGCAGCCATCGGTCGTGGAGCACGGCTTCGGTCGCTTCTTCGTTGTTGAAGTAGCCGAGCATCACGTTTTGCCCGCGAGCCAGGACCTCGCCGACGCCGTTGTCGTCCGGCTCATCGATCTTGACCTCGACACCCGGCAGCGGCTTGCCGACGCTTCCCCGCAGGAGCTTATTGCCCGGACGCGCAACCGTAAGCACCGGCGAAGATTCTGTCAGCCCATAACCCTCAAGCACCGTAAACCCGAGCCCGTGAAGGTCTTTCTGAACCTTCTCGCTCAAGGCCGAGCCGCCCGAGATGAGGTAACGCATCTTTCCGCCCATGCCCTGATGGATCGGCAAAAAGACGATCGGGCCGAGGTTGAACGGCGTGTTATCACGGAGCCATGCGTTGAACTCGATCATCGAATCCGCCGCGTCCGCGATCCAATCGCCGCGTTCACGGAGTCGTGTTTTTATGCGGCGGTGAAGCATTTCCCAGAGTGCCGGAACGCCGACCATTCCCGTAACGTGGCCCTTCTCGATCGCCCGCGACAACTCTTCCGCGGTCAGGTCTTCGAGGTAGGTGATCTGCGTCCCGTTGGAGAAGGGCGTTAGGAAGCCGGCCGAGAACTCGAACGTGTGGTGCATCGGAAGGACGGAGAGAACGCCGTCCGTGATGTCCATATCGAGCACGCTCGAGAGCATCGAGACCATGTTCGTGAAGTTCTTGTGCGAGAGCATTACGGCCTTTGGCTTGCCGGTCGTACCGGAAGTAAAGATCAAGGACGCGACCGCATTGCCGAGCACTTTTGGAGGCAACAACGCAAGCCGCTTTGCTTCCTCAAGTTCATCCGGCATCTCAAAAACCTCACCAAATTCCCAGACGTTAAAGCTCCCCTCCTTACGAAGGAGGGGTGTCGGCGTCTCGCCGACGGGGTGGTTCTCTTTTGCTTGATTGCATAGCGCTTTTTTTACGGCACTCTTCAGATCAGGATTCTCATTCGCTAGCCGCGGGCTGATCACGATAGCCGAAACATCACCCGCCTTTGCGAAATTGATGATCTCCTCGACCGAACTCGCCGGATCGATCGGCACCGCGGTCGCACCGGCCTTTAGGATGCCGAAATAGGTCATTCCCCACTCGGGCATGTTATGCGAGAAAAGAATGACGCGGTCGCCGGGCTTGATGCCCTTATCGGCAAGAAAACCGGCTGCCCGAAGCGTGAGCTCGCGGACGTCCTCAAAGGTGTATTGCTCCTTGCGGCCGTTGCGCTCGATCCGCATCGCAACACGCGTCGGGAACCGCTTGGTCGAAGTATCGAAAAGGTCGAGCAGGTCCTTATAAGTATGCGACCGCCGTTCCTGCGTCTTGAGCTCTTCTTCGAGCGTCGGCAGGACCCACTTCTTCATTCCGGGGAAATGGACCTTGAGCCAATAGTCGTACCAATCAAGCTTTTCCGGATACCAAGGCAGCAGATGCTTCTCTTTCTCGCGCACAACGGACATAAGGCCGCGGACGTTGTCCGACCGATAAAGATATTCGTTGTCGATCATGAACGGCTTGAACATCGCGAAGGCGTGCATCGTCTCGCTCGTCGTCCGTTTGAATTCTTCTGTCGACTTCTTTAGGTCGGAAATGATGTTGCCGATCCGCCCGCCGCCCCAGCGAGGCGTTGCCCGGTCCATCAGGTCGTCGGCCCGCTTGGCAAGCTTGTTGAGCATCGGCGCGGACGTGAGTTCATACGTCCGCTGCTTGACCGGTGCCGCCTCGATCATTCCGGCGAGTTTGTTGACGATCTTGCTGCCCGTCTCTTTCTCTTCGAAATGCTGGCGCTTGTAAAGACCGACAAGCCCGACGATGCGCTTCATATCGTTCGGGTTCGAATCGCCCGACGAAGCCTGAAAAACGAGCGGCGGGTTGTCATCGACCAGTGCGTTCATCGCCGCCGCAAGTATCACGCCGGCAACCATATCGACCGGGATTATGTCGAGGATCAGCTTTTCATTGACCGGAATTATCGGCTGGCCGCGGAGCGCGATGAGGATCAGCGGTGCCGTCGTCGTAAAGCCTTCATTCCATCCCGGGAACGGATAGCTTTGCGACGATTCGACGATCGAGGGCCGCACGAGCGTCTTAACGATGTCGTCCTGCGAGGCGATGATCTGCTCGGCGAGCGATTTCGAGTAGGTGTAGATGTTCGTCCAGCCCCAGTACTCGGCACGCTCGGCACCGAGCTCGGTCGTCCGCTCGCGGATCCACATTTTGCGTTCGCGGAAGATGGCGGACTTGAGCTCGGCCTCGTCGTCCGGGTCGCGGCCCTCTTCGATAAATCGCTTGCGTGCCTGCTCGCGAAACTTCGCTGCCTGCACCGCGTCGTCGGCTTCCTGACGTGCCTGTTCCGAAAGTCGAGCACAGTCTTCGACCTCGCGGTTGACGTCGAACGTCGTGCCGACAAGTTCGTTCTTCCGGGGAAAGTAGCCGACGACCGGCTCGTTTTCCCAGATCGCTCCGCTCCGTTTGCCCGCGACAAAACAGGTAGAAACATGAACGACGCGCGGCTTTTTCATCATCCGAGCGAGCTTGATGATGTTGTTCGAACCAACGACGTTCGTCCGCAAGGCCGATTCAAGCGGCGGGTTGAAAGTCACGTTACCGGCACCGTTGATGATGATGTCGGTATCGGCCATTATCGCCGCCGCCTGCTCTTCGGACATCCCGAGAAATTCGTTCCCGACGTCGCCATTGACCGGCACGACCTTTTCGCGAATGAACTCCTCAAACTTCTCGCCGTATTTCTCCCGCAGCGGATCGAACGTCGGCGAGGTTACGATGCTCGTCCAGAATCGCGTCGTCGATTCATTCTCATCCCGAGCCCGAACGGTCGCATAAACCTTCCCGACATCCGGGAAATTATTGAGCAGCATCGACAGCGTGACCTTCCCGACGAACCCGGTCCCGCCGATAAAGAAGATCGTCTTACCCTTAAATATTTCTGTTGGTGATAACTTCATAACGGAGCGCGGACACTCCTGTCCGCATCGCCGGTTCCTCCGGCGAGTTCACTTCAAAACTCTGCACAACGATATTCATCAACTCACCGTATGTGCCGAAGCGGTATTGCGAGCTCGGCGTCGCGGTTGTTTTGTTTTCGTCCGCACGGTTTCACGCTTCTCGTCCTTCAGGCTTCTCATTAGCGCTTCGAGGTCATGCAGTGTCGGCTCCTTGCACTTGCTGCATTCGTACGGATAAAACTCATATTTTCCCACTACCAATTCGGTCATTTTTTTCCTTTCTTAGCTTCAACTCTTAGCTTCAACGAATCCGATCTTTCGTTTCAGGAATTTCGGATCACGTAGGATCTGGCTCAGCAGATCAGAAACCACCCCAAATTTCTGACCGTGATAGTCGGTCACTTTCTCAAGCTCTTCGACCCGATCTGCCAGATCCTGGTGCAACGCCAACATTGCTCTCATTCGTACAAATGCACGCACAACGACGATGCTCGCTTCGACCGCGGTCTGGCTCTTCAAAACACTTGCCAGCATCACAGCTCCGTGTTCTGTAAATGCAAACGGTCTGTAGACAGCTCCTCGGTGTCGTTTAGAACTCATCACAAACTGTGATGAGTTACGTAATTTGGCCGCCTCATCCTCCGTAAGTTGAAAAACAAAATCCGAGGGGAATCTTGCGAGATTTCGCTTTACCGCCTGATTCAGTACCCGAGTTTCTACTTGATAAATCTCTGCGAGGTCGCTATCCAGCATCACTCGCTCGCCGCGAATCACATAGATCGTTTCCTCGACCTTTTCAATTACGGCAAGTGCCGCTTTTTGTTCAGACTTGGTCGGCATATTGAACCTCTCAATTCGAGATCAAACGGCCTCGATTCCTACTTTTACACCTTTTCGCTTTTTCACCTTTTCCCTTTAGTCACTCACATTACACAGCCCAATTATCGGCTGGTGGAGCATTGTAATCTCGGCGTTGCGGCCCATGTAGCTGCGGCCCATTGCGATGGCTTCGGTCAGGTTGTCGGCGCGTTCCCAGCCGAGCATTTCCGGCACGTGGGCGTTCTCCGCACCGGCGACGATCACCTTGCCGACGTGCTGGCGGCCGTTCTCGCCCCAATACCACATAAAGAACGGGTGCGCTCCGTGATACGCATTGCCGCGGCGATACATCTCGACATAGGCCGGGTTCGACGCAAATTCGCGTTCGTATTTCTCGCGAAGGTAGAAAGCGTCTCGCGATTCGGGCAGCAGCCGATGGAAAAACTCGATGTAACTCGGGTGAAAATTATGGTCAAACTCGTCAAAGCACGGATGCGTTATGATCATCACACCGCCCTTTCGCAGCAGCGGTTTGTTCCGGTACATGTTGAAGTGGTACCCGAGCGCCATCACCTGCACGAGCAGCGGATTGAGCGCCGAATAGACGTTATAGGGCGAGATGTCCGGAATGCCCGAAATCAAAATATCGCACTGCCCTTTCACCGGTATCTCATACTGCCGGTAGTTGAGGTCAAGGATCTTGTCGTGCACCGGTTCGGTCTTGCCCGCAAAGCAGCCGATCATCTCATACTGCGCCGGTATCGCATGGAGCATCTTTCGCCGTGCTCCCCGAGGCAGCGGCGAGAACGTCCGCGCCATCGCCTCCCATTTCATCCGGTCCATGAATGAGAACTCGTCCTCGTTCCGCGTCAGGATGTCGTAGCCCTCAGGGAACATCCGGTTGTTGAGCGCCGTCTCGATGTGAAAGACCTTGCACTGCTCATCAACCAATTTGCCGAGCCGGATGACCTTATGGTTCAGTTCCGAGGCCGGCGGGTCCATATAGGAATGCGAATCGCGGATCGTCTGCGGCTCGTGGTGCGCCCGCAGGCTTTCGTAATCGCAAAGCCCGACCGCGACCGACTTGTGCCCGCCGTCCATCGGCACAAGGTTGATATTGAGATATATAAGCAGGTCGCTCTCGATCGCCCGCTTGTTCACCCTGAGCGGTTCGTTGTGCCGCGTGTGGCCGAGCGTGACCAGATTGTCGTCGTCCTCGGCGTCGTGGTTGTAATAGCGGTCCGGATAAAATTCGCTGAAGATCGCCGGCCCGACCATCCGCTTCATCTCCCACTCGGTCATCTTCCGGTGGAGCGAATTGGCGATGATCAGGTGGATATCGTCCACGCCGTTTGCCGCACACATGTCGAGCACGACCTCGAGCATCGTCTGCCTCAGGTCTGGCAAGGCCATCGGCGGCAGCGGCAGCGAGATGTCGTCCATCGCGATCGTCACCCGCATCCCGGGCTCGAGCAGCGCATAAAGCGGCTCCATCTCGATCGGATGATTTACCGCATAGCGGATCGCCGCCTCGCGGTTCGGCAAGCCCTTGATCGGCGGGTTCGGGTAGATCACCCGCGTCCCGATCGGGATATCCTCAAGGATGAAATCCTCGCCAAACGGCATGATCCGCGGCGCCGAGTCCTTATCAATGTACACGATCGATTCGTGCGTTTTTCTACGTAATTGCAGTGCCATTCAGTTTCCTCGGAGACTAGTCCTAGAGTTCAGAAGACTACCGTCAGTCAACTAATTTCAATTCGGGGGTCGGTTCAAGTTTGTCGATTTCACAAAATCGAAGGCTGCCGTCGTACTCACAAAACCGAATTACGGATTCGAGTCTTAAGTCAAATTCCTTGATCGCCAATGTCTTCAGATCCGAAGCAAACCCAATCTTGACCAAAACGTTCGCTCTGGCCCTCGTAAATATGTAAGGACAAGCCCCCGCCTCGACAAGATAGCCATCGCTATCACACATAACTAGGACTGTCCTGTTCGAAAAACTTCCAAAGTACATTTTCACGTCACGTTCCATCATATTTCCTTAAAGACTAAGCGAGCGTAAAAACTGTAAGGTTTATCGGATCAAAATGGCTCCATCCTAATCTCCTCGCCGCATACTTCAAGCAAACGGGAAAATGCAAACGCAACACGTTTCGCGTTTTCGTTAGAATCAAAGAAAAGCGCGAGAGTGTCCTTCTTTTCATTTTCTCTGTTGCTGTTCGAGCCGACCCATTCCCTCGACAGATCGAAGTTACGACCAAAATCTAACCATACCCCCCAATCGCCAGAGGTATTTCTGGAGACTTCTACTTTCCGTAAAAATCTCAGATCAGGCCAGTGTGTTTCTCTCCACCCGATCTTGTCCTGTTTGAGTACTGTGAACTCCATACTGCATCCGGAAATCTTTAGACGTTCGTATTTGTAACTTATATCGATCGTGCGGAATACCGATCCTTCCATTCTCCCGGTCAGCCAGGTTACTGTGTCGACATAAGAGGGCTGCTGAATTGGAACTGAACCGCTGCATACTTCTTGAATTCGACGAAATTTTGAGACTGCGCGGTTAATGTCTTCCGTATCGGTATCGAGGAACAAAATCCCAAACCTGTTCAGCAAAATAGCCTCAAAATTACCAGATGAATCTTCAGACCGGCTAACAATGTTCTTAGCAAGCTCAAAGCGAATAGAGTGAGGGACGTGATTGCCTAACCGAGCGAAGTTCTTCACGTGGCGAAGATCGACTGAGTACGATTCTTTGTCAAAATCACCTTTGGCAGAATGGCTGGTCTTCGTGACGGCCATTGAGCAACCAGAAAATGATACAGAGACCCGACTTGAATAGGAGTTATCTAAAGTTCGCAGAGCCGACTGCTCTGCCACGAACGAAGACAAGCCCGACGCGATTTCATCATAGGTCATTTCACCTATGTTTTTCGTTTTCGATGCATCTGGAAAAGGCGAAGTGATTTTTTCTCGCTGCCCCTTTTCCGAATCAATGACAATGTCTGGTGCATGACGCTCATTGTCATTTGGCGCGCTACTTTTCTTGGTATTTCCACTTTCCGAGACTTTCGGCGGCAACTTAGACTCTGGAGCACGCGGAACTAATATCCCCCAACCATTCGGTACGGCGCTTTGTACAACTTTGAGATTTTTCACCGAAGCTTCATACTCTTGGAGAAACCGTCGAACACTCGAAGCGGGAACTGCGAAATTGAGATTTTGTCCACTCGAAAAAGTCCCGGTTGCTACCCCGATCACCGCTCCTTTGGAATTCAACACCGCTCCACCGCTGGAGCCAGAGGAAATTGGTGCATCAAACTGCAGGAGGCTTACGTTCCGAATCTGTCGAATATTACTGGAAATAATCCCGCGAGAAAGCGTTCCAGCCAACCCCTCAGGGTTACTTAGCACGTATACCTCTTCGCCGATCTTAACTTGATCTGATTCAGATAGTTCCAAACTCGGCGGCGGTTCGGGTGTTCCGTTCCCCTTGATGGTGGTTGCCGGCGTTGTGGTCAAGTCGAGTGTGTCCTTGACGATCTGGATAGAAAGCAGAGCCAAGTCGTTTCGTTTATCGACGAACAAGATATTACCGATCCACCACTCGGCGGAATTCTTTCCGCCTACTGCGACCTTCACTTTGCCGCGGACCATTCCCTCGACAACATGGTAGTTGGTCAAAACATGTCCGCTGTAACTTGAGATAACCAACTCACCAGCCGATACCGATTTGCCTTTTGCACGCGACGATGTCAGGAACGAAAGATCTTCTTCTGGTATTTTCGATCTTTGACTGAATTCGATAAAAAACCCGCTTCCCAGTGAAACCTTTCCTTTCCCGTCATCACAGACAATTAGAACAACGCTCGGCAGGAATTGCTCTGCGATCTTCTGAGCCGAAAGAACCGGTTTCGTCTTTGGCTGAGAAACTCTCGGTTTTCTTTGCGCAAAACCTGTGTCGAATAAGAACACACCCGTAACTAAAATCAAGAGCAACTGAAAAAACAAGCGCATTTTTGTTTCTCCCATCAAGTGTATTCGGAGCCGTCCCGTTGAAACGATTAATCCTCCCACGGATTAAAGATCGTTACTGACGAATCTTGAAAGTTCTTAACATTCCGCGTGACCAAGATCAGATCATGTTCCAAGGCCGTTGCTTCCATTAAAGAATCTAGAACGGGACGAACCAACCCCTTGGTTTCGAATCCGACAAACATCTTCCCCCAGATCGAAAAGGTCTCTTCTGTCAGCGGCAGAATCCTTCCCGAGAATTTGAACCGTAGTTCCTCAAGCCAGTTTTGAAGATGTGCCTTCTTTGCGCCGGATTGAAGTCGCTCGATCCCTCGTCGGACTTCGCCGACGGTCACGGCACTTAGGTTCAATCGCGACTTTTCCTGACTCGCGATCCAATTCAGGACTGCTTGATTCGGCCGCGGTCGTACTGCTTCCGAGATCACGTTCGTATCAATAAGAAAGCTCATTCAAATGAAATATCCCGCGGCAGATCATTGGGCCTGTTATCGAGGTCATCGAGAATCGCTTCAAGCCCGCTTCTTTGGAAAAACTCTAAAAGAGTCTCTTCCTTTCCATGCAGCTTTTTATAGTCCTCAATTGAAACCACCGCCGCGACATCCGTGTCATGCCGCTTGATGATCTGCGGCTGTCCCTTTTCGGCAAGCCGTATCAGGCTGCTCAACTTGTCTTTGGCTTCCTTTACCGTAAATGTCATTCTCCCTACCTCCTTAGCCGAAGTGGCTACGTAGCCATTTTATCAGAAGTTCTCGGCGTCGTTCAAGATTTATCCAAAGCCCGAAGTGATTCGATGACGGTCTCAACCGCCTTAACATAGAACTCCTGATCGATCTTTTCGAAGTCGTCGGTTGGGCGGTGGTAGTCCGGGTGGTCTTCGACGCCGAAGTAGATGAACGGTATCTTCTCGCTGTGGAAGGCTCCGTGGTCTGACTGAAACGTCCAATCGTCGCGGCCGAGTTCGGGACGGTCGTGTCCGAGCAGGAGCTTGACCGGTGCCTCTTTCTGCACCGCCTCAAGCGCCGGTTTGAACTGCGGATAATGATACGTCCCGGCGGCGTAAAGCTCGCCCTTCTCGCTCCGCGAGAGCATGTCCATGTTCACGTTCAGCAGTATCGCGTCCTTCGCCACAGGCAAGTTTGCGACAAAATGCCTCGCTCCCTGCAAGCCCATTTCCTCGGCATCGAGCGCGACAAAGATCAGCGAATGCTCCGGCCGGTTCTTCTTAAAATAGGACGCGATCGCAAATAGCGCCGCCGTCCCCGAGGCGTTGTCGTCCGCTCCGTTGTAGATCTGGCCGTTCTGTATGCCGACGTGGTCGTAATGAGCCGTGATGACGATATATTTCCCCGCCTTTTCCTTTGAGCGGCCCTCGATCCGCCCGATGAAATTCACACCCGTCAGCTCTTCCTTCCCGCGGCGGGGCATGAATTTGAATTCCTGCCGCTCGGGCTCGATCCCCGCTTCGCGCATCCGCTTCGCAACGTGGTCGCGTGCCTTCGCGATCGACGGCCGCTCCGGCGAACGGCCTTCAAGCTCGTCCGAGGCGAGATACTTTACATCATCGATCAACCGCCCGGCGTCAAAATACTTCGAGCTCGGCCCGCTGCTGCTCGGCTCCGAGCGTTTACCGATCGCGATCTGCCCCGAAACCGCGACGCCCAACACCACCAACGCCAGCCAAAGTTTGTAATTCCTAAAAATGCTCATCAACTATGTGCTCTTTCCGTGCCCTCTGTGTCTTCCGCTCTGTGCTCTCTGTGGTTAAATAATGATCGATACCACACGCCCAGAACTACCTCAGATCGACAACCGCCCAGTCGTGCTGCCGTGCCGTCTGCTTCAATCTGAAATCCGGACAAATGGCCACCGGATGCCCGACGATCGAGAGCATCGGCAGGTCTGAGATGCTGTCCGAGTAGGCATAGCTTTCCGAAAGGTTTATCCCCTCCCGCTCGGCATATTCGCGTATCCATTTCGCCTTCGTCGCCGAGGCCATCACCGGCGGCAACACGCGCCCGGTCGCATAGCCGTTAACAAACTCAAGCCGGTTCGCGACCCAATGGTCGATGCCGAGATGCTCCATCAATCTGTCAATCGTAAAATCGAGTGCGCCCGTAAGCACGACCTGCCGCTGGCCGTTCTTTTTCCCTTGGGCGATCAGGTCATAAGTGCCCGGAAAGATCGCCGGCTTGAGCACCTCTTCGAAAAGCTCTTCCGAGAAATACCGAAGGCGATCCTCCGACCAGCCCTCGTAGCTACGGAAAAAGACCTCATTAAAAACGTTGCGCGAATAGAGGTCCGTTACGCCAAAGAAGGGCAGCTTTGCCAGCGTGCTGACGCTTGCTTTCGCCGTTTGCCAGAGCCCCTGCTGCCGCGTCGAATAGAACGCGAGCGTGTGAACAAGGTTCGTGCTTACGAGCGTCCCTTCCAGGTCGTAAAATGCCGCGGGTATTCCATTCTTGGCCATATCGTTCTATAATCCCGAAAAACCGTCTTTTCGTAATTAGGAATAGTAACATTTATGACCCGAAAAGCTATCTCCAGGCAAGCCGCGATCGTCGGCTCGGCACTTTTTGTAATTACGATGTGCTTACAGGCTTCGTGCACTTCAAAAGCCGAAGGCGAAACGCCGGCCGCAAAGCCCTCGCCCGGGCAACTCGCCGAAGCAAAGTCCGCTGCCGCGAAGCTCTTTTCCGAGCGGTCCGATGTTGCAAAGCTCCGCGAGGCCGTCAGGATGCTCTCGGATATTCGCGACCCCGAGAACCGCGACTTTGAGACCGAGTGGCTTTATGCAAAATACAGCTTCTTCCTTGGCAAGGCGGTTCCCGAAAAAGAGAAAGAAGCGGTCTGGGAACGCGGCAAGGCGGCCGGGCAAATCGCCGCTCGGCTTGAGCCGAACAGGCCCGAAGGCCATTTCTGGTATGGTGCGAATCTCGGCGAACTTGCAAAGCTGAGCCCGGTAACGGTCGGCATCAAGTCGGTCGATGACATCCGCTCGGCGATGAACCGCGTGATCGAGATCGATCCGGCATATCAAAGTGCGAGCGCATTTGAAGCCCTGGCCCAGGTCGAGCTTGCAACACGCATGTTCGGTGATGGCTCGGCCGAAAAAGCGGTCGAATATCTCGAAAAGGGTATCGAGCTCGGCCCCGAAAATGCGTATCTCCGGGCCACGCTCGCCGAGGCCTACGTCTCGCTCCGCCGCCCGGCCGATGCCCGAAAGCAGATCGACACGCTTCTAAAAATGCAGCCAAACCCCGACTACGCCGCCGAACACGAGGAAGCGGTTGAGAAGGGCAAAAAGCTCCTCAACCGCATCAACTAAATTGACGGCCCGCCGCCGACGCGTGCCGAGGGCGGGCCGCCGGGCTAATTTCCGGTTGCGGCGCTGCTCCGGTCCTCAGCCAAGCTCTTGACGAACTTCTCGATGTCTTTGGCCGTCCGCTCCGGGTCTTCCCAGTTCGGAGCGTGACCGATGCCTTCGTAAACCTCTAGCCACGAACCCGCAATTCCGGCAAGCAACCGCTCCTGTTCATCGATCCCGAAGTAGGCGTCCTGATCGCCCCAGATCAAGAGCGTCCGAGCCTTAATGCGATCAAGCAGCGGCCGATGGTCGGTCTCGATCATTGAATGGCAAGCAGCCTTCCAAACACGCGCCGGAGCCTTCAGGCTCTCTGAAACGGCCTGTGCAAAGAACTCGTCGCTGATGCCTTTGTAAACGGTACTCGTCTGAAACTCGGCCGCAAACTCCGCCGGGATCGGGTCGGTCAAACTATCGACCGCCTCGGCGACGAACTGCTTCACGCCCTCGTTGTCCGCACAGGTCGCGAATGAGGCTATCAGAACGACGCCATCGACCCTGTCCGGATATTCGATAGCAAAACGCTGTGCCGCAAAGCTCCCCATCGAGTGCCCGACTATCACCGCTGACGGTATCTCAAGAGCGTCCATTACCTCGGCGACATCGCCGGCAAGGTCGCTTGAGCTATAGCCCGACTCTGGTTTCGAAGCCTCGCCGTGGCCGCGTTGGGTTATCGCGATGGCCCGCAGTTTCGGGTCGAGATACGGAAAAACAAGCTCCCACGAGCGGTGCGAATCGGTAACGCCATGAAGAAAAATGACGGGCGTCCCGGCCGCATCGCCCTGTTCGATATACTGGAACCGAAGCCCCGAACGCGTAGTAACGAATTTCTCAATGAATGCCATACAAAAAATGCCTCCGGACAATAAAGACGCGAACCGGGCAGCGAACAGGCAATTAGACGCGCGGCAAGCTTCGCTTTCGCTCGTGAATATGCGTAAAATGCAGGCTTAAATGCGAAGAGCTATCTTTCCGGGTTCTTTCGACCCGCTGACCAACGGTCACCTCGACATCATCCGGCGGAGCGTCCCGCTCATTGGCGAGCAGGAGTCCGATTTTACTGTCGTTGCGATCAATGAGATCTTGAAAAACATTTCGAAACATCAAGAAAAGACGCTAGCTTCCATATAAGGAAACCAACGTCTTCCTTCCAAGTGCAATAACGATCAGCAACAAAACGGGGTCGCTACATCGCCATTTCTGAAATCAATTTTCCGGACCAACTTCGCAGGGGGTTGAATCTTTTGCT
>ERZ1066135.567-NODE-567-length-18588-cov-7.019479_pt1 | contig 18588 bp, 12 predicted proteins | sample MGYA00382782_ERZ1066135 | MGnify/ENA primary metagenome ERZ1066135 (study PRJEB33369, sample SAMEA5778365) | biofilm metagenome | biome: Industrial cooling water; feature: Water cooling tower basin; material: Biofilm | place: United Arab Emirates | collected... | reverse complement strand
GAGCGCCGAACCACCTGACATCTGCAGCGGACTTTCGAATCAACCCACTAGCGCCTCGAAAAGTGCGCGCAGCTCGTCGTCGAGGTGCGCGGGGTCGTCGAGCGTCTGCCCGACCTCGGCCTCCAGCGCCGCCCGGAAGCGTTTGCGCAGCCGGTGCAACCCGACCTTGACGGCTTCGACGGACTTGCCGAGCTCCTGCGCGAGTTGCTCCATGCTCGCCGGCTCACCCGCCTCGAGCAGGTGCGCGCGCAGGCGCTCGAACACAGCGCCCTCGCCGCGCTGCGCATACTCAGCGCGCAGCGTCTCGAACACCTTCGCGAGCAACGCACGCGCCCAGGCCGCCTCGTACAACGCGCGCGGATCCTCGCCGCCGGCCGGCTCGCTGGCGTAGCGCTCCTCCGCGCTCTGTGCGTCGAGCGAGACGAGCGTCTTTCCGCCGCCGCGCTTGAGCGCGTTCCACCACCGCCGCCGGTTGGAGAGCGCGTGCTCGAAGGCCGTGAGCAGGTAGGTTCGGAAGCGTCCGCGCGCCGGATCCGCGCCGGCGAGCGCGCCTTTTTCCAGCGCGCGCGCGAACAACTCGTGCACGGCGTCCTCGGCCTCTTCGCTCGACAACCCGCGGCGGCGCGCGAAGGCGTAGAGCGGATACGAGTACGTTTCGAACAGCTGCCCAAGCGCTTCGCGCGCTTCGTCGCCGCGTGGACCGTGGGCGCGGGCCACCACGCTCCAACGGGTGGAGTGGAACACCGGGCGGCGAGCGTCGAACGCGGTCACGGGAACGAGAGTAACAGGCGTTCGATCGGGCGGCGCCGGACACGGGTCCGTCGTCGGCCGGGAGTTGGCGGTACGGTGCCAGGATCAAATCCGTCATCTGCGCTCCGTTGGCTCGGCGTTGCCGCTGGTTCCGCGCGCAGATGACGGATTTGATCCTGGCACCGTACCGCCAACTCCAGCACACGCCTCGTGAACGGGGCTCGGCGCCACGCTGTCAGAAATCAACCCGCACGGTAGTCGACGCTCCGCACAGCACCGTGTGCTCGAGCTTCGACAGCGGCACGCCGTCGCTTCCGCCCACCCACAGCCGCACCGTCACGGGACGGTCCGGATCGAGCCACAGCTCGGCCTCGCCGTTCGTGTCCGTGCGGCGCGCGGCCTGCACGTCGCGGCCTTGGCGTTGGTCGAGGACATCGAAGCTCGCGTCGGCGGCCGGCGCGCCGGAACGGAAGAGCTGCAACTTGACGCGGCACAGCGTTGGACTCAGCACGAGACCGCGCACGGGCGCGACGACTTCGCTCGCCCGCGGCGCGCTCGAGAAAGCGCCGCTCACTCCGGACAGCTCCACGCTGTAGCGCGCGCTCGCCAAACCGTGGAACTCGAAGCGGCCGTCGCGGTCCGTGGAGGTCGAGAGGCGGTCCCACTCGAAACCCTTCTCCGTCCAACGCACCCAACCGCTCCCGAGCGATCGAAGGCCGCCGCTGCTGGAGTGTGGCGGCGCGAATTCCGCGCGCACCAGCGAGCTCACGCCGGCCCCACCGATCTCGGCGCGGCCCGCGATGCTCTCGCCAAGCTCGAGCACACTCAGCCCCAAGTCGCCGGCGAACCCGGCGGGCAAGGTGCGCGAATGCGGGCGCAGACCTTCGGCAAACAGCACGATCACGTGCCCCTGGGAGCTGCTCAGCTCCAGCGCGAACGCACCGTCTTCGTCGTGCGCGTCCACGAGCACTTCCGCCGTCGGGGCTGGCTCGACGCCGTCCCAGGCGAAAGCCGCGGCCCGCAGCTGCGCCTTGCGGCCGCCTGGTGCACGAATGCGCCCGGTTACGTCGCACACGCTCGGCAACTGCAGCGCTGCGTGCAGCACCACGGGCCGCTCCGGCCGCAACTGGCTCGGATCGACCGCGAAGACCAGGCCGTAGCGCCGCTCGCGGAGTGATCCGGCGCGCACGACGACGAGCTCTAGCGGAAGAGGCTGCGCGCGCGTCGTCACCGTCGACTTCTGCAGGGCGAGCGCGAACACGTCGTCGAGCTGCAAGACGTACGGGCCGCCGTCCGCGGCCGGCGCGAGCGCGAGAACGCCCGCTAGACCGTCGTCGCCCCCCTGATGCGCTTCGAGGGGGAACGGCTCTGCCCAGGCGAACGCGCTCTGCGATGGCCACCACAACATTCCGTCGCGTTCGAAGAAGCGCTCGACACGGTGCGTGCGCGAGAGCATCGCGCTCACTGTGGCAGCCACGGGCAAACCGTGCGCGTCCACGATCTCGAGGTGCAACTCGAGGCTGCCGGCCAGTTGCGGACGTTCGTTGCTCGACGCGGCGGCAGGCGCGCTCGGTGCGGATGGAACCACAACCGGCGCCTCGCTGCGTTCGGGCTCCGAAACCAACTCCGAGGGCGCGCTCAGCGCAGCAGCCGGCGGCGCGGCGTCGATGGGCAACGATGGGGCCGGCGCCGCGGCGCCGTCTTCGCGCGCCCCCGGCCTGGGAAGCCACACGAGCAAACACCCCAGCGCCGCGGCGACGACGAACAGAAGGCGAGAGCGGGCAAGCATGGGGCCGGGGGCCGCCGACGCGGCGCGCTCGGTGGCGTGAACGGCTACGGAGGACGCCGATCGGACGCGAGCGCGGCGGCGCAAAAACTCGACGCCCGAGCAGGAGTCGAGCGCTGCGAACTACACTCCGCGCCATGCCCACCCTCCCCACCCGCTTCGCGACGGCTTCGGCCCTGACCACCCTCGTTTGGCTCGGCGGCTGCGCCGCGGTCGAGCCGCTGCCCAACGACGTCGCCGAACTCACGCGCTGGATGAGCGGCACCTTCTCGAGCCACGCGCAGAGCGTCGAACGCCCGGGCGAGTTCCTCGACATCCGCCTGGTGATGGTTCCGATCTGGCGCGAGCGCGACGACGGCGCGTGGCTCTACGTCGAACAGGCGGTCGCGACCGCGGCCGAGCGCCCTTACCGCCAGCGCGTGTACCACCTCAGCCAGAGCGCCGACGGCAGCATCGTGAGCGAGGTGTTCACGCTGCCGGGCGAAGCGCTCGAGTTCGCGGGCGCGTGGAAGCGCCCCGAGGCGTTCGCGAAGCTCTCCCCCGGCGCGCTCACGCCGCGCACGGGTTGCGCGATCACGCTGCGCCGCAACGGGGGCCGCTTCGAAGGTTCGACGAACGGAACCGACTGCCCCAGCGAGCTCGGCGGCGCGAAGTACGCCACGAGCGAGGCCTTCGTGCGCTCGCAGTCGATCGAAACCTGGGACCGCGGCTACGCCGAAAACGGCGAACAGGTGTGGGGCTCGAAGGCCGGCCCGTACCGCTTCATGAAGGTCTCCGAGCAGCCGCCGCTCGAGTAGAGCGAGACGGCGGAGCGCGCTCCGCGCAGCTCAGCGGCCAAACGCCTCGTCGGCGATGCGCGCGGCGTTGGCCATCAGCGTGAAGGTCAGGTTCTTGGCGGGCAGGAACGGGAACGTCGAGCCGTCGACGAAGTACAGGCCGCCGAGGGCGCGGCTCTCGCCGTGCGGCGTCGTCGTCAAGGCGCCGCCCTCGTGTTGCATCGGCAGCACGCCGGCGTAGTGCACGCTCGCGCCCATCGGCCGCACGTGGGTCATGCCGGGCGGCGCGAAGCAACCCAGCTGCCGCAGCGCGCGCTTCACGTCGCGCAGCGTCGAACGAATTCGCTCAGGCTCCTGCGCCGCCGGTTCGTAGCGCACGAGCAGCGTCGAACTTCCATCGCGCGCGGTCTCGAGCGACAGCGAGCAGCTCTCGCGGCGCTCGTCGTGGAAGTTCACGTTCACCAGCCCCAACGCGGCGTGCGCGTTGCGGAAGATCCACAGCGAGCTGGCGAGGTCGAGCGGCACGCTCTGCACGATCGGATGGATCAGGGCGCTCTTGAGCGTGGTCACCAGCCCGTGCACGTAGTGCCGCGGGTCATCGCGCTCCAGGCCGAGCGCGAGTTGGTGGTACTGGTACGAATCCAGCTCGACACGCTTGCGCAGCAGCGCGAGGTTGACGAACGGAACGAGCACCTGGCGGTTGTCCATCAGGCCCGTGAGCATCGGGGCCGCGCCGCCGTGCGCGCGCAGCGAGTCGAGCAGCAGCTTGGAGGAAGCCAACGTGCCCGCCGCGAAGGCGACACGGGGCGCGTCGAGCTCGAGCGCGGCGCCGCTCGCTACGTGCCGCGCATGTACACGCTTCACGCGGTTCGAATCGTCCGCCTCGACGCGTGTGACGACGTGGTCCGGGATGTACGTGAAGCCCTCGCGGCGCAGCAGCGCGCGCAACGTGATCGAGGGCGTGTAGAGCGCCTCGCGCGGGCAACTCCACAGGCAGCGGCCCAAGTACGTGCAGCCGTGACGATCCTCGCGCTCGTCGGCGCGCACGGCGGACCGCGAACGACCCACGAAGCAGCGCAGCTCACGGTTGAGGCGCGGCTTGGCGCGCTCGTAGGCGCCGAGCAGGGCTTCGCTGTGCACGTCGAGGCGCAGCCCGGGCGCGAGGTGCTCGTGGCCGGGGAGAAAACGCGCGAGGTCGTCGACCGCGCCGCTCACGCCGATGCGGCCCGCGATCACGCCGTAGTAACGCAGCAATCGTTCGGGCTCGAACGGGAAGTCGCGCAGCTCGTCCGCCGTGAACGGAAACGAGCCGCCGGTCCACGCCTCCGCGAGGCCGCCGCGCGCAAACGACAGCAGCGGATCGAAGCCGCGCGAGCGCAGCGCGAGCCCGTCGAGCGGCGCGAAGATGTAGCCCTTGTGCGGCGGAAAACCGTAGTACTCGCCCTTGCCACCGGGGAACAGCGCGCCTTCGAAGCGCTCGCCGAGGAAGTAACCCGCCGGATCGGCGTGCTCGCCCTTGAGCTGCGCGAAGCTCGCCTGCGGCAGCTCCGCGGCCGGCGCCGTGCGGCCGACGTCGACGAGCGTCACGCGCCAACCGTTGTCGAGCGCCGACTGCGCGAAGTGCACGCCGCTCGCGCCGGAACCGACGACGACCACGTGCTTCACGCGCGAGCTCCGAGCTTGAAGGCGAGCTGGAACGGCGCGAGCACGAGCGTGGTCAGCGCGACCGTGAGCGCGAAACGCACTCCGAGCCAGGCGAGCACGAAGAGCATCGCGGCGCGCGAGCTGCCCGTCGGCGTGTCGAGCGCGTCGGCGTGCGGCGCGCGCACCTCGAGCAGCGCCAGCAGCAACACGAGCTTGCGGCGCAGCAGCGAGCCGTTCGCGAACACGCGCTGGTGCGCGTCGAGGGCGCGCGCGAGCCACGTCGCCGTGCTCGCGCGGCGCACGACCCAGCGCTCGAAGCGCGACGCGCCGCCGGGCGGCTCGACGACGCCAGCGGCGTGGGCCGCGAGGTAACGCTCGCGCACGTAGTCGCTCGGCGCACTTGCGCTGAGGTAGCGGGCGAAAACGTCGCACTCGCGTTCGAGCAGCGGATCGGCGCGCTGCGCCGCACCGGCCCGCGCAGGCGGGCGCGGCGACGCGGGCGAAGGCTCGTCGCTGGAGTGCTTCACACGTTCAGTCGTACTTGAGCAGGTCGTCGAGCATCTGCTCGATGTTCTTCATCTTCGCCGCGTGGCGCTCGAGCAGCGCGTTGGGCTTCACCGTGCTGTCGTGCACGAACGCGTACAGTTGCCCAGCCGTCAGCGGCAGCAGCGGGAACGCGAACTTCTCGAGCAGCGCGAGCGCGGCGATGGCCGACTTGCCGGGCAAGGGCAGCAGCGCACCGGGCGAACGCTTCTTGCGCGCGCGCAGCCGGCCGAGGAAGTCGCCGAAGGTCAGCGCCTCCGGACCGCCCAGGTCGTAGGCCTCGCGCGTGAACTGCGGTTCATCGATCCAGGTCGCCATGCACTCGGCGAGGTCCTCGGCGTGGATCGGCTGGATCCGCGCCCGGCCGCCGCCGAACACCGGCGTGAGCGGAAGCCCGGCCGCGCCGTGGAGCGAGTGCCAGATCGCCGCGCGCCGGCTGAGCACGATCGTCGGCCGCACGATGGCCCACTCCAGCCCGCTCTCGCGCACGAGTTGTTCGGCGTCGCGCTTGGAGCGCCCGTACGGATAGTGCGTGAGCTCGGGGTACGTCGCCGCGATGCTCGAGACGAACAGGAAGCGCTTCACGCCGGCCGCGCGCGCCGCCTCGAGCACGTGCCGCGTGCCTTCGACGTTGACGCGCTCGAACTGCGCCGGCCGCGCCTTGCCCGTCTGCGCGGCCATGTGCACGACCTCCGTGCAGCCCTGCAGCGTGTGGCGCCAATTCTCCGGCTCGCCCAGGCGCGCGGTGACGAACTTCACCGCCGGCTCGGAGGCCGCGCTCACGTTGCGCGAGAGCACCAGCACCTGCGGCATGTTCTTGCCGGCCGAACGCTTGTCGCCGGCCAAACGCGAAAGCAGCGCGCGGCCTACCACGCCCGTCGCGCCGGTCATGAAGATCTTCTTGGTGGACGTCATCGTCGCCCCGCCCCGAGAGCGAGGGCGCGGGATTGTAGGGATCGCGCGCCGCCTCGGCCCGCGCCGAGTTGCCGCCGCCGACTCGACTACGTGGCGCGCCGGATCAGAAAGGCGTTTTCGACGCGCTCGAAGCCTAGCCGCGGGTAGTACTCCATGGCCTCGGGCGCGGAGAGCAGCAGCAGCATCGACTGCGGGCCGATCTGCTCGCGCACGCGGCGCACGAGTTCGCGGCCGACGCCAGAGCGTTGGAACTCGCGCGCCACCGCGAGGTCGGAGAGGTAGCAGCAGTAGCTGAAGTCCGTGAGCGCGCGCGCGACGCCGATCAGGCGCTCGCCCTGGCGTGCGCTGATCACGAGGTTTGCGTGGGCGAACATCGTCGCGATGCGCGCCAGGTCCTGCGTGGGCCGCCGGATCCCCGAATCGTCGAACAACGCGGCGACCTCCGCCGCGTCGAGCGCTTCTCCAACACCGTAAGTCACAGGCTCAAGCTGCTCGCGCAGCGCGTCGTCGCGTTCGTTCACGGGGCTACGATAGCGCCTCGCCCTCCCGCTACTTCGACGCTCCTCGATGCGAACTCTCCTCGCCTGCTCGCTCGCCGCGCTCGCCGCGCTGTGCGCCTTCGCTCCCCCGCCGTCGCCGGTCCGCGCACAAGAATCGGCTGGCGCCGCGGTTTCGCCCTTCACGCTCGCGCTCGACGCCGCGCAGCGTTCGCTCGACGGCGGCCAACTGCCCAAGGCGCGCGAGTGGATCCAACGCGCGCTCGAGCGCGACGCCAAGTCGCCGCGGGCCTGGGCGCTGCGCGCGCGCTGGGCGGAGGCGGCCAAGGAGCGCGACGATCTCGTCTACTCGCTCTACACGCAGTTGCGTCTGAGCGCCGCGCAGAAGGCGCCGAAGGCCGAACTCGAGGCGCTGCGCGCGCGCCTAGTCGCGCTCGAACCGCTGATGAATGAGCTGCTGACGATGAACGCACGCTTCATCGGCGCGCTCGAACCGCTCGCGGCGTCGTACGAGAAGGACCTGCGCCCGCACTCGGCGATCGGAGTGCACAAGCTGATCCTCGCCATCGATCCGGAGTACGCGCCGAGCGTCGCCGCGATCGAGCGCATCGCAGCGCAGCCCGACCCGAGCCTGGCGGACAGCGCCAAGCCCAAGGACCTGCTCGCCGACGTCTCCGAGGAGTGGATCCGCGAGTTCGACGCGCAGCACGCCACCTGGGAGAAGCGCGCCAAGCTCGAGCGCGAGAACTACACCACGTACACCAACGCGGGCTACGAAGTGCTCGTGCGCGCCGCGGAGGCGATGGAGCAGATGAACCTGTTCTATCGCGAGTTCTTCCAGTACGGCACGGAAGAGGACGGCAAGAGCGTGCCGCGCATCGACCTCAACATCTTCAAGTTGCGGTCGGAGTACTTGAAGCTCGGCATCGGCCCGCCGGTCGAGTGGTCGGGCGGCCACTTCACCGGCAACGCGGTGGAGACCTTCGTCGAAGGCTCGGGCTTCGACGGCATGACGCAGACGCTGTTCCACGAAGCCGCGCACCAGTTCGTGTCGCTGGCCACACGCGCCGTCGGCTGGCTCAACGAAGGTCTCGCCTCATTCTTCGAGGGCTGCGCGATCCTGCCCAACGGTTCGGTGCTGATGAACCTGCCGGCGAACCACCGGCTGTTCCCGCTCGCCGACCGCATGGAGCGCGGCTGGATGAGCGGGCCGAGCGACGGCATCACGCCGGGCGGCCCGGACCCCGAGCGCGCGCCGACGTTCCGCATCGTGGTGGAGAACGCCTACGAATGGGGACCGCCGTGGTACGCGCCGACGTGGGGCGTGGTGTTCTTCCTCTACAACTACCAGGACCCCATCGACGGACGCTTCATCTACCGCAAGGCCTTTCGCGAGTACATCAACGCTTCGGGCGGACTCAGCGGCGACACGGCGATCGCGAAGTTCGAGGAGGTCGTACTCGGCCAGCCGGCGCCGCCGATCGCTGGTGTGGAGCGCGGCGACGCGCCGACGCCGCCGTTGCCCAAGACCATCGACGCGCTGAGCGAGGTGTGGAAGGAGTGGATCGTCGCGCTGCGCGACGAGCAGCTCGGCCGCCGCAAGGTCGAGCGTCCGTACCTCGCCTGGGCGCGCGCCGCACTGCGCGAGAAGAACGACGTGGTCGCCGCGGAGCACTTCGAGAAGGGCCTCGTCGCCACGCCGCTCGACCCGCAGTTGCTCGAGGAATTCGCGGAGTTCCTCGGCGAGCGCCAGAACGCCGACCGCGCCGCCAAGCTCGCCACGACGGCGCTGCGTGTGCTCGAGGCGCGCAAGCCGGCCGACGCGCGGGCCGTCGACCGCGTGGAGCGCCTGCTCGCCAAGTGGGACCCCAAACGCGGAACGATCGCCAAGAGCCGCGGGGAGCTCGCAAGCGCCGCACAGGCGTTGGTCGCCAAGCTGCGCGCCGCGAACCTGCCGCTGGTCACGATGGATGTGAGCTGGCGCCTGGGCCGCGACCTGGAGCTCGACGCGCTGTTCAGCGAGTACGAGGCCGCGCTGCGCGCGAGCGGCAAGTCGCTCGCGATCTGGGAGCTCGCCTACAACGAGAAGAACCTCGAAGGTTGGGACAGCGGCGGCAACACGGCCTTTCAACCCGCGGGCCCGCTGCTCGACGCCAAGCTCGGCGAGTACGACGCGGCGCGCTTCGACTACACCTCGCTCGCGCTGAGGCGCGTCACGTCGGGTGATTTCTCGCTGGAGTGCGACCTGCAGGCCAAACGCGGCGAGAGCAACTTCTGCGGCCTGGTGTTCGGCCGCAAGGACACGAACAACTTCCACGCCTTCGTCTTGTTCCCCGGCGCGCCGCGCGCGGCGGATTCGAAGGCCGCCGACAACGCCTGGGTCGACCTAGCGAGTTTCTCGGGCGACGGCGCGACGAAGACTTGGCGCCACACGCCGGTCAAGGCGCTCACGGCGGCGGCGGGACAGTCGAGCTCCGGCGAGTGGCGCAAGCTGCGCATCGACGTGGCGGGCGCGGTGGTCGACTGTTGGGTCGACGGCGAACTCGTCGCGACGCAGGAGTTTTCCAGCGCCGACGCGCTGCGCGGCGGATTCGGATTGCTCACCGGGCCGGGAAAGGCGCGCTACAAGGAAGTGCGCTTCCTCGCGCGCGATCCACGCGATCCGGCGGGCGCGATCGAGCGTCGGCTGCGCATGGAAGCGCTCGAGAAGTCCGGCGCGTCGGCGGGCGGCAGCTTCGTCGGGCGCGTCCCGCCGTTCCCGCGCGTCGCGCGCTGGGCGCAGGGTTCGCGCGCGTCGTGGAGCGAGAAGGGTCCCGTTCCGCAGGTGCTCGCGCTGTGGAGCGTGCAGCAGAACGACCTGGTGCGCATCGATGCGTGGCTGGCCGACCTCGCGCAACGCCATGCCGCGATCGGGCTCGAGGTCGTGTCGCTGTGTTCGGCTAACGACGCGCAAGCCGTCGACGAGTACCTGCGCTCGCACCCTTTCCCCGGCGCGGTGGGCGTCGACTTCCGCGAAGGCGTCGGCATGGGCGCGAGCGCGGAGGCGTACTCGATCGCACGCTTCAACTTGCCGCGCATCCTGCTGCTCGACGTCGACGGCAAGGTTGCCTGGGAAGGTGATCCGGGCTTCAAGATCGGCGAGGCGTGGCAGGCCGGCGGCGAGAGCTACCTCGACACGCCACTCAAGGAGTTGATCGAACGCCGCAAACTCGACGTCGCGGCGAAGTGGATGGCGCGCTGGCGCGAGAGCGGGGCCGTCGAGCTTGCGAACGGTGAGTTGGCGCGCGCTTGGCCGCAAATCGCGGCTGCGCGGGAGCTCGACGGCGCGCTGTTTCCGCTCGCGCACGACGTGCAGCGCCTCTCGAGCGCCTTGGAAGCCGCCTTCGCCGAACTGCCCAAGCTCGGCCCGCAATTCGAGAAGGCCGGCCGCGGCCCGGCCTTCGCCGCGCTCGTGGACCTCGCCCAGACGTCCGGCATCACGCTCGACAAGCGAGTGCTGGCGCAGCTCAAACCGGCCCTCGAAGGCGTGTCGAGCAAGGACTGGGAGCGCGCGCTCAAACAACTCGAAACGCTCGGACCCAAGCTGGGCAGCGATCCGGGCGCTGCGGCTCAGCTGGTGAGCAAGCTGGCGGCGCTCAAGAGCGCCTTCGCGCAGGAGTTGGCGCGTGCGCTCGAAGCTGCCTCCGGCGACGCCGCGCACAGTGCGGCGCTGCTCGCGCAGGCCCGGCGCGAGCCGGCGCGCTGGCTGGTGCGCGAGCACTTCCGCTGGCGCTGATCGACCCCGACGACACACGCCCGCGCTCGAGCCGCAGCGAGGCTCGAGCGCGGGCGTGTTGTGTCGGTTGGACGATCAGGTGCGGAAACGTCCGACGAGCTCCAGCAGTTCGTCGGCCATGCGCGAGACCTCGTGCGCGACACCGAGCGTGTTCGTCGCGCCGCTCGAGGTCTCTCGCGCCGTCGTCGCGACCTGCGACATGTTCGCGGTGATCTGCGTGCTCGCCTTGGTCGCGTGACCCAGCGTGTTGGTGATCTCCTTGGTCGTCGCCGTCTGCTCCTCGACCGCCGCGGCGATCGTGGTCTGCAGCCCGTCGATCTCCTTGATGATCCCGCCGATCTTGCCGATCGCGGCCACCGCGCCGCGCGAGCCGGCCTGGATGGCCTCGATCTTCGCGCCGATGTCGGTGGTGGCCTTGGCGGTTTCCTTCGCGAGCTCCTTGACCTCGTTGGCGACCACTGCGAAGCCCTTGCCCATCTCTCCGGCGCGCGCCGCCTCGATCGTGGCGTTGAGCGCGAGCAAGTTGGTCTGCTGCGCGATGGTCGTGATGGTCTTCAAGATCTTGCCGATCTCTTCGCTCGAGCGGTCGAGCGCCGACACCGTGCGGTTGGTTTCGTCCGCGGTCTCCACCGCGGTGCGGGCCACCTTCGCTGCGCTGCCCGCGCTGCGCGCGATCTCGACGATGCTCTCGCTCATCGCGTCGGTGTTCTGCGACACGTTGCGCATGCTGCCTTCGACCTTCGCCGCCGCGTCCGCGACGACGCCGACTTGATTGGAGGTCTGCTCCGCTTCGGAGCTCATGCGCTGGCTCACGCCGGTGAGTTGCTCGGAGGATTTGGCGAGCTTCTCGGCGTTGGCGCGGATCGAGGTCATGCTGCGGCGGAAGTCGCTCAGGAGGCGCGCGACCGACTCGCCCATGCGCCCGATCGCATCGTCGCCCGAGACCGGAACCTGCTGGGTGAGGTCGCCGCGCGCGGCGGCGTCGACGGCGACCAGCATGCTCTGGACCTTGGCCTGCAGCTCTTGCGCCTGGCGCACTTCGCGTTCACTGGTCTCGCGCGTGAGCTGCTCGGCGCGCAGCCGCTCCGTGATGATCTCCCACGAAGCGATCACGCCCTGCAGGCGGCCGCGTGCGTCGACGATGCCGCTGACCGAGAGGGAGACGTGTTCGCCGTTGCGCTCGAACGAACCGCTCCAGGGCAGATTCGAGGGGTTGCAGAAGAACGCGCGGCTGCCGCGCGGGTGTTCGTAGAAGCTCGCCAAGTCGCTGCCGACGAGCGACTCGGCGTCGAGGCCCAGGTTCGCGGCTGCGCGTTTGGCGGCCGGATTGACGTACTTGAGCCGCAGATCCGCGTCGGCGTACATCATGCAGGCCGGCGAGTGCTCGACCATCGACGCGACGCGCGCGGCCTCCGCGGCCGAGGCGTCGACGCGGCGCTGCATTTCGAGCTTCTCGGTGATGACCTCGAAGGACACCAGGGTGCCCAGGCGCCGGCGCGAAGCGTCGCTGATCGCGCGGAAGCCGATGTCGACCGTCTCCGATCCGATCTCCAGGCGCGTCGCGAAGGGCAGATTGGCGTCGACGCCGAAGAACGCGGCGTTCGAGCTGGGGTGTTCGTAGATGCAGTCGAGCGACTTGCCTTCGCGCACGTCGAAGCCTTGACGCCCGCTCGCCGAGAGCAACGTGAGCGCTTCACGGGCCGCGGGATTCAAGTAGCGCACCACCAGCGACTCGTCCACGTACAGCATGCACGCGCTCGAGTTCTCGACCATCGAGGCGACGCGCGCCGCCTCGTGCGCCAGTCGCTTCGACTCGGCGGCGGAGCGCTCGGACTCCTGCATCGCCGCGGCGAGCTTCTCGGAGTTGGCTTCGATCGCCGCCTTCTGCTGCGCGAGCTGCTCGGCGCCTTCGCGCGTCTTGCGCACGCTCGCCGTGACGGCCTTGGCCATGCGCCCGAACTCGTCCTGCGAGTCGATCGCGCCCAGCTTGTCGAGGTCGCCCGACTCGAGCACGGTGACCGATGCGTTCAGCGGTTCGACGATCAGGCGCGCGACGTACAGGCCCATCAACAACGCGCCCATGCCGCACACCAGCAGCGCGGTGAGGACCGATTTCTGCGCAAAGGACGCCACCGACTCGCCGCGCGCGACGCCCTCGTCGGCGTCGCCTTCGACGAGCTCGCCGAGCGCGCCCAGGCTCTCTTCGAGCCGGTCGTACACCTCCTGCAGCGCCGGCACTCCCGCGATCGCCTCGGGACGTTTGCCCTGCGCGCACAGCGCGACGAGCGCCTTCGAGCCTTCGACGTACTCGGTCACGTCGGCGCGCGCGGCGTTCACCGCCTGCTGCGTCGCCGGGCGCAGTTCGAGCTCGTCGAGCGCGCCGAAGTACTTGTAGAAGTTCTCCGCGAACTCATCGGCTTCCTGCACCGCGCCGCGGATCGCCTCCTCGTCGTTCTGCTCGCCCGCGACGATCGAGCGGTACACAACCGCGAGCATTCCGTCGTGCATCATGTCGCACAGCGTCATGTTGCGGACGGCGGGCAGTTGCTGACGCCCGACGTCGACCGCAGACGCCGAGAGCGTGCGGGTGGACCACAGGGAGATGCCGCCGACGAGCGTGATCCCCGTGATCGCGAGCGCGACGAGGAGGTTGATCTTGCGGGCGACGGAGAGGTTCTTGATCCAGCTCATCGGGGAAGGTGCGATCGGTGGAAGGCCATGTGTCCGCGCCGGGGTGCGCGGACCGGAGGGCATGGACGGATCGGCTCACCGCCAGCACGGCTTGACACTCCGCGCCTCAGGACTGAAACAGCGCCGGCCGCGCTCCCGGGATTGGGAGCGCGGCCGGCGCTGGGAAATCCTTGCTCTTCAGAGCCAGACGTTGACGCGCACACCCAGCGCAGTCACCAGGTCGCGCGCCGCGTCGCCCGCGAGCTTGTCGATGCCCTGCAGGTGCAGCGACACCTCGCAGTGGTCGTTGACGATGTGCTTGTAGTAGCCCTCGAACACGAACTCGTCCTCGAGCGTCGCGTCGTGGGACGCCGCCGTTCCCGCCGCGAGGGCGAAGGAGTCCGTCGGCGCGCTCCACAGGTCGCCGCGGCACTCGCAGCCCGCCATCCAACACGTCTCGATCGCTTGGTCGGGCCCGCCGGCGTCGACCTCATCGGTCCAGCCGAAGCGCCCGAAGGCCGTCACGTGCGCGCCGATGTCCTGGTCCAGGTTCACGCCCGCACCGGTGCGGTCGCCATCGCCGCCGTTCTGCCACACGTACAACGCCAGCGAGCCCGGCTCATCCTCTTGGTTCCAGAAGAGCGTCGTCTGCGCGCCGCCGAACAGGTTGCTGGCCGCGTTGTCGCCGCTGTTGTCCGGCCGAACCGCAACGGCGCGGAAGTCGAAGCTCGCGCTGCCCACGTAGCGCAGCGCGAGGCCGCCGCCGCGGAACGGACCGTTGTAGGTCATCGAGTTGGTGAACGCGGCCGAGAGGAAGTTGTTGACCGAGTTGTTCGCCACGCGAACCGTGTCGAGGTAGTTCGTCGCCGCGATCTTGCCCACGTCGAGCACCCAGTCGGGCGCGACGTTGCCCATCGAGATGAAGCCTTCGGCGACGAGCAGACGGTCGAAGCCGTCCGGGCTCTGGTACGTGCCCGAGTTCGCGTTCCAGGCCGACCACACGTTGGCGTAGCCGGGGATCTGACCGTCCGGCCCGTTGCCCCCGGTGCCTTCGAACTCGAGCTCCATCGTCGTGCCCTCCCACAGCTCGGCGGTCAGCACGATGTCGAGGTAGCTCACGAGGTAGTCGTTGCTCACCGCATCCGCGTTGAACAGCGTCTGGTAGCTGGTGGAGGTCCCCACCCACACGTTCCACGGCATGCGCGCCACGTCTTCGAGCGTCTGCGCGGCGACTTCGGCGACGCCTTCACTCAGGGTCTCCGCGCCCGACGGCGCCGGCGGATCGCCGCCGGCGGGGCCGTCGACTTGCGCGACCACGGGCGCAGGCTTCACCGGGCGCGGTTCGAGCTCGACGACGTCGAGCAGGCTGGCCATGGCCGGCGCCCCGGAGGCGGCGGCGAGCGATGTGAGGCAGAAGCGGAGCGAGCGGTGGAACGACGACGGGGAGAGGGTCGACATGCGCCTGGTTGGTTTGGGACCGAAAACGGGGCGGGAACGGCCCGCTGTTTCGGCCCTGCACACCCAGGCCCCGAAGGCAAATTGCGATTTCCCAAAAATCTCCGCCGTGGCGGCCCCATCACCTCCAGCCAGCGCTGCGGCTTCCCAGCTGCCGCGGGTCGAACGGAAAGACCTGCTCGAGCAGCGGCGCACGGTCGGCGCGGCTGGACGAACGCAGACTCGACAGCACGCGCTCGCGGTGCGGCGAGTCGCGCCGGACGTAGACGAGCACCCACCAATCCGAGCGCCACGCGTCGCCGAGCTTGTACGCCGCCGCGAACTCCGTGTGGTCGCGCAGGTACACCATCTCGCGCCAGAAGAACTCGGCCAGCCGCTCCTGGCTCCAGTGCTTGAACAGCGCGGACCCGCGCCCGCGCAGCGACTCCTGGACGTTCTCGCTGCGCCAGTTCGAGTCTTCGTCCGGCGTGCGGCTGCCCGGCGCCGCGGGCGGCAGGATCGAGAGCACCACGTCGGGCTGCTCGGCGGCGAGCTCGCTCCACATCTGCTCGACGCTCAGCGCGTCGCGCCCGCAGTAGCGCGTCGTGTTGAGCCCGATCCAGTCGATCGCGCGCCAGCCGGAGTAGTACGGCGCCTGCCCGGCGGCCGAGAGCAGCACGCTCGCGCCTTCACCCAGCCCCGTTTCGGCGAGGTCGAGCCCGGCGCGCGCCAGAGCGTTCGCCCTGGGCGTCTCGCGCAGCCAGGCCGTGCTCGAACTGCGCGGATGGCGCAGCCACACGAGCCACTGCGGGCTGTTCGAACTGGCGAGCAGCGGCGCCACGAGACCCGCGACGGCCAGGCTCCAACGCGCCCGGGCGAGCGAGCGTTCGCGCAACGCGCTCCAGCCGACGACGAGCGCGAGCAGCAGCGGAGCGAGCAGCGGGTACTCGTAGCGGAAACCGCCCGCCATCTCGTGGATCACGCGGCTGTAGAGCACGAGCACGCCCAGGGCCGGCGCGAGCAACGCGAGAGCACTCGCGAGCACGTTGCGCGGCAGCTGCAGAGCCAGCGCGAGGGCGGCGAGCAGCAGCGCCAGCGGGACGACGCGCAGCAGCGTGAAGCGCAGCGTCGTGTCGAGGCCCGGCAGCCAGGCGCCCGCCGAGCCGAAGATCGCGCTGTCGACCTTGACGTAGTACGCGTTGGCGTGCGGCTGGCCGAAGTAGCTCCATTGCGCGACGCCGAGCGCGACCAGCGCCGCGACGACGAACGCGACGGTGCGCCAAGCGCCGCGAGCCGGCGCGCGCGTCTCCGCCGAGCTCGTTCGCGGCGTGAACCAGGCCACAACCAGTGCGTAGCCCAGCGCGAGCACCGCGCCTTCGGGGCGAGCGAGCACGAGCAGCGCGAGCAGCGGCGCGCCGAGCCAGAACAGCCTGCCGGCGCGCTGCGAGAGCGCCAGCGCCGCCCAGCACGCGCACAACCCGTGCACGAGCGTGAACAGCAACGTGTCCATGCCCGTCGCCAGGTGCGTCGCGCTCTCGGGCGCCGCGCCCCACAGGCCGCACACGACGAGCGCGGCGAACACACACGCCGCGGCCGGCGCGCGCGTCAGGCGCGCAGCGGTCCAGCCGAACGCCGCCGCGAGCAGCACGAACGTCGCCAGCGAGAGCACGCGCGTGGCGAGCAGCGGGTCGAGCCCCGCGCGGATCGCGCCGGCGGAGTACAGCGTGTGCAGCCAACTCGAAGCGCCCCACGTCGGGTGCGCATCGCTCGCGTTGTAGCGCAGGCCCAATCCCTCGGCGAAGTGGCGCGCGTAGCGGTACGTGATGAACGCGTCGTCCGCGACCTCTTCGCGCGTGTGGTGCAGCACGCAGGCGAGGTACCAGGCCACGAAGCTCGCGAGCACGCCGACGGCGGCCCACGCGGCGGCGCTCGAGAGCGCGCTCGAGTTCGCCCGCGGCGGCGCTGCGCTGGCGAAGGGCGTGCTCATGAGCGTTCGGGCGCCGCGCCCGTGGGACGTACGCCGCCGCCGCGCAGCACGAGCAGGTCGATCTGCGGCGGGCAGAACAGCCGGATGCGCGGCGCGAAGTTGCCTTCCATGCCCAGGCCCGGATTCACGTTGACGAGCAGCGCTCCGAACTCGTGCAGACCGCGCGCGAAACGCCGCGGAAGGCGCGAAAGCGTCATCGGCGCGCCGAAGAACGGAACGACGAGTTGCCCGCCGTGCGTGTGCCCGCACAGCAACAGGTCGACCTGCTTGTCGAGCAGCTCCCAGGCGACGTCGGGTTCGTGCGCGAGCACGACGTTGAGCAGCCCGGGCTCGGCGCGCGGCGCGAGCGCCTCGACGCTGAAGCCCTCGTGCAGCGTGCGCGTTCCGAAGATGCGCAGGCGCCGCGCGTCCGGCGTCCCCGGCGGGTCGAGCTCGAGCTCGACCTCGCGGTTGGCGAGGTACACGACGTCGAGTCCGGCGAAGATGCGCTCGCGCACACGCTCCGACTCGGCGTGGCCGGGCACGCACACGATCCCCAGGCGCGGGCGGCGCAGCTCGCCGAGGAACTGCCGCGCGGCGGCGATGGCCGGTTCGGGGTCGCGGAACGGCCCGGCGGCGTAGTCGCCCGAGAACACGATCAACTCCGGCTCGAGCGCGTTGATGCGCCGCGCGGCTTCGCGTTCGCGCTCGCAAGCGCCGACCGTCTGCAGATCCGAGATGTGCACGACGCGCAGCGGCGGCGCGGCGGCGGACCACGGTGCGACGCGCACTTCGCGCTCGACGGTCACCAGCCGATCCGGCTCGACGAGCAGCGCCCACAGCCCGACACCGAGCACGGCTGCGCCCGCGCCCGCGAGCACCCCTTGGCGCGCGCGCGCGGCGCGCACGAGCGTCAGCGCGGGCAGGGCGAGCACGCCGGCGTAGTACCCCACGGCCACCGAGATGAACTGGAACGTGCTGTGCGAGTGGTCGAAGCGCCGCACGGCGAGCACCCAGGCGAACAGCGGAACGGCCAACGCCACGTAGCTCGCCAGCAGGCGCCGCCACGGATGCTCGCGCAACGCGCCGACGCGCCCGAGCCCGAACTCGAGCGCCGCGGCGACTCCCCCGCTGAGGGCGGCGAGCAGGAGGTGGAGCTGGAGGAAGGGCGTCATGGAGGGACTGCGGGGCGTCCGTATCTATCGGAACCCGACGCGGCGGCGGAGCAGCCTCGCGCCGCGCAACGCCGCCGCGCGCCCGCACAAGGGCTGAGCGGCGCACCCGCGCCAGCCGTCCCGGCGCCGTCGGGCTGGCCCCACTTGAGCATGAACCACTCGGCGGAGAGCTCCGGAGCGCCTGTCCCGCCAAGCGCGTCGCCGCGGGCCGTTGGAAGTGACCTTCACGGCCGGAGCACGCAACACCGCGCAGCAGGACAGGATCCAGCGCTTGCCGCAACGGGCCCACGAGCACGTTTCGGGCGACGCGCGAAGCAACCCGCCCACCGCAGGCGCGGACGGAGAGGGAAGAAACGTCCGCCGCGCGCGAACGTGACCCGCGACTTGGCGGCGAGCGGCCCGAACGACCTCGGCGCGAGGCGCCGGCGTGCTGCCCCGCGAGCCTCCGAACTCGCGCCGAGCGCGTCGGTAGAAAGCGACAGAACGGCTCAGCACCCGCGCACCGCGGCCGCCTCACTCCGAGCCTCGGCGCAGCGCCCCCACCGCGTTCCGCAAGGCTGGCGCGAAGGTCGGCGCGAAGGTCGGCGCAAAGTCGGGCGCAACGGTCGGGCGCAACGGTCGGGCGCAACGGTCGGGCGGAACGGTCGGGCGGAACGG
>ERZ1066135.566-NODE-566-length-18597-cov-6.608187_pt1 | contig 18597 bp, 13 predicted proteins | sample MGYA00382782_ERZ1066135 | MGnify/ENA primary metagenome ERZ1066135 (study PRJEB33369, sample SAMEA5778365) | biofilm metagenome | biome: Industrial cooling water; feature: Water cooling tower basin; material: Biofilm | place: United Arab Emirates | collected... | reverse complement strand
GAAAAGTGTTTACCAGCTTTTCTAAAGCATCTATGTCCGTGTTGGCGTCCGGATTTTCAAGCAGCTTATGAAATTGGTCTTTGTTCAATGGACAAAAAGGTTATGCTTAACAAAAAGTAAATATAAGATTTTATATTATTAAAACAGAAAAAATATAGAATTGAAGGCCAAAACCTATCCTGTAGCCCTTATTTTGGAGCTTATTTCGTGGAGTTTTCTATATTCGCTTGGTGTGAGTCCTGTTTTTTCTTTGAAAATTTTGTAAAAATTCGACTTGGTGTTAAAGCCGCTGTCAAGCCCTACATGCTCCATTTTCATAGATTTATTGAGGTCGTTTTCCAATAAACTTTTGGCATATTCAAGCCTGTAGTTGTTTACAAACTCGTTGAAATTTAAACCTGCTTTCCTGTTGATTACTTCCGACACTTTATGAGCCGATAGCTGCAACTCCTTGCTCACATGGGTAAGTTTCAGTTCTGAGTCGAGCCACGGTTGTTGGGCAGCAAAGTATTCTTCAATCTCTGCAAAACAGTCTTCCACTTCTTTTTCGCTCATTCTGGAGTGCAAATAGCGTTCTTCTCTGTATATTTTCATCGGAGCTATATTCTCCAAATAGCTATTGTACTGTGTTTTGTCAAATATGGCCCCAGTGTTCATGCTTTGGTAATAGATATAAAATGTATAAATGACCATGCACACAGGGACAATGATTAAATCGGACCATTCATTGCCCATGATCACAGAAGTAGGCAAAGCAACCAAGCTTAGTATGAGGTTTAAATACAAAAACTCCTTTAGAAATTTGATTTTGACAAACGACTCAGAGCTGTAGAATTGCAGAATGATTTTTTCGGTTTTGTGTACTTTTACGGCACTTACGATGGCATAAGTCAAATATTGGAATCCCAGTATTAGATTTGACCAATAAACATACCACACTTGGTCTCCATAAAAATTGTCTACAAACAATTTTTGCTGTGCTTGAGGAAGGCTGTAGTGATAAGGTAAAAGATAAAAAGCTGCAAAAGAGGGAATGAAATGAGCCAGTGTATACAAATCAATTTTTACTTTTTCGCCCAACATCATTTGGATATAAAAATATGTCAGTGGCCCCATAGCCAAAATGGCTACAAATTGTAATTGTACATACCATACCAAGTCATATAATTTTTTGTACATAAAAAAGTTGCTCAATGCTGTACAAGCAGGAAGCAACAATATGATGGCCAATACCTTTACCGGCAGAGAATTATTCTTGCGAAGCAAAAACAAAGAACTGAGCACCAGCTTGTTGCCTACCACAAAAACAGTAAAAACCAGTATGACTACATCCATTTCAAGCACTGTTAATTATATTATGATTTCATATTTTGGGTTTAATATGTTTGAAAATATCGGTTTGAGCAAACGCGCGATTGTCTGGTTCGTAAAAATGGTCCTCTGTAAATATCAATTGGTCAATAAACTTTAGTCCGGTACAGTTGGTGGAGAAAACAGCTTTAGCGTTCATTAATGAAGCGACATCAAACAGTCCTTCTTTTATCGGTATAGCCAAAGTGTTGAGTACTTGCAGTAAGTGCCTACGCATGACTCCGGCTATGCAGCCGCTTTGTAGGGAAGGAGTGAATATTTTTTCTCCATCCCACCAAAAGATATTTGACGAGTTGCACTCGGCCACATGCCCAAAACCGTCCAAAAGTATAATATCGCTCCACTTTTTTTGTGTCTTTTCATTGGCAGCAACGATATAAGGTATTGAATTACAAGTTTTTAAAGATGATATATTTGAATAATTTAAATTTATCTTATCAGATATTCCTACACAATTTTTTGTAGTATTAAAATATCTATTGGTTACATGTTCATCAAAAATTGTATGGCTTATGCAATACTCTATGTCGTTGTTGGAAGGAGTATAGAGCCCGCCCGGTTTTCTCCAAACTTGCAATCGTATGCGTACTGCCTTGGGGCTGCCCGATTGCTGAATCAAATATAAAATTTTTGACTTAAGGAGCTGATTATCAAAATGATTTGAGTAATCGTACCCCAATATCTTCATACCAGCCTCCAATCGCTCAAAGTGGTAATCCCAAAGATTTATTTCATTATTCTTATAAATAATTGTCTCAAAAAGTGAATCGCCATAACTGAAAGCTCGGTTATTAATATTTATATTTATGAGCGAATCATCAAAATATTCTCCATTAAATATTACATTGCTCATAGTTGTACGTACAAATATTTTAATCTTAAACTCATAACCCTTTTAAAAAATACCGTATTAAAACTCGGATATGAGATTACACAAATTTATACTTTTAGCGGTACTTTTATTTTTTTGCAGGTCACTATTTGCTCAAATTAATAGCATTGATAGCTTAAAGCGGTCAATAAAAATTAAGAACGATACAAACAAAGTACTCACTTATATCAAAATCGCCATAGCATCGCAATATGAAGACACAAAAGCGAAGCGTGAATATGGAAATTTGGCTTTGAATCTTTCATCGAGTTTGGGCTATCCATTTGGAGAAGCCAGGGCGCTTGAGGTGCTATCGATGGCTGCTGAAATAGACAAAAACTATGTGGAGGCGCTCGAATACAGCTACAGAGCACTCGATAAATTTGAATCTGCAAAAAAGAAATATGAAACTTTTAGTATTCTCACCCGCATTGGCTCTGTTTACAACTATTTCAGCGATATAAACACTGCGACAGACTTTGCCTTAAAGGCCAAGAAAGAGCTCTATGCTCACCCCAAGCCTGAGTTGGTAAGACACTCGATTAACAATTTGATTAATCTTATGCAAAGGTTGAACATGAAAGAAGAGGCTTTTGAGATTTTGAATAAATATAAATATCTCTATGAAACTACCCAAAAAACCTCAGAAATAGCACCTATAGCTTCTTATTATAATCATTTCGGAAACTACTATTCTGCTGTGAGAGATTACGAAAAGGCCATTCAATCGTCTATGATAGCCAAAAAATATCTTGAGCAAAACAGCTATACGGCAAGCTCGATATATTGCTACGTGATGAATACTTTGGCAAATGCATATAAAAATTGGGGGAAAGGCGACAGTGCTGTGTATTACCACAAAAAAGTATTGGAAATAAGCATCGCCAACAAATATATAATTTGGGAGGCCATATCGAACAGAGATTTAGCATTGGTGTATTTTCAGCTGTATCACAACAATGAAAAAGCCATGTTCTATGCTAATTTATACAATACCATAGCCAGCACCGCCTATTACTATGAAGATGTGAAGCGAGCAGAAATGCTGATTGCTGATATATATATTGATAAAAAAGACTATTTCAGTGCTTACAACCACATATTGAGGTATGTAAAAACTTCTGACAGCCTTTTAAAAATAGAAAGCTCCTACATCATTAAAAATATTCTTTACAAAAAAGGTCTTCAAGATGCCGAAGAGGCTAAAATCAAACTTATATCTGAAAACAAAAAGAAAGATGATATTATAAAAGACAAGCAGGTATTGCAGCTTGGATTGATTACAATTACACTTATCATTTTTGTGTTTAGTATTTTTGTCATTTTCCTTTTTGTTCAATACCGTATGAATAACAACTTATTGAAACAAAAGACCGAGGAAATATTGGCACAAAACGAGATGTTGGAACAACAAAATATACAACTAGAGATATTAAACAGAGAAAAAAGTGGTATCATAGGCATCGTGTCGCACGACCTAAAAGCACCGCTCAACAGAATTGAAGGGCTGCTAAATGTAGTGATGACCGAACAAAATCTGAGTGAAGAACAAAAAACGTATCTTTCCATTGCATCGAAAGAGCTGATAGATGCCAAAGAAATGATAAGACGAATACTTGACACAGAGCTTCAAAAACAAGACAGCGAGAAAATTAAGCCTGAAAAAATAGAATTGAGTGTCTTTTTAAACAGCTTGGTCGGAAATTATGAGCTAACGGCAGAAAACAAGGCCATCACGATAAAAAAATTGTATGACCAAAATATCACTATTCACACAGACAAAAACTATTTGAGCAGGATTGTAGATAATTTGGTGTCGAACGCCATAAAGTTTTCGCCTAAGAATACCAGTGTGAACATTGGAGTAAAGGAATCGGAAAAAGAAGTGGTGATATATATTGAGGACGAAGGTCCGGGCTTTAGCGATGAAGACAAAAAGAACATGTTCAGAAAATATCAAAAACTAAGTGCACAACCCACCGGAGGCGAAAACTCCACAGGATTGGGTTTGCACATAGTAAAAATGCTCACTACCGACCTAGGCGGAAAAATTGAGTTGGACGAGAAAAAAAGAAATGGTGCTTGCTTTTTGGTGACCTTGCCCAAAATGTCTTAAAACTCTTGCAGCCTTTGTGCCAGATTCCACCGCAAACCCACGGTGGTAAAGTTGAGGTTGTTGTCGGAAAGAGACGAATTTTCTCTGCGCATCGTTTGCCTCAAATCAATAAAAAAGTTGTGAAACAACTGATAGCTTACTGTGAGGCTTGCAAACAAAGTGGTGGTGCGTATGCCTTGCCCTACTACGTTGTTAAACTGATTTTCGGGTGTATAGCCCGGTTTCATTATGTTTGAACCGAAGTTTTGTCCTGCCGGATCTTTGCCTTGCACTATGTAAAAGCCCTTGGCAGTAACATTGAGCCTACCCACGGGCTGAAAGCGAACGATTCCCATAAATTCATAAAAATTTGCCCCCAAGGGATGAGCCAAAGGCTGCCCATAGTTTGCCAAATTGGTAAGCACATTTTTATCGGTGTACATATAGGGTCGAACAAAATTATGTTCCAATTGCAGGTCTAAATTTTTGATACCAAACACATCAATGTATTTGGCACCTATTTGCCATGCATATTTATTTCCCCACCAGCCGTTTTGTGCCGCTATGTTGCTCACCACAAACTCGTTGAGCACAAATTGTCCATAGAGCTGAATGGTTTTAAATACATTTAGTTTGGCATCGGCTCCTATTTGGGTTTTGTCGCGGCTGCCCAAGTACGACTCTGCTTCTCTGTAAAAAATAATGGGATTGAGGTAATTCAGCTCAAAACCGTTGTTCCCTGTGGCGCTGTCGCTACGATTGAAAACAATGGCTTCAAACAGACCAACATGAAAATTTCTCGCCACCTTAAAATCCAAGTGGTGCATGGCCATGTATTTGCGCGGGTTGTAATTATTGCCATTGATTACTTTGGCTGTCATATCGGCAAACAGATTGGTGTAGCTAAACCGCCATACTTTGGTATTGAGTTTTAGAAATAAATATTTGCTGGAATAATCAGACAACATGAGCGAACGATAACCATTGCCCACAAAATTTTTGTCGTGGCCAAACTGTACCGTCATTTGTTTGATAACATTGAAAGCCACATAGCCACGAGCAGAGAAGAAATCGTACCCTTCTTTTTTAAAAGTTTTGGTGAAGCCTTCGTTGGGAAACGCACCCACCGAATCGGCTTGCGATTTCACATAATCGGGCACAAATGCCTGATTATCAGTAATAAAAGTATAATAATGAAGTTTGTTCCCTATGCTGCCTCGCAGCTCTACTCCGCGTGTATTCAAACTGAGCGGGTAGCTTCTGTTGATGGTGTTTTGCTCGAAATTCACTACAGGATTTGCCACCAAAGTGAAATCTTTGCTACGCACAGTATAGAAAGAATTATTGTATTCATAAAAAAGACCAAAACGCTTTTTGGGCGACTTACCTAGGTTCAAACTGTCGTTGTAATAATCCCAATTATCGTTTTTTAAGTAATTGATATTGAACTTGTCTACCCTCGAAAGTGCTAAATTTACATCTGCCGAATCGGTGAGAGTCACTATTTCTTTTCTTGTATATGGCCTGTAGGTGGTAAATCCGCTCGATTTTGCACCCAATTTGATTTCATATCGGTCGATTAGCCAGTAATAGTCGTAGTTAAGCGGGGCATATACGCCCTGAGAATGCAAAAACAACGGAAACAATAGAAAAAGGGCAAAACTCCAAACGCTTGAATTTTTAAGTTGGGCGTACATACAATTTTAAAATATTTGGAGTATAAATGTATGTTTATTTTTTTAAAAACTTGGTCTCGTTTTATGTGTGACTATTCCTAAAAAAGAGATTACTCAACATTTTTCACAATCAATCTACCAGTGTAATCAATCCTTTGCATAAGAACTTGGGCTTGTATTTGTTCAAAATATTCATCTACAGCCTTTCTGCAACCTTGCCAATGGCCGTAGTCATCAATTATTAACACCCCATCTTTCACCAAAAGAGGAAACAATACATTGAGTTCGTGCTTGGTCGATTCATACCAGTCTGTGTCTAAGCGTAGCAATGCTATTTTCCCATTCGGCAGATTTGAAGGGAGAGTGTCTTCTACTTTGCCTTTCACATACACTAAGTTAAGTTCGGCAAATCCTGTGCTTTGTAAGTTCTTCTTTACATCGGCCAAATCGGCCAGACACCAAACAGATTGTTCTTTATTGTCAACACTTTCTTCGAGCAGCAAACTTGCATCTTGGCCATTGTATGCAACATCCAAATTGGTAGGCGCAGACATGCCTTCAAAAGTATCGTATAAATAAATTTTTCTATCCGTAATATTTCTGTTAATCAGCATTTTAGCAATCAACATTGCGCTTCCACCCCTCCATACGCCACATTCTACAAAATCGCCCTTCAAGCCTTTTGATAAAACATAGTTGACCGAAGTATAAAGGCCATACATTCTCTCTACAGAAGTCATGGTGTATGGCTTGCAGAAATCATAAATCTCCCAAAACTCTTTTTCTACAATGTCGCTATAGTTGTTGTTGGTCTCTTGTTTGATTTTTACTACGGAGTAACCTAGGTTTTTTAAAATTTTTGCAAGTATTTTTTTCATATTCATTTTTTGCTTTGTCGCAAAGGTTTTGAGCCTAATTTTTGCTGTAACACGCTGATTTTTAGGGCTATTACAATTATTTTTCCTCTCTAGTGAGACCAAAATTATCAATTAGTTTTTTGATTGTACTCCGGGAGGGTAGATTTTATTTTTGAAAAAGTAAAAAGTTGAATGGCAGAATATATTTAGGTTCACAGAACCTACGATAATTGATTCGACATTATAAATGTCGAATAGCTCGGTCAATTAAAAGTTTTTGAAGAGTTGTTTTACCAGTCCTGTCGTCTTCGATATTTATAAAGAGTTGTTTGGATTTTATTGTCATTGTTTGTAAAGTTAAATTTTGAAACGAAGTTTTGTGTTTGTCGGTATTGTCATGTTTTTGTTCTCTAACTCTATCATCTGCTCCACAAACTCCCGAAACACTCTCCAATAAATACTATTTCTGTTTATGTCGTGCCAGAAATTGTCATTTGTCCAACAAATTTTAGCGTAATACGCAAACATATAGTGAGCAATCTCTGGCTTTAATACTCCTGAGTTTACCAATAGAGCTATTTCTTCAAAGTAGCCCAAATAGAAATACTTGTCTGTCCTTGGGATGTTTCTAACGTCAGCACTTTTATCATCTAAAAGTCCGATGATGCGTTTTAAGGTTTCATTCTCCTTTAGTTTTTGATGATACTTTTCAAAAAGCTCAACTCTCTTTTGAACAGCCGAAAGTTTGTATTCAGCATAACCTTTGAGAATTGTCACGGCAGCAATAACCGCAGTTCCCACTGTCGCAACTGTTTTTATTATTTCAAGTGTCGTATTGTCCATTGTCTGTTTTAGTTGTGAAGTTTGAAGTCTGCACTGTCGCCAAATAATAGCCGCTTAATTCTTATATACACGAATATCGCACTTATTATTTGAAATTCAAAAGTTTTACTTGAACGCTTTGAAAACCAATATATTACTAATTACGGATATTGAATATCCGCATTGCGTATTTGGTGTATAGTACACGTTTACACTACACAAAATACAAATATCTCCCTGTAATCATCAATGTTAAGGCAGCTTCTCTGTGCTATTGAAGTGGTCGGCAGAAATGAATTTTCGGTGAAAATCGAATAGCATCCCTCTCGGATTGATAATATTCGTCTTTTCAATCACCGTCCAATCAAAACGAAAAATAATTATATCCGTCTATTATTTTTAAGGTGAAATAGGTTTATAGATTGCTACCAACTACTAACGTCAACTCCAAAAATTCTCTAATTTGTGGTTCGTGAAGACACGAACCACGGACGGGGAAATGTCGAATAGCAACTAACTTTCAATTTCCATCTATCAACTCCCAACTACTAACACCAACTCCAAAAATTCTCCCCCACAAAAAACAAAAATTATTTTCCCCCACATTTTTTCATTATTTTTACATCCATAAACACCTGATTTTTGAAATCGTATTTTTCCCTTAAATAATGAGTGAAATAGCAGAAGAAGTAGTAAAGAATCCCACCGATTATTCAGCATCGAACATCACAGTACTGGAAGGCCTAGAGGCCGTGAGAAAGCGCCCGGCCATGTATATAGGCGACATTGGTTTCAAGGGCTTTCACCACATGATATGGGAGGTAGTGGACAACTCGATAGATGAGGCACTGGCCGGATACTGTACCCAAGTAGATGTTACTATCCACGAAGACAACTCCATCTCTGTAAGCGACAACGGGCGAGGTATACCCACAGATATGCACCCCAAGGAAGGAAAATCGGCTTTGGAAGTGGTAATGACTGTGTTGCATGCCGGTGGTAAATTTGATAAAGACACCTACAAAGTGTCGGGCGGTTTGCACGGTGTGGGGGTGAGCTGCGTAAACGCACTTTCGCGCGATATGAAAGTGACTGTGTTCCGTGAAGGCAAAGAATTTCAGCAAGAGTACAAAAAAGGAATACCCCAATACGATGTGAAAGTAGTGGGTAAAACAGAAAAAAGAGGTACTACGGTGCATTTTTGGCCTGATTTGGAGATTTTCACCGTGAGTGAATATAAATACGAGACTGTAGCCTCACGCATCAGAGAGCTATCGTTTTTGAACAAAGGCATCAGGCTCACGCTCACCGACATGCGTGATATAGATGAGGAGGGAAAAGTGAAATACGAGGAGTTTTATTCTGAAAAAGGCTTATTGGAGTTTGTGGAATATTTAGATTCTACACGCGACAAGTTGATTCCCGAACCTATGTATATCGAGAATCAAAAAGGCCCAATTCCTGTAGAGATAGCGATTTTGTATAACACATCGTACACAGAAACCATCTGTTCGTATGTAAACAACATCAACACCATAGAAGGCGGTACTCACGTAGCCGGCTTCCGTAGGGCATTGACCCGTACGCTCAAAGCCTATGCCGACAAATCGGGTGCACTCGAAAAAGCCAAAGTAGAGATAAGCGGAGACGATTTTCGTGAAGGGCTCACAGCCATCATTTCAATAAAAGTTCAAGAGCCACAGTTTGAAGGACAAACCAAAACCAAGTTGGGCAACAACGAGGCGATGGGTGCTGTAGACATAGCAGTGGGCGAAGTATTGGAGCATTACTTGGAAGAACACCCCAAAGAGGCCAAGCTGATAGTAAACAAAGTGGTGTTGGCTGCTCAAGCCCGTATTGCTGCCCGCAAAGCCCGTGAAATGGTGCAGCGCAAAAGCGCCATGAGCGGTTTCGGGCTGCCCGGTAAGCTGGCCGACTGTCAAGAAAGCGACCCCAACAAATGTGAAATATACTTGGTGGAGGGTGATTCGGCTGGTGGTTCTGCCAAGCAAGGCCGCAGCCGTGTGTTTCAAGCTATTTTGCCACTGAGAGGTAAAATTCTCAACGTAGAGAAGGCCATGGAATACAAAATTTACGATAGCGAAGAGATAAAAAATATCATGACGGCTTTGGGTGTGCGCATAGGTACTGTAGACGATGAAAAAGCCTTGAATTTGGAAAAACTCCGCTACCACAAAATCATCATCATGACCGATGCCGATGTGGATGGAAGCCACATTCGTACATTAATTTTGACTTTCTTTTTCCGCTACATGCGCTCGTTGATAGACAACGGCTATGTGTATATAGCCCAGCCACCACTTTATTTGGTGAAAAAAGGCAAAGATGAAAAATACTGTTGGAACGAGGCCCAAAGAGAAATAGCCGTGAAAGAATTGGCTAAAGAGGGCAAAGAAGACAGCGTGTACATACAGCGTTACAAAGGTTTGGGAGAGATGAACCCTGAGCAATTGTGGTCTACCACCATGGACCCACAAACACGCACATTGAAACAAGTAACTGTAGAGTCTGCTGCCGAGGCCGACCATTTGTTTTCTATGCTGATGGGCGATGAAGTGGCTCCACGCAGAGATTTTATAGAAAGAAATGCTAAATACGCCAGACTAGACACCTAATTTTTATACCAGAATCCCTTTTTTAGACAATTAAAGAAGGGATTCTGACTTTAGTTATATGTACTTTTCGCCAAACTGCTTTTTGGCATCAGATACAAACTCTTTTACTTTTTGCTCATCGTCTTTTTTGCAAATCATGAGCACTCCATCAAATTCGGTCACTATAAATCCATCCAATCCATTGACAACCACCAGCTTGTCTTTGGGTGTTTTGATGATACAATTGCGAGAATCGTAGCTGAATACCGTTCCGTCAATCACATTGTGTTCCGTATCTTTTTCAGCCAAATCGTGAACCGATTTCCAAGTGCCTACATCGCTCCAGCCAAAATATCCCAAAATCACGTGTACATTGTCGGCCTTTTCCATGATTCCGTAGTCTACAGACACACTTTCGCACTGTGGATATACTTCGTTTATAAAGGCAGTTTCTTCTGCCGTATCGTACTTACGGTCTCCACTTTTAAACAAATTAGCAATCAATGGCAAATGGTTTTGAAATGCCTCTTGAATGGTGTGGGTGTTGAATATAAACAGTCCTCCATTCCATAAAAAATCGCCACTGGCTAGAAATTGAAGTGCCGTTTCGTGGTTGGGTTTTTCGGCAAATCTTTTCACTTTTTTAACCTCGCCTTGCGAATTTTTGTCATACTGAATATAACCATAGCCAGTATCGGGGCGGGTAGGGACTATGCCTATGGTAACAATGGCATTGTTCTTTTCAGTGAAATTCAATGCCTGATTTATTGTTTTTCTAAACTCGCTTTCTTTTTGAATGAAATGGTCGGCAGGCGACACTATGATGTTCGCCTTTTCGTTTTTAGACCTGATTTTATAAGCTGCATAGGCTATACAAGGAGCTGTATTTTTGGCCATAGGCTCGGCCAGCACTTGTTTATCGGTGAGGAATGGCAAATTTGACTTTACCAAATCTACATACGCAGCATTGGTTACGATATAAATATTTTCTTTGGGAACCACACCCTCAAACCTATCGGCTGTTTGCTGAAGCATGGTGCGACCTGTACCTAAAATGTCGTGAAATTGCTTTGGAAACTTAGTCCGACTGTAGGGCCAAAACCTGCTTCCTACGCCCCCGGCCATTATCACTAAATAATTATTGTTTATGCTCATTGAAAAATTGAGTAGAAATAAAAAACTTTCCAAAATTAAGGAATTAAGCTTGTGTGCGTTAATTTTGGGTATTGAATTTTAAATAGGTTAATAAATATATATGGAAAATCCGGTACTGATATTGGGCGCAAAGGGAATAGGTTTGGCGGCACTTGAAATATTTAAAAGCAACAATGTCACCGTATTTGGTTTCTTAGATGATGACAACAAGTTGCATGGCAAGGAGATAGATGAAGTAACGGTGCTGGGAAGTACAGACGATGAAGGATTTACCAAACTGATAGGCAAAAAATGTGAGGCATTTGTGGCTGTAGAGAATCAAAAACTAAAACAGTCATTGACAGAATTTCTGCTTGATATGCGTAAAATCATGCCTGTAAATGCAATTCATGCCAAAGCGTATCTATCGAAAATGGCATTGATAGGCCATGGCAACTTTGTAAACGCAGGAGCTTCTATACAAGCGGGAGTTAAGTTGGGCAATCACTGTGTGGTGCATACCAATGCTGTGATAGACCATGAGAGCGTGGTAGAAGATTTTGTACAGATCGGTGCCGGAACGGTAGTAGGGTCTGCCGTGACGATAGAAGAAGGCGCATTTATAGGTTCGGGTGTGACCATTATATCGGGAATCACTATCGGCAAAGGAGCCAGAGTAGGTGCCGGCAGTGTGGTGATGGCACCTGTTAAAGCCAAACAAACCGTTTTTGGCGTGCCTGCTGTGGTGACTACAGTGTGAGAAGGCCCACACCGTAAAACTTAACATTTGCTATCCGGTAACGAGAATTTTATTCCCCTATCAACTTTAGCAAAGCTTGCCACTCGTCTCGCAAGCGGGCGGCTTCGATGAACTCCATCTCTTTGGCAGCCTTTTCCATTTCTCGTTTGGTTTTGTCGGCCAGTTTTTGGAGTTCTTTTTTACTCATGTATTTCACTACAGGGTCGGCTGCCAATGAGGTAGCCACTTCGTCTACATCAAAATAATTTTTAGCATCGCGCTTGCTATCAGCGGCTTTGGTTTGTGCTAATATGGCTTCTTTTGATTTTAAAATAGTAGTAGGAGTGATTCCATGTACTCGGTTGTATTCCATCTGTATGGCTCGCCTGCGGTTGGTCTCGTCTATCGCCATTTGCATAGAACCCGTCACCACATCGGCATACATGATTACATGGCCTTTGTCGTTTCTGGCAGCACGGCCTATGGTTTGAATGAGCGAACGTTGGTTTCTCAAAAACCCTTCTTTGTCGGCATCCATGATGGCAACAAGCTGCACCTCGGGCAAGTCTAAGCCTTCGCGAAGCAAGTTGACACCTACCAACACATCAAAAATACCCAAACGTAGCTCTCGCAATATTTCTACCCTGTCCAAAGTTTTCACCTCAGAGTGAATATAGCGGGTGTTCACATTCATATTCACCAAATATTTTGACATTTCTTCGGCCATGCGCTTGGTGAGTGTGGTCACCAATATTCGCCCACCATCGGCAATGGTTTTCTTTATTTCATCGAGCAAGTCGGGTATTTGGTTGGTACAAGGGCGTACTTCAATTTCAGGGTCAAGCAAACCTGTGGGGCGAATAATCTGCTCCACAACCACACCGCCTGTTTTTTGTAATTCATAATCGGCAGGTGTGGCACTCACATATATTACTTGGTTAATCATTCCCTCAAACTCATTGAAAGTGAGCGGGCGATTGTCTAAGGCCGAAGGCAAGCGAAATCCGTAGTCGACAAGCGACACTTTACGAGAGCGGTCGCCTCCCCACATCGCCCTGATTTGCGACACAGTGACATGGCTCTCGTCTATGACCATCAAATAGTCGTCAGGAAAGTAGTCGAGCAAGCAGAATGGACGCTGGCCTATTTGTCGTCTGTCGAAATAGCGCGAATAATTTTCTATACCCGAACAGTAGCCCAGTTCGTTCATCATTTCCAAGTCAAACTCTGTGCGCTCTTGTATGCGCTTGGCCTCGACAAAGCGCAAATCACGTTCAAAAAACTTGATTTGCTCGCCCAAATCCATGCGTATTTCGTTCATGGCGGTGTTGAGGGCTTCACGCCCGGTCACGAACAAGTTTGCCGGAAAGATGCTTATCATCACTTCATCGGTGATTTTTTTGCCCGATTCGGGTTCTATTCGCTGAATGGATTCTATTTCATCGCCATAAAAAATGATTCTGTAAGCAAAATCGGCATAAGCCGGAAAAATATCCACCGTATCGCCCTTTACTCGAAATGTACCATGTTTAAACTCATGCTGGGTGCGGGCATAAAGAATTTCTACCAAAGCATATAAAAACCGATTGCGGGCTATGACATCGCCCACCTGAATTTTCAAGGTGAGTTTGCCAAACTCTTCGGGGTTCCCTATGCCATAAATGCACGAAACAGAAGCCACCACTATCACATCCCTACGGCCTGAAACCAAGGCCGAAGTGGCCGAAAGTCTCAATTTTTCTATTTCCTCATTGATAGAAAGGTCTTTTTCTATATATGTGCCCGTAGTAGGCAAAAATGCTTCCGGCTGATAATAATCGTAGTATGAAATAAAATATTCTACCGCATTTTCGGGAAAAAATTGTTTGAACTCCCCGTAAAGCTGTGCTGCCAAGGTTTTGTTGTGGCTCAAAACGAGCGTGGGCTTTTGCACCTGCTGTATGACATTGGCTGCCGTAAAGGTCTTTCCTGTGCCCGTTGCACCCAAAAGTACTTGAAAAGGTTCGCCATTATTTATGCCTTTTACCAGTTCGGCAATGGCTTTGGGCTGGTCGCCCATGGGCTGGTAGTGTGAGTGGAGATTGAATGGCACAGTTTAGGGGGGACAAGTATTTTATACTCCTGATAACAATTGTATAGATAAGAAATCTACAAAATATTTTTTATGTTGAGATAGAAAAACCTAAGATTTGAAAACAGATCTTAGGTTTTCAATTTCTTTAATTTTAAGCCCCGTGAGTTCGCTAATTACAGTATTGTCATAGCCTTTTTTAATGCAGTTTTCAGCTATTTCCAGTTTTGTTTTTTGCATAACATTGTATTCAGCCTCTTCTTGTAGCGACAACATTTCACTGGCTTTAAGATGAAGACTATCTAAATGTCTATTGTAGCTATATTGTTCTTCTTTTGGCAATCGCATTACATCTAGTACCTCTTGGGCTTCTTTTAACCCTCTTGCCCTGAACTCATCTTTTACCTCGCTGTTTTTTAGAAAATAGACCCACTCATCAAGCGTGTCTTTCGCTTTATCATTAAAATTATTTACTTTCAAGATATAATATTCAGGAAAAGCATCTGAAACTTTTTCTTTTAAAAATTTTGCCTTTTGCCTGCCCGAAAGTTCCAACAAATCGTTTTGGTGTAAACCCTTAAACTCAGTAATCCCTTTGTATATATAATCCTTTCCCTGACCCAAATCAAAATAAACAATATTTACCGAAATCACTTTTTTAACTAGAGAATAGGGCTGTCGCTTCATTAAGTTTTGAGCTATCGCTTTTGAAACACCATATATCATTCTCTGGAAATAGTCTATTTCATAGGTGTTTTGTATTTCGATAATTATCAGTTCATTTTTGGAGTTTTCGGTCAGTATATCTACACGATTATACTTATCATCATCTTCTTCTTGATTGCTTTCACTTTCAAGAATTTGCTTAATCTTAATATTTTCAAATAATAATTCGCTCAAAAAGCCTTCTAGTATCACAAAATTGGCTTTGTTTCTTAACAATCGTTTGATTGCCCAGTCGAAATGAATGAGTTTTTTAGCCATAGCCTAATTTAAGAATATATTTTAGCTTCTTATCACTGCTCCCAACTCTTTTTCAAAAGTTTGCATGAGTCGCTGCATAGTGCTTTCTATTTGCTTGTCATTAAGCGTTTGCTCCTCGTCTTGCAAGGTGAAGCTGATAGCGTAGGCTTTCTTGTCACTGCCTATTTTGTCGCCTTCGTACACGTCAAATACATTGAGCTCTCTCAATAGTTTTTTCTCGGTTTTTTGTGCCAATTTTTGAATTTCTTCAAATGTCACTTTTTTATCTAGTACTAGTGATAAATCTCTGCGAACTTCGGGAAATTTAGGTATTTCTCTGTAAGTGAGCTTATTAGAAGTCCACTTTAGTAGCAAATCCATGTCTATTTCGGCATAAAACACCGTTTGCTTAATGTCAAGCATCTTGGAGTATTTGCTTTTGACTTGGCCAAAACGGGCAAAAGTTTTGGTATTTTTTTCCAAACTCAATCCTTGGCTTAATAAGGCATCGTTTTCAAGCTGTTTATAAGTGTAGTTACTGATGTTGATGCTTTGTAAAAGTTCTTGCACCGCAGAGGAGAGGTCGTGAAAAGTATTGGGAATGCTTTTATCTTTCCAGCTTTCGGCAGAGGTGTTGCCTGTGAGATAAATAGCCAAAATATTTTTTTCTTCATAGCCATTCACTGCACTACCATCGCCCGACTTGCGATAGGTGCGCCCTACTTCAAATAGTTTGAGGTCTTTCTGCCTGCGATTGATGTTGTGAATAATGGCTTCCAGGCCTGTAAAAAGCATTGTTTGGCGCATCACACCCAATTCAGGGCTGAGTTTATTTAGTATTTCTACGTTTTCAGCAACATTTAAGGCTTCGACAGAGGCTGCATACTCAGGTTTTGTGAGCGAATTGGTCATTATCTCATAAAAACCTTTGGCTACCAAAGTATTGGCAATGCTGTTGTAGAGTTTTTCTTTGGTAATTACGGGAAAATCGGCCAAATAGCTTGAACCCAAATGGGGCTGTTGCGGCAAATTGTCGAAGCCATAAATCCGCACTATTTCTTCTACAATATCTGCCGGACGGTTTACATCTACCCTATAGTTTGGCACCGTGCACAAAAATCCGGTTTTGGTTTCGTCTGAAACACCAATTTCAAGGGCATCTAAAATTCCAAATATTTTTGAAGCAGGAAGCTTTGCGCCCACCATTCGGTCGATATATTCAAAATCTACCCACACATTGTAGTTGTCAATTTTTTCAGGGTAAAATTCTACCACTTCTGATGCCACTTGGCCACCCGCCACTTCTTTGATGAGCAAAGCGGCACGTTTGAGGGCATAATGCAAAATATGTGGGTCTGTGCCGCGCTCATAACGAAATGAGGCATCGGTTTTCAGCCCATGAAGCTGTCCCGTTCTGCGAATGTGGTCAGGGAAAAAGTATGCACTTTCTAAAAAAATACTTGTGGTGCTTTCCGACACGCCCGAATGCAGGCCTCCGAATACTCCGGCAATGCACATAGGTTCAGATTCATTGCAAATCATCAAATCTGTAGGGTTGAGTTTGCGCTCTTTGCCATCAAGCGTGGTAAAAACTTCGCCCTGAGTGGCGTTTCTCACCACTATTTTATTGCCTTTTACCTTGCTCCAATCAAAAGCATGGAGCGGCTGTCCCAGTTCGTGAAGCACATAGTTGGTGACATCCACAATATTATTTATAGGTGATAAACCAATAGCTTTGAGCCTATTTTGCAACCAAGCAGGCGAAGCGCCCACTTTTACATTTTTTATCACTGCACCTACATAACGCGGACAAGCCAATTTGTTTTTTACTTCCAGAGTAACTTTTTCAGAAGTATTTTCTATTTGAAAACCACTCACATCAGGGCGTTTCATATCTATGCCTTCGCCCAAACGCTCGCCTATCACGGCATATAAATCTCGAGCGACTCCTAAGTGTGAAGCCGCATCTACCCTGTTTGGGGTAAGCCCAATGGTGATGGTGTAATCGGTTTCTATTTGAAAATATTGCGCAGCCGGTGTGCCATTGGTAAGTTTTGTATCAAGCACCATGATGCCAGCATGAGATTTGCCAAGGCCTATTTCATCTTCGGCACAAATCATTCCTTCAGAAACCTCGTCTCTAATTTTTGCTTTTTTAATCGTAAACGGCTCTCCTTCAGTGGGATAGAGTGTGGCTCCTACGGTAGCTACTACCACTTTTTGTCCGGCAGCCACATTTGGCGCACCACAAACGATGGGTACAATGGCACTGCCTATGTCTACCGTGGTTTTGCTCAGTTTATCAGCATTGGGATGCCTTTCGCAAGTTTTAACTTCGCCTATCACCACACCTTGAAGTCCACCTTTGAGGGTTTCAAAAGGCTCTATACTTTCTACTTCCAAGCCTGTGCTGGTGAGCAAGGCAGCAGTTTCTTCGGGAGAATAAGGTAAATCTATGAATTGGCGAAGCCAGTTGTATGAAATTTGCATGGCAAAGATTAAATGCTGAAAATGTGGACAAAATTAGTAAAATGCTATTGATTTTATCCAAAAAGTACCTCTTTTAGATGTGTTTTATCTAAAAGACAGAGAACAAAGTAAAAAACGATAGTTTTTAGCAATGAATCGTTTATTTAGCTACAGGTTTGTAGTTCTCATTATAAAGTTTTATATATTTTAACACAGTATCTATTGACTCTTTATTTTTCTCAGTTCTATACTGCTCAAGCAGAATTGGAGAATCTTGAATAAGTGTTCTCATGTCTGCTTCGTCTTTGATAATTTTTGTTTTGCCTGTTAATAAATTTACAGTAAAAACTTCCCTAAAATCGTCTCTAGAGCCATTTGGTGAATTTATAATAGCAGCATTTATTCCTGCACCTATTGCCCCACCTACAACAATCCCAACTCCTACTGCGATTTCTCCTTTTATTCTTTCCTTTTTATCAGAATAACCCCATGAGATAGTTTCTATTTCTTCTAGTTTTATTGCATAACCCATTATATCGTTATGGATATATACTTTTTGCCCATCGCAAAAGCCCCAATAATCCATTATATTTTTATTATTCTTTACTTTTTTGGGATAATATTTATCTACTATTTCTTCTTGTTTATTGAATCTATTGGCATATACTGCTGTCGTATCCGAAGGATTATTTCTTTGGAACTCTCTATGATTCATATACACACCTTTTCTATACTTTAGTGTAGTATAAATATTGTTTTTCAACGAATCCGATTGAGAAAATGCACATCCTAAGGTTAATATGTAAAATGAAAAAGTAGCTATCGTTTTTTTCATTGCATTTTTTTGTTAAAAAAATCTAAAATCTAAAATCTAAAATCTAAAATCTAAAATCTAAAATCTAAAATCTAAAATC
>ERZ1066135.565-NODE-565-length-18609-cov-6.113722_pt1 | contig 18609 bp, 15 predicted proteins | sample MGYA00382782_ERZ1066135 | MGnify/ENA primary metagenome ERZ1066135 (study PRJEB33369, sample SAMEA5778365) | biofilm metagenome | biome: Industrial cooling water; feature: Water cooling tower basin; material: Biofilm | place: United Arab Emirates | collected... | reverse complement strand
GTTCTAACCAGTGCGGTTCGGAGGCCCGCGTTGAAGCCGGTTTCAATGTCGAGAAGCTTATCGCCGATCATCCACGAGTTTTCTATATCGAGAACTGAGGCCCCGAGGCTCGCTTCGATCATACCGATGTTCGGCTTGCGGCAGCGGCAGCCGGCGTTCGGCATATGCGGGCAAAACTGAAATCCAGAGATCAGGCCGCCGAGATCAGCTTGGAGCCGGTCGTGGATTGCCTGCACGTCCGCCTCGCCAAAATAGCCGCGGGCGATGCCGGATTGATTTGTGACAACAAATAGCTTGTAGCCGGCAAGGTGCAGCCGCGTCAAAGCGGCGGCCGTCGATGCAAAGAGCCGCATGTCCTCGACGCGCGAGAGGAAGTCAACCTCTTCGATAAGCGTGCCGTCGCGGTCAAGGAATACCGCCTTTTGTAGTTCGTTGGTCATCAACTTGGTGTGCTAGCCGTTCGTTGCGTCCCGTTCAAGAATATCAAGAACCCGCTTTCCGACCACATCGGGTTCGATCGCCGTCATGCATCGGTGGTCGATAGGACAATCGCGGAGCATACACGGTGAACACTCGACCTGCACGCGTATCACCTCTGCAACGTCAGAAAACGGCCGTGCTGTTTGCGGGATCGCTGGCCCGAATATCACAAGTGTCGGCGTCCCGACTGCATCGGAGAGGTGGGCGAGGGCCATATCATTAGATACAAAAACACTTGCGACCGCGAGCAAAGCGACGGCATCCTCAAGCGATGTCTTGCCGGCAGCGTTGATCAAATTCCTGCCGGAAATGCTGTGGACGTTTTCGGCCACATCGCTTTCGTCCTCTGAGCCGAGAAGAACGAGGTTCGCGGCGTTTCGGTCCAAAATCTGCGATGCGAGGCTGGCAAAGCGTTCGGCCGGCCATCGTTTCGCCCGCGAATTCGTGGAGCCGCAGCCGAGAGCGACGATCGGAAGGCCGGGATCGCCGCCGAGCGTTTCAATAAGCTTCCGGGCGTCGTCGCGCCGTGCAGGTGAGACAGCTATCGAAATGTCCGGCGGCTCGCTCTGCGCGTCAGCGTGGCCTTCGAGCGAACCTATGACCTCATCTACGAGGTTCAAATAATAGTAAACCTCATGACGTGTCGATTTCCATTCGGGAATGGCGACCCGATCGGTAAGCATAAAACCCCGCATTTCTTTCTCATAGCCGAAACGCCGCGGGATCTTTCCAAGCCACGGCAAAGCCGCGGAGCGAAATGAGTTCGGGAAGAGAACGGCGACGTCGAAATTTCCATGTCGGATCTGCGTGGCTTCGGTGCGGAGATCGTTCAAGCCCTTGTCGGCCGTCTGAAATGTGATGATCTCGTCCAGAAAATCGACGTCGCGAAAGATGCCCTCGGCCCACTTTCGGCAGTGAAGGGCAATGTGAGCCGCGGGAAATGCTCGGCGAAGGCGACGCATTGCCGGGATGGTCATTACGGCGTCGCCGATCCAGTTCGTGCCGCGGACGAGTATTCTCATGTTTCGGCGGCCTCGCTTTCGGAAGTTGAGGAGAAAAGCGTCCTCAATCCCGATTCGTTATCGATCTCAGGCGACCAATCGAGCTCCTGTGTGACGCGACTGATGTCCGAAACGTATTTGAACGGCACCGGGTCGGGCAGCGGAGTGCCTATAACTGCCTGAAACCCCGATGCTGCTTCGAGCATCCCAACGAGTTCAGAAAGCGACGTCGTATTCTTCGGGCCGCCGCCAAGGTTGTAGGTGCCATGGCGAATGACGGAATCGATGAAGGCATTGCAAGCTTTGGCGAAGTCAGCGACGTGCAATAGATCGCGGACCGGACGGCCCGCTCCCGGAAGCCTGATCGGCCGACCCTGATCGAGACAATCGGCATAATGGCCGACGAAGCCCGGCGTGTTTCCCTCGCTGGCCGGTGCGTAAACGGTCGATAGCCGAAAGATGCACGAACGGAAACGGCGTTGGTGTGAATAGTAATCAACGAAATGTTCGGCGACGAGCTTTGACCATTCGAGCGGCGATTGGCCGGAGTAAAGCGTCGGGCAGGTTTCGGGGACTTCGCGGAAGTTATCGGCAAAGCGGCCGTAGACGTCCTTGGTCGAGGCGAAAATGAATATCGAATCTTCCTTCATTACACGCAGAAGATTGACGGTGCCTTCGACATTCGTCAGGAAAACCTCTTCCGCATTATCGTGCGATTTATCCATTGACGCCGCCAGATGAATCACAACGTCGTAGTCGGCCGCCATCTGGGTGTCCTGGAGGTTCAGTATATCGAGGCCGGAGCGACGCGAGAGATCATCGGCATCGAAGAACGAGCGAACGTGGGTGCCCAAATATCCGCTGCCGCCTGTAACGAGGGTCTTCATTGTATGAATTTGCTAGACACTATAAGCGAAAAACTTATAGAATTTTACAAGGCATACGCTGCAAATGCGAAGTGAGTGCCCGCCCCCGCCATTTAACCGATGCCGGATCCATTCTATAAGCGAACCAGCCGTTCAAAACTCCCGCCAAAGGGTTGGGTGAAAAAGCGCCGTCCCGGTGCGGTGGCTTTCCGCGCCGAGACGCGTCCATGGTACAAACGGCTGCTCGGGGTCGTATTCAACAGGTGGACGTTTGCCATCACCGGATTTCTTGCGGTCATTGGGTTTCTGACGGTTACTTATTTTTGGTTCGAGTACTCTGATCGCATCGATCGAAAGCTGCTGAGCGGAGAGGTCTTTACACCGACCGCTGGAATTTACTCCTCGCCGAAAATACTCCGAAAGGGCGAGGCGATGTCATCACTCGAACTTGTCGAATACCTAAAAACGGCTGGATACATCGAGAAAAACAATAGGGCAGATGCTGCCCGCAGCCGATATTCATTTGACGCCAATGAGATGCTGATCGAGCCGGGTGAAACGGCCGTTATCGACGGCACCCGCAATTTCCCGAATCTTCGGATCCGCTTTTCAAATGACAACAAGGCCGTTGAATCGATCCTTGACCTCGACTCGGGCAGCGAGGCCAACCAGACGTTTCTCGAACCGAAGATGCTGAGCACGATCGCGGGTGAAGGCGATGGCCGCAGACGGACGGTGAAGTTCGCCGACCTGCCACCGCATCTCGTTAAGGCGATAACGGTCACGGAAGACAGGGCTTTCTTTGACCATTACGGCGTGAACATCCGCGGTATACTTCGAGCACTTTGGCGCCGATACGACGGAGAAGATGATTCGCCGATCGCCAACCAGGGCGGTTCATCGATCACGCAGCAACTTGTAAAGAACCTCTTTTTGTCGAGCGAGCCGACGCTTGAACGCAAGGCCAAGGAAGCGTTCATGTCGGTGATTCTCGAGACCCGGCTGACAAAGGAAGAAATCTTCACGCTTTACGCAAATCAGATCTATCTCGGGCAGCAGCTCGGCGTTTCGATCTACGGTGTCGGCGAGGCGTCGAACGCGTACTTCGGCAAAGATGTTGCTCAACTTTCGCTGCCCGAAGCCGCGTTCCTCGCGGGAATTTTGCGTAGTCCGAACCGCTACAATCCGTACAAGAACCCGGAACGCGTTCAAGAGCGAAGAAATCAGGTGCTGATCTCGATGCTTGAAGCGGGCGAGATCTCGCCGCAGCAGTTCGAACAGGCCCGGCAGGTAAAGCTTGAGCTTCGCGAGGTCTCAAGTAGGCGAGACCTCCAGGGAATGCCCTACTTTTCGCAGTATGTCGTTGATACTCTGCCGAACCTCGTCAGCGACCCTGAGGCCCTGCAGCACCTGCGTGTTTATACCTCGATCGACCCCGACCTTCAGAGGATCGCCTACGAGATCGTCAACCGGCGGATCGAGCGGCTCGAGAAGCTTTTCAAGAAAAAAGAACCGGGAAATCTTAACGCGGCGTTGGTATCGATCAGGCCAAAGACCGGCGAGATAGTCGCCATGGTCGGCGGACGCAATTTTCTCGACAACCAGTTCAACCGGGCGACGAGCGCGATGCGACAGCCGGGCTCGGTCTTCAAGCCATTTGTTTATGCCGCAGCGATAAATTCGGCTTATGAGCCTGCGACGCGGGTCTTTACGGCGGCGAGCGTGATGAAGGATGAGAAAAAGATCTTTACCTTCAACCGGGACACGTACGCCCCGAACAATTACGGCGACACCTTCTCCAACAAAGAACTCACGCTTCGCGATGCGCTCGTGAAGAGCAAGAACACCATCACGGTCGACCTCGCGATGCAGGTGAACGTCGGGCGGGTGATGAACCTGGCGGCAAAGGCGGGACTACCGAAGGTCGAGCGTGCGTATCCTTCGATGGCACTTGGCACGGCCGAAGCGACACCGCTGCAGGTCGCGACCGGTTACACCGCTTTCGCAAATCTTGGTGACCGCGTTCTGCCAATGCCGATAACGAAGATCACCCGCGGCGACGGCACGACGCGGACGCAGCCAGTGGTCGATAAGCAAAGCGTTTTGCGGCCCGATGTCGCCTACATTATGAATGACATAATGAAGGACATCGTAAACCGAGGGACGGCGGCGGAACTTGGGGGCTGGGGCTTTCGCAATCAATCTGGAAAGGCGGCATACGCCGGCAAGACCGGTACTTCACGCGACGGCTGGTTCGCAGGCTTTACGCCAGAGCTTGTAACGGTCGTTTACGTCGGATTTGACAACAACGATGACCTCGGGATGAAAGGCTCGGATTCGGCGATGCCGATCTGGGCGGAGTTCATGAAAGCGGCGCTCGAACGCCATCCGGAATGGAACGGCGACTGGGCGATGCCGGCGGGAATCAGAAAGGCCGAGATCGACATAAGGAACGGTTCGCTCGTCCGCGAGCTCGATGGAACCGAGACGACCGTACCTGAAGCGACGCCGACTACTTCACCTTCGCCGGCGAACGCCGTACTTGATGATCCTGCCTGGGCAGTCGAGGAAATTCCCGAGAAGAAGGAAGTTTTCGTCACTGACGTACCTGCAGAGTTTCGCAGGACCGAGCTTTTTATCGCCGGAACGATTCCGGCCCGAAAGCTGATCGAAACTGATTCAGAGTTTGATATCGATGCGGAGCCCTCGCCGACGCCGCTGAGCGGTACCTGGCAGGAAAAGATCGAAGGCGAAGAACCGAAACCGGGAGAGCCGCAACGGCAGCAGCGGGAACGGGCCCTCGGGGCTTCGGTCGTGGTTTGTCCGCTTACCGGAATGAGAGCGTCATCGAAATGCCCGACCCGCGAGGTACGGTCATTTCCCGAGGGCTCGGAACCGAGAGAGTTCTGCACATTTCACCGATAGAAAAAGGCGGCCGAAGCCGCCTTTTTCAATTCACGTCCGGCATCTGACCTATTTCATCCCAAGGTTCTTGAAGAGAAATCCGTAGATGTCCGCCTGTTCTTCGATGACCTTTGCGGTCGGCTTGCCGGCACCGTGGCCGGCTTTGGTTTCAATGCGGATCAGCACAGGGGCATCACCGCCTTGGCCGGCCTGAAGCGCAGCCGCGTACTTAAAGCTGTGGGCAGGGAAGACGCGGTCGTCGGTATCGGCCGTTGTCACAAGCGTTGCGGGATACTTCGTGCCCGGCTTGATGTTGTGGAGCGGCGAGTAGCTGTATAGCACCTTGAACTCATCGGGCTTCTTGGGGTCGCCGTAATCCGATTTCCAGAAGGCACCGACCGTGAACTCGGTGAAACGCACCATATCCATTACGCCGACGGCCGGCAGTGCCGCACCAAAAAGGTCGGGCCGCTGATTAAGCACGGCACCGACGAGCAGGCCGCCATTTGAACCGCCCTGGATGGCGAGCTTCTTATTCGAGGTGTATTTACTTTTGATCAGAAATTCACCGGCGGCGATGAAGTCGTCGAAGGTGTTCTGCTTCTTGAGAACGGCTCCGTTCGCCCACCATTCCTTGCCATACTCGGCACCGCCGCGGATGTTTGCAACAGCATAGATGCCGCCCATTTCCATCCAGACGATCCGCGAGACCGAGAAGCCGGGCGTTTGCGAAATATTGAAGCCGCCGTAGCCGTAAAGGATGGTCGGATTACTGCCGTCGAGCTTCAGGCCCTTCTTGTGGGAAATGAACATCGGGACGCGTGTGCCGTCCTTGCTCGTGTAAAAGACCTGCTTCACTTCATAGTCCGACGGGTTGAACTTGACCTGAGCCTGCCGGAAGAGTTTGCTCGTGCCGGTCTTCATGTCGTAGTGATAGATCGTCGGCGGGGCATTGTAGCTCGAGAATGTATAAAACGTTTCAGTATCTGTCTGTTTGCCGCCGAAACCGCCGGCCGAGCCGATGCCCGGAAGTTCGACATCGCGGACATGCTTGCCGTCCTTGTCAAAGATCTTGATCTTTGTGTAGGCGTCTTTCAAGTAATTGGCGACGAACTGATCGTTGATCATCTGCACGCCGTTGAGCGTTTCGGCGGCCTGCGGGATGACCTCTTTCCAAATGCGGGCACGCGCAAGGACGTTGACGCTGACGAGCTTGCCGCGTTCGGCATCTTTGTCGGTGCGGAAATAGAAGACGGGACCGTCGTTGCCAACGAACGACCAGCTAGCCGTGCGTTCGGAGACGAGCGGGACGATCGGCGAATCCGGCCGCGAGAGGTCCTTGAAATGGACCTCGTTCATCCGCTGCGTTCCCTTTGAAGTAAATATGACATACCACTTGCCATCCTCGGTGACGAGGCCGCCGGACGTGAGTTCGCCGTCGTCATTTCGCTCGTAGATGACCTTGTCTTCCGAGATCGGCGTGCCGAGTTTGTGGAAATAGATCTTCGGGAACCGGTTAGCTGCCCGCAGTTCGGCACCTGCTTCCGGAGCCGGGTATCTCTGGTAAAAGAACCCGGAATTGTCCGCAAGCCAGGCAACGCCGCCCTGTCGGTTCGGCGGCAGGGTGTCGGAGAGATGCTCGCCGGTCTCAACGTTCATTATTCGCCATTCGGTCCGATCCGAACCCGAACGGGCGACGCCATAGGCCCAAAGCTTGCCGTCCTCGGTGAACGACGAACCGCTGAGTGCCGCGGTTCCATCTGAAGACAGCTTGTTCGGGTCAAAGAAGACCTTGCCCGGATCGTTGATCGAATCCGTAATGTAAAGAACGGACTGATTCTGCAGGCCGTCGTTGCGGGTGTAAATGTACCGTTTGCCGATCTTCGCGGGAGCTGAGATGCGCTCATAGTTCCAAAGCTCGGTCAGCCGCTCGCGGATACGGGCACGCTGCGGAATGGTCTCAAAGTATGAATTGGTGAGCTTGTTCTGAGCTTCGATCCAGCTTTGGGTTTCGGCCGAGCCGGTGTCTTCCATCCAACGGTAAGGGTCATAGACCTTTGTACCATGGAAGTCGTCGACCTGATCTGCTTTTCGAGCCTTTGGGTATTCGAAGCCCTTTTGTGCCGGGATCGTGAGGACAAGAACCGAAAGAACGGTTACAAGGGAAAGCGCTTTTCTAAACATTGTGAACGTTCGAACCTCGGAGTACTGAATATGTATCTCAGAATTATAGTTCGTCCGTTCAGCGGATACAATCAGCGCCTCTAGAAAAGCGGAATGTGCGGCTGTGAGTCTGAATCCGAATGGAGTTCGATGGCAGGGTCCTTCGACGAAGGCAGCCAGGCGTGGCGTTCGTAAAGGAGCTTTTCAATGTCCTCTGCAGCACGCGGTTTTGAGATCAGATAACCCTGGCCGTAGTCGCAGCCAAGATTCCGGAGCATCGCCAGCTGAGCTTCGGTCTCGATGCCCTCGGCGACGAGCCGCATCTTGAGGTTCGTGCCAAGCGAGATTATCGTCTGGAGAATGCCTGAATCCTCGCCGCGTTGACCGGCACCGCTTACAAAACTCCGGTCGATCTTAAGTGTGTCAAAAGGCAGCCGGTGAAGATAGCTGAGCGACGAATAACCCGTACCAAAGTCGTCGATGCTCAGCTTTACGCCTAGCCCCTTGAGCCGGTTGAGCAACGAGATCGAGCGCTCGGCGTTCTCCATGGCGGTGCTTTCCGTTATCTCAAGCTTGAGCGTTTCGGGGCGGATGCCTGAGTTTTCAAGGGCATTCTCAACCTGATCTGAAAGGTCGTCGCTCGAGAGATGCCGGCCGGCGATGTTAACGCTGACCTCGAGATCTGCGAGATCGGGCCCGATCTTTTGCCAGGCAGCGATCTGTTTGGTCGTCTCAAGAAGGATCCAGTTCGTGATCGGCTGGATGAGATCAGAGCTTTCCGCTATCGGAATGAATTTATTCGGCGGAATGTTGCCGAATTCCGGATGATGCCACCGCAGCAAAGCTTCGAACCCCGATAGCCGGCCGTTACGGAGCGAAACGATCGGCTGATAATGCATTGAAAGCTCGTTCCGCTCGACCGCGTGGCGCAGATCCATTTCGAAGCGAACCCGTTCGAGAAATCTATGCCGGAGTTCCTTCGTAAAGACCGCGGGCCCGTCCTTCCGCTCCTTAGCATAGTGCATCGCGATATCGGCGTCACGGAGTATCTCTTCCGGCGAATCGTATTCAGCATCGCAAGGGGCGATCCCGATATTCACGTCGATCGAGACGCGGTTGCCGCCCAATGAGAAAGGCTGGGTGATATTCCGGTGGATCTTGCGGGCGACCTTCTGGGCCTTTCCGGCGGTTGCCAGGCCTCGAAGAACGATCGCGAATTCATCCCCGCCGATTCGGGCGACTGTGTCCTCGGCATTCACCACCCGCGAAAATCGCTTTGCTGCGACAGAGAGCACCTTATCGCCGATCGAGTGGCCGAGCGTATCGTTGATGTTCTTGAAGCTGCGGATATCGAGGAAAAGTACTTGGAACGTCGCCGTTGGGTCTTGCTTATAGACCGAGATCAGATCGCGAAGAATATCGTTCAGGTGCTTGCGGTTCGCGAGTCCGGTCAGGGAATCGTGGCTCGCGGCATGCTGAAGTTCGCGTTCGCTCTTTCGCAGAGCGTCATTTGCCCGAGCTTCTTTCTCGAGCGAACGGCAAAGCTCCTCGGCGTAACTTTCGGCCTCCTTTCGGCGGGCCTTTTCGATCTCGGCCCGACGGCGCTCGGAATCCGCCTTCTGCCGTTCTGCTTCTTCGACGTTGGCGATCGAGCGGTTGATCTCGTTGATCAGTGTTCGGTAATTGATGTAAGCAACCGCGATGACGATAAACGAGATGATCCCGAGTGCGACGTCGCCATAGTTGAAGACCTTGAACGTCGCGCCCGCGATGCCGGCGCCGGTGAAATGCGTCAAAGCGGAAGAGACACAGTGTGTTTTCCAAATCTCGAGAAAACTACCTTGTGTCCTAAGCTTTTGATAAAAGGCGGCAAATGCGGACGAAAAGAAAAAGTGTGCGAGGGCGGTAATGCCGAGTACGGCGGCGAGCGTTCGAGTATCGGTAAGCCTAAGTTCGATGAAGGCCGAGCCGTAAACCGTACGAGAGAAAAGTTCGACCACTCCGTATGTCGCCGCCGCGATCAGTGCCGAGAGCGACGAGTTGAAGATGACGAAGTACCTTGGCGATTCCTTTCTGCGCTTTTTCAAATAGACGCAGTTCGAGAGGGTTTCGACGAACGCGGTGATAACGGCAAGTTCGCCGCCGTAAACGATAAACGTGAAGAAAACAACTGCGTCCGAGAAACTGAGCGTCAGGTTCGAGCCCGAAAGCTGGAGCGTCATTCTCGGGGCCGCAAAAACGGCAAACGCCAAAATGAAAATGTAGCTAAACCCGATGGGTGTGAACGGGACCGCTGCCAATGCACCGGCGAGCGCAAGAATTCCCAACGCCGAAACCGCGATCTTTACATAGTAAGAGAGCGCCGTGCGTGAGGGGAGTTCGGCAGTTGTAGCTAGCGGATTTTCCATCCGGGAACGTGGAAGACTCGGATTCTCGATAACGCTTGATTCGGGAAGGCCGGGAATTCAGCCTCTAAAAGCTTAGCATTTAGCCCAAAAATAATCCAGAGAAAAGTTCATGCACAGGTTTGTTGTGTATACCAGCTAAACACATGGCTCTCGTATACCAACTATACAGTGCCGTAAATGTTGCAAATGCGACTGTTATGAGTCGATGGCCGAAATGCTGTGTATTTAATATCCAATATCGCCGCGGATCGCCACATCGGACCCCGAACCGCATTCACCGCCATAAACCCAATATTGTCAATGATTTATGCTGTGTCTAAGGTGGGGATAAAACTATGGCACAACGGTTGTAATTAGAAAGGCAGCGAGAGACAAAGACTCTCAACAAAATAACAGGGAGAAGAGAGAAAACAATGAGGAACTTTAAGAATATCGCAGCAACGATCGCACTGGCCGGAATGATCATGCTTGGAAGCTCGGCTGCAAACGCCGGGATCATTATCGACAACGGCATTATCATCGATAACGGCGTCGGTAAAGAGACCAAAACCACCCAGCAGTGCTCAGAGAAGTCGGAAAAGCCGGATTGGGGCATCATCATCGACAACATCGTCGGGATCATCATCGATAACTTCGGTGGCGGCATCATCATCGATAACGCAACTGAGCGTCAGGACTGCGGCATCATTATCGACAACGGGATCATCGTAACCGACTAGTCCTGTTCAGCCAACGAGCTTAACCCCCACACCTTGAGGCGGCCGTTTTCCCGCGACGGTCGCCTCACCTCTATTTATGGGCAAGGCCGGCAGAAAGCGAACGAAGCGTTTCAACTGATCGCGGAAGGGCCGTTATCAGCCGCTCGACTTCGTCGTTCGTGGTGAATCGCGAGAAGCTGAACCTGATCGCTCCACGAGCGAGTTCATCATCGCGGCCAAGGGCAATGATGACCGGCGAAGGCTCGATCGAGCCGCTCGAGCATGCCGCTCCGGTCGATACGGCAAATCCCTGCATATCCAGGTTTATCAGTAGCCCTTCGCCTTCGATCCCGCGAAAAGAAATGTTTGAGATGTTCGGGACTCGCCGGGGTCGGTCGCCGTTAAGATAGGCCTCCGGAATCGATTCAAGCACCCGGTCTTCGAAGTCGTCTCTGAGTTTACGTAAACGTTCCGTTGTCTTAATCAGGCTGCTTGATGCCTTCTCGGCTGCCGAGCCTAAACCGACTATCTGAGCGACAGGTTCGGTCCCGCCGCGGTTTCCCCGCTCCTGGCGGCCGCCGATATTTTGGGGATGAAGGCGAACGCCACGGCGGACGTACAGTGCACCGATCCCTTTCGGGCCATGGATCTTGTGGCCGGAAAGCGATAGTAGGTCACAGCCCAATTCTTCAACATCGACCGGCATTTTCCCGACGGCCTGTACCGCGTCCGTGTGCAGCCAAATACGCTGCCCGGCATCGCGGCGTGAGCGAATCGCTCGCCCGATATCAGCGATCGGCTGGATCGTACCGATCTCATTATTCACCGCCATTATAGAAACCAGCACGGTGTTTTCGCGGATGGAGTCTTTCACGGCGCGATGATCAACAACGCCGCTTTCATCGACCGGGATTACTGTAACGTCGCAGGAAATGCCCGATAGGTCGTCGCAGACCATCTTCACTGCCGGGTGTTCGATGGCAGAGACGATCAAATGAGGACGATGGTCCTCATTCTCGGATGGTTTTCTTCGAATGGATTCGACCGATCCACGGATCGCGAGGTTGTTGGATTCCGTACCGCCGGAGGTGAATACGATCTCAGCTGGACGAGCATTTATGAGTGCGGCAACGCGATGACGAGCTTTATCTACTGCGGCCCGTGCAGTTTGGCCGAAGGAATGAATACTCGAAGCGTTGCCGTAATCGTCCGTCAAGAACGGCAGCATTTCCTCAAGAACGGCCGGGTCGAGCCGCGTGGTTGCGGCATTATCGAGGTAAACTCGCTCGAACATACACCCAGTCTAGAACTTTTTGGTCGAGATGTGCAGCCGGTGCTGCGGTGAAGCACAGAATCGGATCAAAACTGATCGTCTTCGCCGATAAAAACGATGTCTGTGACGTCATTCTGAACTTCGATCACAAAAGCCGGAAAGGCGAAAAGATATTTGCGATGTGCGACCGAAACTACATAGGTCTCATTCGGTACGACATCATGGAAGACAAATTGCCCAAAGGAGCCGGTGCGGGCATAGCGGAGAGCGTTTTCATCATCCATTAGAACGACGACGGAGTTTGCGATCGGCGCGCCTGCCGCGTCGGTAACTCTGCCTGCAACGATGACGTTGTTGCCTGCGGGCGAAAATAATGAAAGCAGCCGACCGATCGGTTGTTTGACCTTTGTCCGTGCCGCGGGTATTTGCTCCGATCGTTCGGTTGTCTGAGCAGTGATCTGTAGGGCGCCGAAGAGAGCAACTAACGTGAGAATAAACGGCGCAGTCATTGCAGACGGGGAGAATCGCAAATCAGATGTTTTGAACCTCATACGCATTTTTGGTCGCGAACCTCATCGCGACCGACGATCGGACAAAAGGACGAATCTAAACGACTTTCAGAAAAACTTGAGACGAGCGACGCTAAATTAACGGAATAATAACACTTTTCGAACTTTTTGCAAGAATTTTTTATTTGACATTTTGGGCTAATCGGGGCCGAATCGATTTCCTTTGCTGTCCGAATACGATAAATTAGAGCTTGACGGACTCCGGTACAATCCGGATTGCTGTCGAGGTGTGGCCTAAAGATGGATTTTACGACTAAAGAGATCTTCAAGCGGTATGCGAGCATTCTGATCGGGAAGCCGATATCGCCGATATTTTTGAACATTTTGGTAACGAGCGTTTGCGACATGCGGTGTACGCACTGTTTCTTTACCGAGGAGCTCGATGACCGCCCTCGGAAAAAGCTCCAGATGAAGACGGACGAGATCGCCAAGATCTCCGAAACGCTTGGCGGTAATTTGGGTGTGCTTGTGCTTGCCGGCGGCGAGCCGTTCACGCGGAAAGACCTCCCGGAGATCGTTCGGGCTTTCTATGAGAATAACAAGCTTGATTCGGTTTACTTGATGTCGAACGGACAGATCCATCAGCGGATCTTTCCGGATGTAACGCGGATCCTTGACGAATGCCCCGACCTGAACGTTACGGTCGCGCTCGGCATCGACGGGATGAAAGAAGCCCACGAGAAGATACGCCGAAAAGAGGGAAGCTGGGACAAGGCGATCCACACGGCCCGAACGCTGCAGCAGATGAAGCAGGAACAATATCCGCGGCTCGATATTCAGACCTGTACCTGCGTGATGCACTCGAACCAGGACACGATCTTCGACTGGTACGACTTCCTGAAATATGATCTCAAGCCGGACAAGGTGAACATCAACTACATTCGCCCACCTTCGGCCGATCCGATCGAGCTTGAATTTGATTCGGAGAGATATGCGCAGCTTTCACATATGATCCTTGAGGACACGAAGAACGCTGCCCTCAAGAATATGTACGGCGGTAAATCCGGGATATTCAAGGCCGCGGTCGATATTTACATGCACGACGTCATCACAAAGACGAAAGAGGAGAACAAGGCCCAGCTCAAGTGCTACGCCGGCAGTGCCGGTGCGGTGATCTACGATACCGGTGCTCTTTCTTCGTGTGAAAACAAGGCGGACGTGCTAAATCTTCGCGATTACGACTGGAACTTCCAGACGGCGTGGAACACGGACCTGATGAAGGCCCGGCGGAAAGAAGCCGGTGCAGGTTGCTACTGCACGCACGAATCGAACTGCTTCTATCCTTCGCTGCCGTTCAATGCCGGCCACCTGGTGAAGATCAAGAAGCTCGAGCGTGACATCCGCAAAGCTGCCAAGGAGTCCGGTTTCGCGGTCGGGCGGGAAGTTGCTCTCAAAGCCTAGTTCTTAAATGCAGCAGAACACGCCAAAGATCCTCATTCTTTCGTCCGATACGGGCGGCGGACATCGCTCCGCCGCTCAAGCATTGGTCGATGGGGTCGAGCGCTTTTGGCACGGCGAATCGGCTGCAGTTCGAGTTATTCGGGCCATCGAGGACAGCCACCACATCACCGAGAAGCTGGTCAATATCTATAACTGGATTCTGCGGCACAAGCAGAGCTGGATGAAGTATCTCTACTGGGCGGTCAACCGGTTCCGTCCGGAAACGCGAGAGTTCTTTCACCGCCGGTGCATGGTCCACCTTCGCGATGTCTTCGAGAAATGGTGCCCGCACGTTGTCGTCAGCGTTCACCCGTTGACGCAGCACATCTTTGCACGAATTCTCCGCGAACTGAATTTACTTGGCCAGATACCGTTGGTGACCGTCGTCACCGATCCCGGTTACGGCTTTTGGAAGGGCTGGGCCTGCAACGACGTTTCGCTTTACCTGGTCGCAAATGACGATGCAAAGCGTCAGTTGATCGACTACGGCGTTGAGGAATCGCGGATCAAGGTCTCCGGAATGCCGGTGAACCCGAAGTTTCGCGAGGTGAATGAAGGCAACGCACAAAACGCTCGGAAGGCTTTCGGGCTTGACCCTGATAAATTCACGGTGTTCGTCAATGCCGGCTGGGTCGGCGGCGGCAACATCCCGACGATCTTTAAGGAACTCGTCCGCGGTGAACTGGACGTCCAGGCGATATTCCTCGCCGGTAAGAACGAGACTCTCCGGGCTGAAGCTGAAGAGATCGCCAAGCACGCGAAGTTCCCGGTGAAGGTGATCGGCTATTCCGACGAGATCGAAAAGCTGATGCACTCGGCGAACGTGATGGTCTCAAAGCTCGGCGGCCTGACGACCTTCGAAGCACTAGCCTGCCGGCTGCCGATCATAGCCGATGCAACTACTCCGCCAATGCCGCAGGAAGCCGGAACGGTCGATCTGGTCGCCAAGAATGGTGCCGGGATAATCCTTGAGCGATCAACGGACATTGTCCCGGCGATCAGGTCGCTGATGGAAGACGAAACAAAGTACCGTCGAATGAGGGATGCGACCGCATCGGTCTCGCTGCCGGATTCGACCGAGCGGATAATTCGCGAGATAGCGGCCCTACTTCCGGCAAGGCAGGCCGACCGCGTCGAACTTGCCGCTGCCTGATCGAGCAAGCAACGCCTTCGCTTGCCAGATAAATCCCATTAATTTAACCTTAGTCTTTCGTTACGAGTTCTTGTTCACTAGGAGAACCCTGCTTGAACCTTTTATTAGAAGGAAAAACCGCGTTCGTATCCGGCGGCACCCGCGGCATAGGGGCCGCACTGTGCGAGATATTTGCCCGCGAAGGAGCAGATGTCGCCTTCAATTACCATACCAGCGACGATCTGGCCGAATCGGTCAAAGCAAAGGTCGAGGCATTTGGCCGCCGGGCACTGGCCTTCAAAGTGTCGGTGACTGACCGCGTTGGGATGAAGCGCGTCGCCCGCGAGATAGCCGAGTCCTGGGGCCACATCGATATCCTTGTGAACAACGCCGCGGTGAACAAGGCAGATAACTTCGCAACAACAACGGACCGATCGTGGGACTGGGTCGTCGATACGAACGTCAACAGCCTCTTTGCGGTGACGAAGCCGATCTATAAGCAGATGATCCGCCGGCGGAGCGGTACGATCCTCAATATCACAAGCATCGGAGCGATCCGTGCACTGCCGACCGCGGTCCATTACGCGACGTCGAAAGCTGCGATGATCGGATTTACCAAGTGCCTCTCGCGGGAGGCCGCTAACTTTGGGATAACCGTTAATGCGATCGCCGCTGGAATTTTTGATACCGATCTCGGGAATACGCTCCCGGCACGACTGCTCGAAGCCCATGAGAACTGGGTTTCGTTACGCCGGCTTGGCCGGCCCGAGGAACTTGCCGAATTTGCCGCATTCATCGTTAGCCCGCGAAATTCATACATGAACGGCGAGATAATCACCGTGGACGGCGGAACGATCACGTAACGGCCTGCCTTCGTCTGTACATTTCACCCCACGAGCAGTATTAGCAAATGAAATTGCAATTCAATACTAACTGTTGTAAATAAAGAACTTATCTTGACAGGTTCAATTCTGCCCGCTAGACTCTTTTAATAGGATCGAATCCTAAGGAGAGATATGGGACGACAAGAATTGATCGACAATCTGAACAAGGCGTTGGCCTGCGAACTCGCCGGCGTCATCCAGTATTCTCAGCACAGCTATTTGGTAACCGGCACGGACAGGGAAGTTTTTAAGGGCTTTTTCCGTGACCAGGCGGAAGAGGCTCAGGACCACGCAGAAGTGCTCGGCGACAAGATCGTTGCACTCGGCGGCGTGCCGACCGTTGAGCCGGCGATGATCCGGCAGTCGGTCGAGCTAAAGGACATGCTTTCGCAAGCGCTTGAGCTCGAACGGGAAGCAATGGCAGCTTATATGGCTGCTTGGGCCGCGTGCGACGACAACGACTTGCCTCAGAAGTTCTGGCTTGAAGGGCAGATATCTGATGAGCAGATGCACATCGAGGAACTCGAAAAGCTAACCTCCGAGCGGACGGCAAAGGCCGGAACGGAGCGGATAGTTCTAAGGGAAGTCAGTTAACTAGTTTCAAGGAAAAAAATAGCCGGGCTCATTTCTGGGCCCGGCTTTAGTTTTTTCAGGGGGAAGAACTATGATGAGGACGGGAAACCAAGAATGCGTGCAGAACCGTCAACAGGTTCGCCGATTTCTGCCGACCGCAGTCGAACACGGGCGCTTGCCAAAGCACGATGGAGGTCTTCAACCAGTTCAGCCTCAAGTGCAATGGTCTTCTGAGTATTCCAACCGAGCCCGTCGGTCCAGGTAGCCAACTTGATCACGGCCTGGCCGTTCTCAATCGAGACGTCGATTCGTTTCTCGTCATTTGCGATCGGAGCGAACTGCTTTTTTAACTGTGTCTGCATCAATGTTACGAAACTGAAAACCAATTTCATTAAGAGAATACTTCAAAAAAAGTATCCCGTCAATCCTAAAGACGCAAAGGACGACGGGATACGGAAAAAAAGTAAGAAACCGATCAGTTAGTTCCTTTCCACTGTTTGATCTGATTCTCGAGATTGGTCAATGCGTTTTGGCTTGCCGGCGGATTTGCTGAGCGGCCGGCGGCGAGTGCAGCTTCACCGGCGGCGATCGCATCGGCTTTCCGTCCCATGTCACCAAGCAGCCGGGCCTTAAGCGAGAGCACGCCGAAGGATTTGTTCATCCTTTCCGCTTCTTCGACCCACGAAAGGGCATCGGCATAGCTGCCGGTCATCTTTTGCGAGAGAACGTAGTTCGCGAGAGTGATACGCTCGCTCATGGTCCGGCGGCGATTGTCGTTGACGAACCGTGCGTTGAAATCGCCGACGTCAACCGTGAACGGCACAGCAATGTTTTCCCAGCGAATATTGACCTCAGCGGTGCTGCCTACCACCTTTTCGAATTCGATGGCCATCGTTTCATGGAACTCCGACTGACGAGGCGTTACTTCGACCTTGAGCACATCATCTTTAGGTTCGTGCGTAAAGGCTCCCCACTGGTTCCAGTTCTTATTGAAAATGATGGTCCAGTTGCCGGTGGTCGGAAGCGTGAAAAGGGCGTATTTGCCCTTGGCAAGCTTTTGGCCGTTGATCATCACGTCGATCGGGGTTTCGAAGACCGTAGCGTTGTTTGCACCGGTCCGCCAAACCTCGTTGTAGGGGACAAGCTCGCCCCAGATCTTGCGGCCCTTAACGTTCGGACGGTGGTACGAGATCGATATCTTTGTATCACCGATCATCTGCGAGGTTTCCTGCATATTGCTCTCGCGGGGAATAGTGACCTGAGCCGAAACCGCCACCGCGAAAGCGGCGACGAGCATTAAGAATAGCAACCCTTTTGTTCTCATTTTTCTAGTTTCTCCTTTGCACGGGCGATGAACGTCTGGATCATCTCGGTTACCCGGCGTGTCATTTCATTGCTGATGATTGTCTCTCCGGCAAGTCCGGCGAGCGTGTGCAGGTCGCGGGCACTCTGCCGCCGCATCTCGACCATCTGCGTAAAATGGACGAGCGTGCGGTTCGCGGACCTTTCAAGAAAATCCGCCGAAAAGCGAAGAAAATTCCGTGTTTCTTCCCTGATAGGGAACCACTCGATCCGATCCTCGGATTCCTCGGCGAGTTCGAGCATGAATCGTTGCCGCATCGATCCGACGACCGGGATCGTGGTCTCGATCTCCCAATGGGCGATTCCTTTATTGTCGATGACGACCTTTGCGACGCCCGGCATCAGTGCCGCGAAATTGGTCAGGTCGGCAAAAAACTCCCGAACGCGTTCAAGCGGAGCTTCAAGCTCGATCTGATCGCTGTAACCTGCCTTGATAGTGAACATAAGACCTCACATCAAAAGATACCATTGAAGAGTATCGAGTTAAAAAACTGCCTGGTCGTTGAGCGTGTCATTCCCCGATAGAATGGGTCTTCCGCAAACAATACAACGCGGCCGGCACCCATCGATTCGTCCATGATGTACGAGGTTCCCTTGAGCAGTCGCTCGGTGTTTCCTTCCCAGACGAAGCCCGAGATGGTCAATGGCCTTGTCGGATTGGCATCAAACACTACGGCATTGGTTCCTTCCTTTGTATAGCGGAAAAAGTAGCCCGTCTGAAGCAAAACCGGGATCTCGTTCTGGCTGACGCCGTAATTCAGGTAGGTCGTCCGGTCAACCGTCGCACGGAACATCGCTCCAGCGAGCGCTTCGGGCACCTTGTTGGCATCGGCCGAAGGTGAAGCAATGGCGGGTA
>ERZ1066135.563-NODE-563-length-18652-cov-7.135022_pt1 | contig 18652 bp, 15 predicted proteins | sample MGYA00382782_ERZ1066135 | MGnify/ENA primary metagenome ERZ1066135 (study PRJEB33369, sample SAMEA5778365) | biofilm metagenome | biome: Industrial cooling water; feature: Water cooling tower basin; material: Biofilm | place: United Arab Emirates | collected... | reverse complement strand
GGGCCCGGACGGCGCGTGGTACGTGAGCGACCGCGGCAACGAGATCCTGTGGCGCGCGCGCGACACGAACGGCGACGCGCAGATCGGCGCCGGCGAGTTCAGCGCTTGGTTCACCGGCAGCGCGCCGAGCGATCTGTGGACCGTGCGCGTCGCCAGCGACGGTTCGCTCTACGGCTGCGAAGCCGCGGAGCCCGACCGCGTGCGGCGCTTCTTCGACGCGAACAACGACAACCAGATCGGCGCCGGCGAGCTCAGCGAGCTGTACGACGAGACGCTGGCGGCCTTCAACATCTCCAATCCGCGCTCGATCGCGCTCGCGCCTGATTTCGCGCCGCCGGTGAACTACTGCACGGCGGGCACGTCGACGAACGGCTGTACGCCGGCGATCGGCTTCAGCGGCGCGCCGAGCGCGTCGGCGACGAGCGGCTTCACCCTGAGCGCGAGCGGCGTCGAAGGCCAGAAGCAGGGCCTGATCTTCTACGGCGCGAGCGGCCAGCTCGCGCTGCCGTGGGGCGCGGGCTCGAGCTTCCTGTGCGTCAAGTCGCCCACCCAGCGTCTGCCCGCGACGAACTCGGCCGGCACGCTCAACGCCTGCGACGGCGTGCTCGCCAGCGACTGGCTCGCCTTCGTGAGCTCCACGCCGGGCGCCATCGGCGCGCCGCTCGCCGCGGGAGATGTGTTCCAGGCGCAGGCCTGGTACCGCGACCCGCCGGCCTCCAAGAGCACCAACCTCTCGAACGCGCTCGAGTTCACCGTCACTCCGTAGCGCGCCATCCATCGTCGGGCGCGCGGAAGAGAGACGCGCGCGCCGCACGCCGCAGGGCCGTCCGCTGTCAGGAGCGGGCGGCCCTGCCCTTTTCCAACGCACGTCGGAATCGTTCGCTCGGCCTCGCGAGACGGGAATTCCTGTCGCCGCGCCAACGCCGCGGAGCGGCGGCGCATGCTGGGAGCGTGAGAACGTGGATCGACAGGCTGCGCCGTTCGCGCGCCGGGGTGACGGCGTTGGCGCTGCTCGTGGGCCTGCTGCTCGCCGAACTCGTCGCTCGGCTCGCCTTCGCCGCCCCGGGCGCGCGCCCGCGCTACGTCGGCGAAATCCTGCGCAGCGACACCGCCCCCGATCAGCCTCGTCGACTGGCCCCGGGCAACGCCATGCTCATGAGCTTTGTCGGACCCGACGGCGTGGAACGCAGCGTCGAACACCGGGTCGGCCCGCACGGCTGGCGCGGGCCAGTCTTCGAGCGGCGGCCGGCGGACGGCGTTTGGCGCATCGGCTGCGTCGGCGACTCGAACGTGTTCGGCTGGGGAGTCGCCGAGGACCAGACCTGGCCCGCGCTCCTGGCGCGCGAGCTCTCGCGCGCCGGCCGCAGCGTCGAGTTGCTGAACCTCGGCATCCCCAACCTGGACGCCGAAGAGAAGCTCGAAGTGGCGCAGCAGGAAGCGTTCGAGCTCGGCTGCGAGCTCGTGCTGTTCGCGCTGCACTTCGACGACTTCTTCGACGAGCAGGGCGTCCGTCCGAACCTGGGCGGCAACGCTCGCGCGCTGGCCTGGACGCGGCCTGGCGCGACGCCTTGGCTCGACAACTTGCGGGCGCTCTCGCGCTGCGTCGATCTCGCCGTGGAGCGTTATCGCCAGCGGCTCTTGACGCGCGCCAACCTCGCGCGCCGCGAACGCATGCTCGCTCCGGAGAGCCTTCAGCGCCGCAGCATCGAACGCGCGCTGGCCGAGTTGGCGCGCAGCTCGCGCGAGCGCGGCGTCGCCGTACTGGGCCTGGTCATCCCCATGCCCGTGCGCGAAGGCGAGGGCTTCGCGAGCGCACGGATCGACGCCGAACTCTCCCGCATGCTCGCACAGGCCGGACTGGAGGAAGTGGCGCTCACGGCGGAGTTGGCGCAGAGTCCGGGCGAGTTGCAGGTGCACCCGCTGGACCTGCACCTCAACGCGCAGGCGCACGCGACCATCGCACGCGTCGTGGCGCCGCGCGTCGCCGCTCTGCGTCGCTGAACAACGCAGCGCGGCCCTCAGAAAACCGTGTAGACGAAGGGTGCGACGATGGGGACTGCCTGCAGGAACACGAACACGACGGCAGCGGGCAGGAGCACGCACAGCACGGGCGCGAGCCACCAGTACGGGCCGTTCCACACCGCCAAAATCAATTCCCAGGCCGTCGAGACGCGCGAGCGTACGCTGACGATCCAACGCTTCATCGATTGTCCGATCAACACAAGGTCCGCGTGGGCCGTAGTCTAGACGAAGGGCGGAAACCGTGTTGGCAAGTTGGAGTTGAACATGGCGGACATGCTCCCGAGCACGTGTCCACGCTGCGTGCAACCCGTGCCGGCGCAGGCCACGGACTGCCCCGCTTGTGGGCTCGCGTTCGAGCGCCGCGGCGGCGTGCTCGATGTGCTCGGCCCCGCCGAACGCGAGTCGCGCGCGGGCGAGGTCGAGGCCTTCTACACGCGCCACCCGTTTCCGGGGTATGCGCCCGGCGACGACGGACCGACGTTGCTCGACCGTTCGCGCCGCGCGCCCTTCCTGGTCGCACTCGACGCCGCCATCGACGCGCGCGCGACCGTGGTCGACTGCGGCTGCGGCACCGGGCAACTCGCGGCGTTCCTCGCCCTCGCCGGCCCGCGGCGGCGCGTGTTCGCACTCGACGGCTGCCGCGCTTCCCTCGCCTGCGCCGACGCCTTCCGCTCGCGCGCGCAGATCGCCAACTTGCAGCTCGTGCGCGCCGATCTGTTCGACCTGCCCCTCGCCGAGCGCAACTTCAGCGTCGTGCTCTCGCGCGGCGTGGTGCACCACACGCCGGACCCCGCGCGCGCCATCGCGGCCGTCGCACGTCTGGTCGCGCCCGGCGGATTCCTCGTGCTGGGCTTCTACGAAACCTGGGCGCGCGGACTCCACGTGCTCCGCCGCGCTCTCGGCCGCGCGCTGCGCAGCGAGTTGCGCGCGCTCGACCCGGTGATGCGGCGCGCCGACCTCGACGAAGAGAAGAAACGCATCTGGTTCGCCGACCAGTACCGCCATCCGCTCGAACACATCCTGCCGCTGCCGCAGGTGCTGTCGAACCTCGAGCGTGCTGGGCTGCGCCTAGTGCGCACGGTGCCGCCAGCGGTTGAAGGTGCGGCACTGTTCGAAGCGGGGCCGCGCCCCAGCGCGGCGGGCCTCTTTGCCCTGCGGCTGGGCTGGTTGCTGCGCGGGGGCGGCGATCCGGACGCGGGCTTGGTCGTCGTCGTGGCGCAGCGCCCCAGATGAGCCGTGCCCGCGCGGTGCGCGAGCGACCAGCCGTGGTGGATCGAAGCACTGCGCGCGCTGCGCAAGCCTCTCGCGCACCGCCGTGCGGGCCCACGTTCACTCGCGCGGAGCGCCGTCCGCTTCGATGAGCCAGTCCTCCAGCGCCAAGGCGTCGAGCGTGGAGCGAGCGAACGCGTCCAGGACATCCGCGGCGCTGCTGGCGATTGGCTGGCCGCGCAGATGCAAGCTCGCCGCCAGCGCTACAGGCGCCTGCCCGTCGCGCCCCAGTTCGCCGAGCAGTGCGTGCAACGCGGGATCCCACTCGCGGACGACCAGCTGCGGCCAGACCACAGCGTGGGACAGCAGCGCCGACGGCGCCGCGGCCCGCAACGCCGGGCTCGCACGCGCCGTGCACAGCGCATGCCGCGCGAGAGCGCGTGCGGCGTTGGGAAGCTCCAACCACACCTCGGCGTCCTCTTCGCGCACGAGCACACGCACCAGCGCTCGAGCGTCGGCGCGCGCGAGCGCTCCGAGCAGACGTTCGCGTGCTCCGGCCTGCGTCGCAGCGCACAGGATCAGGCGCGCCCCGAGGCTCTCTCGCCCCAGTTCGTCGGGGCCGCGCACCCAGGCGAGCGTGCGTCCCGCGCGGAGCAACTCAGCCAGTTGGCGCGGCGCCGAAGCGTTCCCTCCCAGAGCCGCGCCGCGCACTCCGGCGGCCTCCATCGCCCCCACCGGATCGAAGCTCTCGCCCAAAGCTAGGCGCGGCCTCTGCGCTCGTCGCGGGACGCCGTGCGACTGCGAGTGCTCGAGCGCGGCGCCGGCTGCTGCGCCGGCTTCCCCGAACGCGGCCGGTGCGAACAGCTCGCGGAACGGGCCGTCGTGCGCCAGCCGCGCGACCAGGGTCCGGTTGCGAAACACCTCACCTCCCAGACACAGCGCGTCGAGCCCCGTGCGCGCGTGGAGCTCGCGAGCCAAGGCGAGGACACGTTCCTCGAGCACACGCTGCACGCTGGCCGCGAGGTCCGCGTCGCGCGAGTCGCCGGCCTCGGTGCGCAACCGGCCGCCGGCTTGGCGCGCCGGACCAAAACGTTGCTCGAGCGCGGGATCGAACAGGCGCTCGGCGTCGTGGGCGAAGCGAAACAGGCGAGTGTCCACTTCGAACGCGCCGCCCGCGAGCGCGGGCACGGTGTCCGCGACTTCGCGCTCCCAGCAGGGCGCGCCGCCGTGCGCCAGCGCCTCGACGCGCTCCTCGTCGAGCCCGGGCTCGAAGCCGAGGAACTGCGTGTACGCCGAACACCACAGCCCCAGCGAGTGCGGGTGGTGCAACTCGGCGAGCGTCGCGAGCGTCGCGCCCTCTCCACGCGCCAGGGTCGTGCTGGCCCACTCGCCCAGATCGTCGACGACGAGGACGGCGGCGCGCGGAAACGGTGAAGCGTAGAAGGCCAGCGCGGCGTGCGAACGCGCGTGCTCGACGAACTGCACCTTCGCGGGCTCGACGCCGAACTCCTCGGCCAGTTGCGTGCGCAGCCACAGTCGATCGCCTAGCCAGAGGAACAGGCCGCGCGAGAAGCTGCGCGCCGAGCGCGGGAAACCCTGCAACTGCACGGCGAGCGTGCGCTCGAACTTGCGCAGCGGCTTCTCGTAGAACACGACCGCATCGAGGTCGCTCGAGTGCAGTCCGGCGCGTTCGAGGCACCAGCGCGCGGCGCGGCGCGGAAGCCCGCTGTCGGCGCGCACGCGGCTGAAACGTTCCTCCTGCGCAGCGGCGAGCAATTCGCCGTCGACGCACACGGCTGCGGCGGAATCGCGGTGGAACGCGGAGATGCCCAGGACGCGCATGCGCTCAGTACTGTCCAGCTCCAGCGCCGCGTGGTTGCCGCCAACCCCGCGGAGCGACGCGACGGCGCGCGAGCAGCCCGAACGGCGCCAGCGCCGTCCAATACAGAACGAACAGCACGGCCTGCGAGAAGCCCGCGGCGGAACGCAGTCCGAGCCGCTTCCAGGCGCCGAGCCAGCGGCTGCCGGCGGCCGCCTTGAGCGCGCGCTCGACCTCCGCGGCGCGTCCCTGCCTGCGCCACTTGTCGAGGAACGTCCCGGTGTACGCGACGTGGTACTTCTCGTCCTTCAAGATCGCTTCGAAGACCGCGCGCGTCGCCGGATCGCCGGCGTTCATGTCGCGGTAGGCGGCGAACAGCTCGGCGGCCTTCTTCTCGGCGACGTGCAGCATGGCGACGTACTCGAGCTCGCCGAGTTGGTCGATCAGGCCGGCGTTGAGTCCGCCGTGCGCCTGCGCTTCGATGCCCGCCCGCGCCCGCGACAGGTCTCGATTGCGGCCGCGCGCGTCGGAATCACTCGCGGCGAGGCCGTGTTCCTGCGCCACCGCGGCGGCCCGCTCGCGGAACAGCACGGCGTGCCGCGCTTCGTCGCGGCTGTGGCGCTCGAGGTGCGCGCGCAGTTCGGGATCGCGCACGCGGCGCGCGGCGCGCGCGAGATCTTGACCGCCGTCCTCCTCCGTCGCGGAGAAGGACAGCAACGAAAGCTGCTTGCGAAGCGGGTCGTTCCAAACGCGCCGGTCGCTCAGCCTGGGAAGGAGCGGAGCCATGCTGTGCAGAATATCCGCGCAGCCGCGATCGGGGGGCGTCGCCGGCGGCGGGCCCCGAGCCACCGGCGGCGACGCGATTCACGACCTGGGTCGCGACGCGGGCCAGGGCTCGGGCCGCGGACGGCGCGCCGCCGCCACGCAGCCCCGCGCATTTTCGGCGCGCCGCAAAGTTCTCCCGTGCGCGCCCCACGCTCGCGGCGCAACGCTTCTATACTTCTCGCCCTCTCGGGTTCGTTTTTGGGCGCGCGCGCCCGTTCCTAACGCGGAACACCACGGATGGCCTGGACTCACGTCGACAGCGAAAGCCTCTACAACGTCTCCAACTGGGGGCGCGGATACTTCGGCATCAACGCCGCCGGCAACGTGCAGGCGACGCCGGAAGGTCCGGACCGCCCGGACAAGCCGGGCATCGACCTGTACGAGCTGATCGGCCAGATCAAGCGCCGCGGGATCGCGACGCCGGTGCTGCTGCGTTTCGACGGGATCCTGCGCGGGCGCGTGCGCGAGCTCAACGCGGCCTTCAACGCCGCGCGCGCGGAGTTCAATTACCAGGGCCCCTACCGCGGGGTGTTCCCGATCAAGGTCAACCAGCAGCGCCACGTGGTCGAGTCGCTGCTCGAGGAAGGCCGCAAGCACGGCACGGGCCTGGAGGTCGGCAGCAAGCCCGAGTTGCTCGCCGCGATCGCGATGCAGGCCGACGGCGGAAGCCTGGTGATCTGCAACGGCTACAAGGACGTCGACTACGTCGAAACCGCCCTGCTCGCCTCCAAGCTCGGCCTGATCCCGATCCTGGTGATCGAGAAGTTCAGCGAGTTGCACACCATCCTGCGCGCCAGCGACCGGCTCGGCATCCAGCCGGTGATCGGCATTCGCTCCAAACTCGGCGGCAAGGGCTCGGGCCGCTGGAGCGAGTCGGGCGGCGACCGCTCGAAGTTCGGCCTGACCACGCGCCAGATCGTCGACGTGGTCGAGACGCTCGAGCGCGCCGGCAAGCTCGAGTGCCTCGAGCTGTTGCACTTCCACATCGGCAGCCAGGTGACCGACATCCGCGCGATCAAGACCGCGCTGCGCGAGGCAACCCGCACGCTCGCCGAGCTGTGGGAGATGGGCGCGCGCATCAAGTGGCTCGACGTCGGCGGCGGCCTGGGCGTCGACTACGACGGCTCGAGCACGAACTTCGAGTCGTCGATGAACTACTCGCTCGCCGAGTACGCGCGCGACGTCGTGTACCAGCTGTCCGTCGCCTGCGAAGAGGCCGCGATTCCGCAACCGGCGATCATCACCGAGTCGGGCCGCGCGCTGACGGCGCACCACGCGGTGCTCGTCGCCGAGGTCCTCGGCGTGACCGACTACGCGACGGGCGGCAACCCGGCGCCGGCCGACGAGGACGAGCCCGAGATCGTGCAGAACGCCTTCAGCGTCAGCGAAACGGTCACGGCCAAGAACTACCAAGAGGCCTACCACGACGCGCTGCAGATCCGCGACGAGGCCATGGTGCTGTTCAACGTCGGCCAGCTCAACTTGCGCGAGCGCGCGCGCGTCGAGGAGTTCTTCTGGAAGACGTGCACGAAGATCATGCGCACCGCGCGCACGATGCCCTACGTGCCCGACGACCTCGCCGGCCTCGAGCGCGACCTCGCCGACACGTACTTCCTGAACTTCTCGGTGTTCCAGTCGCTGCCCGACTCGTGGGCCATCAACCAGCTCTTCCCGGTGCTTCCGCTGCACCGCCACAACGAGCAGCCGGTGCGCCGCGCGATCCTGGCCGACATCACCTGCGACTCGGACGGCAAGATCGACCGCTTCTGCGACCTCAAGGACGTCAAGCGCACGCTCGAGCTGCATCCGCTGCGCGCGAGCGAGCCCTACTACCTCGCGTTCTTCCTGGTCGGCGCCTACCAGGAGATCCTGGGCGACATGCACAACCTGTTCGGCGATCCGAACATCGTGCACGTCGACCTCGACGAGTCGGGCAAGCCGCGCATCACGCACGTCGTGCGCGGGGACCGCACCGAGGAAGTGCTCTCCTACGTCGAGTACTTCGAGCAGGACGTGCTCGCGCGCCTGCGCCGCCACATCGAGCGTTCGCTCGACGAGGGCCGCATGTCGCTCGAGGAATCGGCGGCGCTGCAGAAGCGCTACGAGGACGGCCTGCAGTCCTACACCTACCTCTCGCGCGAGCCCGACACGACCGAGGCCTCGACGCCGCCTCCGGCGCTGGCCGCTCCGGCGCCGCAGCCGTCGGCGAGCTGAGCCGGCGGTGAGTCGAGCCGGCGGTGATTTGAGCCGGCGGTGATTTGAGCCGGCGGTGATTTGAGCCGGGAGCGCTGAAGTTCGGCGAGCGGGCTTCGGCCCGCTGCGCCGCACGAGCCGAGCCGCACGAGCGAAAACGCTGCCGCGGGCTGCTCGCGCCTCGCCGCGCGAGCAGCGGTCCGCGGCGACAAAGCCCGCGCGGCGCCGCCGCTCGAGCCATCCGGTCCACACGCGGTTTGACCGGCGCGCCCGTGCTGCGCACGATGGGCCGGTGACCGCCGTCGACTCCCACCGTCAGGCGCTGCGCGCGGGCTCGTCGTGGCTCGTGCTCGCGCTCGGTCCGTTGATCGCCGCGCACGCCTTGCCGGCGCTGCTCGGCGCGGTGGCGCAGGAGCCGCCCGCGTGGCTGCTGCGGACCGCGGCGCTGCTCGGCCTCGTCGGCTCCGTGGCGATGTTGCTCGCGCTCGCGCAGCTGGCGCTCGCCCGCGTCGGCGGTCGCCGCCACCCAGCGCTGCTCTTGGCCGCAGCCGCTTGGGCGACGGAGCTGGGCGCGCGCGTGGCGCCGCTCAACGACGCCGCGGCCCAGGTCGAGGTGTGGAGCGGCGTGCAGTTGGTCGCGTCGAGCTGTGCGCTGTGGTTCGCTGCGAACGGCGTGCTGTGGATCCTGCGCGCACAGCAGGCCGCCGACGCGCTCGCCGCCTGGAAGCGGGTGCGGATCGGATTCACCGTCCTGACGCTGTCCGCGGCGAGCGTGCTGATTTCGGCGCGCATGCAGGGGCCCGAACGCACCGTCGCGGACGGCCTGGCCGCAGTTCCCTACGGCGGCGCGCTGGCATGGATCGTGTTCGCTCTGCCCTGGGCGCTGCTGGTGCTCGCGGCGCGCGCCAACGTGCGCTGGCTCGGCCGAGTTCGCTCCACCGCGGAGATCCTGGCGCGTTGAGGCGCAGCGCGCGGGCGGCGGAACGAAGCGCGGCACGCTCCTCTTCGCCCGCCGCCGCACTGCCGGCCGCCCCAGCTCGCCGATAGACTCCTGCGCCCCAATCGGTCCAGGAACGAAGCCCAGCGCCCCCATGTCCGTCTTCGAACAACTCCAGCGCCTGTCCGACGAGCGCTTTCTGTCGATCTACGAATCCCTGTCGCAGGACGGCTTCGGGCCGCTCGACGGCGACGTCGCGCGCCTCTTGAAGTACCGCCCGCAGGCGATCCGCAACGTGCCGATGGCGCAGCGCGCGAAGAAGGCGCGCGGGATCCTGCAGTCCAAGCACAACGCGCAGATGTGCTACGAGATCTTCGGCGCGTACTTGATCGCGCGACACCGCGAGCTGGTGACGGGCTTCCTCGAGGCGACGGGTGTGAAGCACGAGAACGGCATGCTCGAGGACCTCGACCAGAACGTTCCGGACGCGGCGAAGATCGAGAGCGCGGTTGGCGAGCTCGACTCGAAGTTCGACCCCGCCGACGTGACCTTGTACTTGGCGTTGTGCGCCGAGCAGTGGCCGCAGCGTCCCGAGCTCGCGGCCCTGTGGCGCAAGCGCGCGGGCTGAGCGAAGCGCGCCCCGCGATCGAAGGCGCAGCAGCGTCGCAACACAGACGTCGACACGGCGCAGACGTCGACACGGCGACGTCGACGCGCAAGCCCGGACCGGCGCGCCGCGTTCAGCGCCTGCGGCTTCGCGCCGCGCGCGGTTTGGGCTGGCAACGCGGGCACACGTGCGTGCCGCGTTGTCCGACCACGAAGCGCTGGATCGGCGTCGCGCACGTGCGGCACGGCTCGCCGCCGCGCCCGTAGACCTTGAACTGGTCCTGGTACGCGCCGGGATTGCCCTCCGGCGTGCGGTAGAACGTGTCGAAGCTCGAGCCCTCGCGCGCGATCGCCTCGGAAAGCGTCGAGCGGATCTCGCGCCACAGGGCGAGCGCGCGCTCGGTCGGCACGCGTCGCGAGTTGGTGAGCGGATGCAGCTGCGCGCGGAACAGCGACTCGTCGACGTAGATGTTGCCCAGGCCCGCGAGGAACGACTGATCGAGGAGCAGCGGCTTGAGCGCGCGCGAACGGGCCTTGAGCGCCCGCTCGAACCACTGCGGCGTGAACTCCTCGCCCAGCGGCTCCGGGCCGAGTTCCTCGAGCGCACGCTCCGGATCGGCGACGTGCTCGAGCCGACCGAACTTGCGCACATCGATGAAGTGGAAGGCGCGGCCGTTGTCGAGCTCCAGGCGCACCTTGGCGAACTTGCCCGGATCCCAACTCGCGTCTTCGACATGCATGCGGCCGGTCATGCGCAGGTGGCCGAGTAGCGCGCCCGCCGGAACTCCGCCACGCGAGAGGCGGAACACGAGGAACTTGGCGCGCCGCTCCACCGCGTCGACACGCGCGCCCACCACGGCGCGTTCGAAGCGCTCGACACGTCCGCCGACCGTGCGCGGCCAGCTCACCGAACAGGCGCGCACGGTGCGCCCCACCAGGTGCGGCCGGATCAGGCGCGCGACGGTTTCCACCTCCGGCAATTCGGGCACGGCGTGATCGTACGGTGCCAGAGCAATTTGTCTCACGCCTCCGGCGCGCGGCGCGCGCCGGAGGCGTGAGACAAATTGCTCTGGCACCGTACGATCGCCAGTCAGCGCGGCCGCGCCCACCACTCGCGGTTGGAGACGTCGGTGAGGTACTCGACCGCGGTCCACAGCGCCATCGAGAGCGGAAGCGACGCGTAGCAGAAGACCACGACGACCGGAACGCCCACGGCGAGCGACACGGCCTGGCTCCAGTCGGTCAGGAAGTACAGCGCGAAGCACACCAGCGCGGCGAAGCTCTGCGACACGGTCGCGCCCAAGTACATCGAGCCGAGTTCCGCGCCGTCCTCGCGGCGGTAGACCAAGCCGCAGTGATCGCAGCGCTCGCGTAGCCGCGCCCAGCGTTCGAACAAACGTCCGCGGCCGCACTGGGGGCACTGGTGGCGGAACGCGCGGGCCACACAGGGGCGCACGATGCGCCGCACGTCCGGCGCGTTCCACCTCGAGGTCTGCCGCAGCATGGAAGGCGCTTCTAGCACAGCGCGCCGCACAGCGCAGGCCCCCCCATAAACAGAGCGCGCCGCACCCCCGGAGGACCGGGAAGCGCGGCGCACACGTTGAACGGGCGGCGTCGTCTCTCTCTCGAAGCCGCCCGTCCCGCGTCCGCGCAAGCGCAGCGCGCAGACGGCGTCCTGCGGATCAGGGCGCCCCGTTCGGGAACGCCTGGCCGAGCGAAAGGCCGACCTGGACCAGCACGCCGTCGTCGGCGTCGTTGTCGAACTGCGAGACGTTGACCTGCCACTTCGCCGCGTGACCGGCGATGTAGTAGTTGAAGCCGCCGCCGATCTGCGTCGTGTCGTTGGTGTCGTCGAGGTCCTGGTAGCGCACGGCGAGCTCGAACTCGTTGTTGATGCGGAAGCCGAGCGTCGCGCTGTACGGCGTGGCCGATTCGCCGCCGGCGTTGCCGACCGTCATCGCCGCCAGGTCGCCGCCCATGTCGACGAGCTCGGCGTGCAGCGAGAACTGCTCGTAGGTGGCGTAGGCGTCCGCGATGTAGGCCTCGAATTCGTTGCCCATCCCACGGTCTTGGAAGTAGCCCAGGCCGAAGGTCGCATCGAAGCCCTCGGCGCCGAGCGCGCCCTCGCGTTGCTTGGCGCCTTCGCCGACCTTGTACTCCGCGCGCGCGACGATGCCCAGTTCATCGGCCGAGCCGTCGCCACCGTTCTGCGCGGCGAGCTTGAGGTGGAAGTTCTCGACGTCCGCGACAACCGCGGCGCCGGCCTGATAGACGTCGAAGAACTGGCCGATGCGCGTGCGGTCGATCATCAGCAGCTTGCCTTCATCGAGCATGCCGGAGTTCACCACCGGGCAACGGAAGTTGCCGAAGTACAGGCTCACGCCTTCGGCGATCGGCGCCTTGGCCCACGCGTCGCGCAGGTTCACGCCGCCGATCTGACCCGCCGCGAGGGAGGGCAGCGGCCAGTCCGTGGCGTCGGATGCGTCGGTGCGCAGGAACACTTCGTAGCCGCCGATCGTGCCCTGGAACCACAGCGAAGCGTCCTGCGTGCGGAAGCCGCCGAGGTCCTGTCCGGCGCCGGGCGCGAATAGCGTGTCGCCCGAGCTCGCGTAGCTGGTGCGCAGCAGGTAGCCGACGTTCACCGGGCCCGTCGAACCGCCGGCCAGCGCGGCCTGCAGGTTCTCGGAGTGGTTGTCGAGCAGCGCGTAGTCGCTGGCCGGATCGGTAGCCGCGCGAGCCGCACCGGCGACGAGGACAAGGGCAGCGAGGCGGGAGAGCTGTTGGCGATCGAACATGGGACGTGGCGTGGACGAAGCTTGGGGGCGGGGGAGGGGACGCGTCGCGCGCGAAGGCGCGCGTCCGCGGCGACCGCGAGGGGCGCTTGCGCCCGCCATGGCAAGCGACGTGCCGCCGCGCCGAAGGCGCTGTCGCGCGCGATGCACGCGCGGCGCGCGTAGGAAGTCCGCAACGCCTCGTCGGTTGTACGGTGCCAGAGCAATTTGTCCCACGCATTCGGCGCGCGGAGCGCGCCGAATGCGTGGGACAAATTGCTCTGGCACCGTACAACCGCGCCGTCAGCTCAGTCCGTGCTTGCGCAGGTAATAGCCGAGGTTGCGCGGGTCGATGCCGAGCATCTCGGCCGCGTCCTTCTTGCGGCCCTCGGAGCGATCGAGCGCCCGTTGCACGAGCTGCATTTCGGCCGCGTCGAGGTTGCGCCGCAGGTTCAAGTCGTCGCTCCCTGCGCCGGGCGACAGCGAAAGCGTGGGCTCGAGCAGCGCGCGCACCAGCACGGCGTCGATCGGCCGCAAGCCCGCCACGATCGAAGCGCGCTCCAGCAAGTTGCGCAGCTCGCGCACGTTGCCAGGCCAGTCATAACTTTGAAGCACCTCGAGCGCGCTCGGATCGAGCCTGACCGGACCACGCCCCGCGTCGCGCAGTCCGGCCAGGATGGCATCGGCGATCTGCGGCAGGTCCTCCTTGTGCGTGCGCAGCGGCGGCAGCGCGATCGGAAAGACGTTGATGCGGTAGTAGAGGTCGGCACGAAACTCACCCTTGGCGACGCGCTCGGGCAGGTTTTCATTGGTGAGCGCGATCACCCGCGCATCGGCCACGCGCGTGCGGCTTTCCCCGACGACCTGGTACTCGCCGTTCTCGAGCACACGCAGCAGCTTGGCCTGCATCTCGGGCGGCAACGTGCCGATTTCATCGAGCACGAGCGTGCCGCCCTGCGCCTCGGCGAAACGGCCGACACGGTCGCTCACCGCGCCGCTGAAGGCGCCTCGGCGGTGTCCGAAGAACTCGCTCTCGAACAACGTCGGCGGCACGGCCGAGCAGTTGACGCGCACCAGGTTCTTCGAGGCGCGAGCGCTGGCGCGGTGCACCTGCTCGCCCACCAGTTCCTTGCCGGTTCCGCTCTCGCCGGTCACCAGCACGGTCGCGTCCGTCGGCCCCACCTGCTCGATCAGCGCCCGCACACGCGCGAGCGCCGCCGACTGCCCGACGAGCTCGCGCTTGCCCGCCGCTTCGCGCACGCTGCCTCGGAGCGTGCGCACTTCGCTGACCAGTTCGCGGTGTTCGAGCGCGCGGCGCAGCACGAGCGCGAGCTGCTGGCTGTCGACGGGCTTTTGCAGGAAGTCGTAGGCCCCGCCCTGGATCGCTTCGACCGCGTCGCGCAACGTGCCGACGCCGGTCATCAGCACGACCGGAGTGGCGTAGCCCTGGCGCCGCACGAACTTGAGCAACTCGAGCCCGTCGCCGCCGCTCATGCGCAGGTCGCTCAACACCACATCCGGCTCGGCGGCGGCCAGCCGCTCCGCCGCTTCGGCAAGCGAACCGGCGGACTGCACCGCGAACCCTTCGGACTGCAGCACCTCCGCGAGCGAGTTGCGCACGTACACCTCGTCGTCCACCACCAGAATCGTCGCGCTTTTCGCCATAAATTCACTCGGCTCGCGGCAGCAGAACAGTGAACACCGCACCGCCGCTCGCTTGGTTCGCCGCGCGCAGTTCGCCGCCGTGCGCTCGGATCAGTCCGTACGAAATCGTCAGTCCCAACCCCGTGCCCTGCGTGGTCGTGAAGAACGGATCGAAGATGCGCGCCAAGTGCTCGGGCGGAATGCCCGGCCCTTGGTCGGCCACTTCGATCGACACCCAACGCTGGCCGTCGCGCACGAAGCTGCGCGCGCTGACGCGGATCACGCCGCGCCCGCCCATCGCCGTCGCAGCGTTCATCATCAGGTTGAGGAGCACCTGCTCGAGCCGGCCGCGTTCGGCGGCGACCGCCAAGCCCGGCTCGAGCCCCTCGGCGACGATCTCGACCGCGCCGAAGCTCTTGGTGTAGCTCACGAGCTTGGACACGCGTTCGAAGGAACTCGCGAGCTCCGCGCGCCCCTGCTCGACGCCGGGGCGCGAGAAGCTCAACAGGTCGCGCACGATCACGCGGATGCGCTCGAATCCGTGGCGCACCTCGCCAGCCCAGCGCACCCGCTGTTCGTCGGAAACAGTGGGTTTTTCGAGCAGTGAGAGGTAGTTGCCGATGCCCTCGAGCGGGTTGTTGATCTCGTGGGCGACCCCCGCGGTGAGCAGCCCCAGCGAAGAAAGCCGCTCGCTGATCGCCAGTTGCCGCTCCATGGCGCGCTCGCGGGTCACGTCGCGCAGCGAGAGTTCGACCACACGCTCGTCGACGAGATCGATGCCCGCCATGCGCACGTCGAGCACGCGCTCCGCGCCGTCGACGCCGCGCGCGCGCAGCTCGCGCGCCGCGATGGCGCGCCCGGGCTCGGCCACCGCCTCCGCCATGCCGCGTTCGAGCGCCCCCAAGTCCTCGGCCGAGAACACGCCCGCCAAGGTCGACTCGCCGAGCAACGCCGCCGCCTGGCGATTGCGCTCGCGGATCGAACCGTCGCGCGGATCGACGATCACGATCGCGTCCGCCGCGCTCTCGGTCAGCGCCTTCCACTTGGCGCCCTCGCGGCGGATCGCGAGCACGTACTGATCGGTTTCCTCCGCGCGGAACGACCACAACCTGCGCCGCACGACAAAGGCGATCGCCAACGTGCCGAGCAGCATCGCGCCGGAGAGCACGCCGATCGCGAGGTTGAATTCACGCCGCACACGCGCGGCCAGTTCCGGAGCGCTCTGCGCGAGTTCGCCGAGCGCCGCGTCGCGCGCCGCGACAGCCCACGCGACGGCCACGGCCGCCAGCACGAGCAGAAACACGGCGAGCAACGCGCTGCGCCAAGCCCAGAAGCGTCGGCGCGGCGCGGCCGCGAACGTCGACGGCTGCGGCTCGAGATACGGCGTGGGCAGCGAACTCACGGGCGGGTCGCCAGGGCGATTTGGACCTTGGGGCGCTCGCCGGCAGCGATCTCCAATGCGCGATTGCCGCGCCCCAGGCGTTCGTCGTTTGCGAACACGCGCACCGGCCCGAGCGAAACGTGGCGCAACACGGCGCGACCTGCGTGGTCGGTCACGCCGCGCGACACGCCGCCGCGCTCGCAGCGCGTGCGCACGGCGACGTTGGGAGCGGGACGGCCAGCTTCGTCAAACACCTCGACCTCGATTTCGGTGAGCGGCGCGCTCAGCGTCAAGCGCAGAAACTCGTCCTCGCCCGCGCGCACTTCGAGCGGGACAGGCGGTCCGAGCGGGCGCTCGTGGTCGCTCAGCAGCAACGTCCATTCGCCGGCCTCGAGCGCTTCGAAGCGCGCCAGCCCGCTCGCGTCGGTGCGTTGTTCCCGGCGCTCCTTGATGCCGCGCTGCGCGAGCAGCACGAAGTCGGTGAGCGCGGCGCCGTCGACGTCGAAGACCTCGACGCGCACACCACCCGACGGCGCGGCGGCCGGGGCCGGAGCGGTCGCTGCGGCGGGTGCGGAGGCAGGCGCGCCCGTTGGGTCAGGGACCGCGACCGGCAGTTCGACCCGCGGCGAGGCGGCCGGCGCCGCGGGAGCGAGCGGCGCGTCGGCCTGCGGCTGAGCTGCGCTCGTGGGGTCCGATTCGCGGCGCAGGCTCAGCAGGACCGCGAGCAGCAACACCACGGCCAGGGCCCCCGCCGCGAGCAGGGCCCACGTGGCGCCGCCGAACGCACGCGGCGCCCGCATACGCGCTGCGCGCGCGCGCATAGGAAGTCGGCGCGCACTCGGAAAGTCTTGCATGCCAAACGTGCCAGGAGCGGGAGAAGACGACTCTCCAGCGCGCGGCACGTGCATTGCGGATTGGTAACCGTCCATCGCTGGCCGACCAGCGAATCACGGACCGCGACGCGATGCCAGCACCGGCCGCGCGCCACCGCACTCCAACCACCTCCCACGTTCCCCCCCCATGCACGCGACCTCCCGCATCCTGCTGGCCTCCGCACTTGCCGCCGCCTCGAGCGCCTGCGCCGACGACTCGGACGGCCCGGCGACGCCCCCCACGCCCCCGAGCGCCCTGGTCGCGAGCTTCGACGCCGACTTCGCCGTCGACTGGTTCACGCTGCTGCACCAGTCCTTCGCGGCCGAATCCGTCACCCCGCCGGTGGCCTCGCGCCGCATCGCCTACGCCTCGGTTGCCTTCTACGAGTCGCTTGTCCACGGCATGCCCGAGCACCGCTCGCTCGGCGGCCAGCTCAACGGCCTCGCTCCGCTCCCCGCGCCGCCGGCGGGCGCCATGCACTGGCCGAGCGTCGCCAACCGCGCGGTGTCCTTGGTGCTCACGAACCTCTTCAGCGGTTCGGCCGGCCCCTCGCTCCCCAACATCGCAAACCTCGAGGCGGCGAACGCGGCGGACTTCGCCGACGACGCGCCGGACGCGGTCATCGCGCGCTCGATCGATTACGGCGAACAACTGGCGGCCGAGATCCTGCTGTGGTCCTTCGCCGACGGGTTTTCGACGTACAACAACTGCGCGTACACGGTGCCGGTGGGTCCGGGGCTGTGGGCGCCGACGCCGCCCGCCTTCACCGCGAACCCGCTCCAGCCGTGCTGGGGCAACCTGCGTCCGTTCGTGCTGCTCAACTCGGCAGAGTGCTTGCCTCTGCCGCCGCCGCCCTACTCGACCGCGGCGAACTCGTCGTTCCACCTCGCGGCCGCGGAAGTGCGCAACACCGTGAACGCCGCCGTCCCGGCGCAGATCGCGATCGCGCAGTTCTGGGCCGACGGCGGCGGAACGCTGACGCCTCCCGGTCACTGGGTGAGCATCGTGTGCCAGGTGTGCGACCAGCAGAACCTCAAGCTCGACGTCGCGGCGGAAGCCATGGCGCGCGCCGGCCTCGCCGTGGCCGACGCCTTCATCGCTTGCTGGGAGGTGAAGTACGCCTACAACCTGCTGCGCCCGATCACGTACATCCGCGACCCCAACGGTCCGATCAACGACCCGGGGTGGAACAGCGTCAGCGGCATCGCGACGCCGCCGTTCCCCGAGTTCACCTCGGGCCACTCGACGCAGTCGGGCGCGGCTTCGGTGGTGTTGCAGGACCTGCTCGGCGCTGTGCCGTTCACGGACAACACGCACCCGGGAGTGTGGCCGGCGCGCACGTTCTCGAGCTTCTTGCAGGCCGCGGACGAGGCTGCGGTCTCGCGCCTGTACGGCGGCATCCACTACCGCTTCGGCAATGAACGCGGGCTCGAAATGGGCCAGTGCGTCGGACAGACGATCCTCGACAACGTCGAGTTCCGCGACTGACGCGCGGGCGCTGCGCTCCTGACGCAGAGCGGGCGGCGAGTGGCCTACTGGCCGCTCGCCGCCCGCGTCTCTCGGTGCGCGCCGCGCACGGTCGCGGCGCAACCAAGTCTCTCTCTCGGCCCCCCTTGCCTCAGTTGCAGATCGACAGCTCGAGCGCGTTCGACAGGCCCGTGCCGAAGGCGGCCGCCGCGTCGCGGTACCAGCACTGCACCGCCAGCGTCGCGCCGGGCACGAGCAGCGGGTCGACGCCCGAGTTCATGCGCGCGGTGAGGTCGAGCGTGAACACGCCCGAGCAGTTGGCGAAGCCCGCCAGTCCGCCGGAGTTCTGCGTCGGCGTGCGCAGGACCGGATCGCTGACGCACTTGAGTCCGCCCTGGAACGGCGCGCTCGCACGCCCGGCGTAGCCGTAGAAGAACAGGCCGAACTTGTCGCTCAGCACGTCGAAGCTGCGCACGACGAGCGGCTCGGAGAGCGTGGCGCGCGCGAAGCCGCTGTAGCCCAGGTACGGCGTGCAGCCGAAGCTGTTCGTCTTGCCCGTGCAGTACAAGACCGGGGCCGCGTTGCTGGGGGCCGAACCCATGTCGGCGCGCGTGCAGTCGGCGTCCTGCGGCGCGGCGGGATCGCCCGCGTCGATGCACGGCGAGGACGCGAGCAGCGTCAGGTCCCCGTTGAGCAAGCTCACGAACTGCGGATTGGCGTCGAGGTTGAAGTTCGCGCCTCCGGGGATCGCGTTGCAGTAGCTCGCCTGGTTCGGCAGCAGGCCGGCGAAGTTGGCGCTGGTGTTGCCCCAGGCGAGCGAGCTGCGGATCGAACCGCTGTAGGCGCCCGTGCGAGCGATGCCCGTGCCGCAGTTCGCCGCCGTCGCGCGCAGCAGCCCGAAGTTG
>ERZ1066135.560-NODE-560-length-18681-cov-7.215881_pt1 | contig 18681 bp, 35 predicted proteins | sample MGYA00382782_ERZ1066135 | MGnify/ENA primary metagenome ERZ1066135 (study PRJEB33369, sample SAMEA5778365) | biofilm metagenome | biome: Industrial cooling water; feature: Water cooling tower basin; material: Biofilm | place: United Arab Emirates | collected... | reverse complement strand
CAGCGCCAGCCATCTGCCTCCAGAACCTCCAACAGTCGGATCCCGCGCTCGAACGGCACGCCGAGCCGCTTCGCTTTGGCGACATGGACTTTGTCCGCCATTCGCTCAGTCGTCCCTGCGGCACGGCACGCGTCTGAGCAATAGGCCACGCGTCCTCCGCGAGGCGACTTGGTGGCGAACACCTGCCTGCATTTGCGGCACGTGCGCCTGACCATCCAAGCTGGGGTATTCACGTTCACGACATCACCTCATTCGCCCCGCTGCGTCTTGCGGCTATGGCAGGCATGGCACAGCGCACGGAGGTTCCGGCGGTCCCAGAACAGCTTCGGGTTGCCGCGGTGAGGAATCGTGTGGTCAACGTCGGTCGTGGGCGTGACGGGCTCGCCAGCCGCCTCACAGTCAGGGCAGAACGGTTGCTCGGCCAGCACACGGGCACGAAGCCCCTGCCAGCGCGCCGTGCCGTACCACTTGCGGACGTCGTAGTTCGCGCGCTTCGAGCCGAGCTCACGGGTGCGGGTGTGCGCGTCGCAGTAGGGGCCGGCCTGGATGGCACCACAGCCAGAGTGGCCACACGCGCGCATGAGAGCGGGCGGCACATGGCTACCCCTCGTCCTCGCCGATGGCCGTGACGGCCTTCAGCTCGCGCCAACTGGCCAGCAGCTGTCCTGTCGACAGGCGCGCCTCGTGCAGGTCGCCGTGGCCCGCAGGCCGTGTGCAAAGGTAGGACGCGCGCGGGCACGGCGGCGAGACGTCACCGCACAACCCGCCTCGGCGTGCATGCCGCGCGGCCAGGCGCAGCTCGTGCTGGCGCTCGAACTCCTGCAGCGTCATGGCTCACGCCTCGCACGCAGGCCGAACAGGGCACGACGCGAGACCTTCCGAGGGCTGGCCGCCGCGGCGCCCACCACGCCCGCCACGCACGCTGCGACGGTCCGAGCGCTGGCAGGGCTGGCCTGCCGGATCATGGCCTCGAGGTGCGACATGTGGGCCGCCAGGGTCGCCTCGAACATCTTGGCGTCGACGATCACCTTCAGCTCGCCCATGGTGGCCATCAGCGCACCCTCGTGCGGATGTACCGGGGCGACGCGTCCCCGAGCGTGGTAACGTCCATCCATTCGTGCCGGTCCCACTCCTCGGGACCGATCGGCCGTCCCGTGTCAGCGTCGAGCCGCGGGCCCATCAGCGGCAGCTCGTCGTCACTGTCAGACCAGCGCGTACGCTGGGTGACGGCCTGCTTGGTCACGGGCGCGCCGCAGCCCTCACAGGCCGTGGCGCCCAGCCGGTGGCGCCTGCTGCAGTAGCTGCAGTAAGTGAGCTCATCGAGCTGAGGCCACGCCGCGTCTCGGTAGGGCGGTCCGTAGAACGGCATCAGCGCACCCTCTTCGAGGTCGAGGTCCACGCACGCAGCAGGCGGGCGCATTCGTCATCGGACAGCGGCCGCGGCGCCACGCAGCCCACCTGCCCCTCAGAGGTGGCGTACACGCCACACTTCCGCGACAGCCCCTGCAAGGCGAGCTGCAGCCGCAGGCGGTCTTCGAAGCGCACCGGACCGGTCGTCACCATCAGATGAACTCCCGGTGCTGGCGCTCGGTGTAGACGGCACTCAGGCTCTGGTTGACCGGATGCAGCCGGCACATGGCGCGGCACTGCGCATCGACCGTCCAGTGCCCCGGGTGACGCGCCCAGGCAGCCATGAACGACTCGACGCGCAGGTCACCAAGGCACGAGTCCGCAAGCCCGCGACGGTTCACGCACACCCACATGCGGGAGTCGGGCGTGATCGTCGCGTTCAGGCGGATGCCGTAGCAGGTGCGGTACCCGTGACCGGTCCACGTCGCCCACTCGATGAAGCGCGCCGGATCGCATTCGACATCGGGCGCACCTGCCAGATCGACGAGCAGCGGCTGGGCCGCGATGGCCCACGACCTGTCGCCCTGCGGGACGCCGGGCGTCTGCTGCGAGACTTCGATGGTCGGCCGGAACGTGGCGTACGTGGCACCGAGACTGCGCGCGAGGTCGAGCATGCGCGGCGCCTCGCGCCAGTTGCCGGCGTGTAGCAGGAAGGACACGCCGACGACGGCGCCGTGCCCCACGAGAGACTGGATGCCGCGGCAGGCATCACCGAAGCGGGCGGGCGGCACGCCCTTCTCGCGGGCGTACGTGGCGGCATCCGCGCAGTCGAGCGACACGACGACCCATGTGGCCCGCTCGGCCAGGTGCCGACCGGACGCGGCGTCCAGGTGGCCACCGAGGGTGTACATCCCCTGCTTGAAGCCGAGCTGATGCGCCCGATCGACGATGGTCTGCCACTCCGGGTGCAGCGTCGGCTCGCCGCCGCCGGTCCAGACGATCGCCTCGACGCCGGCCTCACGCGCCTGCGGCAGCCAGAACAGCGTCGTGGCCGTGTCCGCGACGTCTCCGACCGACTCGAAGCCTTGCGGCAGGACGCGCAGCCGCTGCGCCCACGGTCCGCGCGAGTGCGTGTGCGCCTGGTGGCAGGACTGGCAGCCGAGGCTGCAGCGCGCGGTCAGGTCCACCTCGAGCGACACGGGCACCGGACGCGCGCCGCGGCGCCACGCCTCAAGGCGGTCGAGATGGTCGAAGACCTTTGCGCTGGGGTTGACGTAGGTCATCGGATCGGCGCGTCGGGCGCGCCGTGCAGCGCCGGCCCGATTTCGAAGAGCACGGGGCAGTACGAGAACACCCGCCCGGCGGACCACATGGCGTTCAGGTGATCGAAGTCGCCCTCGTAGCGCCGGCCGTAGTCGTCGGCATGTGCTACCCACACGTCGCGGCGCGTGATGACGCAGCCGAGGTCGATGCAGCCTTCCACGGGCGGCCCCTGCAGCTCGAACGGCAACAGCAGGCCGTTCTTCTCGGCCTGGACGATGATGACTTCAGGGTTGCCGTGGGCGCGGGCGTGCTCACGCACCTGCGCGACGACGTGCGGACTGGCCAGGCGATCGTCGTCGGCGAGGACGTGCACGTACTCGCCGTGCAGCGCCGACGCGTAGCGCGCAACGCGGGCGTACATGCCGGCGATGCCGACGCCGACGTGGTCAGGGATGACGACCTGCTCGCAGGGCACCGTCTGCTGGCGCACCGACTCGATGCACGCAGCCAGCCGCACGGGGCGGCAGTAGGTCGGCGTGAAGATGCTGAGGAAGGGCGCGTCAACCATCGTGACGCCTCAGCAGCGCGAACGCGCGAACGGGCAGCGAGAGCGAGGCGGACCGGCGGCACATGGCGGTAAGGGCGGGCAGCCCGCAGGCGCCACGGCGCACGAAGCGCGGGACTGTGAGGACGTGGGGCCGCCCACCGGCAGTGTGCGCGTCTGCCCATCGCGGGGGCGAGCGCGTTTTCTTACGTCACGTATGCCGCGTGTGTCGCGTAGGGTGTTCCCCGTGGAACATACGGACCGTCAACGGCTGGCAGCGAGCGCGCCGCACAGGCGCTCAATCGCCTTGGCTCGCTTCGCGTAGTGCGCAAGGTCGCGCGCCAGGATGCTGAGGCTCTGCGGCGTCACGTCGTGCCAGCACGACATCAGATCGGCGTACCGCGTCGCCGCGGTGTCGACGGCTTCGCGGTGCATCGCCAGAAGCGTTCCATGGTCGTCGATGCTGACCACCGGGGAAGCGCGAGCCCACTCAGCCAGCACCGGCCCGCATGCTGCCGAGCCCTCCTCGTCGACGTCATGCAGCCAGTCCGGCCCGCCGCCCGTGTAGAGCCTGACAGAGTCGAACGTCTTGCCGCACGACGCGCACCGCAGGATGTAGCGAGTGAAAGACGTGCCGTCGGTCGCCATGTCCTACCCCCGCGCCTTGCGGTGCGCCCGAAGCTCCTGCACCATGCCGTAGACCGCCATCGCCAGCGGCCCGAGCGGTTGGCGCGGCTCGGGGAGCGGGTTGCTGTTCTGTCGCGTCATGTCGGCGCCGAGAATCTGCGCGATGTGGTCGAGTTCTTCTCGCATGGCTGGGGCCGATGCGATGAGCGCCTGATCGGCTTCGTTCACGGCCATCGGTGCGTCTGGGCAATGGATCACCGCCCGCTCACGGCCAGCCAGCAACTTCGCGCCGCTCGGGTAGCTGAGCCACTTCCACGGGCCGCTGGTTGCGGCTTCCTGCTTCGTCGCCATCTACTGGCCCTCCTGTCGCCGCCCGGTGCCCTTGCATACCTCGCAATCGCGTTCTTCGGTGTCGTGCTCGGTGCCGCCGACGAGGACGTCGTGGAACGTCGCGCCCATGCCGCCGCAGTTTGGGCACTCGGGCGCGTCTCCCCCCGCCACGGCGGTCGGCTGTGGGCGAAAGAATCCGGACTGGTCGAGTTGTTCGACCATTTTGTCTCCAGCTTGCGCCACGGTGGGCGGCGCGACCGGCGCGGGGGCGCCATGTTGCCTGAGACAGTTTGGGCATCGCGGCGCCTGCACTTCGGAATACGTCCGATTGAACCCGCATGTGTGACACTTCGCCCGCTCGCCCAGCGGCGCGGGGGCGGGCGACCATGCGAGCACGTCATCGAGCGCGGCCCGCGCCTTGTCCTCGCAGTGGTCGGCCGTGCGTGGCATCCCTGCCTGCGTCCAGCCCTTGAACGACCGCATCGCAGACTGAAGCCGCTGCACGAGCGCCACTAGGGCGGGCGGTGCCCCGGCGGCACCACGACGGATCGACTCCACACGAGCAGCTTCGTAGGCTGAGCACTCCGGGCACTCGGCGGCGTGCTGGAAGTAGTCATCGGCCATCGACTCTCCGACTCGGCACTGGTCGCCAGCGGGCGGTGCCCCGGCGGCGGGGGGCGCGGCGCGAAGTTCCGCGATGGCCCGCTCCACCACTGGCTGCTTGCACCCGATGAGGCTGCATGTCAGGTGCCCGCCCTCGGCCACGAACAGCGTGGATGACCCGCACGACGGGCACCGCGTATTGATGCGCTCTGCCGCCTCCCCGGTGACGGCGGGGGCGCGCAGGGCGGCGAGCTTGCCCATCTCGTGCAGGGCGGCAGCGTCCTCGGGCTCCATGTCGTAGCCGGCCACAAGCTCGGCCACGAACTTCGTTACCTCGTCGCGGGTCATCGCGTGGGCTCCGTGGCATAGGCTGGCCCGCCCTGTCCGCAGTGTTCGTGCTCGCGGATGTAGCGTTTGGCCGTTTCGTGGCGTGTCTCGCCGGGATACTTCTTCCCGACCTGAAACATGAGTTCTTGATGGAGCGCCCGCGCTTCGTCTCGCTCGGCGCGCAGTTGTTCACACGTCCCGCAGGTGGGCGGCGGGGCGAGGGCGGCATCGCGCAAGCACAGCACCTGGCGCGCGCGCTCAATCAGCCAGGGCTGCACCTGCGGACTTGCACAGACGATCTCGCGGAGCAGGTTGACGAGTTGCGCGTGGGTCGGTTTCATGGCGTCGTTCCTTCGAGCTGCTGCATCCGGGCATGCAGGGCACGGCTCGCCGTCATGTCCCAGCCCTTGCCGGACGGCCCGATCACCTGCTCGTAGAGCGTGCTGAGCTCGTCCCAGTGCTCGACGAAGGCCGGCCAGCGCGTCGGGTGCGCAAGGGCGACCTCTGGCAGCCGGGCGCGCCAGCCAGGCATCACCTGCAGCAGGCGGTAGCAGCGTCCGAAGTCCGACGGGTCGCGCGGCACGTCGGGGACGAAGCGAGACCTGGCGGGCCGGCCCATCATCACGAACCAGATGGTCTCGGATGACACGCCGGTGTCGCCGTTCGACAACCAGCCGAGCGCGTCGCCCTGCTCCGTCGGCCGCGGCAGCAGGCCCTGCATCACCTGCTTCGAGCGGCACAGCGGGCACTTCATGCCGCGGCAGAGCCGCACGAACGCGTCGACCGGCAGCGGCAGCCACGCGACGAACCACTCGTGCTGGCACTTGCCGCAGTGGACATAGAGCGCCTGGGTGGGCTCCGGGGCCTTCGGCTGAGGCGTCCTCTTCGGTTCGGCTGTCGCCGTCATCGTTCCCCCATCAGTAGCTTTCGAGCCCGATCGACGTGCCAGTCCTCGACGCCGCGCGAGCGCGCGATCCACACGAAGTGGCCTTCGATGCCAGCGGTCTCGTCGTCATCGAAGATCACGTAGCTGTCAGGCGGCTCAGGCTGCGAGTTCACCCAGAACCGGATCTCGTCGCACCGGTGGCCGGTGTCAAGGCACGGGGTCACATCGACGATAGGAGCTGTGAGGCCGGCCCCCGTCAGCAGCTGCCGCAGCCCGCCCATGTCGAAGACCCGGCGCCACGTCGAGGTCACGACGACGACGGCGCCCGTGGCCTCGCAGAGCGCCGCAGCGTGGGGCCGCTTGCCCCAGCTGAAGATGGTGTTCAGCACGCCATCGATGTCGAGGAACACGACGCGGCGCGCCGGCGCGGGCGGAGTCACGACGGTTCTCCGCACGCAGCCGCCGAGGCGTCCACCGGCACGCCCCAGGCGGCCACCATCGTGACCAGGCGGCTCTGGTGCTCCTCGCGCACCTTCTGACGCGCCCACGCGAGAAAGTCGTCAGGGTGGATGCGGATGCGGGCCTTCTTTCCGCGGCGGTCGTAGACGCGCGCGACGAGCGCATGGCACTCGACCTCCTGGCGGATGTAATCGCGCGAGTAGGCCCCGGGCATGTCGAGGACCGCGTTGATGAGGTCCGCCACTTCCCCGGTGGTCATGCTTGCGCGTGGCAGGCTGCTCATCGTGGGCAGGACCCAGGATCGACGAACGTCGTCTCGAAGTGCGCCGTCACGGCGTCGCGGATGACCATCACGCAGGTGCGCGGGTTCTCGCGGTCGGCCACGTAGAGCACCTGGAAGCGGTCCGAGAACGTGCCGTCCTGCAGCAGCAGGGCGCCGGACGCCACCACGGCGGTACGGCCCCACAGCCAGAACTGCGCGCTGGCGGTCGTGGCAGCCACCAGCAGCATCATCACCACCATCCACAAGGTCTTGCGTGTCATGGGTGTCTCCTGTTCTGCGTGAGTGAAGGCGCGCCCGCCACGGCATCGACGGCTTCGCGCTCGGCCGCGGTACGCGGGCCCCTGCCTTGCCTGGTGACACTGGCGCCGGTCAGCAGGTTGGTTGCCGTGATGGTCCACATCCCGTTCGGGATCGACTGGACGTAGGTGTCGATCCGCACGTTGGCGCGCGGGTCTTCTGGTGTCGGTGGCGCAGGCGGCGGCGCGGCCGGCGCCGCCGCGCGTGGCGCGACGAGCTGCTGGCACCAGAGCGTGAGCGTCATCTTGCCGGTTGGTTCGACCTCGTAGGTCCCGTGGTCGGTCTCGACTTCGCACGTGCCGGCCACGGCCTCGTAGCGCAGCATGCGGACCTCGCCGGCGCGGACCCTGGCGACCAGCCGCTCGAGCAGACGGATGTAGCCGTCCTGCTCAGCGCTGAGGTCGGCGTTCAGGTCGGCGGGCATCAGCGGCCTCCAGCAGCTCGCAGGGCGCGCTGGGGCGTGCCCGGGGGCAGCTTCCCATCACGGTTGGGGATGAACCCGGTGTCGCCTGTGCCGGTCGCCTCGAGCATGGCGACCTCGACCTTGGCCGTGTCGACGAGCACGCTGGCCACGTCCACGACCGCGCGGGCTCGGGCCACGTCCATCGGGGCGTCCTTGTCCTTCAGGCGCTTCAGGGTGTCGAACAGCTCGGCGCGCAGGTCATCAATCGTGTGGGGCATGTTCTCGTCTCCGGAGTTGGCACTTCACGGCGCCGATGAGGTGAATGACTTGAGCCACCGGCGCCGGCAGGCGGTGCACGCTGTTGCGGCGCATCAGCTCGGCCTGGCTCACGAGCTCGAGGTTGTCGAGCGTGCAGTTGGCCTTGTTGCCGTCGCGGAAGACGACCGCATGGCCGGGCGGGATGGGACCGTGGGCCTGTGTCCACATGTGACGGTTCAGGAGCGGCCACGCCTTCGTGTTGCCGAAACCGGTCGCTTCGCCCTTGCGCGCCTCGCGCACCTTGATGCGCTGGTAGCCCTCGCGGTCCACGGCGATGGTTCCGAGCGGTTGCCAGTTCATGGCGGCGACGCCCTGCCGCACACCGGGTTTGAACCAGGTCTCCTTCGAGCGCCCAGGGGCGTAGCCTGGACGGCGCAGTCCTTTGTTGAACGGGGTCTGCCCCTTCTGGAACTGCGTGCGCTTTCCCACCTGATCGCCGCGACGCATGCGGCTGGCGTGCGGGCTATCCAGATACGCCTGGCTCTTCAGCAAGCCCAGAAGGCGGGCGCGCTGGTAGACGGACAGCACCGTGCGGCGCAGCGAGGCGGCGAGCGCGGCGGTGGGCTCATCGGGGTAGCGCTGCCGCAGGGCGGCGTCCTCGTCGGCGCTCCACAGGCGCTTGCCGGCGCGGTAGCGGTCGCCGGTCACGCGCGCCTCCGGATCTGCGCCACGCGGCCGCGCTCGATGGCGATGCGGCGCTCACGGGCCGCAACGGCCGCCGGGTCGAAGGTCAGCCGGCTGAGGGCCTGCTCGCGGAGCTGGGCCCTGGCCCGATCGTCGAGCGGCGCCGCGTGGCGAACGATTTCGCTGTCGTCGACGGCGACGACGCACGAGGGCTCGAACACCACGGGGCCGAGGGAGGCGAGGATGTCAGCGTTGGTCATAGCAGTCCCACGCCGGCTGGGCTCGGCGTCGTGTAAGGGTGCGCCGCTTTCCACGCGGCGATGCGAGCATCACGGGCGGCGATCTCAGCCAGCTTGCCCGCCACCCATGCGCGGACGCGCTGCCAGCGCTCCGCATCGGTCTCCGGCAACCGGTAGATGACCGGGCCGTGCGGCTGTCCGTGCCAGCGAGCACGCTCAGCCTCCTCACGCGTTCGAGGACCAGCGACGCGCCAGACGGTGCAGCGCTCCGGGTCGTCGTTCTCATGGATCACGTCGAACACGACGAGTTTCGGCCATCCCAGGGTGGTGAGGACATCGGCCGTCGTGATCGAGTCGGGCTCCGCTTCGCGAAACAGTCCGCGCGCCTTGTCGTCGCCGAGAGCCGTGGCAGCCCACGCGCCGAGCGCGCACATCGGCGCGCCGGGCCGTGCCTGGTCAGCCGGGCGTGACTCGATGAAGACGTTGTCAGCCAGCTCTTTCACCGGCATTGCGTCGAGCGCGGCGAGCAGCTCGGTGAGCTTCGCGCGGCCGGCCTTCGAGCGGAAGGACCGGTCGACGTTCGCACGATACAGCTCGAGCTGCCCGGCGAAGTCCTCGCCGAAGTCGTCAGAGTAGTGCGAGCGGCTCATCGCGTGCTCCCTCCGCCTGGAACGGCGCGCTCGCGCTCATCTAACTCGCGATGGAACAGCGCCACGGCATCGTGGTCGCGCTTCGTCTTCGCCACGCAGGCAAACGTGTTGACGAACTTGCGCGCCAGCTTGAGAGCGGAGGCCGTCTCCTGATTCGCCGCAAGCCAGTCGGCCTCGGCCGTTTCGGCGCGCCGCTGCATGGCGTGCCGCTGGTCGACGGCCGCACTCAGTTCGGCGCGAACGGTGCGCAACGCCAGCACGATACCGGCGTGATGGAACGCGTCAGCCTCATCGCCTGGCCAGTTGGCCGCCAGCGACACGGCCTTCTCTGTGTGCAGCTCCTCGAGCGCGGCGAGCCGCGCCAGATCCTCTGGTCGCATGGCAGCGCCTACTCGCAGGACCCGGCGTCCACCTGGCCGAGCGGGTAGATGGCGCCGCTGTTCATGTCGCGCAGCACCATCACGCAGGTCTCGCGGTTGCGCTCGTCGCGGATGAAGAACGTCACCAGCCCTGGAACGGCGGCGCCCTCCTGCGTCACCAGCGGATGCCCGGGCAGCAGCACGATGCGCTGCGAGAACCACAGCACGGACGGCACACCTGCCGCCATCGCCACGCCGGTGCACGCCAGCACCAGAGCCAACACCAACACCAGCGCACGTCGAGTCTTCATGGTCGTCTCCTTCGAATCGGGTTACAGGTCTGCGAGGCGGGCCAGCACGGCCCGTCTCGTCGCAACTTGGGGTCACCAGGAGAACGGCATCCGCTCCCCGGCAGGCAGCACCCACAGGTGCCGCACGTTCGCGACGTTGACGATGCTGGTGTCGGGCGGGAACACCTCGACAGCCTCACGATCCGCGAAGCCGGCCTCGCCCTTCAGCCGCTGCAGCTCCTCCCAGGTGATGCCGTCCTCCCAGCGTGAGCCGTCGGCCGCCAGGGTCGTGCGGCACACCGACAGCCGGACCGCGCCGGACGCCCGGTGCGGCTGGTAGACCTGCACCAGGAAGGTCCGCGACCGCAGCACGCGCTCGACGCCGAACGGCATCGATGGTGGCCACACGGCCGGCGCCACGACGGCAAGCTGCTCGGGCCAACGGGCGTTTTCCTCGCGCAAGTGGCGCTGCGCACGTTCCCGTTCTCGGCGCGTCGTCGGGAACATCGTCAGGCCACCCCGTAGACAGTCGCCCGGCTCTTGCCGTGGCGCTCGACGTCGCCGGCCTTCACGAGTTCGCCGAGGTGAAAGCCCACGTTGGCGGGCTTCACGCGGATCTCGGCGGCGATGGCCGCCAGACTCAGGCGTCGACCGGAGGCCAGCACGTCGAGGATGTGCGCCTTGGTGCCGGTGGCTTTCGTGCGCGCGCGCTTCGGGGTGGGCGCCTCGCCGAGCACCACGCGCAACGAAGCGATGACACCATCGAGCGCGACCTCACGGGCTTCGAGCTTCGCCTTCTGGGCGCGGAGGCTCTCGCGCTCCTTCAGGTACTTCGCCAGCAGTCGCTTCTCACTCATCTCGCACCTCGTCGAGCGCGTAGCGCGCGCCCTCGGTCTTCACCACATCCCCACGCACCAGCAGCCCACGCAGGGCGTAGAGGGTGCGCCCCAGCGTCAGGCCGCTCCATCGCGCCAGCCCGTGCACGGTCCTCGGGCCACCGAAGGCCAGCAGGTCCACGACGAGCGCTTCGTCGGGCGTGCGGCCCTGGTCGTCGAGCGTCATCGCGCTCAGCGGCGCTTGGCCAGGCGGGCGGTCTTCTTCTTCGCCGCCGCGGGGCCGCCTTCGTCTTCCTTCGCGCGGGTCGCCGGCGCCGCGGCGGCGGGCTCGGTGCCACCGCCCTTCGCGGCCTTCTTGGCCGCCTTCGCCGCGGCCGCCACCTGCTCGCGGGCGGCCTGCTCGAGCGGCTTGGTGTCGACGCCGAACTGCCGCGCGATGCCGACGGCCCGAGAGATGGCGCCCTGCGGGTACCACGCGTCGGCCTTGGGCGGTTCGATCTTGCCGAGCACGAGCGCACGCACGAACTCCTCGGGCTTCACCTTCGGGGCCGTACCCCCGCGGACGAACTCCCAGACGAACCGGAAGGCGCGGGCATCGAAGACCTTCGGCAGCTTGGCGGCCAGCGCCGCCACGAGCGCCGGATGCAGCGCGGCGTAGAAAGCGTTGTCCCGGGCCCGAGCTTCCTCCTCCCGTCGCTGGCGCGCCTGGTAGTCGCTTTCCTGCTGGCGGTCGCTGGCGTCGGCCTCGGTGGTCTTCCCGGAGGCGCGGAGCTGCTGAGACTTTTCGCGAGCCTTGATCTCATCGCCCCAGTGGGTGCGGCACTTCTCCTTCGCGATGCACACCTGAAAGGCCGTGCCGTACTCGGGCCCGACCGCCACGACACCCAGTACCGAGTGCTCGCAGGTCGGGGCGTCCGTGGGCGCACCGTACAGGTCGCGCCCGATCGTCCCGTCGGCGCGCTTCCAGGAACGGGGCCCGTAGACCCGGGCCGAGGGGTCCTTCACCTCGTCGGCCAGGTGGTGGTCGTGCGTGATCTCGATGACCTTCTTGCCGCGGCCCGGCTGGGCACCGGCCGTCTGGATGAGACCGGCCACCCGGCCGAACTCCAGCGGCGCCGTCGTGGCCATGTGCTCGACGTCGAAGCGCACGTGCCGTGCGATCCACGCCTCCAGTTCCTTCACCGTGACCGGCTTCAGGCCGGCGTAGGGGTTCGACTCGTCGCGCCGGTCATCGAAGTCGAGCGTGGCGCCCGCGGACTGCCAGAGCCCGCCCTCGTCCCTCGGGCCGTCGGACGGCTCGACCGCGCGCGCCTGGTCCTCGGGCTTCAGCTTCGCGAGCAGCTCGGCGTGCGCCACGCCGATAACGTCGGCCTCGAGCAGGCGCTGCAGCTCCGGAATGAGCGACAGCAGGCGCATGCGGTCCATCACGTAGCGCTCGCTGCGGCTGATGCGGTCGGCAATGTAGGCCGCCGAGTAGCGCGACGGGTTCGACGTCAGCAGCGCCTTGAAGCCGCGAGCTTCCTCGAGCGGCGTGAGCCCCTCGCGCTGGACGGCGTTCTCCAGCTGCATCTCGAGAACCTCAGCGTCGGTCTTCTCTCGCACGATGATCGGCGCGAACTGGATGCCCGCCTGCTGGCTGGCGCGGAAGCGGCGCTCGCCGTCGATGATCTCGTAGAGCCCGGCGGCGGTCTCACGCCGGCGCACGATGAGCGGGATCTCGATGCCCTTCCGGCTGATGCTCAGCGCGAGCTCGTTGAGCCCGTCGAAGTGCGTGCGGGGATTCGAGGGCGACGGATACAGGTCCGTCAGCGGCACGACGGCGGCCAGGGGCGCGGCGCCAGGCATGGGGGCCACAGGGGCGGGGGTCTCGGTGGCGAGTGCGGTCATGGGATTGGGGCTCCTTCTCGGGGTCAGGCCGTGGTGGTGGCGGGGGTGTCGGTGTCGGCGGTCGCGGCGGCGCGCTTCTCGGCCAGGACGGCGAGGTTCACGTCGTCGCAGTAGCAGCGGTTGCAGAGCACGACCTCGGTCATGAGGGCGCGCGCGTCGGGCTCGTCCATCGCGACGACGATGGCGTCGGCCGCGGCGGGGGCGAAGTTCATCACCACGGCCGCGGAGGCGCGGCCGCCGAAGAAGCGCGAGATGCCGGCGAACTCGTTGACGGCCTGCGCCTTCACCACGGCCAGGCTGAAGCGCAGGACGTGGAACAGGCCGCCGGTCAGCGGACCGCCGCAGTGGTCGCACGGGCGCAGGTCGGTTAGCTTCTTCATGCCGTCATCCTCGCGGGCGGCCACGACATGCGCGCCAACTGGTCGATGGCGCTGGCCATCGTCCAGAGCGGGGGTTGTTCCATCTCAGGCGGCGGCGCGATCGATGCGATGACGTGGGTGAAGACGACTTCGGGCCGGCTGACATCGAGTCGCTGCAACTTCGGGGCGAGGACGAGCGTCCGCTTCATCCCTTCCATGAGCTGGCGCAGCAGGCTCGGGCTACAGCCGCGCGTCGCGCCGACCAGGATGTCGATCGCGTCGTCGTCGAGGTCGAACGGCGCGCAGTACTTGCGCAGGATGGCGAAGCGCTCGTTCTCGCCGGGCAGATCGACCGAAATCTGCAGGCCGAACCGGCGCCACATGGCCGAGTCGAGCGCATCCTTTGTGTTGGTGGCGGCGAGGCCCACCCCACGGAACTGCTCGATGCGCCGCAGCAGCACGGTGAGCGCCCGGTTGTTCTCCTGCTGCGCGCCGCCACCCCCCGTGGCCTCGACGCGCTTCTGCGCGAGCGCGTCGAACTCGTCGAGCAGCAGGACGCACTGGCCTTCGACGCGCGCCATCAGGTCGAAGAGCTTGCCGAGATTCTGTCCGGTCTCGCCGAGGTGACTGGCCACGATACGCTCGGATGCAACGGCCACCAGCGGCAGGCCGAGGCGCGCGGCGAGATGGTGCGCGAGCGTGGTCTTGCCGGTGCCCGGCGGGCCGTAGAGCAGCGCCAGTCGCCGAGGCTCCACCCGCGCCGCGCGGAGCTCGTTGGTATTGTTCAGCTCGACCAGCCACTCGTGCACGGAGTGGGCGACGACGGGCGACAAGATCGGCTCGTCGACGTGCTCGGGGCGCAGGATCTGCGCAAACCGCTCAAGGTCTTCGAGCGTCCGCGAGACCACGTCAGAGTCGACGGCAGCGGCGGGCGCCATCAGGCAGCTCCCTTCTTTTCCGCGTCATCCGGCGACTCAGGCGCCTTCGTGCGGCGCTGATACGCCGGGGGCGGCTCCATGCCGTTCGACTTGTTCGCCGCGCACCAGCCCTCATCCCAGGCTGCCCGGCACGGGTCGCCGGCCGGATATGGGTTGTCGTAGATGCGCTTGCCTTCAGCCGCGGCCGCGCTGCCCTCGGCGCGCGCCTCCTCGGGGTCCTTCAGCGCGAAGGACGGCTGCTCGACGGGCGGAACGGCCGGCTCGGTCTCGTCCTCTGGTGCGGCAGGGCGCTCGCCCGCAGACTCTTCCGAGGGCTTGCGGTCGTCCAGGCGGCGGCGGGACGCCTCCGGCAGCGCCTCGCCTTCCAGCATGCCGAGGTTGGCCATGTAGATGCCTTCCAGTGCGCGGCGATCCTCGCGTTGGCGCGGCGTGAGCTTGCGCAACTTCAGCACGACCTTCAACGTGGCCGGATCGAACCCGTCTCTCTTTGCGTCGTCGAACGCCGCGTTGACAAGGTCCGATGCCGCCTTCTTCGCCTCGGCCCGGCGCTCCAACGTCTGCACGTGCTGCACCAGGCGCTCCCTGATGCCGAATCTCTCGCTCATGAACTCCTCGTTTCCTCGCCGGCGGTCACCGGCGCAGTGATGGCGATGACGGTCCAGTCGATGCCGTCGGGGCTGACCTCCTGCGTGCACCGCAGGTCGATGTGGCGGTCACTGTCGTCGCGCAGGAAGCCCGCCTTGACGACGCAGTCGACGACGGCCTTCGACGCGAAGGCCAGGTTGTGCGTGGTGTCGGTGATGAAGTGCTTCGCGCTCGGCACGAGCCGCTTCACCTCGACGACCGCGCGGTGCGGGGGCGCGATCCAGCCGACACCGCCGGCCGGGCTCGTCGTGACCGCGGCCGCCCGATCGACGCCGGGCGTGTCGAGCACGGCGCACTGAATGACCTGCGCCCACGCCTTCGAGACGGCGTGCTTCACGCGCCAGTGCGTCCACAGCCACCGGTTGGGCGACTCCAGGCGCTTCGGCAGGTAGAGCACGACGCGCCCGGGCCGGCGCTCGACCCAGCCGGGGATCACCTGGAACGTCACCGGATGCCGCGCGACGACGGATGTCAAACGCTGCCAGAGCGACGAGGTGCTGCGCCGCTGGCGGCGCCGGACGGGCGTCGTCATCGCGGGAACTCCCGAACGCGCAGGTGCTCGGGCCACTCGGCCGGATCGCCGCCCTTGCGGTCGCGCAGGCCGGCCCGCCACTGCCACACGCGCTGCCCGTTCTGCAGCTCGGACCGGCCCTCGCTGACCACGTGGGCGCCGAGCTGCTTCACGAACACGGCCACGTCGGCCTCACGGCACTGGCGGACCGTCAGATCGGCCCACTCGATGGCGAAGGGACGCGCGCCAGGCCCGGACTCGCCGCCGACGATCACCCAGTCCAGGTGCGCGCTCTCACGGAAGCATCCGCCGCACCAGTGGCCGCCCTTCAACGCGTTGAGGCGCAGGAGCGGCCTGTTGCACTCGCCCTGCCCATCGCCGTTGTCGTAGCGCGACGGCAACTCAGTGAAGTCCACCGGGCCGAGCGCAGGCTCGTAGCTGACGAACCGCACGGCCGCCGGCGTGTCGAGCAGAAGCGGGATCCGCTCGTCGGCCGTCGCCTGGTCCTCGACGCTGACGCCCAGCCAGACGTTCGGCAGGGGCCATGCTGGGATGTAGTTCTCGGCGTCTTCGGCGGTCCAGTCCTCGGAGTAGCTGTCGAACGACCCGCGACACACCTGCGCCATCGCCAGTTCCGCGACGCGCTGCCCGACGTCGGGATGGCTCAGGTAGTCGCGCATGCGCTGCGCCCGCTTCGTCAGCACCTGAAACGTCTGCCGGTCGGCCAACGCCATGACCGCGAACACGCGGTCGATGAACTCGAACGGCACGACCTCGTGGAACAGGTCGCTCATGCTGTTCACGAACACGCGCCCGGGTTTCCGCCACCAGCGCATCGGCTCGAGCAGGCGGTCCTCGTGCGTCCGCACGTCGGTGAAGCGCCGCGGCCGCTCCGTGGCTTGCTCGTGCAGGCTGTCACGACTCGCTGACAGCTCGTAGAGACGAACCGGCGGATACTGCGTCGCGAAGAACCGCCCCGCCACGGTCTCGGCGTAACAGTGCTTGCAGCCCTGCGACACCTTCGTGCAGCCGGTCACCGGGTTCCAGACCCGGTCGGTCCACGGGATTGCAGTCGTGCTCACCGTGACGCTCCGACCAGGGCGTAGAGCTGTTCGCGGCGGAACCGACGCGGGTTCCACGCGAAGCCGCGCACGCGCACCGTGCCCTCGTTGCGCAGGGCGAAGAGCGAGCCGTTGACGGCGTTGATCTCGACGCCGAGCGTCGCGGCGAGCGCGCGCATGGTGGCCGGGCCCTCGACGAGCGTCTCGATGACGCGGCCACGCAGGCTGTGCCGCGCCGGCGCGGACCCGGTCGGCCGCGGGGCCGCCTGCGGCACTTCAGGCTCGACTAGCAGGTAGGCGCCGCGCTGCCGCGTGCCGTCCCACAGGACTTCGTAGCTGTTCTGGGTGTTCATCGGGTCCATCTCCAGGCGGTGCGGCTGACAGGACGGCCGTGCGTGAACGTCTCGCGGACGCGTCCGGCCTGCTCGATGCAGCCGGGCACTTCCTCCATCCACTCCAGGCGGCGCGCACCGGCCGTCGTCGACAGCACGCCCAAGCGCTCGCCGGCTTGGTGGTCCGTCAGTGGGCCTTCGGCGATGAGCAAGTCGCGGTAGCGCTCGCGCAGCGTCGTGCCCATCTCGGCGGCACGACGCCGGCCAGACGTGCGCGCGATCGCCGGCTCGTTCAGCGCCGGGTGCGACTCCATCGGCTCGGGGTCGCTGAAGATTCCGGGCAGGCACGGCATCGTCATGACGCGACCTCGTCGAGTTCGACCATCTTCGGCATGGGCAGGGCGGCCGGGCGCTGCTCGAGCAAAGCCAGCGCCTCGGCCAGGCAGCCGCATTGCCGCGCATGGTCGAGTCCGTTCAGCTCCACCGTCACCAGCCCGCTGCCGTGGCAGCGCTCGCACTTCGCGCGGACGTCGGCGGCCTGCAGCTCGAACACCCTGCGGCGCTCGTTCACGATGGCCACGCAGTGGCGCTTCAGGTGCCCCGGCTGCGGCATCCAGGTAATGCCTTCGGCCAGCAGCCGCGCGCGGCCTTCCTCGAGGACGTCGGCCGGCACGTCGTGCAGCGTCAGGATCCACGCCTGCACGGTCTCGGCACTCACCTCCGGGTCGTCGAAGATGCGCGTGCCCGCAGTGCCGGCGGCGCGCACGATCGGCTTCAGCAGCTGCGAGAAGTGCACGACGTGCGCCAGATCGCGCTGGTTCCAGATCGAGGTCTTAGCCATTGGCCGCCGCCTTCCCCGCCGCGGCGATAAGCGCGTCGAGCCCGGCACCAGGCGCCGGCGTCGCCGAAGCACGGCGGGCGGGATGCGTCGCGGCCCACTCGGCGCGCCAGAACTTGAAGCTGTCCTCGCCGGGGATCTGCCCGGCCCAGCGCGCCTTGACGTCGAGCTCCCAGGCGTGGACGCTCGCCTCGGCCTCGGCCAACGACGAGCCGGCGCCGACGACGCGGTTCACAAACTCGCTGTGCACGGCCTGCGGCAGGCACACCCAGCCGCAGAAGTCCGCCCGGTGGGCGTGCGAGCCGTGCTGGCGGTCCCACTGCCCCGGCGAGACGATACCCACGGCCCGCGCCCGGTCCGCCACGCTGTCGCGACGCGACGGGGCCGCGGTTTCCCCCGGACCCCCTTCCGGAAGAACCACTTCAAAACCATGAGCATTAGCGTGAGCGTTAGCGTTAGCAGGGACCTCAGCGCCACACACTGCGGAACTCTTCACAGTAGCTTCGGATTCACTTTGAAGTGATTTCGAAATTTCTCCGGAATCCCTCTGCTTCTTCTTCGCAGGCAGCGCGCAGCCACCAGGGTGGATGCTGAACAGGTAGACGGTCGCCTCGTCGCAGAGCGCCAGCACGGCCGCCGGCGGCTTCGGCCGGCTCGTCTTCCTCGGATACCGCACCTGCTGCCACGTCTGCCAGACCGGCGCGCAGGCATACATTTCGCCCTGGTGCTCGAACGTCAGCAACAGGTGCAGGCGTACGAGGGTCTCCAGCGCCTCGACCACCTGGCGCTCGGTGGCGCGCTTCTTGAGCCGCGAGTTCTCGGCCCGCAGGGTGAGCGCGTCGTAGGGCAGCACGCCGAAGTCGTCGGCCGACAGCTTCGTCTGCTCCCAGACCCGGTACTCGAAGTCGGAGAGGGCCGTCACCTTGCGGGACGTGCTCTGCTCCGGATGCAGCATGCGCTGGCCCGCCATTACGCTTTCGCCCCCGTCGTTCTTCGTCCGGCAGGTTCGTGAGGGCCACCGGTCAGATCCGCAAAGCGCTTCAGGAAGCCCGCCTTGGCCTTCGGCGCGTCGACCGGCACGATGTTCAAGGCGGGCAGCGTCGGCGCCTTGGCGCGCAGCTCCGCGGCCCACGGTGCGGGCGGGGTGAAGAGCGCCTCGGCCTCGAGGATGAGCAGCGCCCGGTCGGCGGTGTGGACGGCCTCCGGCTCATCGCCGACCAGCCCGAACCGCTGGTAGATGGTGCGCTGCATCACGGCCTCCACGGCGCGGTAGCCGGCCATGGCCGCCATCGTCTTCACCGGCGTCGGGACGTCGACGATGTACGCCTCGGACGCGTCGTGCAGCAGCGCCCAGAGGGCGTACTGCGGCGGCACGGCGCGGCTCACCAGCACCGAGTGCTGCGCGACGCTGTAGAACTGGCG
>ERZ1066135.557-NODE-557-length-18712-cov-12.755909_pt1 | contig 18712 bp, 21 predicted proteins | sample MGYA00382782_ERZ1066135 | MGnify/ENA primary metagenome ERZ1066135 (study PRJEB33369, sample SAMEA5778365) | biofilm metagenome | biome: Industrial cooling water; feature: Water cooling tower basin; material: Biofilm | place: United Arab Emirates | collected... | reverse complement strand
CAATACTTGGACGAGCACGGTCTGAACCGCCTCTTCAAGGACATGCTGACGTGCTTATTGGAGGACCGTCCTACAGACCCTCTAGAATACCTAATCACCGGACTGCAACGCGTCAAGGCGGTGCCCAGCAACCTCCGCCCCGCCTCCTTCCTGCGCTACTTTCACCGCCACGGCGACCAAAACGGCGACGAGGGGGACGTCTTTGACATGGACAGCCTGCGGGAGCTGTCGGCTGCGCCCCTGCCCGCCGACTTTGTCACCGCCCGGAGACAGTCGGTCAGTGCCGAGTCTTATCAGCCTGGAGGGGCCGAGCTGAGGCGCGTCGTTGTGCCAAAGAGCCCGCTTGCCCGTGGCCGCATCGAGGCGGCAGTCGCCAGCAACCTGCTGTTCAGGAACCTGGACGCGGACCAGCGCGACCTCATCCTGGACGCCATGTTTGAGCGGCGCGTCAAAAAGGGCGACATTGTGATTCGACAGGGCGACGAAGGCGACAACTTTTACTTCGTCCAGGAGGGCCAGTTCGAGGTCCTCGTCAATGGCGAGTCGCAGGACGTCTTGGGGCCGGGCAAGACGTTTGGCGAGCTTGCCCTGATGTACAACTGTCCTCGGGCGGCCACTATCCAGTGTGTGGAGGACGGCGTGCTGTGGGCAGTCGACCGGGAGACCTTTTCCCGGACCATCATCGACGTGGCCTTTAAAAAGCGCAAGCTCTATGAAGGCTTTTTGCGGTCGGTGCCGTTATTGTCGTCGCTGACTGATCAGGAGATCAGTCGGATTGCTGACGCGCTCGAGTCTGCCGAGTTTGCCGACGGGCACGTGGTCGTCAAGGAGGGTGACGTGGGAGAAGACTTTTATCTGATTGTCGAGGGAGCGGCGGTGGTGCAAAAGGACGGCCATCAAGTGGCGCGTCTGGGACCGGGCGACTATTTCGGTGAAAAGGCGCTGATGGAGCATGCGCCACGCTCCGCCACCGTCATTGCCGAAGGTCCTTTGAAGTGCGTAGTGCTGGCAGAGTCGGCTTTTCAAAGACTTTTGGGGCCGTTGAAGGAGCTGATGATGCGCCACCAGCAAGAGGCCTACGTCGTGAACGTTTGAAAAATGTTCAGTAAAGTTTCAGTGTGGCTATCATTTTCGGTTTAGGGCCATGTGGGCGCGGACGAGTGACCCTTCTGCCAGCGCTCCCAACAGACTTAGCTCGCCGGCCAATACGGCAGCGGCAATATTGCGAGCCAAGCGCTCGGCTCGTGACTCTTCCTCCAAATAATTGCCAATCAGCATGTCGGCAGCGGCTTTTTGCGGAGGCAGTTGGGTGCCACCGCCAATGGACCCCACCTGCACGCATGGCATGGTAACTGATGCGTGAATATGCTCGTCATCAATCTCCTCCAACAATGTCAAGCAGTACGAAGAATCGATGACTTGGGCAGGGTCCTGCCCGGTCGCGATGAATATTGCGGCAACAATGTTGGCAGCGTGCGCATTTGCCCCGCCAATACACATGGACATTGTGGAGCCGATCAGGCATTTTTGCGTGTATACCTGGAGCAGGTCTGATGCGGGCACGTGCAGGATTTGCATGATGAGGTCCTTCCTGATGACTGCCGCTGCAATCACAGACTTGCCTCTGCCCTCGATCCAATTCATAGCCGACGCTCTCTTGTCAGTGCAGTAATTTCCTGACAAGGACACGAGCTTGCCATTGGGAAAGTGCTCCTCGAGTGCTTTGCTGATGGCCTCCAGAGTCCCCTTGGAGACCATGTTCATTCCCATGGCTTCGCCAGTATGGGCCTTGAACCTCACAAATACTTGTTTTCCGGCTTGCCTTGGCTTCACTTGGGTCAACTTACCGTATCGACTGGTCGATTCAAACGCATGCTTGAGAAATGTGAATCCATCAGTAGACTCGCACCATTTGCTGAATTCGTGTGCTTGCTGGATGTCGCCAAAGTTTATGACAGGTCCTCTAGTTGTGCCGTCGGAACTTAAAACTGTATTGACTCCACCGGCAAGTCTCAATAATTTGCAGCCTCTGTTTACGCTGGCCACGAGAGCCCCTTCTGTAGTGCACAGAGGAACGTGGATATTCGAATTTCCGTCGATTGGTATAGGGCCTGCAACTCCCAGGGGAATCGGAATGTACCCCACTAAATTTTCGCAGTTGGACTTGAGCTCGTCTACGTCATAATTGAAATCGAACGGGATGGTTTGCGGGATGTTTTTATCGCGTCTCCTGGTTTTCAGGTCTTCCATGAAAATGTGTCTGATTTTAATTAAATTTGATCTTTGACGATGAGCTGGACATCAAATTCTCCATCGACTTCATATTGACGGAATTATCATTAAGCAGCTGACGATAGTTAATATGGGACGAGTAAACCTCGATCTTGAATTTAGTCGGAACGATAACGTGGAGTACCTGTTCGGAGATTCCGGGATTAGACTGCTCCAGTAGGCTCATACTTACGAGTCCAGTAAGATCTTCGTCAATATCTTCGAACGCCTTTGTTAGACTAGCTGCCAAACTTTCAGACTCTGTAATAATTTCAGTTATAATCTTGGTAAACATGGGGAAATTCAACTTTCCATTGACGCTATTCAGCATTTCAGCCGCGTTTATTTGTATTCCTTGTGAGGATCAATAAAAAAATATAAAGATACCTATCGAAGGGAGCAGTTCATCAAGATCATTTTCATCTATCAGGCCATCTCCATCATGGTCTATGTAGTGAAAGGCTTCCTTCAACTCGGCAATCTGTCGTTGTTCAAGAGTCATTTTACTTCGTGTGGCCTTTTGGTCAGTTTACAAAAAGATAAACAAACGTCCGGGGTGCATTATCATTTCCCATGATTATCCCCGTACGGTGCTTTACCTGTGGAAAAGTGGTCGGCAACAAGTGGGAAAACTATCTCAAACTCTTGAGAGAAGACGAAACAGAAGGGTAAACTTTTATAGCGGTCTACTTATTTCTAGTGCGGCCTTGGACAAGCTTGGTCTGAAAAGATACTGCTGCCGGCGTATGCTCTTGACTCATGTCGACCTTATAGAGAAGTTGTTGCACTACAACAGTACCATCCCTTTATCCGTATATTTAACCTTTCTGTAGTCTTGGAAAGAGCTCGTTGATGGTAAATAAACATTTTCTTTTGAATTAACCGCCTTGGCGGGCTCTTCTGATGGACTTTTTTAAGAAGAGGTCTCCCGCTCGTTGTTCTGTAAAGTTCGTATCTTCTATCCCGGCGTATCCGGATTCTTTCTTCTATTCTGAAACTCACGATGGTTATGAAAAGGAGCTTATGGATTCGGTTGTCTTCGTAAAAAGAGCCCTATCTCATTGTTCGATTGTCGGCAGCTGCCGGCGATTCTTAGACCATGAATTTCGCCTGTCAAGTGAATCAGCAACAGACATTTCAAGGTATACAAACACTCTTCACACTCTCAATATTGATCCTTTGAATCCGTCCATTATGTTCTTCTACGGACCATCTGGATCAGGGAAGACATTCAAAGCAATTGAAGCTGCCAAGTTTGCGAGGCTTGAGCCTATTATAATCCATCCAGAAGACTTTCAATATAACAATCAAGTTTTCGCCAACACTCTGTCTATAATAACGGGATCTCGACGTCGGGATAACTTTTTTGAGCGGCGCAAGAGAAAATGCAGTGATAATTTACTAATTGTAGACGAACTTGATGTCGCTGCGGATACGAATTCAACGTTGTTTATTTCTCGCCTGGCTATATTTCTTTCCCAAATCGATATTCCTGTGATCATTACCTCAAACTGTACAAGCTTGCATGATTTAATGTTTAGTGCCTTTATCAAGCTTCCCTGAATTCATTAACCTGAAAATACAAAGAGTCTCGTTCTGTGAACCTTCATTTCAGGATTGCAGAGATCATTATTCTGCCGCCTTTGGTAGGCTTTTACATCAAACTGACATTGTGATTTTGGCAGAGAATGAGATGAATCATATTTTATGCAATCAGGAAAGTTTGAAGACGAAAAGGAAAACGAACAGTAGAGAACGCAGAGCTATTCCTTCTCTATGGCCTGAAATACAAGTCGATGTTCGAGACATTTTATTGAAACTCTTCAACGACAAGGCTCAGGAAATAGTACATCAGAAAGAATTTAGAGCCGTCTAAGCACCAGAATTATTTGGACTCGACCTCCTTCTTTCCGGCTTCACTCTTTTTCAGTTCGGCGATTTCTGCAGCGGTCAAAAAACGACCGCCGGGTCCTCTTGGGCGACGCATTGCATGTCTATGGCGAGACTCGTGCAAATAAGGCTTCTATATGGGCGTAAGAAAACTCTGGAGACAATAAACTACCTTGGCCTTGCTCGCTTTCACCTGAGCCTCCCATTTAGCGCGAGCAGCACGTCGTTTCAAGATTCGATGGTACTGCTTGGCATTGACATAAAGCGGTTCCTCTTCAAGCTGGACATCTGAAGGCATGTTGCCACCTTTAAGCATCCCAGATGTGGCATCTGGATTGGCAACAAAAGATGACTGGGTGGCTTGAGAAATCTTGAATAAGAAGTGGGAAGAGATCACATACCTGTGGAGGCAAAAATCCTAATGCAGCCGAGGTTTCTTGCTAAAAATTAGGTAATTGATAATACTTGAAGAATTGAGGCAAGGTCATTAGCAAGCTCGCTTTGGTGTTTTTTCTTGTCTTCCATTGGCGCAAAATACAAAACAATCGAAGAACAACCCTGGCCATCAATGACTTTCACTTTGAAGAATTTGATTGAAGATAAAGCAGGCCCTTCTTTGTATCGAGATAGGAAATTTGAGGGGACAGACGCAGAATACAAGCGATTAATAGGCGAAACAAAGACCGTGTACATAGGAAATCTATCATTTTTTACCACTGAAGAGCAAATACATGCTCTTTGCTCTGAATGTGGTCCCATCAAGAAAATCATTATGGGCCTCGATCGAATCAAAAAGACCCCTTGTGGTTTTGCCTTTGTGGAGTACTTCTCGAGAGAGTCTGCTTTAGATGCAAAAAGATTTTTAGATGGGGCCCGATTGGATGAGCGTTACATAAGAATGGACTTGGATCCTGGTTTTAGGGAGGGACGGCAGTTTGGCCGCGGAAGAACTGGTGGTCAGGTCCGTGACGAATTCAGAGATGACTATGACGAAGGAAGAGGTGGATGGGGCTACGCAAGTACAGCTGACAAGAAAAAAATTAAAACAGATAATTAAAATCATAATGTTCACCAGAAAAACTGTCGACATTTTCAAGACGTTCCGCCACTTCGCCTCCGCTTCTATGCCTTCAGAAGAAGAAATTCACAGTAGAGTTATGAATGTGATAAAGCAATTTGCAAAAGTCGAGCACTCAAAGGTATACGAAAAAAGCATCCAAAGTTATAATTGTAGATTCATGAAAATGCCAAATTCCAAGACATCGGACTAGATAGTCTTGACCAAGTTGAGCTAGTGATAGCTCTGGAAGAAGAATTTAAAATGGAGCTAACAGACGACGTAGCAGAGAATGTTTGGACGCCATCTAGTGCAGTTAGTGCCATAAAGAAGTCATTGATTGCCCGTCAATAACGGTCTATTCAATTTTTCCACTCGAAAAAATCACATCTATATACTTTCTTGCTGCACGAGTAAAATTTTTTTCCATGGCTTGAACTTGTTTTAGAAGTGCGTTCCACAGCGATCAAGCCACATCTGCACCGTACATCCCCGGATAAATCTTCCGTCGAGCACGGCTTCTCTCTCTTCCTGGGACGCGTCAGCCCTTTCTTCCTAGGTCTTTTACCGTTATTATGAGTTTCTTTTGAGTGATTAGGAAGTGATTCCCCATTAGACTCTTGTGGTGTAAAGGATTTCATGTTCAACTTATAGTAATCAATGGTTCCAACAAGAATATGAAAAAAGTTACCAATACGATCCAATACGTCTTCGAAAGACCGCAGGTATTTATCTATCACATATTCAGGATTCAATGTGCCTCTACTAATCTTCTGTACATCTTCTTCAAGTTGCGCCCTCATATATGGCTTGGTAAGTGACAAATCTGAAAAAATTTGATCATAGCCTACCACAAGCCCGACTCCGAGGGGGGTAGGAATAAATCTTCCGTGATCATTGATCGCGTAGCCTCTTTCAAGTACTTTCTGTATGTGTTCGTGAATTGTAGCATCAGTTCCAATACCATTTTTATCCATAGCATTAATCAGGTCAGCTTCATTCAGTAGAGATGGTGAAGTTGTTGATCCAGAATGAACTTTCAAACTGTATACTTCTAGGATGTCACCTTCCTTAAAATTTGGTATTGTATTTTCCTGAAAGGTATCGTAAGTAAATACGTCCAGATAGTTCTTTTTCAATAGCATTTTTCCTTGGCAAAAGAACAGCTCATCTCCAACGCGACAATTCAACAGAGTATCCGAGTACTCGGCATCTAAGCACAGCGAAGCCAAAAATCTACGAGTCACATAATCAAATACCCTCCTCTCATCACCACTGAGTTCGGAGCCACTCTTCAAAGGGTGTATGGGAGGGTGTGCTCTATCATCATTTTTTCCTTTCCTTGGTGCAGATATTTCTTTTGACATTAATGATTTCACGAAATCACCAAGAAAAATATCATCCGCAAGTGATTTCAAAATATGCTCAAAATCGAAATCTGACGAATATCGATCGGTTTCTGTTCTAGGATAGCTCAGGTATCCACCATTGTATAGCTTTTCGGCTATTTGCATACATTTATGGCCGGAGTATTTGAATATTCTACTCATGGCCTTTTGAAACTCAACCGTTCGAAGGGGCAAAGGTTTCCTAGTGTGAAAACAGAATTCAAGTACAACTTGGACCGAATTTCGGATATCCTACTTATTACATTTGCGTTACTGAACTGAAGAAGATGTTGATGAACAGAGGAAACAAAAAACTCGTCAAAAATATTTCCTCTGTCCCATTTAAATGTGGTATTCGAGTTGTAAACCTTTAGTTCAAGGGTTTGAAATTTTTCGGGGATAAAGCAGTTTGATTTGACAAACTGCTCCACAATGAATCCCAACGTTGGGAATTGACATGGACCATAACTGATTACTTCCTTGGTTTGAGTAGTATCTCTTAATCTCACAGATTGAATGCGTGTCAAGGATGCGCCTGTCCTCAAATCCAACTCCATTCGAGCACCCACGCTTTTCACCAGATTCATGTTGAGACAATCCAAATCACTCAATGCATTTAAAAGATCTCGCTTTGTCAGTGACGAAAAATTAGCCCGTTTCACATCCAATCGGGGGTTTCCCTTCAAGCACAGCTCTTTAACTTCATACCCTATGTACTCTCCTTCGCGATCACAATCTGTCATAATTATGAGAGTCTCGCAATCTCGCGCCAGACTTTTCAAATTATTGGCAACATCTTTCATTTCTTCAGGAGTGATAATACTAATCGGGGCACGAATTAAGAGTTTGGGATTTACCAAATCCCAATTACGGTACTCATCGCTGAATGACATACTGCTTATGTGTCCCAGAACAGAAGTTATTTTCACATTCCATATCTGGTTTCCCAGTGCCAACTCCAAGCTAAATATTCTGCAGAACTTGTTTTTGGAACTTGCCTACATTTTTAAATGTCAAAAATAGATACTGATTGATAATTGGAACTTAGAACAGCTGCCACCTGTTTGGCGATAGACGGTTTTTCCGCGACTATAAGCACATTGCGCGCTCTCATTATTAAAAAAATACTTATGTAAATGGGAATGATTTTTCTACACCCTTTTTGGTACTCGATATGGGGCTAATGTCTAATGTGATTTAGCTACGATGAAGGTGGAGGTGAGCAGGTCTTAAAAAGGATTATAAGAAATTTGCAATCAGCACATGAGATTGGAATTGTGAGCGCACCTTGCACCAAAAGATATTCTCCAGCGATCGGTGGCCAATCGGTAGTAGGAATCTCAGTTGTGTCAGAATTTCTGCGGCCAAAAAGGTACTGCAGTGCTGAACCGGTATATAATACGTGTAAGGATTCGATTTGCCACCCTATTTCTACAAGCATTCTTTCAGATTTTTGTAGGATTAGAAACAGTATTAAGATTTCCGGAACAGAACGATATCTTTGACACAATGGGTGTCGCCTTTTCTTACTTTTGTTTTATCATCTTCGGCTACAAAAGCTATTGTTACATTCACTACCCATTTATTTATCCTTCTAGCTCACAGAATGAACTTAGCATATGCAAAAAATTGTACTACATACAGTACCTGTTTGCTTATTTCATAGATACTATTATATTCTGGAGAAATCGTACAATGTTTCAACCCTTATTCCGAAAAAATGTTATGCAAATTCCACGTGGACAGCCGAAAGGTTGAGTAGACAGGATGTGAACATCTTGTATCCACCCTGTGAAGTAAACATGATCAGCCTTGATAAGGTCGTTGATAAGGCCAACAACTACACTATCGTCTCATTGGGTCAGTTCAGACCCGAGAAAAATCATTCCAGACAGATTGAAATACTGGATCAATTTTTTAATGAGAATCCTAAATATCGCGAGCATGTTTGCTTATACATTATCGGTGGCTGTCGAGGACTACAGGATTTGGAACTATTTTCTAATCTGGCCAAGCAAATTGAAAAGAGAGGACTTAAGGGCAACATCAAACTAATAAAAAACTGCTCCGAAAACGAGAAGAAGGCTATTCTTGAAAATGCAAGTGTGGGGCTACATACCATGGAATCAGAACATTTCGGGATTTCTATTATAGAGATGATGGTACTCTAATGTGCGAATTTATATAGCAGAGTTACGGCCTCCTGCCGATAGTTCACAATTCAGGCGGACCAAGAGATGACATACTCGGCAAGAACAAATACAGGCAAATTTGTCTTTGCACGAATAATGACGACTATGTGAAGTCCATCAAATCATTATTCGAAATGACGTTAAAGACTAGAAAAGAAATCCGCAGAGTAATGTGGGAAGAGAGCCAAACATACGGGACCACAAATTTTGACAGAATTCTTCAAGCAACCCTGACAAAAGATGAAGAAGTATATTAAAATACCGTTCTCTTATGGTACCAGTGCAAGTCCACTAAAGGAAACAAGTGGAGACAACACGCATTCATGGAAAGCGTATGTTCGATTCTGCGACGGTATTGACCAATCAAAGCTTGTCAAGAAAGTTGTTTTCAAGCTTCATGAGAGTTTTGCCGAGCCGAATAGAAGTACATGTTCTATTTCATAGTCAATAGTCGTTGAGAAGCCGCCATTTGAAATACAAGAATGCGGATGGGGGGAGTTTCAAATACAGATCAGAATTTATTTTCAAAATGCGAACATACGGCCATTATATTTGGCACACCAGCTCAAACTTTATCAGGATTCAGGGGAGTCAACCCAAGTGATATCTGAGAAACACGACAAAATTTGTTTAGAAAACACATCAGAGGCATCGAATGACATTCAAATCGACGTTGATATAGATGGTATAGATTTAATTGACTAATTGATTCAAATAGGTCCGGGAGAATACGAGGAATACGAGCTATTCGTTAGTTCGCTCAACACACTAAGAGCTCAAAGTCGACAGATAGGAAAATAAATCAGATTATATTTGGATTGAAGAAGCCAACTCTTTCCTAATTGAATGTCTGCTCTGTTCAAGAGTAGCTGATTTTACTTCCCCCAAGCCAGTTCCCAGAAATCTGATAACGCTGTCCTTCAAATTGATTCGAGCATCAATATCGCCTTTTCGGACCAATTCTGTTAGAGAATTGATCGAATCACTTTGGTCCATAAGACAAGCGGAAGACAAACGTTCTAGCTTGATGGTTTCATAAAATTTCGACAAAACAATCAAGTTATGCTCAATAACGGCATTCTTGCATATTATTGCCAGCTTATTCTCATCAAGACCGAGTTCAGAAAGTTGAGAATTGCTCCTCTCAAAATCAGAAATCAACGATTCATACTCAATTACTGATTTGGTGAAAAATTCTTCAATTTTCGAGATGAATGAATCTTCAATGTCACGACTCAAACATTTAGTATGGAATAGTTTTAGGGCCTCAATCCTGCTCTTGACAGACTTTATGGCCAGGCATGAAATGAGATTTATATCGATGAGCTCTGGTTTGGGATCGAGATCATAAAGGGCGTCGACAAGTTTAGGGCAATCCTCATACTGATATCCACGTATGAATCGCAGCCATATCTTCATTTTTATGCATACAGCTGCATTTTCTTTTTCAAGAATGTCCTTGATATCTTTAAGTGACAATTTTTTGTCAAGATCGTATGAATACTCCCACAATTTCAGGTGCAGTGATAACAAGAATTGCTCATATATAAATAAAAGGCGATTCTCTTGTTTTGCCGTTGTGAATGTTTCCGCCTAAGATAAAGGTTGGGAAAGTACCTGGATGGAAAATATTGTCAGAATCATTTTCTCAGAGGCAACCGCGTATAGTTGCTTCAGCAATATTTTCCCGAATTCTAGAACATATTCTTCGAAAGCCACCTAACTTTAGAAAATCAACAATACTTGCCCTGATATCAATTCAATCAATTCGTAAGGAAATTCTGAAGACGGTGAATAATTATTTGCAAAAGCATCGAAATTTTGAATAACTTCTTTCAAAAGGGCGTCAATCGCAGGCTTTATGAAGTCGGCTCTGCCCAAAATGAACTTGATATACAACAAAAGTCCTTTTGAGTCATTTGCCTTGAGGTATTCGCCAACTATATTCTTCTGACATTCGATATTTTTTTCAACATTGTTTTCCTAATCATTATACTCAACAGACGTACCAAACGTGATAGTCTTTCAGACTCTTTGAGCTCAATAAGAGGATGCATTTATTAAATGTCAGGGGTAAAAAGAGGTTGCAATGATCCGGAAATCCAATCGGGAATTCCTTCGGGGTATTTTGCAAGGAAATGATCTTTTAGAAACTCCCCGAATGTGTTGTTGGCGATTGAGATTCTGACCTTTTCCATAAAGCTCATATAGAATCTCATGTTATGAATAGTAAGCAGGTGACAAGCGGAAGGAACTTTTGTGACGATTGTGTGAAGGTAAGAGCGGCTGTAATTCAGACATGCATAGCAATCACAGGTCTCGTCGATCGGGCGAAAGTCATTTTCAAATTTCTTTTGTCGAAGGTTCAAGTTCTCCGTGGCGGTTATAGCGTTTCCGAATCTAGCTGTTCGCGTGGGATATACACAATCAAACATATCCACCCCGTGATAGATACAGACCAAGATATCATCCAGGTACCCAACGCCCATACAATACCTGGGTTTATTCCAAGGCAGAATAGAGGCTGATTTTTTTACAATTTTGGTGAAATTCGGCTTGTCCTCTCCGCCACTAAGACCGCCGATGGCAAATCCACACAAATCATATTTTGTCATCGCTTTCGTACATTCCTCTCTCAAATTTTCATTCAAGCCACCTTGAATGATCGCAAATATGCACTGGTCAGTTTTATGATGCGTTTCCAAGCACCTTTCCAGCCAACGGCATGATCGCTCCATGGCTTCAGATACCCTCTCGCCGACGGTCGTTGTTTTAATTACATCATCTAGTTGCATAGCAATGTCAGATCCGATCGCTTCTTGAATTCTTATTGAGCGCTCTGGCGTCAAAAGCAATTCACTACCGTCCCGCGGGGAGCGGAATGCGACACCATCTTCAGAAGTTTGAGACAGTTTTACGAGAGAGACCATCTGGAATCCACCACTATCAGTCAAAATAGATCGATCCCACTCCATAAATTTATGAAGGCCACCAACTTTTAAAAGTGTGCAAGAGCCCGGATGAAGTTCAAGGTGGTATGTGTTTCCTAAAAGGATATGGCAGTTCGTGGATTTGATTTGAGAGGGAAACAGGCCTTTGATAGAGCCCTGAGTTCCTACGGGCATGAATACTGGTGTTTCATAGGCTCCGCGGGCTGTTTTTACAGTACCAGTGCGGGCAAATCCGCAACTCGCCTTGATTTCAAACGATAGTGACTTTTGCAGCTGCATCCCCGGCTTTTCAATGTCTCATGGTCCTCTTCATCTCAACACCTTACTACACAATATTCTAACCATATTGAAACGCTCGGATGAAGAGATTAGCTTTGAAAAACTCAGTTCAATATTCAAATTAGATTTGAAGAATACGCCGGAAGTTTATAAGCGACTAAAAAATAACCCAAGAATCATATGCTCAGAAACTCATCTTAAATATCGGCCTCCTTATGAAATCCGAAATTTGGACGAACTGACTCTCAACTTGAAAAGTCTTTCGAATTCACAGGGAATTTTAGAAAGTGAGCTTAAAGAATCTTTCAAGCATTACGACAAGCAAGCAGGTTCTGCAGCATTTATTAAGTTGTCTCTGAATGACGACAATGTACTATACTGGAATGAATATCCTCAATTCCATCTTGTAGATTATGATATCAGATCGCTATGGGACTCCATATCATTCGACAAATTTGCGGAGTGAACTCTATTTAATATGAGTTCATAATAGCCTCATGTTGTGCATTCAACAGATTTGTTAATGTTGTGGTGATAGATTTCAACACTCGCTTGAGCTTTGTTTCGAATCTTTTTTCTTGTTCGTGGAATAGCACCCAGCTCAGAGAGTCGTTTTTTATAAAATTCCTTCTATCTTCTCGAGGTTTACTCGCAAGATTCATGTTTTCAAGCTCATTGCACGGCATCGGACAAACATCTTGATGGTTCAATTCCAGGGACACTATAGACATCTTCGTCTTCATTGATTGCCCAAATATCGTTTCAAATTTCTTACAGACTGACCCATCGTCAATAAATATCTCCACCTTAGTCCCTGAGTGCAACTTGAGCTCAAAGTTTGAGTCATGAACAACCATTTCGTCTATAGATTCTAATTTAACTTCGTAGCATTCTTGCAACTAGAGTATATAAGTAAAAGTGGCGGTGCCTTGGGAATTGGAGAGAACGCAAAAGATCTTTGGTTGATGTACAGTATGCAATCCATTGTTTCATCGGTTGGGCTGGGAAAGATGCGACAACGAGACTCTGAGACTATCATATTTGAATTCAGCCTAGTTGATTGTTCTAGAATTTCACACTGATATCAACTTGCGTTAGTATTGAGTACTTTTCGCATATCCCCTTTCTTTAATTTTAGGTAAACGTCTGTCAATTTACGCTGTAAAATAATGTCGTCTACGGAACTTAAGAAATGAATGAATTTGGTCTCTGGAATGTCGAACATCTCTATCGGAGCAGTTTTCGGATTCTGTATCCAAGCATCTGCAATCTGACCATTAAAATAAATGGGTACCGATCGTCTTTCTTCATCATTGCTGCATACTGGCATGATATGCATAATTCAGAAGGAATACATTTTTATTTAGACTGCCAAGTTGTTAATTCTTGATTTCACCGACATATCAATAAGCTTGTCGTCAATTTCTATGACAAATCCTCCCATTAAAGATTGGTCAATCTATGGTACGTAGATAAAATTGAAAGCTATACAAGTACTTTGAAGGAAAATTTCATCATGCGTCCTTCTTGACCGAATCGTTGGTTAATAGACGATAGCAGACGATCTTGCTCCATTTTTGATAGATCCTAACAGTACTATTATATGTCACGAAAGAGTACCTTAGAAGAAGTTACAATGACCTTTGAAGACTGTTTCTGTGATTCGCATATTTTTAAAAATTCTTGAATTATGCCGAATGTTTCGGCTAATCTTCCGTTCGCCTCAATCAGATCTATCAATTTGGCTGGCAGTCCTTTAAGGTCGAGTTTAGATACGTATGCAGAGAGGAGTTTCTTCTTTTGATTGTTGTTGAGCAAAGGACTTTTTATCAGCCCTGTTATTTTCGTCCCTTCCAAATCGACCTGCGCTTTCAATTTAGCAATTTCAACCTCAGTTTCCCGGAGCACATTGCCTCTGATGGCAGCTCTATAGAGAGCAGACGCATATTTGCCAACAATAGTCTGAGAAGAGACGCTCATTGCCGTTTCGAATAATCTTTTATTTATTTCCGGTTTATTCAGACATTTTGACACTTTTAGCTCGACTCTTAGGGCCCCAATTCTTTTCGGGATTTGGAGGGAAACGCACAAAGCCGTTTTTTTTACTGGCTGGAATGGCGTCCATGTTAGTCTCAAACGAAATAGAGCTCACAATGTCTTCATCTAAATGAGAGGCCAGGAAATTCTTCCATATCTTCGATTTCAAGCCCTCTGTTTCATCTTCGAAAACATAGGAGGTTCCTAATAACAGTTTGTAGAAAATAGATAGAATGAAAGTGAAAGGCACATTGGACTTAATAGCAGTAGGAGAGGAATGAGGTATACAAAGATTGTACCCAGCATTTTTGATGGCCGACATTATCCTGCCCATCGAGGGTGTTTGAGCCTTCAGAACGTGGGCTAATTCACTAATTGACACATACAAAGGCGGTAAACTGCATTCTTCTTTACAGATTTCAACCAATCCAGTTATACGTGTTTGCGTTGATATATATTCAGGAAATGCGTTTGCGTTGATGCCATCCAAAAATTCTTTAGAATGTAATTCCCCAATCCAAAATGGACCGGCTATTTGCACATTTCCATTACAGATGGAGCAATTTTCTGAAGAGCAAAGCGGAGATGGACCAATTTTAAAGCTTTTCGGAGTCTTGCCCAGCGATCGCACAATAGACTGAATACGATAATTCTTACAATCAGGGCATCGCAAAAGATACCCTGTTTGAAAAGGGGCTTTTAACATTCTTTGGCCACCACACTTGTGAACTTTTACAAAAATCCGCGAATAGAAATCTATTGCGCATGACATCAGAGGCTCAATGGTCTTTTTGAAGCGCGAAGCGGATCTTTCAAGATTTTCAAGTATAATCCGTACTCCAAACTCGTGACAAATATCACCTTTCACAGGTACAGATCCATATTTGGCAAGACATGCTTCGGTGTAAGTGGCACATAACGCCGCCATGTCAGTGCACGTTACACACAATAATCCTCCATCGTTTATGGCCTGCATGGCGCAATCCAAAAATGGGGCAGCGGATCCATATGGATCCAAATCGATAATGTCATAAAATTGCTTGTCGTTAACAGCTTTCATCATTATATAGTTGGCATCCCCACAAGAAGCGAAAACTTTTTCTGCACAAGAATTGTTTATGACGTTGCTATTTATCAGTTTCACAGCTTCAGGATCGATATCGTTGGCTATGATTTTTGATATTCTTGGACACTCATGAGCATATCTAACAGCGCGTAGCCCCGTAGCAGAAAGAGCCTCAAGAAGCAGCAATTCTTTTTTCTCTGAAACTGATTCACAATATCTGTTTATAGCAACAACACTCAAATCCCTGTTGAAGATTTGAACGGGGTTATAAAATACCTGTCCCTCAGGAAGGTTTATTTTAGCTGCTCCTTCAGAGATGAGTTTTCTCACAGAGGACATGTTTTTCTAGCCCCGGTCAGTTTCCCGTAAAGGTAGGCGCTCTTTTCTCAAGAAATGCTGCCATACCCTCCTTTTTATCAGCCTAATCGAGGGGTCAGTATTTTTGAAGTCTATTATACCGTCGCAAATGTTGCATGGAATAGCCGTCTTTCAAATGTTAGTCCGTTGCTTAAAGGCATCTCTTCGGCTTGTAAGATTGCCTCTTTGGCAAGCTCAACAGCGATCGGGGAATATTTTCCTATCTGATCTGCAATGTTAAGTGAATATTCCTGAAGCTTGTCGATTGGCAGAACTTTAGCTATCAATCCACAGGCCTCTGCTTCTGAAGCGTCCATCATTCTCCCTGTTAGAATCATTTCCATAGCTTTCCCCTTTCCAATAGCTCTGATTAAGCGTTGAGTTCCTCCTCCGCCTTTATATAAGTTGACACTTTCATGTACCTGGAATGACTCCCAGCTTGATTTCAGGCTGTCCAAACTTGGCATTCTCGGCAGCATAAATTATATCGCACATCATCGCCAATTCACAACCACCACCCAACTAAATAATCAATTATTGCACATATTACTGCGTATCCTGCCACTGCAGCAATCAGTGGCTTCTTAAATGCCCCAATGAATTCCCAATTGGAAAGGAAATTATCCCGTAAACAGCCAGGCGCCGTCAAAGATGTCATTTCGGCAATGTCCGCCCCCGCTTGATCGCATATTGTCATTTTTTGAAAGAATGAATTGTACCGGCAAACGCTTTTTCATTTCCAATTAGGACAACAGACCTGACAGAATTGTCCTCGGTAAAAATGTTCAACGCATCGATCAATTCTTTTATGAGCTCGGAATTTAGAGAGTTGAGTTGCTTAGGTCTATTGAGCTGAATTAAGCCGACGTTGCCTCTGACAGACCTAATGATGTTTTTGTCTACTAATGAAATTGCTATAATTCGTACACATTATTTACACTCAATGTTTAATGGTTCAATGCCAGGGGGTCATGTCGAATTGGGCAAAATTATCGGCATCGGTTCAGCAGGATGAGCCAATACATTCCATCGATGTGGGCAAGCTACAACAGGCTAGAGATCAGAGACTGAAGATAATCAAGCACATGAGTAATGCGATCAGCTGTGTAGAGTCGATGATGTTTAACCCAACACTAATATCGAACGGAATGAGCGACGCTTTTGTGAATCGCATGAAGACGGTGGTGTCGACTTATGAAAAAAGCTTGCCTGATTTTGTTTCGCTGTCTGACTTTGTACCGCCACATGGCATTCATGTCACCATTCAAGTCAAAGAGAACATTGGTACCATCATGACTGAAAATGGACAGATAGCTCTGAACAAGCACAGCATTGTATCAGGCAATCGATCTGATTTGATGCATCTTGTCCAGTCAGGCGCGGCTGATCTAATACAGGATTAGATATATAAAAATCTATTAATAATGAATTTCGCGCAAAGAGGCGGGTACATTCCTGATTCCGAAGGAGGGGCTACGCCTGCCTCGCCGTCTTCCAAGGTATCTAAGTAGAAGGTGAGACATTAATATCATCGTAGAAAGGCTTTACCAACAACACCGTGAGGCCTATGACGATAAAGAGCTTACTCGAGTCGCAAATCACACCAGATGGCAGGATCACCCTTGAGAACGCAGAGACTTCAAGTGCTGTGATTTACGGCTGCATTCGACAAACTAAGGAAAGCTCGAACTTTTTTGACCTAATTATTGAGGATGGAAGCAATAGCATCACAGTCCGTCTGTACTTCAATAACGACAAACACCCCAGCGAGCCCTTTGAGTACTGAGCTTGAAGTTCCGAATATTAACATTCAAATAATTGTACGTTAGGTCTGGGAAATGGATTCGTGCCACTGTCACTGCGAAATTCATCAATCAGAAGCCTGCTTTCAATGCAAGCCGAGTAGAAGTGGTCCGCAATTTCAATGAAGTCTTGTTCCACTTTGCTCTTTGCATGTCTGTACATGTGAATTCTGATCAATCTGTCGCACCTCCATCCAAACTGTCCAACTTGACCACCGCAGCTACAGAAGAGTTTTCACCCGGATTGGCTAACCTTGCTGGAAGTTTGAATCCTATCCAGACATCTGTTCTAAAAGTGTTTGCCGACTGCAAGACGATGGAAGGGCTTCATATCAGCAATGTAGCCCGCATGCTTTCTGAGAAGTATTCAGAACAGTCGGTTCGAGCCACCTATGACTGGCTGCTGACAGAGGGCTATTTATACAACACGACCGACTCGGATCACGCCAAAAGCGTGATGGAATGATGAGCGCACATTTTGTTTTCAGAAATAAACAAAGCAATGCTCTTCAAATGGTCCAGTGTTCGTGCTGTTTTGTTCATGGGGACTTGTCTGGTAATATATCGCCTACTGTCATCTGACAAGGAAGTGCAAACTGATCAGAAACATCGAGAAGAATGGAGAGATAGACACATTGGCAGACCGGCAACATTTGCGTATGTTAATCTCTGCACCAACATGAGAGCAGTATTTCCCAGCCTTGTTCTTTTTGAGCAATTGCGTAGCTATAATGCATCTTCAAATGCTGATTTTGTTGTCCTTTTGCCTGAATTACTGTACGGCCAAGTGGGAGCAATGTTCCATTCTTTCGGCATAAGAACAAAAATTTATTCAGATGCAAGCCCTCTGTTTCAACCTTCATATTCGGTGTCGTCCATGACTACCATGAAGCGCGATTTAATGCTCTGGCAAAAACTCCGCGTCTGGAACATGACCGAATACAAAAAGATTGTCATGCTTGACAATGATCTTTTGCTGACCGGGAAAATTGACGAGCTCTTCAATGAGCCCGAATTGTCTGGCGTTCCGCAACTGTACAGCAATGAGAAAATAATGTTTTGGGATCCCCGCGATTTGGACAATTTCGTCCCAATAGTCGACGATCCCTCTTTCATCAACAATGAAGGGCTGAATGGTGGGGTGGTGGTCCTTAATCCATCTGTGAACACTTTCAATACGCTTGTGCTGCAGGCAAGTCAACTCGGCAATCGAACCTGCTGCCCTACACAAGAGTTTCTGTTTCGCCATTTCCGCAAACAAAACGCATACCATAGGCTACCATCAAAATTCAACGTCCGGAAGATTCAGAAAATCACGAATCGCCACTTTATTGAAAAGGACATGCGAGTCTATCATTTCGTCGAGAAGCGCAAGCCACTCTTGCTTGGCAGAGCAGCCAGCCAGAACGATCCCATGTCGAG
>ERZ1066135.556-NODE-556-length-18722-cov-6.690631_pt1 | contig 18722 bp, 16 predicted proteins | sample MGYA00382782_ERZ1066135 | MGnify/ENA primary metagenome ERZ1066135 (study PRJEB33369, sample SAMEA5778365) | biofilm metagenome | biome: Industrial cooling water; feature: Water cooling tower basin; material: Biofilm | place: United Arab Emirates | collected... | reverse complement strand
GGCTGGAACTGTGCGAGGTCGTTCGGAATCTTTCCGGTTTCCGGAATTCCCGGGTATTGCGTGTCAGGCTGCGGGTTGATCTGAGCCTCCCATCGGAACCCTGCATCGACCGTCAAGCGGTCAGTAACTTTGATCCTATCTTGAATGAACAGCGCATATTCCTGCTGCGTACCGCGGAAAAGCGAAAGATCTTGGTCTGAGGTCGCCAGCGTCTGGCGGAACCGACGCGGGCGTCCGGCAATGTATTGCTCAAGCCCGGTGGTCGGAACTCCGCCCAACGTGCGATTCTCGAAATCCCAGCGGCCCTGGATTCGCGTTTCGCGCCGCTGGCGGACGCGGTTGATGTTCGAATCGAACCCGAACCGAAGCTGATGCCTTCCGGCCGTCACGCTCACGTTGTTGGCAAGCTGAAAACGCGTCGAATCGAACTGACGCGGGCGGCCGTCGTTGCCGCCGATGTCGCCAAAGCCGGCGATGCTGATCCTCGGCATGTTCGAGTTCGGCTCTTCAAGGCGATTGTCGGTCGCGATCTGTCCTTTCACCTCGTTGATGATGTTCGGCGAAAAGACGGTAACGAGCGAACCCTTCAGGCCGTTGCTCGAACCGATGCGGGTATAGTTGCCGCTCTCGGCGGTCGTTTGCCGAGGCGAGTCAAAGTCAAAATTCTCGCCGCGCATCCGCGTGTAAGTGTACTGTAGATTAAGCGTATTCTTGTCGTTGAGGATGAAATCCGTCCGTCCGAAGAGTGCGGTCGGGTTATTGGTTCCGCGCTTCTCGCCTTCGAGCTCGGCAAGTTCTGCCGGGATCGGAACCCCGGGAACATCCTGAAACTCAACTACAAATGGCACCCTCAGAAGATTCTGCTCGATGCTAAAGAAAAAGAACGCACGGTCGCGGACGATCGGCCCGCCGACCGAACCGCCAAACTGGTTCTGCGCGTTGTCGAGCCTACGACCGAAAGCGTTATCCGAGGTCAGATATTTGTTCCGGTTGAAGTAGAAGGCCTCGCCGCGGATCTCGTTTGTGCCCGACTTTGTAACGACATTAACGAAACCTGCGTTCGTACGTCCGACCTCGGCACTCGCTCCGGAGCGAACTACCTGAAACTCGCGGACCGCCGATTGCGGGAAGAAAAAGACGGACTCATTTCCACCGCGCTGATTGCCCTGAAGCGGATCGTTGTAATCGGCACCATCAACCGCAATGTTCGAATTGATCGAACGCTGCCCGGCGATCACAAGACCGCTGCGGTCCGCTTCCTGAACGACCGCCGGCGTCAGCGTAACGAACTCGGTGAAGTTGCGCCCGCGAACCGGCAGATCGGAAACGAGCCTCTCGCCGATCGATGCTCCTGTCGTCGAGGTCTCGGAGTCGATAATGTCCGTGCTGGAGGTCACCTCGACCTCGGCCGTCACTTCAGAGGGACGCAGCGAGATCGCGACCGGGGTCGCTTCGCCGACGCGGAGCTGGACATTCTGTTGGCGGCCTTCGGCAAAGCCGCTGGCAGCCACGGTGATCTCGTAGCGTCCAACCGGAAGTACGCGGGCCGAGAACCGGCCGCTCGCATCGCTGGTCGTGTTTCGCTCAAGTCCCGTCTCGGTGTTACGGAGTTTGACGGATGCTCCGGCAACGGCTGCACCATTAGCGTCGGTTACGGTTCCCTCGACCGCGGCACTGCCGGACTCGGCCTGTGCATGGCCGCTGATAGACGAAAAGGCCACAAAAATGGCCAGCATGGCGATGTGAAAACACTTGGCGTTCAGGCCAGTCAACGGCCGCGAAAAGAACGTCAGCTTCGATATCATTTATTTTTCTCCTGCTTCGATTATTGAATGCGATAACTATTCGATTCCCGGCCGCCGAGAATGTTCGGGCCGTCGGGCTGTTGGTCAAATTTGAGCTGTTTTGGTGAAGCAAAAAGGAGGATACGTAACACTTGTTACAGCGATATGAAGTTCACGTTAATTCGATGTTAATACTCAATTTTCCGCGTTCCCGCCTTTCGGCCCCAGATCGTCCGCAGTTTGGGCAATGCCCGGTGAACCGATATAATGAGGGTTTTGCAGTAAACCTTTATCAGAACGAGGAATAAAGCATTGGCAGAACAATTTGACGTAACTATCATCGGTGCCGGCCCCGGCGGCTACGTAGCAGCGGTCCGCGGAGCACAACTCGGGCTTAAGGTCGCGATAATCGAAAAGGAAAAAGATGCAAAACTCGGCGGCACCTGCGGCCTCCGAGGCTGTATCCCGACCAAGGCGCTTCTTAACGCAGCTCACCTTTTACAGAAAGCGAATGAATTCGAAAAGTTCGGATTGAAAGCCAAAGATGTCGGCTACGACTGGGCCGGCGTTCAAAACTACAAGTCGAGCATCGTCGATAAGAACGCCGCCGGTGTGACCTACCTGATGAAAAAGAACAAGGTCACCGTTTTCAACGGCCACGGCAAGATCGCCGGCAAGGGCAAGGTAGAGGTCGCACTTGCCGACGGCAAGAAAGAGACGATCGACACCAAGAACATCATTATCGCCACCGGATCCGTCGTTCGCCCGATCCCCGGCTTTGAGGTAGATGGCAAGCAAGTCGTTAATTCCGACCAGATCCTCGAACTTCAAAGCGTCCCGAAATCGATGATCGTGATGGGCTCGGGCGCCGTAGGCGTTGAGTTCGCGAGCGTTTATCACCGCTTCGGCTGCGATACCACAGTTGTCGAATTGCTCGACCGCATCGTCCCGATCGAGGACGCAGATGTCTCGAAAGAACTCGCTCGTGCCTTCAAAAAGCAGGGCATCAAATGCGAGACCGGCATCAAGCTCGACAAACTTGAAAAGAACAAAAAAGGCGTAAAGGTCTCCGGCAAAAATGCCAAGGGCGAGGACGTTTCGTTCGAGGCGGAGATGCTGCTCGTCGCCGTCGGCCGCATGCCGTATCTCGAAGGCCTCGGCCTCGAGAAGACAAAGGTCGTCGTCAATCCCGGCGGAACCATCAAGGTCAACGACTATTGCGAGACCGATGAACCAGGCATTTACGCCATTGGTGATGTGATCGACACCGCATGGCTCGCACACCTCGCTTCGAAGGAAGGCATCTTGGTCGTCGAGAAGATCGCAGGCAAAAAGGTCGAGCCGATCAAGCAGAACCTCGTCCCGAACTGCACCTACTGCGATCCCGAGGTCGCCAGTGTCGGCCTGACCGAAGCAAAGGCGAAGGAAGCCGGTTACGACGTTAAGGTCGGCAAGTTCCCCTTCTCGGCGAGCGGCAAGGCACGCATCCTCGGCGAAACCGACGGCTTCGTCAAGATCGTCGCCGAAAAGAAATACGACGAGGTCCTCGGCGTCCACATCATCGGCCCGCTCGCGACCGAACTTCTCGCCGAAGCCTGCGTCGCCATGGCCCTTGAGACCACCGCAGACGAACTCGGCCGCGTTATCCACGCCCACCCGACCGTCTCGGAATCCGTAATGGAAGCCGCCGAAGGCGTCCACGACCTGACGATCCATATGTAGAGAATCATCACTCGCAACGAGAAAAGGCCCACTCAATGTAGCGGGCCTTTTTCTTTTTTGTTGCGAATTATCAGCGTCGTTCGATCTTGAACGCAAAGTCGCGTTTGAGGTCGGTCGTTGCGGAAAGATGGATCCAGAGCATCGCAAGCGGTTCAAGCAGGCGGGCCTTGTCGAGGCCGCCGATCGTGATCGCGTCGAAACCAATTTCAGACGCGAGTTTGCAGACCGTCTCATTGGCCTCAGGGTCGTCCCCGCAGACGAACATCATTGAACCTGCCGGCGCCGCCATATTCGCAAAACCCGTTTGATTAAAACACTTTACGATCTTTGCATCAGGAGCGGCCGCGGCAATCTCCTCGGCTCCGGAGGTCGTAAACCCGGTCGTCAAGCTGAGCCCCTCCGGCGTCATCCCGAGCGGATTTGTCGCGTCGATCACTATTTTCCCCGCAAGCCCTCCGCATGCATCGATGACGTCTTTCGCCGCTCCATACGGCACCGCAAGCAAAACGGCATCCGCGTCGCTCGCAGCCGCCGTGACCGCCATCGCCGGCCCTGCCAGATCTGCATCCGCGTATTCATCCGGCCGCGGCACTCCAAAAGTGATCGTGTGCCCGATCTCCGCGAACCTCCGGCCGAGCGTTGCCCCGACATTTCCTGCCCCAATGATTGCTATCTTCATCTTTATTCTCCCAGTGCCTGAATTATCAACCGGGCCGTCTCGCCGCCCGAAAAGTTCTGTTGTCCGGTGATCAGGTTACCATCGCGGACCGCAAAACCGCGCCACATCCCTGCCTGAATGTAGTTTGCGCCGATCTCGTTCATCGCATCCTCGACCCGCCAGGGCATAATGTGCTGGCCCTCAAGCAGCATTCCGTAATCCCACACGGCCTGGTCGGCAAAGTCCTCTTCCACGTTTGCAAAGCCGGTGACCGTTTTGCCCTTCGCCAGATGCTCGCCGTTCGAGAGCTTTGCAAACTTGAGGATCGCTACACCGTGGCAAAGTGCCGCCGCGATCTTTCCTGCTTCATAGAAATCGACGAACTTCCCGTGAAGCTCCGTCGCCTTTTCGAACGTGAACATCGGTGCCTGCCCGCCGGCGATGACGATCGCATCAAAATCGGCTACGTTTATCTCGCTGACACTTTTCGTCTCCTCGACCAGAGCTGCCAGCGAGGGCGTATTGATAAAGCCCATCGTTATCAGGTCCGAGGCCGAGTAGCCGCTCGGATCGCGTGGGTCGCTCATCGCGTCCGCCTCGCACCGCCCGCCCGCGGGTGAAAAGATCTCAACCTCGTAGCCCTTTTCCGTCATCTCGTAATATGGGTGCGTAAGCTCCGACCACCAGAAGCCGACCGGCCAGCCCGTCGTATCCGAAACGGCCGGATTTGCTATCACGATCGCGACCCGTTTCGGCCGCGAGGGGGTAACTGCGTTTGCATCTTTCAAGCTCATTGAATATCCTCCTTGACTGTCTGAGATAGTATTACCTGCTCGGGGCGATACCATCCAAATAGATAGTATGAAGAAGAAATGTGACGAAGTTCAGCTCGGCTTTTGCCCTGTCGAAGCCAGCATCGAGATGCTCAGCGGAAAGTGGAAGGGCCGCATTCTCTGGAAGCTCTACAACACCCCGACTATGCGGTTCGGCGAGCTCCGCCGTTCGCTCGGCGCCATCACCGAAAAGATGCTCTCGCAGCAGCTCCGCGAGCTTGAATCGCTCGGCCTCGTCAAGCGAAACGTTTATCGCGAGGTGCCGCCAAAGGTCGAGTATTCGCTTACCGATTTCGGCCGCTCCATCGGCCCGATCCTCGATAAATTTGCCGAGTGGGGCGTCGCAAACCTCCGTAAGGTGAAAGCACTCTCCAAAACCGCCTAACACAAACTGTACAAATTGGAGCGGCAAACCCTGCATAGTCAAAGCCTTGCGATGAGAGCTTTGACTTGCACAATTGATGTAGAATGCGTTCAGAGTCGTAATCTCGGTTTTTACACATAGTTTGAAATGTTCTTGCAGAAACCCAACTGATAGGTTATTATTCTTATGCCAACCGTGCTTCGGACAGATGGCTTTTCTTTTCGGATCAGGACGAGGGACCACGGGCCGCCGCATGTCCATGTTTTCCATGGCGGAGACGAGGTTGTGATCCTTCTCGGCGATGATGTCGAACTGCCCTCTATCAGAGATATTAGGGGGATGCCGCTGAGGCGAATGCGTGCCGCGCTCGAACTAGCAGCTCTAAATCAGGAATTTTTACTGGATGAGTGGAAGAAAATTTACGAATGAAAGTTGATAAACAAGCAATTAGCGACGCCGAGTTTAGACGACAAATAGAAGCAGCTAAAGAACGCCAGGTTACCGAGCCGGCTGCATCTTCGGCATACTATAAAAAGGGTCAGATCCATATTCACCTAGCTTCCGGATGGCATTTTTCATTTCCGCCGGGTCGCTTGCGAGAATTCAAAAAAGCAACGGAACGCGATCTGAAAAAGATCGGGCTAGTCGGAAAATATACGCTTTCATGCGAACCGCTTGACGTAGATATCTCGATCGGTGGAATACTAATCGAATTGGTTGGTGAAAAGTTCATCAACAGAGAACTTGCCCGCCGCAACGGCTCGGTAAGAACCGCAAAAAAGAGGGCCGCATCGCGAACAAACGGCAAACTCGGCGGCCGGCCAAAGAAACACGAAAGAAAGCTGGTTTCGTGATCTATCATGGAAAGCGCCGAAGGCACCCACGAAATATCAATCTATATATAAGTGGCCGTTGCCGGTCGTCACCTAAACTATGGCAGCGGATCGACAAGATCGTTGCTGATCTTGAGAAGAACGGTGATGTCAAACTGACCACTGCTCGTGAATATGTAGTAGGCTATTTTTGCGAGAAGTTGCGTGAAGGCGAAGTGAAATGAGTCCCACGTCTTACCCCAGAAACAAGATCAAGATCCTTTTGCTCGAGAATATCTCCGACGCTGCCGTTCGCGAGTTTGGCCTTGGCGGATATACCGAGGTGCATCGGCTTGGCGGTGCGGTCAGCGAAGCGGAGCTGATAAAGGCCGTGAAAGGCGTCCACGTGCTTGGCATCCGGTCGAAGACGCAGGTGACCCGCGGTGTGATCGAGGCGGCGGACAAGCTGCTTGCGATCGGAGCCTTCTGCATCGGCGTTAATCAGGTGGACCTCAAGGCCGCGACCGAAAAGGGCGTCGCCGTATTCAACGCCCCGCACGCGAATACGCGTTCGGTCGCGGAGCTGATCATCGGCCTGTGCGTGATGCTCATCCGCAAGATCGCCGATAAGAACGCGGCCGCACACCGCGGCGAGTGGCTCAAGGACGCGAAAGGTGCCTACGAACTCCGCGGGAAGACCATCGGCATCATCGGCTACGGCAACATCGGCTCGCAGGTTTCGAACATGGCCGAGGCACTCGGGCTACATGTCATTTATTACGACATCGCCACTAAACTCCCGCACGGCAACGCTAAGCAAATGCGTGAGCTAAAGGAGCTGCTCAAACGCTCGCATATCGTTACGCTCCACGTGCCCTCGGACCCTACGACGCGGAACATGATCGACGCCGAGGCGATCCGCTCGATGCGAAAAGGGGCGATCCTGCTCAACTACAGCCGCGGCGACGTCGTTGACCTCGCGGCGGTCCGCAAGGCGTTGAAAAGCGGCAAGCTTGCCGGAGCGGCCGTTGATGTCTTTCCCGAAGAACCCGAGAAGCTCGGCGACGCGTTCGAATGCCCGCTCCAGGGGATGCCGAACGTAATTCTGACGCCGCATATCGGCGGCTCGACCGAGGAAGCTCAGGCGAACATCGGGCTCGACGTCACGGGCAAGCTGATCAAATATCTCGACTACGGTACCAGCGAAGGCTCGCACACAGTACCGCCCGTCTCGCTTCCGCCGCAGGCCGGCACGCACCGCATCCTGCACATTCATCGGAATGTTCCGGGCGTCCTCGGTGAGATAAACTCGCGGCTCTCCGAGCACGGCATCAACATTGTCGGCCAATACCTGAACACAATTCCGGAGATCGGATATGTCATCCTCGACGTAGAAAAGGGCATTTCAAAGGAAGCCTTCGAGTTGCTCAAAGACATTCCCGCGACCGTGAAAGCAAGGATGGTTTATTAGCTATGAGGATCGTCATTCCAGGTGGCAGCGGACAGGTTGGGACGGCGTTGGCTAAAGCGTTTGTGGCTGATGGGCACGACGTGGTGGTTCTTGGGCGTTCGCCGAAGCAAGCCGAGTGGCGAACCATAAAATGGGATGGCAGGACCTTGGATGATTGGGCAACTGAGATCGACGGTGCCGATGTTGTGATCAACCTCGCTGGCCGAAGCGTAAATTGCCGATACAACGAAGCAAATCGACGCGAAATAATGGAATCGCGGATCGATTCGACCCGCGTTGTCGGCGAAGCTATTTCGAAAGCCGCAAACCCGCCGAAGGTTTGGCTTCAATCGAGCACAGCAACGATATACGCCCATTCGTTCGATCGCGAGAACGACGATGTGACGGGTGCGATCGGCGGCCATGAGCCCGATGCTCCAGACACGTGGAATTTCAGCATAGACGTTGCAACAAATTGGGAACGCGTAACCGAAGAAGCTCCGACGCCTGGAACCCGCAAGGTCCTGATGCGTTCGGCGATGACGATGGGACCCGCTCGCGGCGGGATCTTTGACACCATGCTTGGCATCGTCCGGTTCGGGCTAGGCGGAACGGCGGCAAGCGGCAGGCAATATATCTCCTGGATACACGAAAACGATTTCATCCGCTCTGTCTATTGGCTTATCGAGCACGAAGAACTTTCTGGCCCGATAAATATCGCCTCGCAGCATCCTTTGCCGAATAGGGAGTTCATGCGGATCTTCCGCGAAGCGTGGGGAACGAGCATCGGGCTTCCGGCGTTCGAGTGGCAGCTCGCCATCGGAGCATTCTTTATGCGGACCGAAACCGAGCTGATCTTGAAGAGCCGTCGCGTTGTGCCTAAATTGTTGACTGATTCAGGGTTCGAGTTCGAGTATCCGACCTGGCCCGACGCTTGCCGCGATCTCTGCGAGCGATGGCGAAAGGAGAATTGATCGATGTCCAGATATTTGTATTTAAGTTGTGCTCTGTTCCTCTTTAGTTCTTCGGCTGCCGCTCAATGGGTCAAGCAGTCCGTCGACACCAAGGCGTCGTTTCGCGGGCTTTCGGTCGTGAGTGAGCGGGTCGTTTGGGCGAGCGGGACAGGCGGCACGGTGATCAAGACGACGGATGGCGGCAAGGTTTGGAGTGTGATGAAGGTTCCAGGTGCTGAAAAGCTCGACTTCCGGGACATCGAGGCCTTTGACGCAAACACTGCATACATCTTGAGCATCGGCAACGGCGATGCTTCGCGTATCTATAAAACGTCCGATGGCGGCAAGACCTGGGAATTGCAGTTCACCAACAAGGACGAAAAGGCATTCTACGACGCGATCGCCTGCTGGGACCGCAATAACTGCATTGCGATGAGCGACCCGGTCGGCGAGTTCTATCAGGTCATCGCGACCAAGGACGGAGGCAAAACGTGGCGGTTCACCGGGCTCGACAAGATGCCGCGCGCGAAGGCCGGCGAAGCAGCATTTGCTGCAAGCGGCACCTGCCTTATCGTCAATGGCAAAACGGACGTATTTCTCGTAACCGGCGGCAGCGACGCTCGCGTTCTTCGCTCGAATGACCGCGGGCTCTCGTGGTTCGTCGCCGACACGCCGATCACAAAAGGCACGCCCGGCAGCGGCATTTTCTCCGTTGCATTTCGCAATGCGCTCCACGGTACCGCGGTCGGCGGCAACTACGAAAAACCGGCCGAAGCCGTAGATAACCTCGCGTTTACCCGCGATGGCGGCAAGACCTGGTACGCCGGCGAAGGGCTCTCGGGCTACCGCTCCGCCGTCACATATGTCGATAGCAGAACGCTGATCGCCGTCGGCACCAACGGCACCGATATCTCCCGCGACCGCGGTGCAACCTGGAAAAAGATCGGCGACGAGAACCTTAACGCCGTCGCTGCCAAAAGCCGCCGTGCGGTCTGGGCCGTTGGGCCAGCGGGTGCTGTTTACCGCCTCGCGAATTGAAGCTTCGCAGCGAAAGCGTAAGAATCAACGCGTTCTCGCATATCTCCGGCCGCGAGCGGCTCTTAAAAATCGGAAATTCCCAATTTTCTCTGCGGCGTTTCTTGGCTAAAATCTAGCCAATGGTCAAGAAAAGAAGCGTTAGACTCACAGAAGCGTTCAAGGACTTTTTCGAGAACGAGCGGGCCGGGGCGATGATCCTCATCGCCTGCACGCTTGTCTCGCTTACTGTTGCGAACACGGCATTTGGGCCTTCCTATCTTCAGTTTTGGCAGGGATATCTCGGGCCGCTTAGCGTCGAACATTGGGTCAATGACGGCCTAATGGCGATCTTTTTTCTGATGATCGGCCTCGAACTCGAACGCGAGATCTACGCGGGCGAGCTTTCGGACTTCAAAAGCGCACTATTGCCGATCTTTGCTGCCATCGGTGGCGTCGCCGTCCCGGCACTTATTCACTTTAGTTTTAACTCCGGTCTTCCGACCCAAGCAGGTATCGGCATCCCGATGGCAACCGACATCGCTTTCGCCATCGGCGTTCTTGCTTTGCTCGGCTCGCGGGTGCCTGCGTCGCTCAAGGTCTTTCTGGTCGCACTTGCGGTCATTGACGACCTGATCGCCGTCATCGTCATTGCGGTCTTTTACACCTCGGAGCTTTCGGTCGGCTATCTTGCCGCCTCGCTCGGCGTTCTCGGGTTGCTTGTCGTCATGAACCGGCTCGGCGTGATGACGCTGATCCCGTATCTGATCCTGGGCGTGGTCGCCTGGTTCTTTATGCTTAAGTCCGGCGTCCACGCGACGATCGCCGGCGTTCTTCTCGCCTTCACGATTCCCTTCACGCACAAACGGGATGACGCCGATTCGCCTTCGTATCGGCTTGAGCATGCGCTCCACAAGCCTGTTGTCTTCCTCATCCTGCCGATCTTTGCTCTTGCAAATACGGGCATCGTCATCGGTGCGGATTGGGCAAGCGACCTTACCTCGCCGAACAGCCTAGGCATCATCCTTGGGCTCGTCACCGGCAAGCCGATCGGTGTTACACTGCTCGTTGTGGCCGCCGTTGCTTTTGGCCTTTGCAAGCTTCCGTTAGACCTTAATTGGAAGCACGTCATCGGTGCCGGATTCCTTGCCGGGATCGGGTTTACGATGTCCATCTTCATTACGAATCTGGCGTTTACGGGCTCCGCTGACCTGATCAACGATTCGAAGATGGCGATCCTTTTGGCTTCGCTGACGGCCGGGACGGTCGGGTTCATTTTCCTCAAGCTATTCGGCCAACCGAACATCGACGATGTCGATATGGACACGATGGACTATGAGGACGATAATGGCGAAGAGCAGCCGGCTTAACCTATGGCAAACGGATTCTCAAGCGTTCCTTTCAAAACCGAGACCAACCATGGCCTGACCTCGGTCAATGGGATCGCCAAGTTCTCATCAGCCGGCGTAGTGCTTGAGTTCGAGGCCAAGCTCTTCGGCATCATCGGCGGCGGCGTAAAAGAGGTCCGCCTGCCGATCGCCGAGATAATGGACGTCCGCTTTCGCAAGGGCTTTTTAAAGCACGGTGCGAAGATCGTTATCCGCACACAGACAATGGCCGCACTTGCCGAACTCCCCAATCAGGACGGCAAGCTCTTGCTCAAGCTTGCCAAAGATGACTGGGAACGCGGCCGGGCAGCGGTCGAAGAACTCGAGCGTAGCCTTGGAGAATACAGGGCCGAACTGCCGCCTGCCCATACGCCGCTCTCGCAGGTCTTCGCCGAATCAGACGTGGACGAGGAAGAAACGAAAAAGCTGGATCGTTAGACCAAAGGAGAAAACAATGCCGAAATTCGTTATCGAACGTGATATTCCACATGCGGGTGCAATGACATCTGATGATCTGCACGGAGCCGCCGCAAAGTCCTGCGACGTTCTCAACAAACTCGGTGCCGAGATCCAGTGGATCCACAGCTACGTCACCGACGACAAGATCTACTGCGTTTACACCGCACCGAACGCCGAACTCATCGAAGAGCATGCCCGCGAGAGCGGCTTTCCCGCAAACAGGATCTCTGAGGTCCGGGCAATGATCGACCCGACCCGCTAAACGGCAATGTTGCGATCCGGCCACCCAGAGCTCGGACCGGTCGAGAGCGTCCATTACGTCGAACGCCCGCAGAGCGTCGTCTCTTTGATCATTTCCTCGACCGTTATCACCGCGGCCGCGGCGGGACTTTTTTATATCGAAGCTCCCGTCTGCGGCGGAGTGATAATGCTTATATTGGTACCGGTCACGATCGATCTCCTGAGAGGCCGCAAGAATTCACTTACCATTCACGAGAACGGACTCTCTTACACCGGCTTGTTCCGCGCTCGAACCTGCCGCTGGGAAGATGTTGAGGAGTTCGGGCATATTCTCGATAACGGGACCATACCGAAGGTCGATCCGCAATACATACGAAAGGCACGCAGCTTCAGCGTTTGGATCTTGAAGCGAAATGGTGAGAGGATCAACATCCGGCCGGATCTGTCAGGGATCTACGATGCCGTCCGCTCTATCGCCGTTCACGTTTTCGGCCCCGAACACGTAGCGGCTTATCCGGACGATTACGGTTCCGGCAGTATCAGGACGAATCGAAGCGACTAGATCGCCACCCGCGAAACCATTTTCTGCCCGCCGCCGAAAGGAAAAGCAAGTTCATTTCGAAACGAGCAGACAATGGGAAGCAAAACTTTCACGTTCTTCATGGCCGCTTGCGTCCTTTTCTGGGCGGCGGCTGTGACCGTCAGCGGCCAAAGCCGCGTCTCAAACTTCGCCCTTCAAGATCAGAACGACCGCAAGGTCGAGGTCAACTTTCCGAGCGACCGCCCGGTCGTTTTTGTTTTCGGCGACCGTGATGGTGCAAAGCAGATCGACGGCTGGGCCACGCCGATATATAAGAAATTCGACGGCAAGATCTATATGTTCGGCGTCGCCTCGCTCGGCGGAGTTCCGAGCTATGCCCGCGGGCTCGTCCGCCGGCTGATCAAGCGGCAAACGCAGTTCCCCGTCCTGCTTGATTGGGGCGGCAAGATCGCAAAGACCTACGGCTACGAAAAGGACAAGGCGATGGTGCTCGTCGTCGCAAAGAACGGCACCATACTTAGTACCAAGTACGGTGCCGCCTCAAATGCCGAACTCGACCAGATCTATAAACAGATCGAGAACCAGTTGCGGTAACGCTTAAGCCGCCGTTTCCTCTGTAAGCGGCGGTGCGGGCTCCCAGTCGATCGGGATCTGCGTTACGCCGTGGAGGAAGTTGCTGATGGTCTTGTCGCCGATGACGATCAGCACATCAACTAGGTGCGCCTCGGTGTATCCGGCCGCAAAGAACGCTTCGACCGCCTCGGGCGATGGCTTGCCTCGCTTCTCCGTCGTTTCGCGGACGAAGCGGGCGAGTGCCCCGAGTTTTTCGTCAAAGCTGACCTCGCCCTTCCGGATCTCGACGGTCTCTTTCTCGCTAAAGCCGTTCATCTTGCCGATCGCCGTGTGGGCCGCAAGGCAATAGTCGCATTCATTAACCTGGCTTACGACCAGGTTGATGACCTCTCGCTCCTTTGCCCGGAGCGTGCTTTTCCGGTTCTGCAGCGTTAGGTAATCGCCCAGTGCTGTTTCGTTGTTCGCATAGTAAGCGTAAAGATTCGGCACGAAACCCACCATTTCCTGAAGCTTGTCAAAGATCGCCTGATTCGCTTCCGAAACCTCTTCCCTTGTCGGTACTTTGAACTGTGTCATTAAATTACTCCCTATATGTTCGAACTCTTCGACCGCCACGTCAGGGAAAAGAACAATTCCCGTGCACGTTCCGATCGTTGCCTGGCGGAAACGGAATCCCGGCCTCTTCCGGGGCTCAATGTCTTATAATCCGCCAAACCTACTCACAATCCCGCAACGGAATACTTTTATTCCTGGCCGCAACGACGAAGGCAAACCGCTCCCTAAACGAGGTCCTTGCCTTTGCCCGATTTGGTCATCCGCTTTTTTTTGGCCCGAGATTCTTGTATCCTAATCATTTGTAACAATTTATTATTCAGCACTGATTTAGATACGGAGATCATATGAGCGTAGAAGTTGTAATGCCGCAGATGGGCGAATCGATCACCGAGGGAACCGTCTCAAAGTGGTTAAAGCAGGTGGGCGACACGATCGAAAAGGACGAAGCGATCCTTGAGATCTCGACCGACAAGGTCGATGCCGAGGTGCCGAGCCCCGCGGCGGGCAAACTTCTCGAAATACGCCATCAGGAAGGCGAGACCGTTGAGGTCGGCACCGTGGTCGCCGTCATCGGAGCCGAAGGCGAAGCTCCCTCACCGAGTGCCCCGAAGCAGGAAGCTCCTGCGGCCGAGGTAACTCCGGCAGCTTCCGAAGAAATCCCGGCCCCGGCGATCATCGCAGATGCGGTTGCAGCAAGTACCGCCGCCGCACCTCCGGCCGAAAGTGCCCCCGCAGGCGGCGACGCGACCGAGGTCGTGATGCCGCAGATGGGCGAATCGATCACCGAAGGCACCGTCTCGAAATGGCTCAAAGCCGTAGGCGACACCATCGAGAAGGATGAGCCTCTGCTCGAGATCTCCACCGACAAGGTCGATGCCGAAGTTCCCTCGCCTGCGGCCGGAAAGCTTTTACAGATACTTGCTCAGGAAGGCGAAACGGTCGAGGTCGGCTCTGTCGTCGCCCTCGTCGGAAGCTCGGCCGGAGCCGCAACGGTAACGCCAAAACCGGCCGCGGAGCCGGCAAAGGCTGAGCCCGCTCTCGTCGCCGCCCCGAAGGCCGAGGCCGCGACCGCCGGCGTTGCGATGCCCGCTTCGAACGGCCGCTCGGCAGATATCGACGAACTCCGCCGGACAAAATCTAGCCCGCTCGTCCGCAATATAGCTAAAGAACACGGTATCGACATCAGCCGCATTCCCGGTTCGGGCATCAGCGGCCGCGTAACGAAACAGGACATTCTCTCTTTCATCGAGACCGGTGCCGCACTCCGGCCCGAGGACCTGCTCAAGAAAGGAGCCGCCGCTCCAGCCACCGCCGCTAAGCCCCACTACACGCCCGCTCCGGTCGTTCACTCGGCCGGCGACCGTGTTGAGAAGATGTCCGTGATGCGGAAAAAGATAGCCGAGCACATGACCTTCTCAAAACAGACCTCGGCACACGTCACGAGCGTCTTTGAGATCGACATGACGAACGTCGCCAAGTTCCGCGAGCGGAACAAGGCCGAGTTCCAGTCGCGTTACGGCACCAAGCTGACCTATATGCCGTTCATCTTCCAGGGCGTAACGAATGCGATCCGGAAGATGCCGATCGTCAACGCACAGGTCGATGGCGAAAACATCGTCTATAAAGGCGACATCAATCTCGGGATGGCCGTCGCGCTCGATTGGGGCCTGATCGTCCCGGTCATCAAAAAGGCCGATACGCTCTCGCTCTCCGGCCTCGCACTCGCGGCAAACGACCTCGCCGACCGGGCACGTGCGAAAAAGCTCAACCCCGATGAGGTCACCGGTGGCACCTTTACGATAACCAACCCCGGCGTTTTCGGCGGGCTTTACGGCACCCCGATCATCAATCAGCCGCAGGTCGCAATTCTCTGTGTAGGTGCCATCGAGAAACGCGCGAAGGTCCTGACAACGCCCGATGGCGACGACTACATCGCCGTCCGCCAGATGGCATACTTTGCCCTGACCTACGACCACCGAGTCGTGGACGGCGCCGACGGCGAACGCTTCCTCGCCGCCCTCAAGAAATATCTCGAAACTACCGATTTCGCCATCTAGATCTTTCGCCAGTCAATAAAAAGCCGGGCCCGGGGACACTTTCCCTGCCCGGCTTTTTCGCCGGATTTTTGCGTTCGGAATCGACTTCAGACCGACGATCTAGCCGCGGTCGCTCCTTCGTGGCACCGCAGATTTTTCTAGACATTTTCGTATTATTTTCATACACTTTGGTTAATGATTCGAACTGCCCGTTTACGGTGCTCGAATGCGTATTCTTTTGGAACACGGCGAAAGCTTTTATTTTCGCGTGTTTTGCCGCATCCCACTTCGATCTTCATGAGTTTTTCTTGCGTGGCACGCAATTTGTTTAGTATTCCAAACAGGCAGGCCCGGTGAGCCGTTTTCGTACGGTTCTGATATTGGGGGAATTTGGTCAGGGCACCAAAAGTATTGCAACCAAACGGCTTCGCCGGGCGTCTATTTCGGGCAGCTTATCGTCGAGGTAAGGCCTTTTGAGGAGAAAAGATGATTATGAAAAGAATATCGGCGTTGTTCATGGCACTTGCCATCGGTGTTGTTGGTGCGTTCGCACAGGACGCACAGCTTCGCAATCTTGTTAACGGACAAAAATATGAGATCAAGGGCACGATAGTTTCGAAGGAAGATGACAATACGTTCATCGTCCGCGATACGGTCGGTGTCGATACGCGTGTTGTGGTCTCGCCCAACGCGAGCATTCGGGCTAACGCGTTTTTCGGTTCGGGCGACCGTTTTCCGGCCGCTTCGCTCGTCCGCGGGCTGAACCTTGAGGTCGAAGGCCGCGGTGATGGCACGGGTAGCCTTGCCGCAACCAAGATCCGCTTTGACAAGAGCAATCTGCAGACGGCACAGTCGATCGATTCTCGCGTTGCACCGGCCGAGGAACGGCTTACTGCCGCCGAAGAGAACGCCAAACGCGTCTCGGGCCAGATCGATGAGCTGATGGCCATCTCGAACGCCGCTCGCGGCGGTGCGAAGGCCGCTCAGGAAACTGCAGATGCGGCGGTTGCCGGCGTTAATGAGACCAATAAGCGCATCACGGCCCTTGACGAATACGTCGTCCAGAGCACGGCAACGGTCAACTTCCGCGTCAACAGTGCTGTTCTTAGCCCCGAGGCAAAGCAGCAGCTTGACGAGGTTGCAGCCGCCGCCGCAACGCTCCGCGGCTACTACATCGAGGTTACCGGCTTCGCTTCGGCCGAGGGCAACGCTCGGGCGAACAAGATCCTCAGCGATCGTCGTGCACAGGCAGTCAAGGACTACCTGATCATGAACCACAACATTCCGCTCCGCCGGATCGGTAATTCTTATGGCTACGGCGTCGCAAACCCGGTCGCGGACAACACGACCCGCGAAGGCCGCGAGGCTAACCGCCGTGTTGAGATCAAGCTGCTCGTCAGCCGCGGGCTGAACCAGAACGTTGAGGTTCGCTCGACCGCCGATGACGGCAACTAGTTGACCCCTGGGTTCGATTCAGCGAAGGGCAGTGTTTGCCGAGCAAACATCCGGCATTTCACTGCCCTTCCTTACAAGCATTTTCTCTCCCGAGGTGTTCCTTCGCTATGCTCCGCAAACATCTCTTCAAAACAGCTTTCTCGTTTTTCGCTTTGATCGCTGCTGCGGCCGCAGCCATGGCCCAATCGCCTTCCGCGACGCCGCCTGTGGATGACGACGAGCCGATCCGCATCGATTCGCGGCTGATCGTCGTGCCGGTCTCGGTCGTCGATGCGAACGGGCAGCCGGTAACGGGCCTGACCCAGGCCGATTTTCAGATAAGCGAGGAAGGCCGCCGGCAGCAGATCGAATCGGTTGGAAGTGCGGACAGCGTCCCGCTCGATATCGCATTGCTCTTTGACGTCTCTGCCAGCACCGACGCCATGTTCCGCTTTCAGCAGGAAACGGCGGTCAAGTTTTTGAAGGATGTGCTGCGGGCCGAGGACCGTGCCGCCATTTTCACCATCGGCGAAAAGGCATTGCTCGTCAGCGGGCTTGCTCAAGCCGGCCCCGCGACCGAGAGCGTGCTCGCCATTCCGGTCGAGCGTGCGAAGCAGCCGACCGCGTTCTTTGATTCGGTCCGTGCGGCGGCGGATTATCTCCGCGAAAATTCGCAGTCCGGCCGGCGGCGCGTTATCGTCGTTATCTCCGACGGCGAGGATAACTTCAGCGTCGGCGTCCAGCGTGCACAGCGGACGGCCGAACGCCGAGTCGTTGATAACCGGCCCGACCCCGACCTCAAGCGGCTCGGCCAGATCATCCAGCAGGCGCAGCAGGCCGCCAAGGTCGCCGAGCGGCAGAAGGTGCTCCGTGCTCTTCAGGACGCCGACACCGTTATGTACGCCGTCAACCCCGCGGGAAGCTCCTATCGGCTGAACCAGATCAGCGTCTTCGGCCAGGAGAATATGCAGATATTTTCCGATGAGACCGGCGGCACCGCCTTTCTGCCGAACTTCGGGCCGATCGATACCAACGACAACTACCTCAACGGCAACAACCGCCGCAAGAACACCGAACTCCTCGAGCGCATCTTCCGCCAGCTCGGCAATGAACTCCGCGCCCAGTACCTTATCCAGTATTATTCAGACGCGACCTATCCCGACGGCAAGCTCGTAAAACTCTCCGTCGGCCTGACCCGGCCCGCAGCCCGAGTCCGAGCCCGCCAAGGCTACTACGTCCGGAATTGATCCGCAGGCGTCTACTCGATCTCGAACTTCGCGTCGATCACATAACGCAGCCTGATCTGCGAAAAGCTGAGGTCCGAGTCATCGTCGGCGGCTGGAGCGGAACGGGTTATATTGCTCATAGAGAAGTTGGAATTGCTGTTAACGCCATCAAGCCGTAGCCTCGGCGATTCTTCATCGACCTCTCTAACAAACAGTGTCTTCCCCGGCCGCTCGCCTATCGCTCCAAGAAGATACTCCGCCTTCCGCTTTGCCGCTTTGATCGCCTCGATCTTTGTCTCCTCGCGGAGCCGTGTGATCTGTGAATGCTCCGTACTCTCAAGCGAAAGCCGGCCGACATTTAGCCGGTCGATCAGTTCAACAAGCGGGCTGATCTTCGTAATGTCCGTAAGCTTGAGGCGATAGTCCTTCCGGCCAAGCACCTCGCGGACACGCTTCTGCGGAAAATAATTTGTACTCAGGTCGTAGACCGTAAGAGACCTCGCCGGATCAATGCCGATCCTCGTGAGCTCTGCCTTCAACAGCGATTCCTGCTGTTCGATCGTTATCTTTTCCTTCTTGTCCAGGCGCTCGATCACAGAGATCTTGAATGTGAACGTATCCGGCGTTACCCATTGCTCGGCCGAACCCGAAACCTCGATAACACGCCGCTCGGGCTGCGT
>ERZ1066135.546-NODE-546-length-19122-cov-15.489275_pt1 | contig 19122 bp, 21 predicted proteins | sample MGYA00382782_ERZ1066135 | MGnify/ENA primary metagenome ERZ1066135 (study PRJEB33369, sample SAMEA5778365) | biofilm metagenome | biome: Industrial cooling water; feature: Water cooling tower basin; material: Biofilm | place: United Arab Emirates | collected... | reverse complement strand
CCCTGCCGAGGCCCCGGACGGCGGGCTGAGGCCGCCCTGTTGGCCCCACGACGCGTTCCGGCCCCGCCAACGAGAAAACGCCCGCACGGGGGGCCGTGGGGCGTCAGGCGGCGTTCTGGTGCGTCAGGCCTTCTTCCCGTACGCAGAGATCTCGAACCGCCCCCGGTCGACCTTCGTGAACCGCGACTCGGGGCCCTTCTTTAGCTCCCGCAGGATCGCCGAGTACAGCGTCGCCTCGGGCGTCTTCCCCCCGGGGCTCGACCAGTACCCCTTGCCGGCCATCTGCTCGATCATGGCCTTGGTCGTCAGAGGTTCGCCAGCCTCGAGCAGCACCTTGGCGGCCGCGTCCAGGGCGCTCATCTTCCCGTCGGTCTTCGGGGCCTTGGCGGGCTTGGCCTTGGCCGGCGCCTTCTTCAGATCGATCGCGGGAAGCTTCGGGCCCTTACCCTTGGCCTTCGTCGCGGGGGCCTTCTTCTCGGTCTTCTTCGTCTTGGTCGTCATGTCGTCCTCGGTTTCAGAAATGGGTTCAAGCGAAAGCACCTCGACGTCCACCGCCGGGGTCCAACTGGTCTCGGAATGAGGACGGGCGTGGAACACGCGGCGTTCGCCGTCGGATCCCGTAAACGCCACATCCCGTTCCGGCTTGTCGAGCCGCACGCGAGCGCGGCAGTCGTTCACCATCATCAGTCGCCCGGTGATCCCGAGGTCGCGGACTCGGAACCTGGTGCCGGGCGGAAGGTCGCGTAGCTGAGGCATTGGGCTACTCCGCGTCGATCGGCTCGTCGGTCCAGTAGCTCGCATCCGTGAAGATGTCCGTCCGGTAGCCCGAGAGGCGTCGCGTCCGGCATTGGTCGCATGCGGCCGTCACATAGATGCCCCGGGCGTCATATATGGCAGTCGGGATCTCGCCAGATCCGCAGCCGCACAACCGCGTCCGCGTGGTCCATGATCGAATGCCGCGATCAACGACGTCGTACTCGCCCGAGAGGCAGTTCCGCAGGTTGACTCGTGCTGGCTCGGGCAGGTCGTCGATAGCGATGGTGCCGTGCTCGTCGCAGCGGAAACCGAAACCGGCCCCAGGCGTGTCTCGCCATTCAAAGTAGCGGTCGTGATAGGTGTCGATTCGCACGTTGTGCTCGACGTGGGTCGTCATGGTTCATTCTCCGCAGGGAATGGGCAGGTCTGGAAAAGAAGAGAGCCGGCACATGGCCGGCTCGGGTCAGTTCGATTCATGGGTTGCCGGCGGAACCGGCGGGTCAAGATGGTCGGCGATCGCGAGCAGCGTCTCGTACAGGTCCTCGCGGGTGATCCGCGGCGTCCCGTGCTCCTCGATGTCGCGGAGGAGGAGCATGGACACCTTTCGCAGCGCGTCGGCGACCTTCTCGGTGGGGGTTGGTTCCTTCGTTTCTGGCATGTTGTTCCGGCCTCCGGTTTATTCCCCGCGGGCCACCCCCGCGGACGTGACATGACATACCTCTGCTTCGGAGACGCCATCCAGCGCAGTGCATAGGAAATCCACAGGGATTCCCTGAAAAGAAGGGGGGACGAAAAAGGGGACCAAATTCGTCCCCTCTTCGTCCCCCGGCTCCGAGTACGGGCGGAAATCGCCTATTTCCGACGCATCGCCCGCAATTCCCGGATGATCAGCCCCGTGCAGATCAGGACCGCGAAGATCACCGGGAGGCCAGGCAGGTCGATGATGTTCGCCCCGGGCTTGAGGCCGTTCCGAATCGCGTGGCTGTTGAGCTCCGACTGAATGCCGCCGAGGACGCAGACCAGGATGGCCAGGATCACCGCCAACAGAAACGGAACGTTCACGGGAGTCTTCCCCATCGGTGCGTCAGCCTCACACGGCGAAACGGGATTATGCGGCGGCCGGATCACGCTCGCCAGTCCGGGCAGAGATCACACGATGGGCAGCCCGAGGCGTCGTCGTCCACCGGGACCCGCGGCAGCAGGTGACTCTCGGTGACACATTCCTCGTGGATGGCGCACGCGTACACAGGGAACTCGACGATCTGCGGGCACGCGCACGGGATCATCCTGGCGACGGGGCCCAGCGCCCCACATCGGCCACGGGGGGCGCGCACAGCCGGCGGCGGGACATGCGGCGAGTCGGGGACGTGGCATGTCGCGCAGCGTTCGACCGGGACGCGTAGTTCATCGCGCGGAGCGCAGATCTCCGGGCAGAGGCAGTAGCAGTGCGGAACGCCGTGGACCGGGAAGGCGCCGCGCAGGTCGCGGTGGGGACAGGCGCGCAGGTCCATCAGGCGAAGAGGCTGATGCAGTCGGGCATCGTGTAATTGGCGGCGTTGAATGTCTTCGGCAGATCGAAGCGGCCGCTGGTCCCGACGGGAAACGTGTTCTGGTACCGGCCTACGTGAAACAGGGCTCCGCTGCTGAACGTGCCGACGTAAACGTTCGCCGAAATATTGACGACGATCGTCAGTAACGAATTCCCCGGACCGTGGAACGTGGCCCCGACGTCGATCCTCCCCGTCCACGGCTTGCCCGGCGACATCTCGACCGTCTCCTGCTGTCGCCAGCCGCACGTGCCGATCTGCGGGATTTCCGTACCGCTGAGGACCGTCGCGGTGACGTTCCCCGCGCCGAAGTTGTGCGTGTAACTCAGGAAGAACGACGACGCCCAGGTCCGCACCGGAAGCTTCTGTTCGTCGCACAGGGCCAGCGTCGGCGAATCAAGCGTCGGCGTGAAGCATAGGGAGCAGGGCGCGAGCCAGTCGGGAGCGCAGACCAGCAGCTCCTCGAAGTCCAGGACGAGCCCGCGGTTCGGCATCCAGCCGTTGCGGTTCTTGTATTTGATGACGGTCGTTGGGCCGGCCACGTCGATGATCTCGCCCAGCACCCCGCCCGGCAGCGCGTTCGTGACCGTCACCTTGTGGAACAGGTTCTTCGTCACGTCCGGAGGAGGCGGTGAGCCGTCGCATCCCGGAAGACCGTCGGGCGACCCCTTCTCCCACACGACCTCGAAGGACGAGCCGGTCCAGATCCCACCGCCGGCGGAACTGAGCGTCTTCGCGCCGATCTTGTAGTCGGGGAGCGCCTTGAGGCAGGTATTCGCGACGGCGATCGTTCCGTACTTCTTGTCGACGATCCCGCCGCAGCCGCAGCTGTTCCCACCGGTCGCATCCCCAGCGCCGCCACCGCTGACCGGGAAGTCCTGCGGGGTCCGGCGCCGGGAATAGTCCTGGCGGTTGAGCAACTTCTCCGACCGGCTCAAGTCACGGCCTCCTCGACGTCGTGTTTCTTCGCGACGTTGTACGGGACGATCGTCGGGTAGGTCCGGCACTCGGGAGCGAACACGTGCCGCAGCCCGATCACCTGCGGATAGCGCTCCTCGCCCGACGCCTTGGACAGTGAGTTCAGGCTGATGTTGCGGCCGCTGATGCCCGTGATGACCTGGCCGGGCTCAAGATCCAGTTGCAGGCCGGCCAGGCGGGGATTCGCCGCCACGGTGGCCGACTTCTCGATCTCGCCGATCTTCTCGGCATAGTCGTCCATGTCGTGGCCGTCGACCTGCTCGTCGGCGTCGCCGCTGGCCTCGGATGCGAAGTCCCCGTCGTCCTCGATCGACCGATCGTGGAACTTCTGCGACAGGTCGAGCATCCCGCGGACCTCGCGGCTGTTGACCGAATGCGCGGTCCCGTCGAACGTGCTCGAGAGTCGCTTGTCGGCGCGGATGGTCCCGGTGATGCGAAGCTCGACGTCTTCCTCGAGCAGCTCTGGAACCGGCTTGGTGAGCCAGACGCCGATCTCGTCCGGGAGAGGCCGCCAGGATGCGCCGTCGATGTTGTCGACGTTCTCCCACCCGCCGCCGCCGGTCCGCCATTCCAGCTTGATCGGGGCCCGGTGCAGCTTCTTGTCGCCGTCGCGCCAGCGGAGCATTTCTTCCATCGGCCGGCGTTTGACGATGAACTCCCGTCCGAAATCAGGGATCTCCTCCTCGACGATCTCCGCGCGCAGGTCGGTGTAGTCGCCCCCCTCGTTGGCCACGAACTTGCGGCCGATCCGGCTCAACTGGTTGTCTTCCTGGATCGCGCCGTCTTCGGTGGCGTCCCAGGCCTTGAACAGCGGGACAGTAACCTCGCGCTCTTTCAGGGAGGAATAGACCGTCCACTTGTTGCGGATGTTGGCGATGTTGTAAGTGATGTCGACGGATTCGAGCTGCGACTCGACGATCCCGGAACCGAGCGGGTCGAGCAGCAGCGGGACGCGCCGGCCGTCGCCGCGCTTGATGATCTTGATGACGGGCCGGGCGGCCTGTGTGTAATAGTTCCCCTCTGTTTGCTCCCCGTCCACGAACTTCAGCCACCAGTTGTAGCCGTGCGGCGGGAGCAGCGCGTTAAGGATCGATGGCAGGAACTGGCCGCGGTGAATGACGATGTTCTTCAGGTCCGGCGATCCGCCGGAGAAGTCGGAGAGCAGCGGGTTCTGCACAAACTCCTCGACCGCCTCGTATTCGTAGGACTCGCCTTCGAAGCGGAGAACGCGATTCAACAGGTCGCAGACCGCCTCGATCGCGTCGGACAGCGTCCAGGACTCGGCCTCCTGGAATTCGCCGTCTGCTTCGCCTGCGGGCAGCCCGTGGAGCTGGCGGGCCTTGTGCGTCCGGGCCGATTCCGGATCGATCCACATCGGGATGTCACCCCGGTCGGTCCGCATGTTGGGGACGATCTTCGCATCGACCATCGGGTTAAACTCGAGGTCATGGTGGACGATCGTGTCCTCGTCCTGGTGCGGGTCGTAGACCTTCTGCCCCTCACAGAGATCACCGAACCAGTACGGGGGGACCGTGGCCGTGGCCGTCTCGTACTCGCCGCTCTTGCTCAGCGCGAAGGACTGTTCCGCAATCACCCCGGCGAACAGCGGCCGCACGCGCTTCCCCTGCTGGTCGAGCAGCCAGACCTCGACGATCCAATCACTCCCCTTTTCGAGGAACCGGTCCTGCAGGTGCGTGTTGGTCCGGCCAAGTTCTCGCTGCAGGTCACACCGGGGGAGTTCGCCGGCGGCGTTGGAGATCGAGAGGCACCGCCAATCGTCGAGTTCATCTTCCTCGGTCGGGAAATGCGGCCGCACGAACCAGGTTTCCTGCCGCACCCCGTACACGCGCACGATGGGCCACGTCTGGGCGGTCGGATCGGTGGTGCGGCGCTTGGGGTTCATCAGATCGGAACGGCGGTGAGGTTGATGACAGCCGGCGGGCCCGCGTTGTCCGGGGTGACACTGACGCTGGCCAGGAGCGTGCGGACGATCGTCGCCGCCTCGTTCTCGGCCTTGAGCCGGAAGACGTACGCGGACGCGCTGAGGCTCGTGAAGTCCGCCTCGTACACTCCGGCCCCCACGTAGCGGCTCGTGACGTCTGCGGGGCTCGTGGGGCCGCTGACGCGTTGCCAGCGGAACTGATACGGGGCACCGTGGAAGACCTCGTAGCGCCAGCGGAAACGCACCGTGCCACCGGCCCGGACCTCCGCGGCCAACAGGATCGCCCGGCCGTCGAAGTCCTCGACGACATTGCCGGCGCCGTCCAGGGTGACGAGCCGCGGGTCCTCGACGAGGTTCTCGACGTCGTCCCGGTAGTGGCGGACGTCCATCGCGACCGTCTCGCCGTACAGGATGGTCGGGACCGTCCACTCGATTTCGGCGTCGCCGGCGGGGGATTCGACCGAGGCCACGCGGTTCGTCTTCTCCCAGGAGACGTTCCGGACCGGCGTCATTTGGCCGCCCACGACGCGGGTGTTCCGGTATCGGACCTGTCGCCGCGCGGCGTAGAGGCTCACCCCATGGCCTTGGAAGGGGCGGTGAGCGAAGCAGCAGGAGCCGGAGAGGATTCTCAATGTTCTGTCCGCTGGTTGTCCGTTGTTGTCCGTTTGGGGGTCGCTAAGTCGCTTCAAGTATGCCAGTTACGATCGCGGCCCCCGAAAGGACAGAACGGACAAATTGTCCGTTTACCCGATGACCAATTCCGCGTGGCTGTCCGTCAGAGTGACCCCCGCCAAGACCATCGACACCGCCACGTCGTACTGCCGGTCCGGCTCGAGTAGCGCCGTCGCCAGACGCCAGACGTGTGTCCCGCTGCCGGTTCCGGTGATGTCCACTTCGGCGCCGCCCGGGGTGAGCGAGACCTTGAACGTGTTCGTCGTGGCCGAGATCACGTAATAGGTCGTCGTGTCGTCCAAGCCGGCCGGGAGCGTGCCGCCGCTGTCCAGGACGATCGCCGTCCCGTTGGACAGCCCGTGCGAGTTGCTGGTGACGACGTTCGTCCCGGCGTCCACGGTGAAGGCTGACCCGTCCGGGTATTCCCCCTCGAAGCGTCCGGCGATGACGTGGGCTGCGGTGAGGGTCTTCGAGAACGCCGGGATGGCCGTGCCGTGTTCGCGAACGCTGATCGTGCAGGTCGGCTTGTCCCAATAATGAACGCCGCCGCTGCCCGTGCTGGTGATGTCGATCGCTGATCCGCCGGACGTGGCCGCGAGCTTGAACGTGTTCGTCGTCGAGTCCCGGACGTAATAGACCGTCCCGGCCGACAGGCCGCCGGGGAGTGTCCCGAACGAATGAACGAACACCGCGTCGCCGTCGCTCAAGCCGTGGCTGTTGCTGGTGATGACGTCGGTTGCAGCCACTGCCGTGAAAGCCGCCTTGCCGCACGTCTTGGGATCGACCGGGCGTCCGTCCCGCTCCGGCCAGGCGGTGAGCTGGACGGCGTAGCCTTCCAGGGTCTTGACGCTGATCCGGGCCGGGAGTTCGACGCGGCCCTTGTCGCGCTCGCCGAACTGGACGTCGATCTCGGCGAGGGCCTGCGGATTGACGGTCGTGGCCGGCGCGGACCCGTTGTAGAACCCAACGACGAACCGCCGGATGGAGCCGCCGCGGTGCAGACGCGACAGGTCGAGTCCGGCTTTGAACAGCGACTTCCCGGTCCCGAGGTTCGACGCGGACGGTTCGCTCATCGCCAGGTAAGGCGTCGTTCCCGAGCCGAGCGCCTTGAACGTGTCGTCGGCGAAGTCGAAGGCGTGGCCCGTGTCCGGGTCGAGGACGCGCAAAGCCGCGCCGCCGCCGGCCGTGTGCGATGACGCAAAGATTTCCGTGGCCATGTCCGGTCTCAGGTTTTGATGATGAAGTTCACGACCAAGCTGGGCTGCATGTTGTTGTGGGCCCCGCCCCCGCCCGTGCTGCCGGTCGTGTTCGAGAACGTCCCCGTCATGCCGGACCCGGCCGCCACGCCGCTGCCGGTGTTCACGGAGTTGTACGTATGCGTGTGAGCCGGCATTTCGGCCGTCGACAGGACGTGCGTTTCCGCGCCGTGCGTGGCCCCGAGCGTCCGGGCGGTGAGACCCGAACCGGTGCCCGAACCGATCGGCGTCCGGCCCCGGAGATCGGGCAGGTTGAACGTCGTCGATCCGTCCCCCGCCCCGAACGTCGTGCCGATGATCGCGAATAGCGCGGAATAGGTGGTCCGGCTCACGGCGGAACCATCGCAGGCGAGCCAGCCGGTGGGCGGGGAGGCCGCCCCATATAGCATCATCATTCCGGGGGGCAGGAGTGTGGCCCACTTGAGGCCCGTCGCTTCCCCGGAGTCCGCCACGAGGGCCTGGCCGTTCGATCCGACTGACAGCGCCGTGGGAACCGAACCGTCATCGACGACCAGCTGCCCCTTCGTCGTCGTGGGACACAGCGCCGCGAACGCTGCCGAGGCCGTCGTCTGCCCCGTGCCGCCCTTCGAGATTCCGAGCGTGCCGCCGAGGTTTCCGAGCGTGAGATTCGCCTCGGCGACATCGATGTCGACTTCGGAGTTGCCCGTGTCGTCGGTGATCGTGACCTTGTTCGAGCCGGCGTTGAGTTTCTTGAATTCGAGATCGACGCCCGTCTTCTGCTTGAACACGCCCACGCCGGCGGTCCCGACGTTCGAGGCGGTGTTCGACTCACCCGAGCCGGCCCCCGGCGCATCCGCCCACTCGACGCCGGCGGAGACGCCCGAGTTGGCCGTGAGCACCTTGCCATTCGCGCCCACGCCCAGACGAATGACGTTCGTCCCGTTGTCGACGAGCAGGTCCCCCTTCGTCGTCGTCGGGGAGAGGGCGTCCATGCCCGCCGTCTGGGTCGTCTGACCCGTTCCCCCGTTCGCGATCGGGAGAGCGCCGGAGACGGCATCGGAGGACGTGAGGTCGACGGCGCCGAAGCCGATCGAGGTTCCACTCCGCCGCAGGACCTGCTTGTCCGTGCCGGCCGCGATGTCCGCCACGTCCCCCGACGAATTGGACGCGCGGCCGATCACGGACAAGGCGGCCCCGTCGCGGATCTTGGCGTTCGAGATCGACCCGTCGACGACGGTCGCTTTGGCCTGGCCGGCGGTGGCCAGGTCCCAGACGACGGAGGCGGTATCGGTGACGACGCGCTCGGCGCTCAGCGTCCCGTCCGAGGCGCCGACCAGATACTGCGCGTTCGTCGGGGCTCCGCCCCCGCCGCCCGGGGTGGACCAGGCGCCAGAGCCGTCGAGATATTCCGCCGGGTCCCCGGAGAGCTTCGGGACCAGTCCGTGAGCCAGAACCGAGACATTGAGGTCCGTGTTGTCGTCGGGGCTCATCAGATCGTCGAGCTTGAGCTCGTCCGACCCACCGGGCCCGTGCTGCACTGCGTGCGCGAAATCGCTGATCGTGGATCGCGTCTGCGTCCCCGTGTGGTTCGCGCGGGCCGTGGCGTCGACGTTGGGGACGTTCGCCAGGCCGATGTCCCCTTTCGCCAGGACCACCGTGCCCGTGTGGCCGTTGACGCTGACCACGGAGCCTGAGGGGGTCGAGACGACCAGCCAGTTCGCCGGATCGGTCTCATCGGTGTCGTCGACGAGCATGTACACGAAGCCCTGGTCGACTCGCAGGCAGTAGTCGCCGTTCGTGCCGGTGAGAGCCAGCATCGCGGCTTCGTTCGCCACGGAGCCCAGGAAGTTCGAGAGGGCAATCGCTGGGATCTGGCTGACCGGGACTTTGCCCGTCACGAGGTCGGCCTTGAGCGCGAGGTCCGCTGTGAGGTCGGTGATGTCCGACTGCGGATGTGTGTGGCTGGCGTCGGCCTTGGCGTCGAGCTCCGTCTGCAGGCCGGTGATCTCTGCGACCCCGGCGTCGAGTTCGATCTCGACATCGCTGGCGTTGCCGGTGATCGCGATGCCGGCGCCTTCCGTGAGGCTTTTGAGTTCCAGATCGACGCCGGACTTCTGTTTGAAAATTCCGACGCCGCTGCCGACGTTGGAGGCCGTGTTCGTCTCGCCGGACAGTCCGCTGCCGAGGGGGGCTGACCAGCCGCCCGTGCCGTTGAGAAATGTGCCGGCGTCGTTTGAGAGCTTCGGTAGGAGGCCGTGCTGCGAGATGCCGGCGTTGAGGTCGGTGTTGTCGTCGGGCGCGGCCAGGTCGTCGAGCTTGATCGGATCGCCGCCCCCCGACTGGTGCGTCGTGGCGTGCGTGGCCGGCAGGAGTGAAGGTCCGGTGAACAGCATCAGGGCCTCGCGGTGCTCTTGATTTCCAGACGTCCGTGAGCCAGCACTTCCTTCGTCGAGACGCGGCGCATCGACCACTTCAGGGCATTGCCGTCGATCTTCTCATCCGCGGTCATCGCGGCCGTGACGGTCAGCGTGAAGCTGGTCCCCGCGCCGGTGAACGGCACGGCGCTGCCGATGATCGTTTCGTCGGCCTCGGAGACGACATATTCCAGGTCGAGGCCGGTGAGGTCGAGCGGATCATCGTCGGCGTCGTACACCGACACGTCGCTCGTCACGCCGTCCTCGTCGACAAAGGCAGTCAGCTTGGTGCCGTCGACGCGCTGCGGGGCGTGCGAGCTATAGGGCTGCGCCGGGGTGTTCAGGCCGGAGGACACGTGCACCCGCTCCGACACCGCCGCGTCCACGCCGTCCGCTTCCAGCACAACGTAGACCTGCGTATCGTCCGTGACGAACGCCAGGTCCGGCACGTCAATCTCATGCCGCCCCTCGCCGATGTGCGAGATCGCCCCGTCCGTGTGCACTCTGGTCGCACTGCGGGCCACCGGCGTCATTGGCACGGGGGCGCCCGCGATTCCGTTCGTGACGACGACGTAACTCATCGTCAGCCCGGCAGACGCCTCAGTCAGCGTCACCGGGTCGCCGTTGTCGTCCACCGCCGTCACGACGATCGAGACGTTGGCGGTGCCCGGCCGCACAGAGCGAATCTGCGCGGGCATGATGACGCCCGTGTCGTACGGCGGCTGCGGGTCGAAGCACACGGACGTCGAGCCGGCCCCGGCCAGCACGACGCTGAAGTTCGCGACGAGGTTCCCCGCCGCATCTTTGATGTTGAGCCGCCGCCGACCCGTTGCGTTCGTCGCCCACGCGATGACATACCAGCCGGGAGAGTCGGCGTCCTCCGTGACCGTCGCATCGGCCTCGATGACGGCGCCCGGCAGTTCGGGGAACAGGTCCGCCGTAAGGTCAGACTGGCCCTCGTCCAACTGTGCGAGTGAATCCTGGCTCACGCCGCTTCCTCCAAAATCTGAGCCGTGCCGGTCTTCAAATCATGTCCGTGCGACCGCCAGACACCGTTTTTGCGGATGATCGCCGCCCCCGTGGCCACGTGCGCCCAGGCGGCGGAGTGCAGCGGCTCGGGGCGCGTGCCGTACAGCCACATCTCTGCGTTGTCGTCGGCTCGAACCTCGAACGGCTCATACGAGTTGGTCGCGAACAGGATGCGATCACCGCGGGACCGCCGGCAGACCGTCCCGTACAGAGCGGCCATCGAGTCGTCGATCAGGTGCACGTTGCCGCCGCCATTGCCCTCATACCAGCCGCCGACGTCGATGCCTCGCACCGCCTCGTGCAGCGTCCAGCCGTTGCAGGACGTCCCGCCGATGATCCCATTGCCAAACCCCGTGCAGTGCACGGTCAGCACGTCCAGCCCGTAGGCGTTCGTGTCGTGAATGTTGATGCCGTCGTTCTTGTTGCCGCTGGCGTCGCACAGGTCGAGATAGATCAGCCCGCTCATGTTGTTGCCGCTGATGCCGTTCGATGAGTCGCTGTTGCCGCCCCAGATGCCTCCGTACCGGAACGAGCAGCCCTTCGCATAGAAGATTTTCTTCGTGACCGAACTGGCGCTGTATCCGATGTTCACGACCCCGCGAGCGCCGCCGGTCAGTGCGCCGCCCTCCAGGTCAAAGCCGTCGCCGGCGAACTCGCCCGTGAGGAACAGATTCCGCTGCGTTGCCCCGGACACGGCGAAGTTGGCGGTGCGCCGCAGGACGCGGGTGTTCTGGTTCGTGACCGGCTGACAGTCGGCCCGGTGCACGTAGAGCGTCGTGCTGACGAGCGCCCAACTCCCCGGCGTGTCTTGGCACTGCTGAGCGGTGGAGACCTGAACCAGATCGGGGTGCAGGCCCAGGTGATCTCGTTGCCCGATGTCCAGCACACGAGCCACGTCGCCGATCGTCGTGTTCGGCTTGTAGGTGTAGCCGAACGTGCCGTCGACAGACCACGACGTGATGTTCGTGTCCTGCGTTGAGGACACGATCCGGCCGCCCTTGGCGACGAACCGGATGTCCACCGTCGGCACGTTGGTCACGACGCCCTGCGTGAAGTTGCGGTCCTTCGTGAAAATCTCCGAGCCGTTCTTCTCGCAGACGATGTTGCACGGCACGCCGCCGGAGTTTGCCGCCGCAATCGCGCTCCAAATGCTGCGGTACGGATCGCCGGACGTGCCGGACCCGGCCGGGGCGGCGCTGTTGGCCTTGGCGTAGATCGTCGGGCCGGTCAGGCACGCCAGATACGACGCCAGGGACGTCACGTCGAGCGACGGCGCGAAGATGGGCCGCCGGCCGATGTTGTTCTCGATCAGGTCGATCGTGAGCGGCCAGTTGGACTGGTCCCACCCCAGCCCGGCAGGGATCACCTGCCGCAGGCGGCGCTTGGCGATGCGTGTGAGATTGACAGGTTGCATCAGTCCACGACCTCGTAGCCCACTTCTTCGGCCAGCGACAATGCCCTCGCACGCCAGCCCTCACCCGGCGTGCCAGCGGTGTTGACGAACTGCTTGCCCCCCTCCGTCGCGAACCGCAGGGCCAGCTTCTTCCAGCCGGCGTGAGCTGACAGAACGCCCGCGATAATGTCCGCATCCTGACCCGCAAGCACGAACGTGCCCACGTCCGCAGCCAGAATCCGTGCCCACAGCAATCCCGCGTCCTGTCCCGCCAGAGCGAATGCGCCAGTGTCGCCGGCGAGCAGCCGTCCCCAGAGCACGGAGGCGTCTTGCCCGGCCAGTGAGAATGCCCCCACCTCAGCGGCGAGCAGCCGGCCCAACAGGAGCGCGGCGTCCTGACCGCTCAGGTTGAACGTGCCCGGATCGGCGGAGAGTAGCCGGCCCAGGAGCAGGGCTGCGTCTTGACCAGACAGCGAAAACGCTCCCACATCAGCGGCCAGATTCCGCCCGTGGAGCAGTCCGGCGTCCTGCCCGGCGAGCACGAAACCGCCGACATCGGCCGTGAGTGTGTACGCGCCTGCTGACTCCGTAGAGAGCACCAGGACCGACGCCCCATCGCTCAGAAGGAGGTGGGAACTGCCGTCGGACAGTAGCAGGCGGTCGAACGCCATTACCCGTCGAGGCTCCCATCAGACAGTTTGGCTGTGACTGCGCTCAGCAGTTGCGTTCGTGTTCTATCGGGCGTGTTCGACAGTGCGGCGACTCTGGTCCGCAGGTCCGCCAACGACGTCGACGCCGCCACCGCCGCTTTGAAACTCGTGATCCACTGCCGGAGAACGTTGATTTCTTCGAGCGTCAGCAGTGCCAGGGCCGCGACGATGTCGCCGATGATCTGCCGATCCGTCAGCGGCGGCGGGGGAGCAGGGCGGACGAACACGGTGCCGTTCCAGGTCGCGCCGATCACCGCGTCGGGTGTCGCCGGCTGGAGCGTCGTCCCCGCTGGCGGTGTCCACGGCGTCACGCCGTCCCATTCGCAGACGTTCTCGACGATCGTGTTGCGGATGACTGCCCAACGGGCCATTTTGTCCCCTTCAGGAAAACCAAACGTCAACTTGGCCCCGCGCGCCGCTCCCTCCGCTGCCGCCCGTCCCCGATCCGCCGGCCCCGCCCCCGCCGCCGCCACCGGGAGCGCCGCCGTTACCGCCGTTGCCACCGTTCCCGGCGTTGTTGCCGCCGCCGCCGCCACCGCCTTGTCCGGAGAGGCCGTTCGTTCCGGCAGCGCCATCACCCCCGTTGCCGCCGCCGGTACTGCCCGCTGAACCTCCGCCGCCGCTGCCCATCGTGCCGCCGACGCCGCCACCGGCCGCGCCGGCGATCTCTGAGCCGCCGCTCGTTTTCCCGCCCCCCGAGCCGCCGCCGCCGCCCCCCCAGATCGATGTTCCGCCCGCGAAGGCCGCGGGAGTCGCCGTGTGACCCGCTCCGCCACCGCCGCCGAATTGAGCCGAGCGACCCGTCGTATTCGATCCGCCGCCGCCGCCGCCGATGCCCGTCGCGTCGTTCCCGGTGATCGGCATTCCGCCGCCGACAGCGACACCGCTCCCCGCACCGCCGCTGCTGCCGACGCCGCCCCCACCGCCACCGGACCGTGCGGACCCGTTGGAGTGTGACCCGGCCCCGCCTCCGTATGCGCTGAGGACAGACCCGAAAGACGTCGTATTGCCGCCGGTCCCCGCGCTGCCGGCGCCGCCGCCGCTCACGCTGGCCGCGACTGTCACGGACACTGAAGTCCCCGGACTGCCGATTTCCGTCAGATCGAGGGTCTGATCGTGGCAGGCTCCGCCGCCGCCGCCGGACCCGCCCGTGCGCGTTGAGGCCCCACCGCCGCCGCCAGCACCCGAACCTCCGCCGCCCACAGCCCGCACGCGCACGTGATTGGCCCGGCTCGGCACAATGAACGAACCGTTCCCGGTGAACTGAACGTGTCCGCCCTTCACGAGAACAGTCGAGAAGTTCGACCCGTCGCAAATCACGAGGCGAACCTCGCCGCTGTACATCGTGATCGTCGTCAGGCCGTCGATCGTCTCACTGCCGTTGGGATCGACGACGAGTGTCGCTGTCACAGCGCCGCTGTGCCGGACTAACGCCCACCATCCGGCCTTAAGCGTAGCTGCCGCTGTAAGCGACAGAGTAACCCCGGCGGTTGTGAAGTCGATCAAGTCTCCGCAGTCACCAAGAACGGCCGTATAACCGGACGTCTGCGTGTTGATCTTCTTCCCTCTCAGGTCGCCAACTTCGATCTTCCGATCGGCAGGCGTACCCGCCGGATCATTCTGGACGTACAAGACGTCCGTCATGACGGGCGCGGCGTTCGCGGTCAGGTCTTTTACCTGTGAGTCAGCCATCGGTTTACGTGATCGTCAGGATGCCGCTGGCCGCCGAGAAATCGACGGTCGTCGTCTCACCCGCCCCGGCGTGAGTGATGCCACTGCCATAGTCCCACCAGCCGATCAGTTCGTCGTTGGTCGCCGTGTCGTTGTAGAGCACGGCGTAGCGGTGCGTGGCAATCGCACCGCCCGAGGACGTGAACACCACGTCGTTGCCGGTCAGCTTGCCGACACCGGCCGTCTGGCTGTAAGCCGTGCTGCCGACGGCTGTCCCGCCCGCTGTGTATCCGTTGCCGGCGGAAATCTCTGTGATGTCGGCCTTAACGGTGTTCGCCGCGCTCGGCGCACTGTTGGAGAGCATCACCTTGAGTGTGTCGGCGTTGAGGTTGTGCACCTTTCGGCCCACCGCCTCGACGAACGAATTGAACTTGTTGAAAGATGCCATGTGCTTATGGTCCTGTAACCGTGGCCGGTGATCCGTCCGCCTTCAGATTGTTCTCGTTGACGTATGTGCCCGCGCCCACCGCGGTACTGACTCCAGCGCAGCGTGTCGTATTCCTCCGTCGTCTGGGAAACCAGGCTGTCAACCCGCTCGTGAGCGCGGTTCAGCAGCGTCGGATCTGGCGGCGCGGCGGAGGCCATGCCACAGATCGCGAGGACGGCGGAGACAATCAGTCGGGCACTCATTTCAGTCGCTCCTTCACCTGACGGATGACTTCCGTGTTGTCCTCAATCGCCTGCGTGCTGTTGTTGATGCACTTGTTCGATTCAACAATCAGCAGCCGCAGGTCGTTGCGCACGTAGTCTTCGACGAGTTCCAGGCGCACGTCGCGCTTCACATTCCGCTCGTCCTCTTTCTTCTGGCGGGCGTTGTAGAACCACGCCAGGGCGACGAGCGCCGACACGGCGACGCCGCTCTGCCCGAGCAGTTGAATCCATTCCTGCGGGTTCATGTCGCACTCCTTTCTATGGAACCACACACGTCACCGTGGCCTCGCCCGCCACAACGTCGACGTCAAACCGCTCGCCGGCAGAGTTGGTGACCAGGTCCGGGGGATGGCTCAGGAGACGCGTCACCGTCTCCGCGCTTGTCCCCTGGTTGCCGGCGGGCGGTTTGTCATCGACGCCGCGCACCCGGATCGGCCAGTACCCGGATCCGGGCAGGGGGGCCGTCACGAGCTCGTACGAACCATCGGTCGCGAACAGGATCCGGCCGAGGCGGCTGGTCTCGTCGACCGCCCCGCCCGGGGTCGCCGACGTGTAGACGTCGATTAGCTTGGAGTCCGCCGGCCAGGCCGACGTCGTCCAGCGGATCCGGGCCCGGTTGTACGGACGCAGGGGGAGCAACTGCCCGAAGTCGACCCCCAGAGCGTCAGGATGCACGGCCAGGAGCGTCAGCCGCTGCGGCCATTCCGACTCGACGAGGCGAACAACCGTGCTGCGTTCGGCCGGCGTGGACGTCGCCCCCGCCAGTTCCCGGCCGACGTACACCTGATGCAGCCAGCCTGCGTGCAGGCTCGTGAAGCGCACGAGGATGGCCGTTGCGCTCAGCCATTCGGCCGAGAACAACTTGACGCCTCCCAGACGTGCGGTTTCGAGAGCCAGCATGTGTTACGTGGTGGGGGTTTCCGCCTTGGCCTTGTCGTTCTCCTCGCGCCAGACGCGACGCCAGGTGTCGAGGTCGACGTGTTGCGCGTCGCGATAGGCGTCGTCGCACTTCTTCTTCGGGTCGGCCTGGAAACGCCGGATGTCCTCGCGGAGGGCTGCTTCAAGTTCGGGTGTCATGGTTTCCTCAAGGGGGAGCGGCCGGGTCGCGTTGAATCCACATCAGACGGCCGCGGGCGACCCAACCGTGCACGCCCGAGCCGTCGAGAAAGGGGACCTCGTGCTGGTAGCCGACCAGCGTGCACTTCAGGAACGACTCGCCGACGTCGGAGAGAATGTCCCCCGTGAGCTGGCCGATGTAGCGGTTGATCGCGTCGATGTGAGCCAGGATCAGGGCCCGCGTGGCGAACCCGCTGATTGTGTAATCCACGGAGAGGGGCCGGCTGCCGGACGGCGACGAGAGCGTTGTGACGCCCCGCACGCCGGGGAACTCGTCGACCTGAATGCGCGGCTCGATCGGACCGGGGGTGAATGTCCCGTGCAGGCCCTCGAACAACACGTCGTGATGGGTGAAGCTCAATTGCCGGCCCCCAGTGCCTGGGCGGGCGGTTGGCCACCGGCGAGAGGAGCCTTGCCGCCGCGCTTCGTGTTTTCTTCGATCAGCTTCAACGTGGCGTCGAGCGAACTGAGGATCTTCGTCGTTTCGGCGTCGCTGCTCAGCAGGTTTGCGCTCGCCTGGCCCTTCGTCCGTCCGATGATGTCGCGGGCGACGACTGCGGGCGTCGCGCCAGCGTTCGTTCTGGCCGCGTACTCTCGTTCCGATCGCCAGAGGTTCAATGCGTCGACGCCGGGCAAGTCGACCGATGCGAGGCCCTCCATCAGCGTTTTATGGACCGCACCGACCTTTCCCTGATCGGTGTCCTGAGCGAACCGACGCGCGATCTCGGCCTCTCCTGCTTCGATCAACTCTGCATTCGCCGCGATCGGCCCCGCTCCAAGCCGCTCGACCTCTGTGTCGAACGCCGCACCGAGTCCGGGACCGAGCGTCGGCACCCGCCCTTGAGCCACACCCATCGCGGCCATAGCTTCCGGAGTGCCGGCCAGGAGACCCTCAATCGAGGCTTGGGCTGCCGTCTCAAACGTCGCCCCGCCCTTGCCGAGGAATGCGCGGCGCAGCTCCGGAGAACGCTGCATCACCTTCAGTTTGTCCGTCGGAGTCTTGGCGGCATTGAAGGCGTCAATCTGCTCTTTTGGGACGCCGAATTTCCCCTTCGCGTCCTCGGCGCGCTTCTGAGGAACGAACCCGGCGAGCTGCTCGACGAGCTGAGTCGTCGCCGTGGCCGAACGCCGGCCCTCGACGTCGCCCATCATCTGGTTGACGGTGACGGCCAACTCTGCCGCGGTCTCCGCCGTCTCACCCCGGCGCCCGGCATCATTGATCGCCCGGAACAGCGTCTGGACGGCCTCGGCAATGTTCGGGATCGCCGACGCATTCGCCGCCTCGGACAGAAAGCCCATGTTGGCCTTCTGGTCGGCGCTCCCGAATACATTCGAGAACTGCAACGCCCGCTGCGCCAGTTCAGTTCCCTTGGCGTCGTCGGTCCGCGCGTATCGGACTGCGTTCTCAACGGCCGCAAAGACCTCAGCGTTCGTGCGGGCACCCTTCTGCTGCAGAGCGTTCGAGGCAACACCGACGATCGTCTCGGGCTTGATCCCGGTCCGCTCCGAGATCCCGAACACCGCCTTGTCGAGATCGGCGTCGCTCATTGTGGCGTCGGCCTGGAAGTTGTCCCGCATTTCACGGGACTTCTCGGCGTAGGATCGCTGAGCGTTGGCGACTTGCTTTGTGCGGTCGATGTAGCCGTCGAGTTCGGTGTTGACGGCCTGCCAGGCCCCGCGGAGCAAGCCGACGACGGTGACGCCCTTCACGAAGGACGCGACGAGGTTCTCCTGATTCTCGACTGGCTTGGAGTCGGCCAACTCTTGATCGAGGCGCTCGATCTCGCGCCGGTAATCGCGAAGGCTGAGCGTCCCGTTCATCAGGTGTTTCGCCGCAGTCGCGACGCCGGCGTTGTATCGCTCCTGCGCCGTGACGTTCCGGGAAATGATGCCCTGCGCTTCGGCGAGCACCTTAGCCCGCTGCTTCTCGGCCTCGGCCGCCTTCTTTGCGGCTTCCGCCTCGGCTTTCTCAGCTTCGGCCAGGCGCTTCGCGTCCTCGATTGCCTTGGCCTGCGTGGCGGGCGATGTCGCCTTGAAGTTCTCTTGGGCCTTTTTGCGCGCCGCGGCGTATTGCTGCTCCGTGATGAGTCCGGCCGCCAGTTCCTTCCGGAGCATCGTGAGGCGATTGCGATAAACGTCCGTCGCAGTCGCTGTCTCCTCGATCGTCTTCTTTGCGGATCGAGCGAGGTCCGTCTGCTCTTTGCTCGCGTGGCGAGCGGCGAGTGTCATTCGCTTCAGATTGGCGTCCGTCTTCTCCTGCTTCTCATGGAGCTTCTGATACTCCTGCAGGAGCTGATCGAATTTGCCAATCAGGACGATTTGTGCGTCGGCGGTCATGCTTCCTCCCCGGCGCCGATCGCGGCGCGGAAGCAGACGCGCAGAGTCCCCTCATCATCCGACGTCGTGAACAACTGCAGGTGCGACGCGACCTCCCGCGTCAGTCGGTAATTCAGCGACAGCGCGCGGATGGCGAACTCGACCTGCTCAATCAATCCTGGCCGGGCGTCGCCGAGCAGCTGCAACTCGAAATGTTTCGCAGCCACGACGTACGGGGCGAACTGATCGGTCGGAGCGACTCCCCATTCGCCGCCCGGCAGAAGGCGCATCGCGTGCGGCAGGTCGCGGCACGCCGGGACGGTCCATTCGCAGCCGTCGCCCAGCGTCACGCTGATCCCGCCATAGACGCGACGTCGAGCCAGCTCACCAGCGCGCGGAGGCGAGTCTTTCCAGAACCCGATGAAGTATCGGGCGGCCGGCTCGTCCCCGTGATGCGCGGCGGGAATCCAGTCCTGTTCTTCCGGACGGTATGAACACCTGGCCGCGTGCTGACCATTCACCGGCCAGCCGAAGATGATCCCGCGGCCCCCTGTTGGTCCAGCCTGGACCGTGACAAATTCCGCCCCGGCCGAAAGCGAATCGAGCCCCACAGCGGCAAGCGCCTCGGGGCCTTTCGCATCCGGAACAAA
>ERZ1066135.544-NODE-544-length-19139-cov-5.979826_pt1 | contig 19139 bp, 19 predicted proteins | sample MGYA00382782_ERZ1066135 | MGnify/ENA primary metagenome ERZ1066135 (study PRJEB33369, sample SAMEA5778365) | biofilm metagenome | biome: Industrial cooling water; feature: Water cooling tower basin; material: Biofilm | place: United Arab Emirates | collected... | reverse complement strand
GCCCAGCCCAGCTTTGCGGTGCGCGGATGATGATTGCGTGCCCTGCTATGCCAGCGACTGTCAACGGCACCGGGAAAACTTGGACGCCTGGGATACGCGGCTCCACTTGGTGAAGCAGTAAGTCTTGCATCCGCAGGACAACCTCATCGACGTTGCCGAGCACTTGCGGCACGAGAGCTGACGCCTGTCCAGTGCCATCCTCGTCGACGCCGTAGATAACGTCACCGCCTCCGGCGTTCGCAAATGCCGAAACGTCCGCAAGGAACTCGCTTTTTGCCGCGTTGTCCCAAGTTGCCGGTACGTCCCGCTTGAAGTCGATGTGAGAGCCCTCTTGCGCCTCGACGGCAATGAGCCGCTCGAGGTGCTCTTGAGTCGTGTCAATTAGCTTTTCAGGTAGGGTCATGAGTGGTCCGCTTGCTGGCGCAAGGTACGTAGGTTCACGGTCTGAGCTCGAGCAGCGTGGGCGTAGAGCATTGCTCTGACGGCACTGCCTCAATGAGCCTGCGCAGGGCCGCGATGCGTATGTGTGCTCCAGGCGAGGCTGAATCGACAGTCCACATCGTCACCTCAGTGACTCGATTGAAACGGGGGGACATGCCTTCGATGTCTGCTTGTGCCGTCGTCGAGAGAAGCACGCCGTCGCACTTCCCGGCCAACACCGCGTCCTGGAAGTCCTGCTGATGCCGTCGCATGAACGAGAGGTTCAAAGCGTGCAGGTGGTCGTTCGCGGCTTGCCGTGTAGGTTGAACTAGCAGTGACCGCGCCGGCGTGAGGTCATCAAGATTGAACGCGACAACGCCCGGACTTCCCATTGCGCGGAGTTGCTTGCATCCCTTCCTGAGCTGGCTGGCGACGCTGTCTTCGCCGTAGACCTTCTTGCAGGCAAACCCGTAGTCGCCAAGCATGCCGGGCAGGGTGATGACGAGGTCGGGCGGCTCATGCAGACGCGCAGGGACGCCATGGCGGCGAAGGAACGCCAGTAGGTCGAGTTCCCACAGAGCGTCCTTGCCCTGCGACGGCTGCCGAGTCGTCAAGTGCATGTCGCTCTTGGTGATGCGGCGAATCGGCTCCGCCGCCTGCGGGTCATCAAGTACCGCTTCGACCGCCTGGGCGATGCGGACAGCGTCGTCTGCCTGCATTAGCGTCAGGATGTCCTGGGCGTCGGTTTGAGCTTGCCACTGCTCGTCCAGGACCTGCGCCCTCCGGAAAAGCGAGCCGAGGGCACTGTTTGGGCGGCAGTTGAAGCCCTTCTGCTCGATGGCGGCCTTCATGTGCTCAACCTTGGCGCGCAACTCTGCGTAGGTCTGGACGCGGTCAGACCGCTCAAGTTCATGCAAACGAACAAGGGACGAGGACGCTTCGGTGGCCATGGAACACATGCTCGCGTTGTATCAACGATTCTGAGAGTTCTCAAAATCGTTGATACAACGTGATGATTCCAGAGCCCTGCCGCAGGCTTTGCCTCCGCCACCCGCTACCGCCGGATAGCAGTGCCCCCGTAGGCTCCCGCAGTAGTAGGCCTTGCTCGTACGACCTGGCCAACAGGTGGGACTCGAGCGCTGTAGTTGTTCAGGCACTCAGGGGGACGTGACCGATGCCGCTCCTCGGAGTCGCTGGACCTCTTCAAGAATCCGCTCGCGGGTACTCGCTGGCAGTACGGTGGCGAGCGGCGATGCCTGCCTCAATTCCCTTGAGCGTTCCGTATTCGCGAGGGCTCGACGCCACGACCGTCGCTGCAGTATGGCGGACCATTCATCCCACAGCACATCTGAGCGCGAGCTTCCGAGTGCGCGCCAGCGGTTGAGGGTGTTCAGCGCTTTCTGAATCAACGCCGGGTCCTTCTTCATGAGGCGCACTGCTTCCTGGTGCAGCACAAGGCTCTGGAGGTCCTGCAACTCATGCCCTCTGTCGGTGACTGCCAACCCGAGCGCTTTCGGCGCCGTCCGCGTAGTCGTTTGTCTGGCAGAAGTTTGCTCGACTTCGGTCGCCAGCAGCGCAAAGTCTCTTGACACGCCAAGGACGTTCATCACCCGCATGTAGCTGCCTATCGTCGGCGTCGGCTCGCCTGCTTCAACGGCGCGCAAGGTCATCCGCGAAAGACCTGCCCGGTTCGCCATCTCGACTGTGGTCAGCCCCTGGCGAATGCGGGCGCGTTTGAGCCGTCCGCCTAGCTGCAGAAGGAGCTGCTGGTCAACAACTGAAGTGAGGTCGGAAGTACCTGGCATCTGTAAACCATACTAGCCCGTTTAGCAACTCGATGTCTAGAATGGCTTACAAGTATCAGGGCAGGGTAGAGACCTCAGGCGTACGCCGCAGGCGCAGGCAGCACGAGGCTGTGTCTTTCGGCGGATTCAGCCGCAGGGAGCGCGGGCCGGCAGGGAGCGCGGGCATCACGCGACCGGTCTGCCAAACGTGCCGGTTCCATAGTCCCGCACTACGCCTATCGTGAGCCGCCGGGTCCGAAGCGCGAGCGGCCCCTCGCGCGCTGCCAGGGCGGAGGCGGTGGACAGCCACTGCAGCGTCGACTCCTGCAGTGGTCCTACGAAGTCCTGCAGCTCATGCTCGATACGGGCCACGTACTCCATCAGCAGCACGTGGTCGTGCGTGGCCTGCGCCTCTGCAATCAGCTTGGTCCTGAAGTCTTGCAGGTCACGCTGGCGGCGCTCGAGCTCGGCGCGTCGCGCCGACTCTTCCTGCCAGCGGCGGTGGTCCTCCTCCCGCTTGAGGCGAATCTGCTTGATGGACTTCGCGGCGGCGACGAGGCCCTCCATGAAGTCCGTGAGCACCTCAGTCAGCTTCTGCCGCTTGCCGTCAGCCCACTTCTTCCGGCCCTCGAAGTACCCCTGGATTTCCAGAGTGAACTTGCCGGTGAAGTCGTAGACGACCTCGGGCCGCTGCCAGTAGTCGTGCTTCTTCTTAGGCACCTCCACCGTGCGGGTTGTGTACTGCTCGGTGATGCGGAAGGACACGGCCTGGTCGTCGAAAACGAAGTCCAGACCCTTCTCCCCGGGTTTGAACGCACCGTTGAAGGTGGGGGCGGCCCGTTCTATGGCGTCCAGGAGCTGACAGAGCGCATCGACCGAGTCCCGCGACACGCGGCACTCGAAGGTCTCGGCGTCGTAGGTACTGATGAACCCATCGGTGCGCTTGGTGGCCAGCAGCTTCTTCTGGGTTGCCTTGGTGAAAGGCGCGAGCACGGTGCCCGCCTCGGGCGCCTGCACCTGAACCCGTCTGCGGGAGTCGGCCGGGTTCGGGCGCTTGCCACGGAGAGGTTCAATCCGGTGTCGACGGGCGTCGAAAGTGACCGTCTTCTCTTTGCTCGGCGGCAGCTTGGGTGTCGGCGACGCCTTGCCGTGCTGCAGCTTTGCCCAGTGGCCGCGCGGCGGCAGTGGGATGTTGTGCGCCCGGCAGACCTTGGCCAGTCCGACGTCGGAGATGTCAAACTCCTTGGCCAGCTTCACCATCGGCGTTTCCCAGACCCGCCGAAACAGCTCTTCTCTCGAGATTTCCACCACCCGTTCCTCAGTCCGTCGTCACACCCCCGCAGAGCTGCGGGGTCCCGAGCCGCTCGCCGGATTCCAGCGCACAGGCCCAGCACGCGAACCTACGGCATCTGGAAGACGAGTTGCCGCTCGTGCTTCAGGGCCAGCAGCACGACGCGGTCGGCGCTGTGCGCGTAGAGCAGGACGTAGGGCTTGACCACCAGCTCCCTCAGCTCGGGCACGCCGTGCGCGGCAGCCAACGCAATGGCACGGGCCGCCATGGACCGTGCCTGACCGGACCGCGCCGAGAGAAATCGAGCCGGTCGACCAGAGGCCGGGTTCCAGCGCAGCAGGTCGCGCGCTTCCTTGAGGTGGGCAAGCAGCGCCGCATAGCGTGCCTCTGCCGTTGCAGCGTCCTGCTGCGTCAGGAACTCCTGCGCAGCTCGGACGTTCAGGACATAGGACTGCGCGGCCTGGATGGTCGCGTTGACCGGCAGCGTCATGCGAACTCAGCGGACCGGCCGGGACTTCGGTGCCGGCGCTGCGGCGAGAGCCTAGTCGAGCTCTTCCTCGCTGAGGATGCGACCGGCCGCCAGGTCCTCCAGACCCTCCAGGGCACCCTGGACCAGCACCAGCCCCGCGTGCTCGGCCTCGAGCGCATGGTAGTAGTCGAGCTTGCGGGCGTCGACCAGGGCCACGTAGCTGGCGCCGTTCTTGGTCAGGAGTTTCTCGGTGCCGTGGCCCACCACGTCCTCGGCCAACTCGGTCAGCCGGGCACGGGCCTCGCTGATGGGCACCACATCGCTCGCTCGCACGCCCATGATGGCATCCTTTAACGCTTTCGTTAACGGATAGTGTAGCGTTCGCCGCCGCGACAAGCCAGCATCGGGTGGCTTGGCAAGACCTCGCAGTGCACCGGCCCAGCGGGCCATCGCCATGGTTGACGGCCCACCGCCGCCCTCTAGACTCACGGCGATGAGACAGGAAAGCGTCGAGACCCAGGGCGGCTACGCCGCTGCGGTGACCCGGGGGGCCGCCGTCCGAGAACAGTGGTTCACCTCGGGCGAACTTGTGCCGGCGCGGGCGCTGGCGGACCGCTGGGGCCTGACAGTCCGTGAGCTGGGCGCCACCGTCAAGCGCGGCGAGCTGCTCGCGCTGGTGCGAGGCCGGCGCAGGTACCACCCGTCCGAGTTCCTGGCGCTGGAGCGTGCGGCGGTCGTCGACATCTGCCGGGCCCTGTCCAGCTTGCCAGCGGAGACCCAGTTCATCTTCTGGAAGCGGCGGCACGGCGCCTTGGGCGGCGGCACAGTGACGGACTTCCTGGGTGGTACGGGGAGTGGCGACCAGCAAGTTCGCCGCGTCGTCGGTCTGGCACAGGCCTGGGCGGCAGAGGCGGCAGGCCAGTAGCGCCAATCGACCTGGACTGGCGTCCGGCACGCATCCGGGCAGCATCGCCGAACCGTTACTCGATGTCTGTCGGCTTGGTGTTGTCCGGCGCCGGCTGGGGAGGCCCGCCGCCTTCGCCGCCGTCACCCATCGTCAGCCGGTCAACCAGCGCCTGCTGTTCGTCGAGCAGGTACCTGTACTCCAGCCAGGTCATGAGGACATGCGTGGGCCGACCCCGGGTCGTGATGACGACCGGCGCGGAGATGGCGGCAGCCTTGAAGTGGCCCAGTGACCGGCGGAACTCGTGGCAGGAGACGGTTCGGGTGCGCATTTCGGGTTCCTTCACGCCCGCGTAACGAGTTCGGGGACAGGCAGGACCTCTACCGTCATCGGGACGAGCGTGCGGCCTCGCTTATCGGTGCCGCAGGATTCGTCCGCCTGGACGACCAGCTCCTGGCGATACCGCTTCACGTACTCCAGCCGAGCCACCGACAACTCCGACGGAGGCACGCTGCGCCCTGGCTCTGCGGTCGGCCAGACGGCCAGTTGCTCCAGCCGCTGGCGGTCGACCCGCAGCGACGCCAGGCTGAACGGCGCATCCCAGGCAAGGATAGGAAGGCTGCCGTTCAGCGCCTGTGCGACGACCCAACCCAGCTGCTCGTCGTCGAAGCCGAACTGGCGGGCGTCGCTCAGAGCCACACCGTCGAGCGAGCCCACATCTCGCGTCTGAACCTGGAGCCACAGCCTGTGCAGCAGGGCAGCCACGGACGCGGGGTGCACGAGCCTGTCGCCGTGCCCATCCCGCAGCGCCGGCAGGAGTTTCAGGTCGACAAGGGCCGAGGTCACGCCGTCCAGACCGAGCGTCCTGTCCACCGCCTCGAACGTCATCACGTCAGGCAGCGTGCGCTGGATGGCCAGCACCTCGTCCATGTCGTGTCCGTCGCCAGCCAACGGCGGCGTCAGCGTCAGGCCATCGCGCAGCAGGTCGTCCAGGAACTGCGGCTCGACCTTCAGGAACTGCTCGACCTGCTGGCGGGTGAACAGCCGAGGCATGGCCGCGCCGAAGACCTCGCCGGCCGACGGGTCAGGCGACTCCTCGGAGTCGTAGCAAATCAGGTTGCTCGACTCGCGGCCGATGGTCAGCAGCAGGCTGGCCGCCTTGAGCAGGCGGACCTGCTCGCGCGGCGGCAGATGAGCGCCATAGGGCCAACGGTGCAGCAGCAAGGGACGCAGCCGCCGGGTGTCCAGGTGGCGTCCGTCCATGACCGAACCCACCAGGTCCAATGCGCGGACCAGCACTTCGGTCGGAATGTGGTCCAGCTTCCCTTCCAACGCGAAGTCCCAGGGTTGGCCCGGGTCAGGCAGCGTCGCGAGTCGGAGGATGTCCGAGAGCTCCTGCGGGTCCAGCGGAAAGGAGTCCTCGGGCAGGCCGGCGGACAGCATCCTGGGCGTTTGTACGAAGCTGGCCACGGCGAGCGCACGCTCGGAAACCGGCGCCTGGGCTGGCGCGAGCCGCAGGTCGAAGCCACAGCCAGCGCATTCGAACAGGCGGGACCGGGTGCGTTTCAGCGGAGCGGTGCAGCTCGGACAGCGACCGAGGAGTGGCGTTCCGTGCACGGTGCAGACCGGCGCCTGCACGAAGTCCCACACGGCGCGGGCATATCCGTCGCTCGCCAGACAGGCGGGGCAGACGAGCTGCTGTGACGGCTCGCGCACGAAGGTGCTGAGCTCGTAGGCACCCTGGCGCAGCCGAGTGTGGTCGCCTTTGAAAGCGTGCAGGTGCATGTGGGACAAGGCACCCGGTGCCAACCCGAACCTCGCGGCGAGAGCGTCCAACAGAGAGAGGCCGCGAATCACCTCACCCACCTGAACTGCCCGTGGCAGACCGACATCCGAGGCGACCAGCTTGAGCAGATGTCTCACCTCCGACTCGTTGGCCTCGCAGTGGCGCTGCACGAGGCTCAGCAGGCTCTCGCCGTCGTGGAGGGGCGCGAGCACCAGTAGGGGCGTCACGGCGTTCATGCCTGGCGTGCCCTCCCGGTCTCGGATTGAATTGCCGGCACCCCTCTTTGCTTGGCAAGCTGCAGCGCGGCGGGATACGGCATGACAAACGGGTCTTCGCCCTGCGACCGTGACTCCAGGTTCGTCGAGAGCCGGAACGCCTTCGAGAGGTCCTCGCGGCGCAGCACAGGCGACTCAGCGTCGGCGCCGAACATGCATGCCGTCTTCACCATGTCGACGAGGGCGCCGAATCGGCTCTCGGACGCGACCAACAGCCGGACCAGCATCTCCGGGACGTCCAGCTGACAGTCGTTTGCCGTGGGCACGACCTTGGCCATTTCCGCCAAGAGACGACGAATGTCTCTGATGTCGTCATCCCGCTGGATGATGGGGTCGGACAGATAGACACGGCGACTGAAACGCATACGCAGTTCCTTGTGGCCGTCCAAGAACGGGTCGAGGCTGTTGACGCCCATGATGATGATGGGCCGGGGGATGTGATTGACGATGTTCTTGAGCGTCGATGCCAGCCTGACAACATCGCGCGGGGGCTGGTTCTCGACGCCATGGTGAAGCTCGTCCAACGCCAAGCCGAGCAGCTTGAATTTCGGTCCAAGCGTGGCCAGTCGCCGCTCGAGCTTATGCTGTGCACTGGAAGCAGACAGTGGGTCGCCTCCATCCAGCAGCAGCTTCGCCAGCACTTCTTTCGGCGTGGTGCTCGCCGACAGGGCGGTCATCGACACCGGGTCAGGCGCCTCCGGCGGGAGGCCGTTGCTCGACCGTAGCCACGCCACCGTGTGCTTGAGCGCGGTGGACTTCCCTGAACCGGTGGGGCCGATGATGGCCAATGTCAGCCTGTTCATCTTCGGGATGGATGCAGCCCGAAACAGCATCCTCAAGGTTTCCTGCGCTTCGCGATGGAAGCGGGTCTCGACGTAGAGCGATTCGAGCTTGACCAAGGCGTCGACCAGCGGGCCGGGTTCGAACCGGGGAAATGTCAGTTGGTGCTCGGTGGAGTTCATGGCAATCGAAGGTCAGGTAGGTAGGTCATTGCGGCGAGGCACGACCGGGGTTACGAAGTGGTTCAAAGGGGTTTGGAGAACGCCGCGAGCAAAGCGTCCTCGATGTCCGACGTAGGACTGATGACCTCTGTAGCGGTCGCAGCTGCCCCGGTCGACGCCTTGGGCACCTCGAGGGCGTCCTCGACATCCTGGAGGCCGGCCTTGGCCAGTCGCTTGAACGCGCGCAGGTGCTCTTTGCGCGCTTGGATGGAGGCGGCTTCGCTCAGGCTGGCAATCTTCTTCTGCAGTGCCCGCTCGGCAAGCGCATGGTCGTGGTCCACCCCAGCCTTGAGGCCCATTTCCTTCAACACCCCGAGGTGAGCCAGCCATCGCGCCAAGGGGTAGGGGTCGTCGCCAAGGTTGAGGACGCAGCGCGCGACGAAGTGTCGACCGGTGACCGGGTGTTGCACCCGGACAGCCCGAAGGTCCGTGATGTCGACGCTGAAGCTCAGCGTCGTGCCAGGCTTGGACGTGTGAAAGACGTCGACCAGCTCATCGCTCTGGTACTTGAGGTACCGGTATTGAATGCCGTACTGCTGCACCACCCGAAACTCGGTGAGCCCGAACAGTGCGTCGAGGTCGCTTTCGGCCATCGGCATACGCGGCGGATGGCGCTGAATGCCCTCCAGGAACAGGTCGTTCGCGCTGCGCCAGCGACCTCTGCGCTGTGCCGGGTTGTGGACCGTCACGAAGTACTGCTCCATCAGTTCCCGCAGTTGCGGCAGCGTGAGCGCTGCGTGCTTGGACGCCTCGTAGTTGAGATGCGCGAGAGACTTGCCCAGCGTCGTCCCTGGCAACTGATGGAGCAGCCGTGTGTTGATGGTGCCGAACGCGCGCTCGACAGTTCCCTTGGCCCTGGGTGTCTTGACCGGCGTGAAGTGCATCGACATGGCGTTCTTGGCGGCCGCTTCACGCAGGAATCGGGAGACGAAGTCACGACCGTTGTCAGAGGCCAGCAGTTCCGGTATGCCGAAGGTCACCCAGCGGTAGACACGACCTGTCGGCTCGACTGTGAGGGCTCCTCGCGCGCTCATGGCGTCGGTTCGGCAGCTGCACCGCCGTCGGTCTCAGGGTCAGCAGGCTTGTTGAGCCTCTGCAGAAGCGCCGCGAACGTCTGTTCGACCTCGGCAGAGACAAACTCCCGACCGTTGTCGACTGCGACAAGGTCGGGCAATACGCCCTGATGGTGAGTGAGTCGGGCCGGGTAACGGAGCGCTGAAATCCTGTCGTTGAACGCGCGGAAGCTGCGCTCAATGGCAGGCTTGAAGTCCGCCCGACGGGATTCCGTCGACTTGACCATGGTCTGAATCAGCTGGGATTTGCGGGCCTTGATGCGGTTTGTGGGCTTACGCGGCGTCATGGTGAACGTCTCCGGTTGAAGTCAGGGTCCACGTGCCTCGCTTGGGCAGGATGGCGTGGCGCAGCGCGGCGAGGACCGACGCTGCGGACGGCGGGTTCAACGACAGGTGGTAGCCGAGGATGGCGCCGCTGTAGTGGTCGACAACCAGCGTCAGCCAAGGGCGGCCGATGCGCTTGCCAGTTCTTTCGTCGACCAGGTGCACGTCGCAGAGCGTGTGGTCGATTTCCACCCGCTCGAGCGGCCGCGTCGTCTGAACGCCCGCACCGCGTCCGCCGAGTTCGTTGTCGGCTGCTTGGCGACCGTACCTCCTCAACAGCAGGTCGTAGGCGTCCGTTCCTTTGACAATCTGCCGTACCTGCTCACGCGAAATGACGAGGGAAGTGAAGTTCATGCCCTGGCCTCCTCGACAGCGCTTGCACCGTCGAGCGCCGGTGCAGTGCCGCGCTTCTCGCGCGCCTTTCGCTCTTGCACGCTGATGAAGGTCAGCGCGACCTGCATCTGTCCGTACTTGTCTCGGAACTGAACCTGCCCGAAGTCCCTGGCCGTGAGTGCCAATGCCATGTCGGTGACCGAGTGCAACGTGGCCCCCTCCGTCGCAGCCAGGAGGTCCAGAGCGTGCTTGGCGATGGCGGCCTTGACCTCCGGTGGAATCTTGGGCTGGCGCTTTCGGATGAACAGCTCATGCCGCGAAAGCACGTCTGCGTTGAAGCCGGAGCGCCGATAGCGCCGCAACCATCGGTACGCGGTCCAAGCGCTCGGAGGCGCCTTGTCACCTATACGCTCAGCGGTGCTTCTGATGCAACTCTCGAAGGCCGTGTGCAGTGGTCCGACTCGCCCCGCCGCGAACAGTGCGTTGACGTATGCGATGCGGCGCGCAACTGTTTGGTGGCGGCGAGCTTGGTCGGCCTGTTCTGCCGGTGTCCTGGCGGCCTTGTTGCTCGCCACAAACTTGTCTGCGTCCGGGTCATGGAACCTCATGCGCTCCCGGTCCTTGGCCACACCGCCGAGCTGCAACTCGACGAGTTTGGGGAGTGCGACCGTGGCCTCCTCGCCCGTGAGCGGGCAGGCAAGCACCACGGTGCCATCGCTGTTGACCCTGGCGATGCGACGCTTGCCGTGCGGGAACTCGAGAACCCTGCCCGGGACGATATGAAGGGGTGGCGTCCTCATGCCTCAACCCTCCACAGCAGCGACTCATCGCCCAGCGGAACGCTGTCGATGTCGACGCCGATGCTTTGGTCCCACAGCAGCCGGTACAAGTCCGGCAGACGGTCATCGCCAGCCTGCGTGCGGAACGTCCAGATGTCGTACGTGTCCGGGCGGGCGCGCAGCCGCTTCCGCAACCAGGACAACAGGGCCGTGTCGGGTTCGAGCGCCGCGTAGCGGTAGAGCAGCTTGATGTTGGCGAGCCGGTGCCCTTGCCGCCAGCTTCGGGCATCCTCGACGGTGTAGCTGTACCCAAGGCCTTGCAGGTGTGCCTGGATGCGCTGCAGGCGCTCCCTTTCCTCTGGCGTGAGGGCCTCGATGTCCTGCTTGAACTCCCGGAACTCGATGACCCCGTCGGCGCGGATGAGCCGCACGTCCGGGATGCAGTCGAAGTCGCCCTCCGGGCCAGGGACGGTGAACCGCTCGGCTTGGACCTCCATCGAGCGGATGTCGCGGTCGTAGAGCATCGCCAGCAATCCTTCGTACTCGACAAAGGATTCGGCGCCGTGATGCTTGCGGGTCTTGGGGTCGTACAGCAGGTACAGGCTTCGGCCCGGGGCGCCGTTCGCCAAGGTCCGGGTTCGCGTCTTGATTCGGGTCATCTCTGCGCTCCACGTTGGACTGGCTCCTCTCGGAGCCGACTCGCGGGGGACCGGATGTCGGCCCGTCACCGCGCGGAGCGAACTGTTCAACACGCACCGAACAGGGTATTCGATGAGTCGTCAAGGTTACTTGGCGCTGATACTCGTGGTGGAATCTTCAGTTTGTGAGATAATCGCAGCTATTGGAATTTACTAAATACCGTTGCAGAGGGCTTCTGGGTTTAGTAAATAGCTGGTCCAGCTACAGCTCTGCGCCTCGATTCACCTCGGAGCAGTGGCCAATTTAAGGTTTACGACAGCGGTCAGCAGCTCGTCGATAATTGAATCTCAAGGGTTGTGTCGCTGTATTTAGTACTGACCACAATCTCGAATCTGGAGCTCGTCGGCAACAGGCTCTCACCCTTTGGTCACAAGGGGTTTTGCTGGTTTGTTGTTCTGTTGCGACAACCCGTCCCGCTCCCGCAGGGGGTTCGCTAGCCCAGGGGCTTCTGTGAGGACGCTTCTCAGGCTGCCGGCGCAGCGTGGCAACACAAAGCGGAGCCGCGAGCGGCAAGGAACGCCTCGATTGCCAGCTCGTGCATGTTGCACCGGTACAACGACGAACCGCCGGTTACTGGGCCGCCGCTCGCGCCGCCGCCTTCGTTCAGGGATGGAGTTATTGGCGAACTGCGTATGACTCGGCCGGCGTTTCCCTCGTAAATCTAGGCTTCAGCGCCAATCTGAGCTCGCTTCGGGAGGCTCAGCGACTACATATCGACGTCAATACCAAGCAGCCAGTCCAGATACTCATCGCGACGGCAGCCTTGCCCCGACTCGACCGGCTGCATAGACTGCCGTGATGAATATCGGTCGCAGGTTTGTGGGATGGTGAGAATGGTCAAGAAGGTTTCAGCGAACCGGGGTTTCGAACCGGCCCTGGGATGTCCCCAAAGATGACGCCCGTCCGGCTCGACACAGTGCCCAACGTGGCCAGCGTCGTACGCCAGACGCGAACGCAAGCGGGCTTGACGCAGCAGCAGCTGGCGGAGCGCGCAGGACTTCCAGTGAGCGCGCTCGCGAGACTGGAGCGCGCAGAGACGGTCGACTTCTCGCTCGGGCGAGTGCTTCGACTCCTGCGCGTCCTGGGCCTGCGGGTCCAGGTCGTATTGGCGCCGCGAGGACCGACCTTGACCGACGTGCTCGACGACGTCCGGAACGGCAGGAACACCGGACCGAAATCGCGATGACGCCGCCGACGCTCTTTGGACTGAACGAAGGCGAACGCGAGGGTCAACCCGACCTCGTCGCGACGGTATTGGCAGTGGGAATCGAGTCGGGTCCTGCGACATCCCCATGACCAGTTCCAAGGCGCCGAGCAAGCACAACCGGCCGGGTGCGCCGTTGGTCTTCCTCGACTTCGACGATGTCATCTGCCTGAACGCACCCTATGGCGCCTATGACTTGCTGGCCCCGAGTCCTCCCGACGACCTCTGGGCGCGCCTCTTTCACGAACCGGCGGTCAGGACACTCGAAGTCATCGTGAGTGAGTTCGACCCGCAGGTTGTAATCACCACGAGCTGGCTGCGCTTCCTGGAGCGCGCTGCAATCGAGCGCGTTTTGGCGAAGTGCGGGATGGGCTTTGTCGCCGAGCGGCTGCATGACGCGTGGGAGGCGCCCGCAGTGTTCGGCAAGTCGAGGTTCCAGGTCATCGAAGCCTGGCTTCAGAGGAACCATCTCGGAGAGCCATTCGTTGTACTTGACGATGCGTTGAGCGGGACAGGTCTCAGCGGCTCCCGGTGGCATAGGCAAGGTCGGGTCGTGTTGTGCAGCGTCGACGAAGGGCTGCATGACGGCCACCTGGACCAAGTCCGGCGGGCGCTGGCCACCCGGGCCCCGAAGCGTCGATGAGGGCAGGGCCTCCGCGCGCAACGATGACATCCGCAAGGTCCGATGAGATGTCGAGCAGCAAGGACGGTCCTTCAACGACATTGGGCCGATGCCGTGAGCACCTGCGCGCGACGCCGGCCAACGTGTTCAGGACCTTGGCGTTCCTGCCGTTCGGGAGCCGGACCGCCGTTCAACGGGCGCTGGCGCAGCTCGTCCATGACGGACAACTGGTGCGCATCGGCGTCGGCGTGTATGCGCGTGCCAAGCGCAGTCCGCTCACCGGCAACGTCATCCCCGTGGCCCCGATGGAGGTGCTGGCGCCGGAAGCGCTTGCACTTTTCGGTGTACGAGTTCAGGCGTCTAAGGCCTATCGCGACTACAACGACGGCAGGACTACGCAGGTGCCCGGCCAGTTCTTGATGAACACGGGGAAGCGTCGCATCAAGCGCCGACTGCAGTTCAAGGGGCGAGGCCCAGGCTACGAGCGCGAGTGAAGCTTCCGGTGATTACCGCCGCTGAGGGCGCATTCCCTATCTGGCTGCGGCGAGGGCTTCATGCCGCAACTGCTCAATGGGGCGCAGGCTATCTCATCGTCCTGAGGTGAACCGCGCATGGGCAACCGCTCGAGCGAGGTAGGCAGACGCCCAAGTCAGCGATGACCGGCGAATGCCGTACATCTAGCGCTCAGTCAAGCCCAGGCTCGATAACCAGTTGGTGGTGGCATGGCACTAGCGTACCGTCAAGTGTTCCACTAGGCTGCAACGGAGGGCAGAGAGCCGAACAACGCGGGAGAGAGAGTGATGAAGCGCACCGGTCTTCTGGTCAAAGTTCGCGGTGATGCCAAGAAGACCCTCCGGGCGCTCTCGAAGGGCTTCGGCCCTGCCTCAGTTGAACCCATCCTCACCCTGCCTCCGAGCGGAGGGGCAACGCAAAAGCCAGGACTGCACGGCGGGCAGCCGGCGACGTGGTTTCGGGTTCGTGCCTCTGGGGACGACAACGCGTGGGATGCAGGGTATCGCCTGGTTCAGGAGATGCAGGCCGGAGGTCCCATGGGGGTGGGGGCCGGCGGTGGCGTCGAGTTTGTCGAACCAGACTTCGAGCAGTCTTGGTTCGGTGACGCTGAGAGGCCTGACGGCGTCTTGAGTCTGGCGAAGTCGTGCACGTTCCGTCCACAGGATAAGAGTGGCGGCAAGGCCACCTCGCCAGATGGCAGCGCCTGGAATCTTGGACCAGCCTACTCGCAGCTGGCCGCTGCTCGAGAGACGATTGCCCCGGACCTCCTGGCGAAGGTCATCGTGGCACACCTTGACACGGGGTATGACCCGGACCACGCGACACGTCCGGCCCACCTCGACTTGGCGCACCAACGCAACTTCGTTGACCCGGACCGGCCGGACGACGCAACTGACCGTACGCCGGATGGACTGCCTGCCTTCCGCAATCAGGGGCATGGCACCGCAACGCTTGCGCTCCTGGCTGGCAACCGGATTGACGGCGCTTTGCCGGGCTTCTCGGACTACCTAGGGGGCGCTCCGTTTGCCACGGTCGTCCCCATCCGGATTGCCGACTGGGTGGTGCGGTTCTCGACCGGAACGATGGTCCAAGGACTTCAGCATGCCGTCGACCTCGGTGCCCATGTGCTTTCGATGAGCATGGGAGGATTGACCTCCCGCGCGTTGGCGGATGCCGTGAACCTGGCCTACGAGTCCGGGGTGTTCATGGTCACGGCCGCCGGGAACAACTACGCGAAGCTGCCGACGCCCAAGACCATCGTCTTTCCCGCCCGGTACCGACGCGTTCTTGCCGCTTGCGGCGTGATGGCAGATGGCCGCGCCTACGCGGGCCTGAAGCTGAAGACGATGCAGGGGAACTACGGACCCCAGAGCAAGATGCCCACTGCACTTGGGGCATACACCCCGAATGTTCCGTGGGCGGAATTCGGCTGCGGCAATCTGGTCAGCATGGATGGTGCCGGCACGTCGGCAGCAACGCCACAGATTGCTGCCGCTGTGGCCCTCTGGATTGCCAAGTATCGGACCGAGCTGGAGCAGTACCCAGAGCCGTGGATGCGAGTTCAGGCCGCCAGGTTCGCTCTCTTCGAGTCCGCGCTGAAGCAGACGGCATCCATGGATGACGAAGAGACCCTTGCCAAGGTGGGCCAAGGCGTCATGCAGGCGGAACGAGCGCTCGCCATTCAACCGCCCATCGCTGAGACCTTGTCAATGGCTTCGCAAGCTGAGCCCAGCTGGGGATGGTTGAACCTCATCTTTGGCGGGGGCGTGAGCCTGCAGCCTGGACTGCCGGTTCACGTGGTTGAGATGCTATCCCTCGAGCTGACGCAGATGGCTCAGCGGGTCCGAGCGGTCGAGGCTGCCGTCGCGGACTGTGATGTCGAGGCGGGAGACGTCACGTCGGTGGCACGCAGCAAGTACCTCGAAGCTGCTCTGGATGCCGGGAATCCCTCCGCGCCGCTACGGGTGTTTCTGGAGCGGCAGCTGGGCAGGACGCAGGTCGCAGCTGGAACCGTGCCGACTGCCGTGGCCAGTCGGTCCGTCAAGCGCAAGCCGAAGGCACTTCCGCCTCCGCCTCGCCGACTGCGTGTGTACGCGCTTGACCCGTCTATCGCCAAGTCGCTGGCGTCGGTCGCGGTGAACGAGACCGTACTGAGCATCCCATGGGAAGAGAACTTGAAGCCTGGTCCTGTTGGGGAGTATCTCGAGGTTGTTGACGTGGACCCAGCCTCGAACCGGCTCTACGACCCGGTCAACCTCAACGAACCCAAACTGCTGGCCCAGGACGGGTGGCCGCCTTCGGAGGGGAACCCCGAGTTCCACCAGCAGATGGTCTATGCCGTTGCGATGCGGACGATTGGCAACTTCGAGGAAGCGCTCGGCCGCAAGGTGCTGTGGGCACCCCGCTGGGGCACCGTCGAGAAGGACGGCAAGAAAGTCCCGAAGGCCTACGAGGTTCCTCGTCTGCGCATCTATCCGCACGCCCTGCGCACCGACAACGCCTACTACAGTCCGGACAAGGTGGCCCTCCTGTTCGGGTACTTCCGGGCCTCGTCGACCCCAGAGGACTCCACGCCGAATGGTTCGATGGTCTTCACGTGCCTGTCGAGCGACATCATTGCCCATGAGATGTCGCACGCGCTGCTGGATGGCCTGCATCGCAAGTTCCAGGAGGCATCGAATCCCGATGTGCCGGCCTTCCATGAGGCCTTTGCGGACATCGTGGCCATCTTTCAGCACTTCGCCATCCCCGAGCTGGTGCGCTTTCAGATTGCGCGTGCGCGGGGAAGACTGGATGCCGCCAAGCTGCTCGGCTCGCTCGCCCAGCAGTTTGGCGAAGGGACGGCGCGCGGAGGACCGCTCCGCGACTACCTGGGCAAGGAGATTGACGCGCTCAGCTACGCCAAGACGATGGACGTGCATGCGCGCGGCTCCATTCTGGTGTCGGCGGTCTATCAGGCCTTCCTAAGCATCGTCGACAACCGGACAGCGGACCTCATTCGAATCGCGACGAACGGCACTGGGGTACTGCCAGCTGGCGCGCTACACCCGGACCTGGTCAACAGGCTCACCGAAGAGACCTGCAAGACCGCGCGGCACGTGCTGAGGATGTGCATTCGCGCCCTGGACTACTGTCCCGCTGTCGATATCACCTTCGGCGAATATCTGCGGGCCATCATCACTGCAGACATCGACCTGGTGGCCAACGACAGGTATCACTATCGGCTGGCGTTCATGGAGGCGTTCCGCAGGCGCGACTTGCTGCCGCGCGACGTTCGAACCGTGTCTGAAGAGACGCTGGCCTGGCAAACGCTCGAAGACTCCAAGCCCGACTGGCTCGCTCCGCTGGTCAAGGACCTCGACTTTGGCTGGGACCGGGCGCTTGACCGGTCGAAGGTGTTCCAACTCAATGAGAAGAACCGGTGGCAGTTCTTCATGGCGATGAGGAAGCTGCTCGCTGAGCGCGAAGACGTGCATGCCCAGTTCGGCCTGCTACCCGGGGTGCCTCGTTACAGCATCACGGGAGAGGTCAACAAGGAAGCGGCCGCTGGCCAGACGACGTTTGACGTACCGAGCATCAGACCGTCGCGAAGGGTTGCGCCGGATGGGAGCTTTCACGTCGAGGTGGTCGCCACGGTCCTACAGAGGCGCCGAGTTCCCGTCAATCCGAAGGACCCGAACGGTCCGCAGATGTGGTTTCGCGGTGGGGCGACCCTGATACTCGACCCCCGACCGGGGCGGGGCGAGGTCCGGTATGCCATCGTGAAGAACAGCGGCAGCGCATCACGTCTCGAGCGACAGCGCCGAATGGCGAGTTCTCCCGCTGCGTCATCGCTCAGGGCTCTATACCTCGACGACAGTCGGACCGAGCCCTTTGCGCTGCTGCATAGCGGTCACGGGAGGTGCTGACATGGTTGCCAAGACTACGCCGTCAGGCTTCACCGTTCGGCACTACTGTCAAGGCATCGGGGATTGCCATCTGCTCCGATTCACGAAGAGCGACGGCAAGCCGTACTGGATGCTCATCGACTGCGGAATCCACACGTCCATCAAGGGCGGTTCCACGATTGTCGACGCCATCGTTGCGGATATCGAGACCACGACGGGAGGGCACATCGACGTTCTCGTTCTGACTCACGAGCATACGGACCACAACTCGGCCTTCTCCCCGGGGTCGAATCGATTCGCGAACATCACCATCGGCGAGCTCTGGATGGCATGGACCGAGTCGGAATCGGACCCGCAAGCCCAGGCGCTCGACAAGTTCACGCAGCAGGCCTTGAGCGCTCTCTCAGGAGCCAGCAACGCGCTCGGCTCGGCACAAGGTCTAGGCCCCGGAATGCAGTCGCTTCGAGATGGCCTGGACTCCTTACTGGGCTTCAGTTTCGGCGCGAAGGGTGAGCGGGTTCGGGCCTTTCGGAATGCTGCCGAGGCGCTTGCGACCAAGGGCATCCGATACCTTGAACCCACTCAGCCACCGCTGGCCATCAAGAGCCTGCCGAGCCTGCGCGTCTACGTCCTCGCACCCTCAAGGGATGAGAAGTACTTGCGAATCCTTGAGCGTGCAGGCGAGATGTACAAGGTTGCCGATGCGGCGACTGCCCCCCGCATTGCGTACTCGCTATCGAGTGCGATGGCGGCGCAAGGAGGTGAGTACCTTGTCGAGGACGTTGCAGCACCGTTCGAGGCTTCCACGGGCAGTGACCTTGGCGACCTCGCGGCACCAGGAGCCCAGTCAGGGGAGAACCCGATTCAAGCATTTGCCCGCGACCACTACTTCGGCCCGATGACCTCTGCTGCGCCTGCCGTCAGCTCGAGGCGGCGCAAGAAGCTTGTGGACCCGAATGAAACCGACCAGGCGTGGCGGCGAATTGACCATGACTGGCTGACGTCGAGCGGCGAGCTGGCGCTGCAGCTTGACAGCAAGACCAACAACACGAGTCTTGTTCTTGCGTTCGAGTTCGTGGATACCCAGCGCGTCTTTCTCTTCGCAGCGGACGCTCAGGTGGGGAACTGGCTCAGCTGGCAGGATACAAGTTGGACCCTCGAGGACGGTACGGTGGTCACCGGCCCAGACCTGCTGGCAAGGACCGTCTACTACAAGGTCGGGCACCACGGCAGCCAGAACGCGACCCTTCAGGACAAGGGCCTGGAACTGATGACGAACCCTGACCTGTCAGCCTTCATCCCCACCAATGAGGCGGATGCAAAGAAGGTGAAGTGGGGCGAGATGCCGTACCACGGCATCCTCGGGGCTCTTGAGCGGCTGTGCGGGGACCGCGTAGTCAGGGCTGATGACGATTGGCTGACAGGAGGCAACGCGCCGTTCCGGACGCCGACTGGGTGCGTGCAGGGTGTGCGCTGGGGGTCTGCGACTCCAGGGTCTGACGAGCCTCGCCTACGTTGGGTCGAGTTCGACCTGACCTAGAAGCAGTCGAGAACAGAACTGGCGGTGACACGATGTGCTGCCTGCCGGCGGCTATCAACCTTGTCGCACGAGGCATCTTTGGTGCGGCTGTGGCGAACGGCGCTTGGCGGCGGCATCGTGCACCGGGTCCGAAGGGCTGCCATTCGCGTCCGAACTCCAGGTGACTGACTAAAGGACATTGACCTTGCCGAGCATTCGCTACCTGACCAAGTCCCGGTTCACCCTGGCGCTTGAG
>ERZ1066135.537-NODE-537-length-19337-cov-7.024894_pt1 | contig 19337 bp, 19 predicted proteins | sample MGYA00382782_ERZ1066135 | MGnify/ENA primary metagenome ERZ1066135 (study PRJEB33369, sample SAMEA5778365) | biofilm metagenome | biome: Industrial cooling water; feature: Water cooling tower basin; material: Biofilm | place: United Arab Emirates | collected... | reverse complement strand
GTCTTCGCGCAGTGGTGGATGCGCGATCCGCAGAGCCCGTCGACCACGGGCCTGTCCAACGCGGTGCGCTTCACCGTCTGCCAGTAGCCAGCTCCGCTGGCGCGCTGCGGCGCGGCGTCGATCCCTCGGATCGGCGCCGCGCCGCGCTACATTTCTGCGCTATGTCGATCGAAGCACGTTTGAATCGCGCGCACGGCGCGCTGACCACGCTCACCAACGGCCGCCACGCCTGGACCAGCGACGTCGGCAAACAGCTGGGTTCGAACGACGCCGCACCGGACGCGCACGATCTGCTCGACTCCGCACTGGCGGCCTGCACGACGCTCACGCTCGAGCTCTACATCCGCCGCAAACAACTTCCCGTGCGGTCGCTGCGCGTCGAGGTCGAGCACGTGGAGAGCAAGGGGGACGACGGTCGGGTGCGCTACGCGCTCGCGCGGCGCTTGCACATCGAGGGCGAACTCTCGGCCGCCGAGCGCGAGCGCCTCGCCGAGATCGCGGACCGTTGCCCGGTCCACCGGATTCTCACCGGCGAGATCTCCATCACCACGGCGCTCGCGGAGTAGGCGAGCCGTGCAACGACTCGAACCGCGTGTGTCCGCGCTCGCCGGCGGCCTCGAGGTGCGGCGCGTGTTGCCGCAGCTCGCGCGCCGCTCCGTCGGTCCGTTCGTGTTCTTCGATCACTTCGGGCCGGTGGAACTCGCCGCGGATGTCGACAGCGACGTTGGACCACATCCGCACATCGGGCTCGCCACGGTCACCTACCTCTTCGAGGGGCGCATGCTGCACGCCGACAGCCTCGGCGTGCGCCAGGAGATCGCGCCGGGCGCGGTGAACTGGATGAGCGCCGGCGGCGGCATCGTGCACAGCGAACGCACGGTCGAGGCCGAGCGCGGCCGCGCGCGGCGCCTGCACGGACTGCAGCTGTGGGCCGCGCTTCCCGAAGCTCTCGAGCAGAGCTCCCCGAGCTTCCAGCACGTGCCGGCCGCGGAACTCGCGCCATTCGACGTCGGCGGAGCGCGTGTGCGCGTCCTCGTCGGTGAAGCGTTCGGCGCGCACTCGCCTGTGCGTGTCGCGTCGCCGACGCTGTACCTCGACGTCGAACTGCCGGCCGGTGCGCACTGGCCGCTGCCGGCGCTGGCCGAGGAACTGGCTCTGTACGCCGTCGACGCGCCGCTCGAGCTTTCGGGGCAGCCGCTCGAGGCGCAGCGGATGGCCGCGCTCGACGGCGCCGTGCGCGTGCGCGCCTTCGCGCCCAGTCGCTTCGTCGTGATCGGCGGCGCGCCCCTCGGCCCGCGCCACATGTGGTGGAACTTCGTCGCCAGCGACCGCGCGCGGATCGAACGCGCCGCGCAGCGTTGGGAAGCCGATGCATTCCCCGCCATCGCGGGGGAACGCGATCGGATCGCCATGCCTCGCTACGACCCGCGGCGCTCCTCGTGATGGCGCCGCGCAGCATCGAGTTTCCGGCGGACTTGCAGTCGTTGCGCGGCCGCGACGTCGCCGTGCTCTGCGGCGTGTGGGGGGTCGTGCACAACGGACAGAAGGTGTTCGAGCGCGCAGCCACTGCTCTCGTGCGTTTTCGCGCCAGCGGCGGCCGCGTCGTGCTCGTCACCAACGTGCCCAAGCCGCGCGATCCGATTCCGCGTCAGCTCGAGCGCCTGCGCGTGCCGCGCGATGCGTGGGACGCGATCGTGACCTCCGGCGATGCGATCCGCGCCGAATTCGCCGCGCGCGCGCCGGGCCCCATGCACCGCATCGGGCCGGCGAGCGACACGCTGCTGTGGGACGGACTGGGGCTCGAGCTCGCCGAGCTCGAGCGCGCGCGTTTTCTCGGCGTGACCGGGCTCGACGACTTCGACAGCGAAACGCCCGAGGATTACGCCGCGCGCCTCGTTCGCGCGCGCGAGCTCGGGCTCGAGATGGTGTGCGCCAATCCCGACATCGTGGTGCGCCTGGGCGACAAGCTCTACTGGTGCGCCGGCGCGCTGGCGCGCGACTACGAAGCGCTCGGCGGCCGCGTCGTCATGGCCGGCAAACCGCACGCGCCGATCTACGCGCTCGCGCGGCGCGAGCTCGCGCAGTTGTTCGGCCGCACGCCGGACGACGCGCGTGTGCTGGCGATCGGCGACGGGCTCACCACGGACGTGCTCGGCGCCAACCGCAACGGTTTCGACGCGTTGTTCGTCGCCGCCGGCATCCACGGCGCCGAGTTGCACGACGGGGCGCAGCTCGACCGCGCGCGCGTCGCCGCGGCGCTCGCGGCCGAAGGCGTGCACGCGCGCTACGCGATGGCGGAATTGGCCTGAACCGCGGCGCGGAGCGCGCGTTTGTGGCGCCTGGATGCTCGCGCTGCTTCTTCTCGTGCTCCAGGGCGTCGCTGCGCCGCAGGTGGAGGTTCCGACGCCGCCGTGGCAGCTCCCCAGCGGCTACGAATCGCAGCTCATCCGCAGCACAAGCGGGCGCGTGGAGCTGGCGTACTCCGTGTCGTCGCGCACAGGAGATCCGATCGTCCTCACGGTCCTGGTCGAGCAGAAACTGCTCTGGCAGCGAACGATCGAGGCGCCGCTCGAGTTGGCGACCGTCGACGAGCGCGGGTGGGTGGCGGGTTTTCGCTGGACGCAATCGCAGGGTCTGCCGACCGAGCATTGGCTTGCGAACCGCTACGGCGAGCTGCGCGTGTACGACGCGCGCGGAACGCAGGTGACTTGGCGCGCGGCGTTGAGCGACCGTGGATGGGGCTGCATGAGCCGCGGAACCGCCGCGCTCGACGTACTGTTTCTCGCCGATCAACGCATCCTGCTGCGCGCCGATCAGTGCGCGGAGGGCGAATTCCCGCAGCGGGGCGAGTGCTGGTCGGTGTACGACTCACGCGATCTCTCGGTGGTCGCCCGGTGATCAACGGCGCTGGCGCTCGGTCGACCGTCAACTCCGCTGTGGTTGCCGCGTGAGTGGAATCGCGAGGGTGAGTTGGCGCTCGACGTGCGCGCCATCGTGGGGGCGCCGCTCGTGGTGGTGCGCTGGCCGTTCCCGAACTGGCGCGCGGTGGAAGGCGGCGTCGAACTGCAGGAGGATTTCAGCGTGGCCGCGTTCGACGGAACCAAGCTGGCCGACGTTGCTCACCCCGCCTCTCCCGTGCGCGCCGAACCCGATCCCGAGTTCAACTTGGCCTTGCCCCGCTGTCGTGAATGGCGCCGCGACGAGTGGTTCCGTTCTCTCGGCAGCGGTCACTTCGCGCTCGTTCGCGCACTCGACGGCGCGTGGACCGAGTATCGCGTTGTCGCCGATCAAGGGAGCTGGCGGATCGAGCGCGCGAAGTGAGCGCCGCGCGAGCTCACTTGTCGAGCACGAAGGGCGTCGAGCTGTGCAGCTCGCGCACGCCCGTTTCGGTCACCAGGTGCATCGCGTGGTCGGCTCGCACGCCGCCGCCGGGCATCACGATGATGCGCTCGTCGGCTTCGGCCACCAGGCGCCGCAGCTGATCGCGCGAGTCGAAGGCGCGCGGTCCGCCGCCGGAAGTGAGCACGCGCTCGACGCCCAGCTCGATCAGTTGCTCGAGCGCCGCGACCTTGTCGGGGAGACCATCGAACGCCCGGTGGAAGGTCACGCTCAGCGGGCGCGCGCGTTCGACGAGCTCGCGCGTGCGGCGCAGGTCGATGCGGTGGTCCGCGAGCAGCACTCCGAACACCGCGCCCGCGACCGGCAAGTCGCGCAGGCGCTGCAGCTCGCGCTTCATCTGCTCGAACTCGACCTCGCTGTAGACGAAGTCGCCGCCGCGCGGGCGGACCATGACGTGCAGCGGCACACGCGCCGCGGCGAGCGCTCGCTCGAGAAACTCCTTGGAGGGCGAGATGCCGCCCAAATCGAGCCGTTCGCACAGTTCGATGCGCCCCGCGCCGCGCGTCTGCGCGCGTTCGAGCGCCGGCAACGTGTCCACGCACACTTCGAGCAGCGTCATCGGTTCGCTCCTGCCGGGGTGTTCTCGCGCGCGAGTTCGGCCCGCGCCCAAGCCTCCAGCGGCTTGCGTCGCAGCGCGTTCTCGAGCAACTCGCGAGCTTGGGCCGGGCGCTGCGCCACGCGCAGCATCTCGAGCAGCAGCATGTGCGGCTCGTGAGCGTCGGGCGACTCGAGCACCAGACGCTGGGCGACTGCCAGCGCCTCGTCGACCTTGCCGGTCGCGAACAGCGCGCGAGCCGCGATCGCACGCGCGGGAGCGTCGTTGGGAGCTTTCGAGAGCACCTGTTCGACGTCGCGCAAGGCGCGTGCGCCGTCGCCCGCCGCGATAGCGATCTCAGCGCTCGTCATGAGCGACTGCGGATCGCCGGGCTTGAGCGCCAAGACCCGCTCGATGAGTTCCCGCGCCTTGACGTACTCGCCCGCCGTCGCCGTGATGCCCGCGAGCAAGTTGAGCGTGCCGGTGTCCTTGGGGCGCCGCGCGACGATGCGTTCGGTGAGGGCGCGCGCGTGCGCCAGGCCGCTCGCCGAAAGCGCGGAGTTGATCTCGGCCGGCAGATGCTCCAGCGCGCCGGACTCGTCCATCGCTTCGCGCAAGCGCGAGTCGAAGGTGCCCCAGCCTTGGTACTTCGGCAGCTGATCGGCGACTTGGGCTTCGCGCTGCGCCTCCGCCGTGCGGCCCAGGCGCGTGAGCACATCCGCGAGCACACGCCGCGCCGCGAAGTCGCGCGGCTGCATGCGGACGGCGGCCTGGGAGGCTGCGAAGGCCGCCTGGACGTCGCCCTTGGCGAGTTGGGCGCGCGCGCGGCCGACTGCCGCGATGGACAGGCTCGGCGCGAGCTTGAGCGCGGTTTCGAAGCTCGCGATGGCTTCGGGGAGGCGCTGCGAATCCAAGTACAACTCGCCCAAACGCGCGTGGGTCAGCGCTTGGCGAGCGTCGAGGGCGCGCGCGGTCTCGAGCGCGTTGCGCGCGGGCTCGTCGAGCGAGAGCGCTTGGCAGGTCGCCCCCAGCAGGTACACCCAACGCTCGCGCTGCGCGCCGAAACGCTCGGCGGCCGCGAACCACGCGAGCGCATCCGCCTTTTGTTCGAGTCCCAGCTGCACGCAGCCCAGCCGCCCCAACGCATCGCCGTCGCGCCGCTCCGCCCAGTCGCGGGCGCACTGCAGCACGCGTTCGGCGATGGGCGCCTCGAGGCCGGTGCACAGCGGCGGCGGCGGCAGGCCGAGCGCTGCGAAGCTCGCGGCCAGCGCTGCGTCGTCGATGCGCGCGATCTGCGCTCCGACAGAGTTCTCGCTCGATTGCAGGGCCGGCAACTCCGCCGCCGTCGGGGCCGCGGCGCCGCGCCGCACGAAACCCCAACCCGCCAGGGCCAACGCGGCCGCGAGCAACGTCGGCGCAGTCCAACGCGCGGTCGTGAGGCTCATCGCGTGGCTCCGGCGTTCGATCCCGCGCTCGCTTCGGCGCGGCTCACGCGCAGGCGCGTGCGCGGCGCGACGTCGAGCTTGCTCCAGCGCGCGCCATCGGGCCACGTCACGCGCACTTCGTCGACGTTCGTCGCCGCGCCGAGGCCAAAATGCGCGCGAGGGTCGTGGCTCGAGAGGTAGCTGGACTGCGCACGCACCATGCGCCGCCGCCAGCGCTCTCCGCAGCGCACTTCCACCAGCGCTCCCAGCGCCGGCGCGCCCTTGAGCGTGCGAACGTCGACCGTGAGCCACGCTCCCTCGGCGCCGTTGCGCAGGAGCTGCAGCGCGCCGCCGTTGTTCGCCAGCGCGAGGTCGAGGTCGCCGTCTTCGTCGAAGTCCGCCAGCGCCAGTCCGCGGCCGACGAGCGTGCCGACGAAGCCCGCTTCGGCGCTGCGGTCGACGAACTTCTCGCCATCCCAGCCGAAGAACTGATCGCGCTCGGCGTACGGGCTCACGCCCGGCGTCACCTGCGTGGGCGCGGCGACTGCGCCGTTCGCCACGTAACCGTCGAGTTCTCCGTCGAGGTCCGCGTCGAACAGCACCAGCCCGAAACCCGTCGGTCCCATCGACCAGCGTGCGACGCCCAGGCGCGTGCTCGAGTCGCGGAAGCGCCCGCCGCCGTTGAGCAACGCGAGGTGGCTCTGTCCGCGGATGTTGCTCACCAGCAGATCGAACTGCCCGTCGCTGTCGATGTCTTCGCAGGCGACGCCCATGCCGGCGATCGCCTGGCCGCGAGCGTCGAACGCGCAGCCCGCCGCGAGCGCCGACTCGCGAAACGTTCCGTCGCGCTGGTTCATGAGCAGCTTGGCCGGCACCGAATCCTCGGCGACATACAGGTCGACCCAGCCGTCGCCGTCGAAGTCGTGCGCGAGCACGCCCAGCGTCTGGCTCGGCGCGCTGCGGATCCCGGCGCGTTCGCTCACGTCTTCGAAGCGGCCGCCGCCGAGGTTGCGGTACAGCACGTTGTTCGCGAACAGCTGGTAACGCGTCGGGTCGCAGTAGTCGCGCGCTCCCGAGGGCGCGTTGCACTTGGGGTCGACGCCCGCGCGCCAGTCCATGTAGTGGCCGACGTACAGATCGAGCGCTCCGTCGCGGTCGTAGTCGAAGAAGCACAGGCTCGAGCCGAAGCTCGAGTCGCGCACGCCGGCGCCCTCGCTCACGTCGACCAGGCGTCCGGCGTCGTTGCGCAGCAGCACGGTCGTGCCCAGGCGCGACACGGCGAGGTCCTCGTCGCCGTCGTCATCCCAGTCCGCGACCGCCACGCCGTACGCGTGGCCGCGCACGCCGGCGCCGCACTCCGCGGTGGCGTCGACGAACCGTCCACCGTCGTTGCGCCACAGTCGGCAGGTTTGCAGCGCTCCTTCATCCGCGAGCGCGCCGCCGCCCGCGACGAACAGGTCGAGGTCGCCGTCACCTTCGATGTCGATCCAACCCACGCCCGGACCCATCTGCTCGGGGATGCGAAACTCGCCGCGTTGAGCGTTGTCGTGCACGAACTCGACGCCCGCGCGAGCGGTCACGTCCTCGAACAGTCCACGCGCCGCGCCGCCGGCGCCGCCGCTCGCGTTCCGCACCTCGGGCGCGTGTTGGGCGAGGAACTGCTCGCCGACTTCGCGCGGCGTCGCGGCGCGCTCGAGCGGAGCGAAGGCCCACACGCCCGCGCCGACGGCGAGCGCAGCGGCCGCGTACGTCGGAAGCGCGCTGCGCGCGGCCGGCTGGGGGGAAGACGAACTCACGGAAGCCTGGGAATACTCGCACGCGCCGTGCTTGGCAAGTCGCGAAACGTCGCTCAGCTCGCGTTGCGCAGCCGCGCGCGGTCGAGCGCCACGGCGGCGACGATGATCGCGCCGGTCACGAGCTCCTGGACCCAGTTGTCGAGTCCGAGCTTGGTGCAGCCGTTGTCGACCACGGTCATGATCAACGCTCCGAGCAGTGCGCCGCCGACCGAACCCTGCCCGCCGGACAAGCTCGCGCCGCCGATCACCACCGCGGCGATGACCTTCAGTTCGTAGCCCTGGGCCGTCGTCGGATCGCCCATCGACAGGTAGGCGAACTGCAACACGGAGGCGACGCCCGCGCAGGCGAGGCCGAGCGCGTACACGCCGAGCTTCACGCGCTCGACGTCGACGCCGCACAGGCGCGCGGTTTCTTCGTTCGAACCCACCGCGATGGCGTGGCGGCCGAACACGGTGAAGCGCAGGGCGAGCGCCGCGGCGAGCGCGACCACGAGGGCGACGCACACGCCCGGCGGCAGCACGCTGAACAGGCCCTGCGGCGCGAGGTTCATCACGTGCCGCAGCCAGCCCGAATCCTCGGGATAAACCGGTTGGTTGTCGCCCAGGCCCTTGGCGAGCCCGCGCAGCGCGCCCCACAACCCGAGCGTCACGATGAAGGGCGAGAGCGGCAATTTGCCCAGCAAACGGCGCAACAGCGCGTGCAGAACGAAGCTGAGCGCGGCGCCGACCGCGATTCCGGCCACGAGCGAGTGCTGGCGTCCGACGTAGGCCCCCGCTCCGATGCCGATCAGGAGTGCGGTGACGCGCGCGAGTTGGCCGACGACCAAGGCGCCGAGCGTCCAGCCGATCAGGCCGGCGCACAGGACGCCGCCCAGCGCCGCCGCGGCAGGTGGCCAGCCGCCGTTGAGCAGGAGCGCGATGACCACCGTGCCCAGCGCGATCGTCGAGCCCACGCTCAGGTCGATGCCGCCGGCGACGATGATCCACGTCGCGCCGACCGCCGCCGTGCCGACCACCGCCGTCTGCAGCAGCATCAACTGCTGGTTGTTCCAGTTCGTGAAGTTGCGGCCGGCGAGCACGGCGAACAGCGCCCAGGCCGCGACCAAGCCCAGAGCGGGGCCGAGCGCGCGCAGCAGCGGTCGCAGGCGCTCCATCACGCGGCGCCTCCGAGCGCTTCGCGCAGCACGCTCGCTTCGTCGAGCTCGGACACCGGGCGCCGCGCGCGCAACTGGCCGCGCTCCATGACCGCGATGGCGTCGCACAGCCCGAGCAACTCGGGCAGGTAGCTCGACACGACCAGCACGGCGCGCTGGCGTTCACTGCCGCGCGCGAAGTCTTCGATGAGCGCGTAGATCTCGGCCTTGGCGGCCACGTCGACGCCGCGTGTCGGCTCGTCGAGCAAGAGCACGTCGGCGTCCGCAGCGAGCAGCCGCGCCAGCGCGACTTTTTGCTGATTTCCGCCGGAAAGCGCGCCTGTTCGCTGGCCCGGGCCGGCGCACTTCACGCCCAGCTTCGCGAGCCAGGGCGCGGCGCCGCGTTCGAGCGCGCCGCGGGTGAGCACGCCGGCGCGGCTCAGCGTCGACGCGCGCGGCAAGAGCAAGTTGTCGGCGAGCGAGAGTTCGAGCGCGAGGCCTTCGCGCTTGCGGTCCTCGCTCAAGAGGCCGACGCCCTGGCCCCAACGTTCGCGCGGCGTGCGCGGGCCGTCGAGCGCGAGCACGCGCAGCTCGCCGCGCACGACGGGCTCGAGCCCGAACAGCGCGCGCAGCAGTTCGGTGCGCCCGGCGCCGACCAGACCCGCGATGCCCACGATCTCGCCGCGGCGCACTTCGAGCGACGCATCGGTGGGGAGCTTCACTCCGGCCAGTTTGTCGAGGCGCACGACAACTTCGCCGGGCGTGTTGGCGCGGCGGCGCACGTGCTGTTCGACGTCGCGGCCGACCATGGCGCGCACGAGCGCGCTCGGCGAGCTCTGCGCGCACTCGCCGCTCGCCACGCTGCGTCCATCGCGCAACACGCAGTAACGCTGCGCGAGCGCGAAGATCTCCTCCATGGCGTGCGAGATGTAGATCACGGCCGCGCCGCGTTCGCGCAGGCGCGCGACGAGCTCGAACAGCCGCGCGACATCCTCGCGCCCCAGGCTCGAGGTCGGTTCGTCGAGCACGACGACGCGTGCGTCGACGGCGACGGCGCGCGCGATTTCGACCAGCTGGCGCTCGGCGGGGGGAAGCTCGCCGACGCGGCGCTCGAGGTCGAGCTCGCCGCGGCCGAGCAACGAGAGTGCAGCGCGCGCTTGGGAGCGCAGCTCCGCGCGGCGCACGCAGCCCAGTCGCCGCGGCTCGCGGCCGAGCAGCACGTTTTCCGCGACGCTCAAGTGCGGAGCGAGCGCGAGCTCCTGGTGGATCATCGCCACGCCGCGGGCGCGTGCTTCGAGCGGCGCTTTCGGCGCATAACGCTCGCCGTCGAGCTCCATCGAACCTGCCTGCGGCTGGAGCGCTCCCGAGAGCACCTTCATCAGCGTCGACTTGCCCGCGCCGTTCTCGCCGACCAGTGCGAGCACTTCGCCCGCGCGCGCCTCGAGCGCGACGTCGTCGAGCGCCGCCGTCGCCCCGAACCGCACGGTCACGCCGTGCATGCGCAGTCGGGGCGGCGTGGGGGAACTCAAGGCGTGTGCGAGTAGAGCGGCGCGCGCGCCGGCTCGCAACCACGCGGCGCGGCGCGGCGACGGGCGTGCGCGAGCGAAAGGGCGCCGACCCAGGCGAAGCCGGCGACGTACAAGGCGAGCAGCGCGGCGGTAGTCCAGGCGCCTGCGCGCGCGGCTTCGACGAGCGCCCAGCACGACCAGACCGAGAGCGCGAGCTCCGCGCCCGGAGTTCCGAGCGCCCGCGACGGATAGCTCGCGCGCGAGCCGTCGCCGCGTTTGGGCGTGCGCACGAACTCGCCCGTCGAACGGCGCAGGCCGGCGCCCGCGGCGCGCGCGAGTTCGAAGCTCAGCCCGAGGCCGAGCGCGACCGCGAGGCCGCAGTCGCGCAGGCGTTGCGCCAGCGAACGACCGACGGCGCGTTGGGCGCGCTCGTAGAAGAGCACCACGGCGGGCGTGCACAGGCCGAGGAACACTCCGTACGCGCCGAGCGGCACGGCGTGGGCGCGCGGAACGGCGAAGGGAGCGAGTGCGACGAGCGCGAGCACGATCGGATGCCCGGCGTGCGAGCAGAAGTGCAGCGTGGCTTCGAGCTTGACGCGCCAGTGCAGCGGCGCGCGAAGGATGCGCCCGAGCAACTTGCGCGCGGTTTGCACCGTGCCACGCGCCCAGCGCGCTTGCTGCGACTTGAAGGCCGCGATGTCCGCGGGGAGTTCCGCCGGGGCCGTGACGTGCGCGGCGTACACCAAGCGCGATCCGGCGAGTTGCGCGCGGTACGAGAGATCGAGGTCCTCGGTCAGCGTGTCGTGCTGCCAGCCGCCCGCGCGCTCGATCGCGGACTTGCGCCACACGCCCGCGGTGCCGTTGAAGTGCAGGAACAGGCCGCGTTCGAAGCGCACTTTGTGCGTGATCACGAAGTGGCCGTCGAGCAGCACCGCCTGCGCGCGCGTCAAGGCGCTCACGTCGCGGTTGAGGTGCTCCCAGCGCGCTTGCACGAGGTCGACGCGCGCGTCGGCGAAGGCGCCGAGCACCGCGCGCAGGAAATCCGGCCGCGGCGTGAAGTCGGCGTCGAACACGGCCACGAATTCGCCGCGCGCGAGCGCGAGACCGTGCGCCAGCGCGCCGGCCTTGAAGCCCGTGCGAGCGGCGCGCCGCACGACGTGCGCCTCGATGCCGCGCGCTCGCAGCTGCTCGACTTCGAAATCGACAACTTCGCGCGTCTCGTCGCTCGAGTCGTCGAGCACCTGGATCTCGAGCTTGGCGCGCGGGTAGTCGAGCTCGCCGGCGGCGCGGATCGCGCGCGCAGCGACCGTGCGCTCGTTGTAGAGCGGCAGCTGCACGGTCACGAGCGGAAGCTCCTCGTGCGTCAGCGGCTGCAGCTGCTCGCCTTCGTCCCAGCGAAAGCGCGCCAGCAGCCACGCGCGGTGGAGGCCGAACACGGCCGCGAGTCCCGCGAGGACGGCGTACACGGCGACGAGAAGCTGGTCGAACTGCATGCGGGGCTCTGGGCTTCGACCAGTATCCTCCCGCGCCCGCTCCGATGTTCCACGGCGCACGCATCGTTCTCGTCATTCCGGCGCTCGACGAGGCGCGCGCCATCGGCGCGGCTCTGGCGCGGGTGCCGCCCTGGGTCGACCGCGTGATCGTGGTCGACAACGGCTCGACCGACGACACCGCCGCCGTCGCGCGCGCCGCGGGCGCCGAGGTGTTGAGCGAACCGCGGCGCGGCTACGGAAACGCGTGTTTGGCCGGAATTCGCGCCGCCGGAGACGCGGAAGTGCTCGTGTTCATGGACGCGGACGGCAGCGACCACCCCGAGCAGATGGAGCGCCTGGTCGCGCCGATCGCGACCGGCCGCGCCGACCTGGTGATCGGCTCGCGCGCGCTCGGCCAGCGCGAACGCGGCGCGCTCACGCCGCCGCAGCGCTTTGGCAACGTGCTCGCGTCCACGCTGGTCACGTGGTTGTGGGGGGTGCGCTTCACCGACCTCGGCCCGTTCCGCGCCGTGCGCCGCAGCGCGCTCGAACGCCTCGACATGGACGCGCCGACCTTCGGCTGGACCGTGCAGATGCAGATCCGCGCCGCGAGCCGCGGCCTTGTGTGCTGCGAGGTCCCCGTCGACTACGCACGCCGCAGCGCGGGCCGCTCCAAGATCTCAGGCACGGTGCGCGGCGTGTGGCTCGCCGGCACGGGGATTCTCGGCTGCATCGCGCGCGAGCGTTGGTCTCAGCGGCGACGGGGACCGGCTACTCCTCGCGAGAAAGCGCGTTGACCCCTGGCGCGCGCGGGGCACTTGGTTCGGAATAGGCGCGGCGGCGAACACGGGTTGCGTTCGCGCCGGTTTCCACGTCCACGTCCTCTCATTCCCATGCTGCTCCGCTTCACTGCTTTGCTCGTGACCCTGTTCGCCTGCCCGTCCGTGGTGCGCGGACAAATCGTCATCACGTTCGACACGCTGCCGGCGATGAGCAATTCGCCGGGGTCCCCCGTGCCGCTCGCCAACCGGCTCTCGAACCAGCTGGCGTCGACGCTGGGCGTCGAGTTCTCCTCCGTTGCGCCGTTCGTCGCTGTCGTGAACCACGGCCCGCAGACTCCGAGCGTGCCGAACATCATCGGCGGCGCATCGGCCACCGGCGCGCTTTCGTACAGCGCGCCGATCCACATCCGTTTCGTCGACCCCGCCAACCCGGCGAGCCCGGCCGTCACGAGCGCGGTGAGCGTGCGCGGTGATCTCACGGCGGTTCCCGGCACGGCGACCATGCGTGCGTTCGGCGTCGACGGCGCGCTGCTCGGCGCGCAAACCGTGAACGACGTCCCCGGTGGGCTGCTGCTCAGCCTCGCCATCCCGGGCATCCACCGCGTCGAGCTGACGCAGACCTCCGCGACGATCGGCATGGACAACGTCACGTTCTTCCCCGTCACGCCGTGCTCGGGCCAGCAGGCCTACTGCACCGCGGGCACGACCACCAACGGTTGCGTTCCGTCGATCTCCGCGAGCGGCTGGCCGAGCGCCGCGGCGTCGAGCGGCTACACGCTGCACGTGCAGCAGGTCGACGGCCAGCGCCAGGGGCTCATCTTCTACGGCGTCTCCGGCCCGCTCGCGGCGCAGTGGGGCCTGGGATCGAGCTTCTTGTGCGTCAAGACGCCGACGCAACGCATGCCGGTCTCGAACACCGGTGGCGCGGTTGGCCAGTGCAACGGCGCGCTCTCGATCGACTGGCGCGCTTGGACCAGCTCCAACCCCGGCGCGCTCGGCACGCCGTTCGTGGCCGGCGACCTGGTCTACGCACAGGGCTGGTTCCGCGACCCGGCCGCATCGAAGGCGACGAATCTCTCGAACGCCCTCAGTTTCGCGCTCTGTCCGTAAGAGCCTCTAACGAAATGCCTCGCGGCGCCCGGACGCCCTGTCATCCGTTTGGGCGGCGCGCGCTCAGCGCAGCAGCGCCGCGATTTCCGGCTGGTCCATGTTCTCGCGCGTCACGAGCACCGCGCCGGTGTCGATCTGCGGCTCGACGGTTTCGTTGGCCAGGCGCCTCGCGAGCGCGCGCACGGAGAGCTCGCCCATCTTGCGCGGGTCCTGGACGACGAGTGCGTCGAGTCGGCCTTCGCGCAGCGCGTTGACCAGCGGCGGCGAAGCGTCGAAACCCACGAAACGCAGCTTGCCCGACAGGCCCATCTGCTCGAGCGCGAGCAACATGCCGTTGGTCGCCGACTCGTTGGAGCAGAACACGCCGCCCGCCTCGCGCAGCGCGTCGATCATGTTGAGCGCCGTGGTCTTCGCTTCGCCGGCCGTCGGGCCCGCGTAGCGGTTGTCGACGCTGAGCGTGATGCCCGCGGCGGCGAGGCTCGCTGCGCAGCCGCTCTCGCGCGCGTCAGTGCTCGCCGAACCGACGACGTAGCGCAGCATCACCGCCTGGCCCTTTCCGCCCATCAGCTTCGCGAGGTGTTCGCCCGCGAGCTGGCCCGCGGCGCGGTTGTCGGTCGCGATGAAGCTCGCGAAGTCGACGCCGGGCTGGCCGTCGAGGTTCGAGTCGAAGATCACCACCGGGATGTTCTTCGAGCGTGCGAGCGCGACCACCGGCGCGAGCGCGGCGTGGTCGAGCGGCGCGAGCGCGAGCCCGTCGATCTCGTCCGACACGAACTGCTGCACGAGCTGGATCTGCTGCGCGCGGTCGTTCTCCTGCAGCGGGCCCTTCCACACGACCTCGATGCCGAGCTCGTCGCCCGCGGCGCGCGCGCCGGCCTCGACCGACTTCCAGAACACGTGCGTCGTGCCCTTGGGGATCACGGCCACGCGCGGCCGCGCGTTCGACGACGAGGGGCCCGACGACGGGCCTGACGGCGTGTCGCCACAGCTTGCGAACACCATCGCCACGGACAGGAACAGCAGGGCGCAGCGCATCGGTTGGTAACTCGCGAGGGGGGCTCTGGGCGGACCGCGGGTCGGCTGTACGGCCAATTTTTTGGCCGCAAACCAGGGTCCTTTTACTTGCGAAAGCTCGCCGCTTGCAAGTAAATGGCCGTTCCCCGTGCGCTGCGCCGTCCCCCAAGGCGCCTGCACTCGAACGTCCCACACACCTCGAGCGCCCTTTCCGTGAGCACCCAAGACGACGACAACAACGAGCGCGGTCGCTACCGCGCCCCGGCCCTCGAAAAGGGCCTGGACATCCTCGAACTGCTGGCCGATCGCCCCGAAGGCCTCTCGCAGTCCGAGATCGCGCGCAACCTCGGCCGAACGGTCGGCGAGATCTTCCGCATGCTCAATTGCCTGGTCGAGCGCGGCTACCTCTCGATCCAGCGGCCCAGCGACCGCTACATCCTCACGCTCAAGCTGTTCGAGCTTGCGCACCGCCACACGCCGATCGATCGGCTGCTGGGCAACGCGGGGCCGCTGATGCGCGAGTTGGTGACGCAGATCCACCAGTCGTGCCATCTCACGCTGATCGAAGGCGGCCACGGCGTGGTCGTCGCGCAAACCGACAGCCCGGGCCACATCGGCTTCGCGGTGCGCGTCGGTTCGGTGATCGGCCTGACGGGCACCGCGTCGGGCCGTGTACTGCTCTCGTTCCAAACGCCCGAAGACCGCGCGCGCATCGTCGCCAAGGCCAGCGCACCCGATCAGGAGGCGGCCGCGCGAACGGGTTTCGCGCGCGAACTCGAAGCGCTGCGCGCGCGCGGCTACGAAGAGATGGACAGCACGCGCATCCGCGGCGTGCGCGACGTGAGCGCGCCGGTGTTCGACCACCGCGGCTCGGCCGTGGCCGCGATGACGGTGCCGTTCATCGAGCGGCTCGACATCGCCGACGACAGCTCGCTCGCGCTCACGCGCGAGATGCTGACGCGCACGGCGGCGCGTTTGTCCGCGTCGCTGGGCGGTCGCGCGCCGACCGCAGGCCCCGCAACCGCGCGCGTGAGGTGAAGGCCGCGGCGCGTGAGCTCGGCGACTTGCGCCAGCGCTGGCCGACGCCGTCGCGCCCGCGCGCCATCGTGTTCCTGGGCGCCGGCGGGATCGTGCGCGACGCACACCTGCCGGCTTACCGACGCGCGCAACTGCCGCTCGCGGGCTGCTTCGATCTCGACCTTGCCCGCGCGCGCGAGTTGGCGCGCGAGTGGGGAATTCCGCGAGTTTTCGGCTCTCTGGCCGAGGCGCTGGACACGCCGGATGCGGTCTTCGACCTCGCCTTGCCGCCCGCGGCCGTGCTCGCGACGGTCGAAGCGTTGCCCGACGGCGCGCTGGCATTGATCCAAAAGCCCATGGGGCTGGATCTGCGCGACGCCACGCGCATTCGCGCCGCGTGCCGCCGCAAGCGCTTGGTCGCGGCGGTCAACTTCCAGCTGCGCTTCAGCCCGCAGATGCTCGCGCTGCGCGACGCCCTCGAGCGCGGTTGGCTGGGCCGAGCGGTCGAGCTCGAGGTGCAGGTCAACTGCCGCATGCCGTGGGAGAACTGGCCGTTCCTCGCGGGCCTCGAGCGCATGGAGATCGCGCTGCACTCGATCCACTACCTCGATCTCATGCGCGCGTTGCTCGGCGAGCCGCGCAGCGTGTGGGCGCGCACGGTCAAGCATCCGCGCGCGGCGCACTTGGCGAGTTCGCGCACGAGCGCGATCCTCGACTTCGGCGACGACGTGCGCTGCGCGCTGTCGGTCAACCACCACCACGCGCACGGGCCCAAGCATCAGCGTTCGCACTTGCGCCTGGAAGGACTCGACGGCGCGGCGCTCGCCGTGCTCGGCGTCAACCTCGACTATCCGCGCGGGCGGCCCGACGAACTCGAGTTCGCCTTCGACGGCGTCGAGTGGCGCGCGCTCGAGCTGGTCGGCAACTGGTTTCCCGATGCCTTCGAAGGGCCGATGTGCAACCTCCAGCGCTTCGCCGCGGGCGAGGACGCGCGCTTGCACACTTCGGTCGAAGACGCGTGGCGCACGATGGCGCTCGTCGAGGCGCTCTACGAGTCGGACCGCAGCGGCGGCACTGCGCTGCCGCGCGATGGAGAGCCCGCGTGAACTCCGCCGCGCCGCGCGTCGACGCGCACCAGCACTTCTGGCGGCTTTCGCGCGGTGACTACTGCTGGCTTTCGCCCCAGCTCGCCGCGCTCTACCGCGACTTCCTGCCGGCGGACCTCGCGCCGCAGCTCGCGCGCTCCGGCGTGGACGCGACGGTGGTGGTGCAGGCGGCGGACACGCTCGCGGAGAGCGAATTCCTGCTCGAACTCGCCCACGTTACGCCCTGGATCGCCGGTGTCGTCGGCTGGGTCGACCTCGACCACGAAGACGCGCCGCGTGAGCTCGAACGCTTGGCGCGTGCGCCCAAGTTCGTCGGCGTGCGACCGATGCTGCAGGACCTCGACGACCCGCGCTGGGTGTTGCGGCCGCGTGTGCTGGCGAGCCTGCGGGTCGCCGCCGAACTCGGACTGCGCTTCGACGCGCTCGCGAAGCTGCCGCAACTCGCGTCGGTCGTCGAACTCAGCGCGCGCCTGCCGCAACTGCGCATCGTGCTCGACCACGCCGGCAAGCCCGCGCTGCGCGAAGGCGCCGCGTGGAGCGGCTGGACGACGTGGCGTTCGCTGGTCGCCGAACTCGCGCGCTCGTCGCAGTGCTTCTGCAAGTTTTCCGGTCTGCTCACCGAGGCCGCACCCGGCGCCGGCGCCGCCGAGCTCGTCGAGCTCGCGGAGTTTTTACGCGCCACCTTCCGCGCCCAGCGCCTGATGTGGGGGAGCGACTGGCCGGTGCTCGAGCTCGCGAGCGATTACTCGCGCTGGCGCAAGGCGAGCGAAGTTCTCACGCACACTTGGAGCGCTGGTGAACTCGCACAGATTTTTGGGCTGACGGCGGTCGACTTCTACGGATTATCCCCTTTGGCGCCGCTCGCGTCGCAACCGGCGACGCAGCCTGGCCGACTCCATCCATGACTGTTCGCATCACGGCACTTCGCGCGCGGGACATCCGCTTTCCGACCTCCGATCAACAGGACGGCTCGGATGCGATGCACACCGATCCGGACTACTCGGCGGCTTACGTCGTGCTTGAGACGAACCAGCCGGGCCTCGCCGGGCACGGGCTGACGTTCACCATCGGGCGCGGGAACGAGCTGTGCGTCGCGGCCTGCAAGGCGCTCGCGCCGCTCGTCGTCGGCCGCACGCTCGAGTCGATCACGCGCGACTTCGCCGGCTTTTGGCGCGCGCTGACGAGCGAGTCGCAGCTGCGCTGGGTCGGCCCCGAGAAGGGCGTGTTGCACCTGGCGACCGCCGCGGTCGTCAACGCCACATGGGACCTGTTAGCCAAGTCGCGCAACCTGCCGCTGTGGAAGCTGCTCGTCGACATGACGCCCGAGGAGCTCGTCGCGGCGATCGACTTTCGCTACTTGTCCGACGCGCTGACGCGCGAGCAAGCGCTCGAGATCCTGCACGCGAACGCACCGACGAAGGCCGCGCGCGAGGCGCAGATGCGCGCCGAGGGTTATCCCGCGTACACCACGTCGGCTGGTTGGCTGGGCTACAGCGACGAGAAGATCCGCGCGTTGTGCCAAAAGGGCATCGCCGAGGGCTGGAATCACTTCAAGATCAAGGTCGGCGCCGATCTGCGCGACGACTTGCGCCGTGCGGCGGTCGTGCGCGAGACGATCGGCGCGCAGCGCAAGCTGATGTTCGACGCCAACCAGCGTTGGGACGTCGGCGAGGCGATCGAGAACATGAAGCACCTCGCGCGCTTCGACCCGTGGTGGATCGAAGAGCCGACGTCGCCCGACGACGTGCTCGGCCACGCGGCGATCGCCAAGGCGATCGCGCCGATCGGCGTCGCGACCGGCGAGCAGTGCCAGAACCGCGTGGTGTTCAAACAACTGCTCCAGGCGAACGCCATTCGCTTCTGCCAGATCGATTCGTGTCGCCTCGGCGGCGTCAACGAGGTGCTCGCGGTGCTGCTGCTCGCCAAGCGCTTCGGCGTTCCCGTGTGCCCGCACGCGGGCGGAGTGGGGCTGTGCGAGTACGTCAACCACCTCGTGATGGTCGACTACATCGCCATCGCGCCTTCGCTCGAAGGCCGCGTCGCCGAGTTCGTCGGGCACCTGCACGAGCACTTCGAGAGCCCCGCGATCGTGCGCGCCGGCCGCTACCTCGTGCCGCAGGCGCCCGGTTACGGCGTGACGATGAAGGCGCGCTCGCTCGAGGAGTTCGAGTATCCCACGGGGCCGGTGTGGCGCCGCCGGGCGGAGCGCGCCGGCGCGGCGGTGAAGTGAACATGACGGCTCGTTTGCAGGGACTGCGCGCGCTGGTCACTGCCGCCGGGCAGGGCATCGGGCGCGCCAGCGCGCTCGCGTTCGCGCGCGAAGGTGCGAGCGTGCTCGCGACCGACATCGACGCCGCGGCGCTCGAAGCGCTGCGGCGCGACGATCCGCGCATCGAGATCGCACGGCTCGATGTGCGCGACGCAGCTGCCGTGGGCGAACTCGTGCGCTCGCACGGCCCGTTCGATGTGCTCTTCAACTGCGCCGGCGTCGTGCACCACGGCTCGGTGCTCGACTGCACCGAACAGGAGTGGGCGAACGCCTTCGAGCTCAACGTGACGGCGATGTTCCGCACGATCCGCGCCGTGTTGCCCGGCATGCTCGAACGCGGCAAGGGCTCGATCGTGAACATGGCCTCGGTCGCGAGCTCGGTGAAGGGCGCGCCGAACCGCTGCGCGTACGGCACGACCAAGGCGGCCGTGATCGGGCTCACCAAGTCCGTCGCCGCGGACTTCGTCGCGCGCGGCGTGCGCTGCAACGCGATTTGTCCGGGCACGGTGCAGACGCCGTCGCTCGACGCGCGCATCCAAGCGCTGAGCGCGAGCTACGGCGGCGATCTCGAACGCGCGCGCGCCGCCTTCGTGGCGCGCCAACCGCTCGGCCGTCTGGGCAGCGCCGAAGAAATCGCGGCGCTCGTCGTGCACCTCGCGAGCGACGAATCGGGTTACACCACGGGCGCGATCCACGTGATCGACGGCGGATGGAGCATCTAGTGGGTTGATTCAAAATTTCGCCGCATATCTCAGGCGCCTCGCCGCCCCCC
>ERZ1066135.534-NODE-534-length-19453-cov-6.373595_pt1 | contig 19453 bp, 16 predicted proteins | sample MGYA00382782_ERZ1066135 | MGnify/ENA primary metagenome ERZ1066135 (study PRJEB33369, sample SAMEA5778365) | biofilm metagenome | biome: Industrial cooling water; feature: Water cooling tower basin; material: Biofilm | place: United Arab Emirates | collected... | reverse complement strand
CTCGCGGCGGCTGTCGGCGCCGACGAGAACCTCAAGAGCGACGCGGCGCGCGAAGCAGTGATCTACGTCGACGCGCAGGCGCAACCCGAGCAGCGCGAGGCGGCCGTTCGCTGGCTGCGCGAGACGCACGGCGCGCGTTTGGGCGAGGTGCTGGCCGTCGAAACGGTGGCGCTCGACGTCGCCAGCGACGGCGAACACTTCCGCGCCAAGGTCGGCGATTTCTTCGAAGTCTGCGGCTCTGCCATGCCCGACCGCGAGTGCTGCAAGATGCCGTACAACGTGTGGTACGAGCCCTTCGAAACGCTCGACGGCCGACTCGTCGCCGCAACCAGTCACTTTGCCTTCCGCGAAGCGCGCTTGGGCGCGAGCTTCGAACGCTCGGGCCACAACGACGCGTTCCTCGGTTCGTTCGGCCCGCGTGCGGACAGCGCGCTCGGCGCCTGCTGCGCGCCGGACTCGGCCTGCGCGGCGCAGCCCGGTTGCGCACCGGCCTCGAGCTGCCGCGCGCCGAGCACGCAGATGTGAATCCGCGCGGCCGAAAGCCGCGTGTCGTCCCTAGAACTGGGCCGCTGCTCGCGACGGGCGACGCGGCCCAGCTTCGTTAGGGGAAGACCCTTCAGACGCAGCGCGTTCGGCGAGCTGTTGCGCGGTGCTCGCTGCGGCGCGCGAACGCCGCGCTCACTTCCACCACTTGTGGAAGTGGTGCACGGGTCCGTGGCCGCGGCCCAGCTTCCAATCGCGCGAGCCCTCGATGGCCGCGGAGATGAAGCGCTTGGCGCTCATCACGGCCTCGTCGCGCGCCTTGCCCTTGGCGAGCCCAGCGGCGATCGCCGCGGAGAACGTGCAGCCGGTGCCGTGCGTGTTGTTCGACGGCGTGCGCTTGGCGCTCAGGCGCGCGACGACGCCGCCGGGTTCGAACACCAGGTCGTCGCTGTGCGCGCCGCCGGCGTGTCCGCCCTTGAGCACCACGCAGCGGGGACCGAGGTCGAGCAGGCGCCGCCCGGCGCCGGCCAGGTCGGCCAGCACCTCGCCTTCGCTGCAGCCGAGCAGAACCGCGGCCTCCGGCAGATTGGGGGTCAGCACTTCGGCGAGCGGCGCCAGCTTCTGGCGCAGTGCGTCGACGGCCTGCGGCTGCAGCAGACGTGCTCCGCCCTTGGAGACCATCACCGGGTCGAGCACGAGGTTGCGCGCGGCGTGCGCCTTCAAGCGTTCGGCGACGAGTTCGATGGCGCCGGCGCTCGAGAGCATGCCGAGTTTGGTTGCGCCGACCGCCAGGTCCGCGAAGACCGCGTCGATCTGCGCCGCCAGGAACTCCAGCGGCGGATCGTGGATGGCGGTGACTTCGCGCGTATTCTGCGCCGTCAGCGAGGCGATCACGCACGCGCCGTAGACGCTGTACGCCGAGAAGGTCTTGAGGTCCGCTTGGACGCCGGCGCCGCCCGAGGGGTCGGAGCCAGCGATCGAGAGCGCAATCTTGGGAGTGTCCAGCATCGCGCGGGGATTATGGATCGCGGCGCGCACAGGCACAGCACATGAACACCAGCTTGGCGGATGAGAACTGCGAACCGTGCCGGGGCGGCGTTGCGCCGCTCGCCGGCCATGAACTCGCTCAACTCAAGCGCGAACTCGGCGACGCATGGCGCCTGCTGGCCGAGCGCAAGCTCGAGCGGCGCTACGAGTTCGCCGACTTCGCGCAGGCCCTCTCGTTCGCCAACGCGATCGGTGCGCTCGCGGAGGCCCAGGGCCACCACCCCGACCTGCTGGTGCGCTGGGGTTCGCTGACGGTCACGCTGTGGACCCACACGATCGACGGGCTGGCCCGCGCGGACTTCGTCCTGGCCGCCAAGATCGAGCGACTCGCGCACGGTCGGCGCTGACGCACGCAGGCTTTCGCGGCGCGCGTGGGGACTCTTCCGCGCACTGGAGCTTGCCGCGGGACGCGCCTAGACTCGGGCCCCGAAAGACGCACACAGCGAGCTTTCTTCCGACCGCGATCCCGGCGGCGGCGTGCGACGCCGCGGCGCCGGGTTGCCTTTCCCCACAGGAGTTCCCATGGCCATTCAAGTCGGCGCCGCCGCCCCCGATTTCACGCTCAAGACCCAAGACGAAGCGGACTGGAAGCTGTCCGCGCAGCGCGGCAAGAACGTCGTGCTGCTGTGGTATCCGCTCGACTGGAGCCCGACCTGCGAGAAGGAGAACTGCTCGCTGTCGACCGACCAGACCCTGAACGTCCCCGGCGCGGTCGTGGTTGGAATCAGCCGCGACTCGACCTGGTCCCACAAGGCTTGGCGCAAGGAGCGCGGCATCAAGCACGAGCTTCTCGCCGACCCCAAGCTCGACGTGACCAAGCTCTACGACCTGCTGCACCCGGCCGGCTTCATCAGCCACCGGGCGACGGTGATCGTGGACAAGAACGGCAACGTCGCCTTCGTTCAGGTCCAGGAGAAGACCCCGGAAGCGCGCGACATGGGCGCCGTCAAGGCCGCGCTCGCCAAGCTCGGCTGGAGCCGCGGATTTCGAAGTACTCTGGGGGCGTCGCCGCCGCGCGCGGCCGACGCCCCTTTTTCGTCGCCCTATGCGCATCCTGATCCCGTTGGCCGCCGTGTTGGCGGCGCTCGTGTGCGGCCTCATGTGGGTCGTGGCGCGCCCGCCGGCGACGAACGCCGCGAGCGTGGCGCAAGTCGCGAGCACTGCAGTCGCAGCCGTCGGCGAGAGCCGCGCGGCGGCGACGGAGTTGGAGCCGTCGACGCAAGCGCAACGCGACACGCTAGCCCCGAGCGATGCGTTCCTCGCTGCGGAGGTTCGTGCGCGGCGGCGCGAGGAGCGGCGCGTGCGCACGCAGCTGAGCGGGAGAGTGCTCGATGCGGAGGGTGCGCCGCTGGCTGGCGTGCGGGTGCTCTGCGCCCTCGCCGAACGAGGTCCGAGCGCGCCGCTCGATGCGCCGGCCTGGGCCGAGCGAGATCGGCAGCGCCGCGAGTCGACGAGCGACGCCGACGGCCGTTTCCGCGTCGAGCAACTCGAGCCGGGCTTCGCGCGCGTCGCGTTGCGCGGCCCCGACCTCGCGCCCCTCGACCTCGAGGGCGTGTTGCTCGTCGAAGGCGCCGACAACGACCAAGGCGCGCTCACGATGCATGCGGGAGCGCGCCTCTCGGGCGTCGTGCTCGACGCCCACGGCGCGCCGGTGGAAGGCGCGTACCTGATCCAGCCCGATGAGCCCGAGCGGCCGAGCCTGGGACGCGAGGCGGGTGAACGCGGCGTGGTGCTCGCGCGCAGCGCCGCCGACGGAAGTTTCGATCTGCGCGGCCGCCCCGTCGGTCCCTGGTCGCTGCTCGTGCATTCGCCTCAGCACGTCGACCTGGCCGTGCACGGCGCGACGCGTGAGCCCGGTGAACACGACAACTCGCTCGTGCTGCGCCTGCCCGAGTCGGCTTCGATCCAAGGCCACGTCTCGATCGCGCCGGGCGTGCACGCGCCGCCGAAGAGCGAGCTCGAGGTGGTGGCGGTGGCCGCCAACGAGGACAACCTGCCGCGTGGGGAAGCGCGACCGTCGCGCCGCGTCGGCGCGCTCGACGACGGCGGCGGTTTCTTCATCGAAGGACTCGAGCCCGAGCGCGCCTACCGATTGCGCGTGGTGATGCGCAAGCGTTCCGAGCGCGAAGACGAGTTCGGGCTGGACGCGTGGAAGGAAGCGCTGGCCGGCGAACGGGGCGTGCAGATCGTCGTCGGGGAGATGCTCTCCGTCGTGTTCCTTGCGCGCGACGCAGTCAGCGGCGCGACGCTCGATGAGTTGAACGTGAGCTTCAGTGCGCGCGACGCAGCCGGGCAGGTGCGCTGGCTCGAGTTCCGCAAGAGCACGCTCGACGATGGGCGCACGCGCCTCACCAGCGATCGGCGCTGGAAATCCGACGACCGCCTTCAACTCCGGGTGACGCGGGTCGGCTACGAGGAGTTGCGCAGCGACGAGTTCACGCCGACGCCGGGCCGCGAGCACGAGCTCGGCGAGCTGCGCCTGCAGCCCCGGCCTCGCCTGACGTTCCGCGTCGTGGATGCGTTGACTTCGACGCCCATCGAGAACGCTCGGGTCGTGCTCGAGATGGATCCAACGTCCGACGGCGGCAACCAGGGTTGGGGCCGCGGAGGCGGGCGCGGAACGGCGCGCAGCGAGCGCACCGACGCCAAGGGCGAGACGCTGCTCTACGGCCGCTCGGGCGCGTGCGGCGCAGCGATCGCGCGACACGAAGACTACGCGTCCTCCGCGCCGACGCGGGTGTGCTTCGAGGGCGACCAGCCCGTGATCGAGCTGCAGCTCGCGCTCGGCGCATCCCTGTCGGTCACGGTGCTTGGCGCAGACGGCCTGCCGGCCGCGTCTCGCGCCGTGCGCGTGACGCCGGTGAGCAACGAGAACGCGGACCAAGGCGAGTCGTCGCGCCGCTTCGTGCGCTGGGAGTCGACGGACGCGGAGGGCCGCGCGCTGTTCGAGGGGCTGACCGCCGGTTCGTACACGGCGGTGTTGCACGAGCCGCGCGCCGGTGCGCCGCGCCACGAGAAGGAGCACGCCGCCGCGTTCGCGCCGGTGGAGATCGTCGATGGGGCGCGAGCGGAGTGTGTGCTCAGGGCGCTGGCGCGCGGATCGCTCTCCGGGCGCGTGAGCAGCGGGCGGCGCGCGCTCGCGAACACGTTGCTCACGTTCACGCCGACGCGCAACGGGGTTTCGACGCCGCTGGTGGGCCGCCCCGAAGCTCTGCGTGTGCGCACCGACGCGCAGGGCCGCTATCGCATCGACGATCTCGGCGCCGGAGCGTGGAGCATCGTCGTCGCGCCGACGGAGTTCCTCAGCACCACCGCGGCCAGCTACGACCACGACGGGGGCGAGCGCGAGTTCGACATCGACGTGCCGCTCAACGCCCTGCGCGGTCGCGTGGTCGACAAGCGCGGCGACGCGGTCGGCGGAGCGCGCATCGTGGTGGGGCGCTGGCGCGGCGGCGACGGCGGCCGGCGCAGGCCGCCGTTCGAGGCGCTGCTCAACGGCGCGCCCGCGGCGGTCACGGGCGATGACGGGAGCTTCGAGCTGCTCGGGCTGCCCAGCGAGCGCCTCGCGCTCGAGGTGCGCCACCCGCGCTTCCAACTGCACACCACCAAGCCCTTCGGTTTCGCCGCCGGGGACGACAAGACACTCGAGGACATCATCCTCGAGCCCGGCGGCGCGCTCGTCGTCGACCTGCTCGCGTTGCCTCCGGGCGGTCCCCGGCCGCGCGCGATCCTGCGCCGCACCGACGGCCCCAAGAACCAGAACGGCGAGCGCGAGACGCGCGCCGCGACCCTCGACCTGCGCGGACAGGCGCGTTTCCAGTCGCTCGCGCCGGGCAAGTGGCGCGTCGAGCTCGATCCGCGCGTCGAGGGCCGCGAACGGCCGCGCCGCGACGTCGAAGTGCGCGCCGACGACACGCTCGAGCTGCGCTTCGACGCGCTCTGACGCGGCGCGGGCGACGCTCGCTCGATCGCGCAGGGCTGCGCGCGGCGCTGCTGCGCCCCAAAAACGAGCGCGGCCGAGTCCCCTGGACCCGGCCGCGCCATTCGCACCGCTTCGAAGCTGCGTGCGTTACTTCTTGACCCCTTCGAGGGCCACGGTGATGCGCACGTTGTCGCTCAGCCCCTCGAGCAGGCCGGAAACGCCGTAGTCCGAGCGCTTGATCTCGAAGCTCGTCTCGAAGCCCGCGCGGTAGCCGTAGACCGTTTCGCCTTCGCCGGTGAAGTCCACGAGCGTGGTGATCGACTTGGTGACGCCGTGCATCGTGAAGTCGCCCGTGACTTCCAACTGCTCACCCTTCTTCTTCACGGACTTGGACTTGAAGGTCAGGGTCGGGAACTCCTTGGCGTTGAGGAAGTCCGCATTGCGCAGATGGTTGTCGCGGTCCTTGCTGTTGGAGTCGACGCTCGCCGCGTCGATCTCGATCGAGATCGAGCTCTTCTCGACGTTCTTGGCGTCCCAGGCGATCTCGCCCTTCACGCTGTTGAAGCGGCCGTAGAAGTTGCTGACGCCGAAGTGCTTGATGCGGAACAGCACGCTCGAGTGGCCGCCGTCGATCGTGAAGTTCGCGGCCTGGGCAGGCGCGCTGAGGGTCGTGGCGGGAACGAGGGTGACCGCAGCTGCAGCGGCGGGAAGGGCGAGGGCGAGGAGCAGAGTGGGGAGGAGTTTCATGGGGTGATCCAGAGGTTCGGGTGGGGCGGAAGTGTGAGCCTAGAACAGCGCGCCGAACGCTTGTGTTCAAGTGCGCGGGGAACATGCACCCGTTCGCGACCCGTTCAAGGGCCCTGACGAGCGGGTTGGCCCGAAATGAACAGATCGTTCACGCGCGCGCGGGCGGCGGCGCGGAAGCGAAGACCCGTGAAGGATCTCGGAAGCTCTTGAACTCGAGCGCGTTGCCGCTGGGATCGAGCAGGAACAGCGTCGACTGTTCTCCGACCTCGCCGCGGAAGCGGACGTGGGGCTCGATCAAGAACGTCGCGCCCGCGGCCCGCAGTCGATCGCGCAGGGCGTGCCAGGCGTTCCACTCGAGAATCAGGCCGAAGTGCCGCACGGGCACGTTGTCGCCGTCGACGAGGTTCGTGGCCGCGGGCGCATCTGCGGCGTCGACGACGTGCGCGGAGAGCTGGTGGCCGAACAGATCGAAGTCGATCCAACGTTCGGCGGAGCGTCCGACGCCGCAGCCGAGCAGGTCGACGTAGAAGCGGCGCGTGCTCGCGATGTCGAGCACCGGAAAAGCGATGTGGAACGAGGGGGCGCTCATGGGGTCAACGCTGCGCGACGAGTTCGCGCCAGATGTGCGCGGCGAGTTCGGCGTGGCGCCGCCAAGAATACGCCGCGGCCACGGCTTGACGCGAGCGGCGCGCGAACTCGTCGCCGCGTTCGGCGAGCGCTGCTGCGAGCGCCGGCGCCAACTGCTCGGGCGGCGTGGCTTGCGCCGGCGCGTCGATCCAACGCCCCGCTGGGCCGAGCGCTTCGACGAACGCCGGCGCGCGCGTGAGCACGACGTCGCAGCCGGTGGCGAGCGCCTCGAGCGGAGTCACGGGCGTCAGCTCGCCGTCGCTCAGGTGCACGAGCACCGCCGCGCGCGCGACCAGGCTCGGCAGGTCGCGCTCCTGCGGCTCGGAGTCGAACTGCACTCGCGAACTGATCGGGCTGCGCGTGGCGTAGGCTCGCAGCGCGTCGTACGCGTCGCCGCGGCGTCCCACGTAGCGCAAGCGCAGCTCGACGCCGTCGCCCGCGAGCTGTTCACAGGCGCGCAGGACCGCGAGCGGATTGCGGCGTTCGTCGATGCGTCCGAGGACCAGCACGGTCGGCGGATGATCGAGCGGCGGCTCGCGTTCGAGCGTGCGGCGCCAGTGCTCACAACCGACGGGGAGCGCGTGCACGCGCTGCGGGTCGAGCTCGAGGCGCGCACACAATTGCTCGGCGGCGTAGCGACTGAACGTGAACACCGCGGCGCAGGCGCGCAGCGCGCGAGCCGCCTGCGCCTCGTTGTCCGGCGTCGGCCACTCGCTCACCGCGCAGGTGCGCAGCGCGCGACTGGACCGCGGCTCGCTCGGCGACACGGCGTGGAACACGTCGCAACCGCCCAGCCAGCGGTCGGCCCCCAGTCCGATCCGGGCGCTCCAGGCGAGCACTTTGCGCGGCGCCTTGAGCTTGAGCCGGCGGATCGAACGGCCTTCGAGGCCCAGCGCGGGCTCGCCGATGGCGCGCGGCAACGGCCCGACGTCGAGCAGCCGCAGCTCGAGCAGATCCGGGCGTTGCGCGAGGGCGCGCACGAGCTCGCGCACGTAGCGGCCCACGCCCGGTGCGTGCGTAACCGCCGGCCAGTAGTCCACGCCGACGCGCATCACGCTCGGGCGCGGCGCGCGCGTGCTGGCGTGCGTGGAGCGTGCGCGGGACGCTCGGGGCCCATCGGGCGAGGCGGGTGCGACATCGGGCGGAGATCATGCCGATGCGCAGCGGGAGAAGCCACGCACGCGGGACGCGCAGGCTCGCACTACACTGCTCCGCAGGCCCCGTGTTCCCAGGAGGAGCGTCGATGGTTGTCCGTGCCTTGGTTGTGTTGGCGAGTTCGTTCGCGTCGCACGCTGCGGCGCCGTGCACGCCGCCGCCCGCCACGCGCGCCGCCGACGTCGAGTCGCACCCCGGCGGCTTCGCGCCCAACCTCGGGCAGTGGCCGCCCCACGTGCTCGCGCACGCGCAGCGCCCGGGCGTCGAGGCCTGGCTCGACAGCGGCGGTTGGACGCTCGCGCTCCGCGACGGCGCCGCGGCTTGGTGTCTGCGGCTCGATTGGCGCGCCGCGCAGAGCCCCTCCGCTGTGCGGGTCGATCCGCTCGCCGAACGCCCGCTCGCCCGCGCTCGGATGGTCGGGGCGGCGCCTGGAAAGTGGCGCACTTCGGCCTTCGATTACGGCCGCATCGCGCTGCGCGAAGCGGGCCCGGGGCTCGACGTCGTCGCTCGCGCGGACGGAGAGTCGCTGGAGTTCGACCTCGAGGTCTCCCCGGACGCAGACGAGAGCGCGTTGGTGTTCTCCTGGAGCGGTCACTGCGGCTTGGCGCTCGACGAGAGCGGCGCGCTGCGAGTGGAAACTGGTCTGGGCGCGCTCGTGCTTCCGCGCCCGGTCGCCGCGGTGCGTGGCGGCGCGGGCGAACACTCGGTCGAGTGCGACTACGAGTTGCTCGACGCGGCGAGCTTCCGGCTCCGCGCGCGGCGCGCGGGGCTCGCGGGGGCGCTGTGGATCGACCCGGCGTTGCGCTGGTCGACGTACATCGGCGGGCAGGCCGACCAGACGGTCAGCTCGCTCGCCGTGGCGCCGGACGGTTCGGTGTACGTGGCTGGGCACACGCTCGCCGCGGACTACCCGACTGTGTTCGGCGCCTATCAGGTGCAGTACTCCGGCGGCTTGGAGGCCTTCGTGAGCAAGCTCTCCGCCGACGGCTCGCAGTTGCTCTCCTCGACGTTTCTCGCCGGCGCGGGCGACGATCGGATCGTCGGCCTGGGGCTCGATCCGAGCGGCGCGGTGGTCGTCGCGGGCGACACGACGTCGAGTGATTTCCCGAGCACGGCGGGGAGCTTCGACACGTCGTTCGGCGGCGTGAGCGATCTCTTCGCCGCGCGACTCTCGGCGGATCTGTCGACGCTGGAGTGGTCCAGTTTCGTCGGCGGAAGCGCCCGTGATGCGGCTGGCGGCGCCGTGGTGCGCGCCGATGGGGCCGCAGTCATCGTGGGGGCGACCCGCGGCGCCGGATTCCCGACGACGGCGGGAGCGTTCGACACGAGCTACAACGGCGGCAACTTCGCGGGCGACGCGTTCGCGTTGGAGTTCGATCCGAGCGGGGCCTCCTTGCGTTGGTCGACCTTTCTGGGCGGCCCCGGCGAAGAGAGTGCGGAGCGGGTCACCCTCGATCCGAGCGGCTCGGTCTCGCTCGCGGGTTATGCCTACTCACCGGGCTTTCCGACGACGCCGGGCGCCTACGACCGCAGCTTCGACGGCGCCGACGAACCGTTCGTCGCGCGCCTGAGCTCCAACGGACAAAATCTGCTCTTCGCGAGCTACTTCGGCGGCGCCCGCACGGACACCATCGAGACGCTGCTCACGCGCGCCGACGGAGCGCTCCTGATCGGCGGCGCCACGGACGACATCAGTCGTCCGACGAGCGCCGGCGCGTTCGACGTCGAACTGCGCGGCCCGAGCGAGGGCTACCTCGCTGTACTGGCGCCGAACGGGGCCGCGCTCGAGTTCGCGACCTTCCTCGGCGGCGGCGAGGAGGACGTGGTGACCGCGCTCGCCTTCGACGGCCTGGGGCAGTTGATCGTCGCGCTGCAAACGCGCAGCAGCGACATGCCGACGACCCTCGGCGCGTTCGCGTCGAAGATCGCCACGACCGCAGCGGGCGTCGAGCCGGACGCGTTCTTCCTGCGCTGCAGGCCGGACATGAGTGGGTTCGACTACGCGACCTACTTCGGCGGCCGCAACGTCGAGTTGGTGAGGGCGCTTCACGCCGATGCGAACGGCGAGTTGGTCTTCGCTGGCGAGACCCGCGGCGCAGGTTTTCCGACCACGCCGGGCGCGTACCGCACCAGCTACATCGTGGCGCCGGCCGTCGAGGGCTTCGTCTCGCGCCTCGCCCTGCTATTGCACCCGATCTCGTATGGAACGCCCAAGCTCAATTCGAGCGGCGGCTACGCCACGATCGGTTGGACGGGCTTTCCCTCCGTCGCCGACGCGCAGTTCGGCGTGGGGATCGACCTCGCGCTCTCCAACGTGTGGTGCACCGTGTTCAGCAGTCTGCACTCCGCGGACACGCCGTTCGCCGGCGGTCGCCTGCGGCTCCGGGCGCCGTTCCAACGCTACCCGCGCTTCAAGAGCGACTTCATGGGGTACGGCATGCGGGCGATCCCGCTGGCGCCGTGGCTCGCCGGTCAGCAGATGTACTTCCAGGTGTGGTACCAGGACGACTACGACGCCTTCGGGTGCGGCCTGACCGACGCCCTGCGTGTGCAGGTGTATCCCTGAACGTGCGCGCCGCGTGCAGCCGCCGCACGCGAGCTGACGCGGCGTTCAGCGGAAGTTGCGCTTGCGAGCGCCGCCCGAGGATTCCGGCGCCGAGCGCTGCGTGCGTCGCGTGTCGTTCGCAGCGCCGTCCCAGCCCGCGTTCTCGAGCCGGGCGTGCTCCTCCCAGGTGACCGAGCGCATCGCGGACTGAAAGCGGCCCCGTTTGCGTTCGATGGCCGCGAGCTCTTCGGGCGTGGGCGCCGTGCCGAGCAAGCCGCCCTCGTCGCGCAGAGAGTCGTTGAACGCGGTCCACAGCGCCTTGGCGAAGGGCAGCCAGAACGGCAACGTGAGCAGCAGCAGCGCGTACTTGACCGGCTCGCTGTTGAGATGGATGTCCACGGCGTCCAGAGTGTATCGGGCGCCCGGCGGCGCTTCTTCAAGCCGAGCATCGCGGGAAGGAAAGCTGGAGCTGCAGTCCATGGAGCGAAAACTTCGTCGATTCTGGCCGACGTGCGCGCTGGTGGCGGGCTTGGGCCTCGCGGCCTGCGACGGCGGCGCCCACTCGAACCCGCCGCCGAAGGATCCCGCGGCCGCACCGCCCGCGGCCAGCGGCGTCGAGCGCTGGCGCGAGTCCTTGCGGCAAGCGCTGGAGCGCCTCGACACGTCCACCGAGGAGGGACGGCGCGAACTGCACGCCGCGCTGCGCCGCGAATGGGAGGAGCAGCGCGCGCAACTCGACACGCTGGCGCACGAGATGCGCGCGGCGACGCGTGAGCAGCGCGAAGCGGCCTTGGCGAAGGCGCGCGAACTGACCGACCAGCTCGAGCGGCGCCTCGACTCGCTCGAGGACGCCGGCAGCGAGCAGTGGAACGAGGTCAAGGCCGGCGCCGTGGAGCACGCCGAGCGCGTTCGGCTGGAATTGGAGCGCCTGCTGGCCGACAAGTCCGCAGCCGTCCAGGACCAACGCTGAGCCCGCTCGTCCGTAACCCAACCGCCATGCGCACCATCGACATCTCCCCGCGCCCCGACAGCGGCGCGCCGCGCTCTGCGTTCTTCACCGTCGCCGCACTGGCCGCTCTGTTCGGCTTCGTGGGTTGGCGCGTTGCGTCGGCGAGTTCCGGGGCGCCGCCGTCGGGCGCGGCGAACACCGCGCACGCCTCGGCGGCGTCGCTTGCGCAGCGCGAGTCGGACCTCAACGCAGCGGAGCGCGCGACGATCGACGTCTTCCGGCGTGTTTCGCCCGCCGTCGTGCATGTCACCAACGTGCCGCGCGCGGCGCGTGGGCGCAGCTTCGACGACGTGGTCAGCGGCTCGGGCAGCGGGTTCGTGTGGGACACCGACGGCCACGTGGTGACCAACTACCACGTCGTGCAACGCTCCGTGGAGCGCGGCGATCTGGTCTACGTGCGCTTCGCCGGCGACGAGTCGCCGTACGAGGCGCGCATCGTGAACGTCGCGCCGCACCGCGACATCGCCGTGCTCAAGTTGGTCGATCGCCCCCAGGCGCCGTTGACGCCGGTCGAACTCGGACAGAGCACGAATCTGCTCGTGGGGCAGCACGTGTACGCCATCGGCAATCCGTTCGGGCTCGATCAGACCCTCTCCAGCGGACTGGTCAGCGGGCTCAACCGCGAGATCCGCTCCGTGACGCAGCACAAGATCGACGGTGTGATCCAGACGGACGCCGCGATCAACCCCGGCAACAGCGGCGGGCCGCTGCTGGACTCGCGCGGGCGGCTGATCGGCGTCAACACCGCGATCATCACGCTCTCCGGCGCCGACAACGGCATCGGCTTCGCGGTGCCTGTCGACACGGTGCGACCGATCGTCGATGAGATCGTCGCCACCGGTCACGTCACGCGGCCGGGCTTGGGGGTCGAACTGCTCGGCGACTACGAAGCCGCACGGCTGGGCCTGGCGGGCGTGGGCGTCGCGGTGGTGCAGGCCGGCAGCGCGGCGCAGGACGCCGGGTTGCGCTCGGCGGAAGCGACGCGCACGGGGCGTGTGCGGATCGACGAGATCGTGGAAATCGACACACGTGTCATCCGCTCGCGGCGCGACCTGTTCGACGCGCTCGACGGCCGTGCGGTGGGCGAGACGATCACGCTCAAGGTGCGTCGCGGCCAGGAGTTGTTCGAGACCCAGCTCAAGCTCCAGGCCCTGCAGAATTAAGCGCAAACGAGCGGTCTAGGGGCTCGCGGGGGCACTTTCTTCGCCGGCGCCGTCCCTTCGACGGCGTCCCGCCGCGCTCGGAAGTTTCTGCTGGGGCAACGATCCAGTTGCGGCCACGCGGCGGTCGATTTCTCGACTCGGCCTGACTCTGCGGTGCGAGCGCCGGGCGGTTGCCGCCTCGGAAGGCGTGCCGCGAACGCGTTCGTTCGCTACGTTTCGGCCGCTTCCTCCCCGCGCCGTGCAAGCAGCCGCTCCCCCGAACGCCCGCCAACTTGGCCTGCCAGCGATCGTCTGGTTGACGTTGGCCGTGGTCGCCTGCCGTATCGTGCAGGCGCGCTCGTTCCCGCTGTACGACGACGCCTTCATCACGTACCGCTACGCGGAGAACTTCGCCGCGGGCGCCGGCCTGGTTTACAACGTCGGCGCGCCGTGGGAACCCGTGCTGGGAACCACGACGCCGCTGTACGCACTGCTCCTGGGCCTGGCGGTGAAGCTCGGCGTGGCGGTGGAGAGCGCATCCCTCGCCCTGAATCTCGCCTGCGACGGGCTGATCGCGGCCCTGATCGCTCGCGCGCTCGCTCCGCGCCCCTTCGCCGCCGCGCTGGCCGTGCTCGCCTTCGCCGCGCTGCCCGAGTGCGGCCGCATCAGCACCGGCGGGATGGAGCCTCCGATGTTCGTGGCGTGCGCCCTGAGCGCCGCGTACTCAGCCGCGCGCGGACGACTCGCGCTCGCCGGCTGGATGGCCTCGCTCGCGTGCCTGACGCGACCGGAAGGCGTGTTGATCGTGGCCGCGGTCACCGCCTTCCACGTGCGTTCGCGCCGGGATGCGCTGCAGTTCTTCGTGCCCGTGGCGCTCGTCGGTGCGCTCAGCGTGGCCTGGCTCACCGCGGTCTACGGCTCTCCGATCGCGCAATCCGTGCGCGCCAAGGCGGGGCGCCACGGACTTGGCCCCGACAGTGGACGCAGCCTGAACACCTTGGTCCAGGCCTTTGCACCGCAGCGACTGCTCCAGGTGCTCGCCCCGTTCACGCTGCTGGGCTTCCGGCGAACCTGGCGCGAGCGTTCGCTGCTGCTCAGCTTCGTCGTCTTCGGCGCCTGCCTTCCGCTCTCGTACCTCGCCGCCGGCGCGAAGACCTGGGGCTGGTACTACTACGCGCCCCTGACCGCGACCTGCGTGGGTTTGGGCTTGGGCCTGGACCTGCTTCGCGCGCGCCTGGGTCCGACAGGCGAGCGAGCCACTCGGCTTGCGCTCTCACCACTCAGCGTCGCCGTGCCAGCGCTCGCGAGCGCCGTAGCGCTGACCTATCTGGCGCCCGATCGCGTGACGCCGCGCGTGTACGAGCCGCTCGCAGCATTGCTCGACAAGTTGGCGCTCGAGCGCACTCAGCAGCGCCTGCTCGCCTCCGACATCGGCGCGGTCGGCTACTTCTCGCGCGGCTGCATCCTCGACAGCGAAGGGCTCGTGTGGCCGCCGGCGCGCGAGTACGCCGACCAGGCGCAGGCCGTCGCCGGCGAACGCCCCGAGTACGTGATGCTGGTCGTCAACCAGCCGCGCATGTCCGCGTGGTTGGCTCATCCGGTGAGCGGAGAGTACGCGCCGATCGCCCGCTTCAGCGCTGCCGGCGCCACCGACCTGCACCCCGAACTCGAGCAGCTGCCGAGCTCCTGGGCGCAGGACTACATCGTCTACCAGCGCCGCGATCTCCCGCCCCTGTCCGACGGCTGACCTGCGGCGCGGGCAGGCGGCGCGCTCGCTTCAGTCGCCGGCGTATCCGAGTTCGGCGAGCTGCTCACGATCCTCGGCCGCGAGCCCCGCGTGCGCTTCGCTCACGCGTGCGGCGCTTCGCTCGCGCGCCAGGAGTTCGGCCAGCTCCAGCGCCAGTTCGCCGCGTTCCGCAGCGAGGTTGACACGCTCCTGGGGATCGGCGCGGAGGTCGTAGAGCTCCAGCGGACCGCTGGGGCCCAGTTGGGCGAGCTTGAAGTCGCCGCGCCGCACCGCGCAGTGCAGCACGCCCGCGTCGGGCTTGTAGCGCGAGGAGAAGAACAGCGTGCGCTCGGCGAGCGCTGCGCCGTGCAACAACGTGGGTTGCAGCGAGAGGCCGGCGCCGTTGAGCGGCGGCAGTCCGCACAGCGCGAGCAGGGTGGGGGCGACGTCCAGCGTGCTGACGACGCCGTTCACGCGACGCGGCGCGAGCGGCAGGTTGAGCGCGGCGAAGGCCAGCGGCACGTGCAGCATCTCCTCGTACACGGTGGCGTTGTGCCCTTGGCTGCCGTGTTGGAGGAACGCTTCGCCGTGGTCGCTGGTCCAGACCATCCAAGCGGCGCGGCCCCGCGCGTCGCGCTCGAAGTTCGCCAGCAGACGGCCGACGCACGCGTCGGCGAAGGCGACATGTTCGTCGTAGCGTGCGACCAGGCTGCGCACTTGCGGCGTGTCGGGCGCGAGCTTGGCGCGGTGGATGCGTCGGCAGTCGGCGATCGAACCGCTCACCTCCGGGTGCTCGTCCCCAAAACGCGCCGCGAACGGCGCCGGCGGCTGGTAGGGCATGTGCGGGGGAGCGAGGTGCACGTAGAGGAACAGCGGCCGCTCCGCCGCTTCCTCCCAATGCTCGCGCGCGAGTTCCAGGGCGCGCTCGACGCTCTCGTGCGAGTGGTCGAACAGCTGGTAGCGCTCGAAGCCGCGCGAGAGCCCATGGCGTGAGGCGAGCACCGGTGTCTGGATCACGGCGCGCGTGCGGTAACCCGCGCGCTTGAGGTGTTCGGCGATGGTCGGCACGTCCGCGGGCAGCCGATCGTCGAAGGTGCGCAGCGCGTGCTGCTCCTGCGTGAGGCCCGTGAACAACGAGGCGGTCGAAGGCAAGGTCCACGAACTCTGCGAGTAGGCGCGCGAGAACTGAACGCCGCCCGCCGCGAAGCGGTCGAAGTTCGGCGTCGTCGGACGCGCGTAACCGTGTGAGGAGACGTGAGCGGCGTGCAGCGAGTCGACCACGATGAGCACGATCGACGGCGGCGGGGCCGGTTGCGCGGCGTCGCAGGCGGTCAGCAGCGCCAGCAACAGTCCGGTTGCCGCGAACAGGCGACGGCTCGAAGTCGTGCGGCTCGTGTCCATGCGTGCGGCGCAAAGCGTAGTGTGGCGCGGGCCATGGCCGAACCTATCGCGCTGTCCGTCGCGCAATTGCGGGCCCTCGACGCCTTCGCCGCTTCCGAACTGGGTCTTCCCAGCTGCGTGTTGATGGAGAACGCCGGCGCCAACGCGGCGCGGGAACTGCTCGCGACGCTGCGCGCCCAGGTGTTCGCAGGCGTTCGTCGCCCTGGGCCGTGGCGCGTCGCCGTGTTGTGCGGGCGTGGCGGCAATGGGGGCGACGGATACGTGCTCGCGCGGCACGTGCGCAATGCCGGACACGAAGTCACGCTGCTCAGTGCAGTCCCGCGCGCGGCGCTAGGAGGCGACACCGCGTTGTTCCGCACCACCTGCGAGCGCATGGGGCTCTCCCCGGCCGACTGCGACGACGACCGGGCTGTGGAGGCGTACCTGAGCGCGCTGGAAAGTTGCGACGCCATCGTCGACGCGCTGCTGGGGGCCGGGGCGGTCGGGGCGCCGCGCGCTCCGCTGGAGCGCTGGATCCAGCGCGCCAACGCAACGTCAGGTCCGCTCAAGGTGGCGCTCGATCTGCCCTCGGGCCTCGAAGCCGACAGCGGCGCGCGGCACGGCGAGGCGTTCCGCGCGGACCTGACGCTGACCTTCGCGGCGCGCAAGCTGGCGTTCGATCGCGCGGACTTGGCGCCTTGGTTGGGGCGGGTGCGCGTGCTCGACATCGGCGTCGCCGTACCCACCGCGTAGCTGCGCCCAGCCGCCTCGCGTTGTCGAGTACGGCCCAGCGCTGTAACGTTGAACGCGCTTCACACTCCGCTCGTCCCTCGATTCCACCGCGCCGCGTTCGGCGCGCAGGAGCACCTCATGAGACTCGGTTGGATCCCCGTCGTGGGCGCGCTCGCGCTCACCAGCTTTGCTCTGCTGCGCCCGGCGCCGCCGGCCGAAGGCCGCGTGGTCGACTACCGCTTCACCAACGCGCCGGTGAACGCCATGGGCATCAAGAGCCTCGCAGAGTTGCGCGGCAAACCCGTGCTGGTCGACTTCTGGGGCACACGTTGAGGCGCTTGCGTTGGGGGGTCCGTGCCGACCGCCGTCAAGCATCAACGCGAGCTGGGTGACGACATTCAGGTGATCTTCGTCGAGTGCCAAGGCGCCGACCGCGACACCTACGAAGCGTTCGCCTGGAAGATGAAGTGGATGGGCAACGCCGCGATGTGGACCGAAGAGCGTCCGCTCCCGACGCTCGGCAGCGGACTGCCGGAGACGGCGCTGATCGGCGTCGACGGCACAGTGATCCTGCAAGGCAGCCCCGGCGCACTCGGCAAACGCTTGAACGAGGCTCTCGACGCCGAGATCAAGAAGAGCAAGCAGGCGCCGGAGGGAACTCCGGCGGAGTTGAAGAAGGCCTGGACGCACTTCCTGAAGGGTGAAGTGGCGGCCGCACTGGCCGAGTGCGACAAGCTCGCGACTCCCGCCGCGAACGAAGCCAAGGAGCAGTTCAACTCGCGCATGAAGGCCAAGGTCGAGCGCCTCAAGCGGCTCATCGACGAAGGCTACGTGTCCGAGGCCGACGCGCTGGCCGGCGACCTCAGCAAGAGCCTCAAGGGCGCGACGGAGCTTGCGAGCCAGCTCGCCGAGCAGACGGCGCGCCTGGCGGAGCCTGCGCTCGCCAACGAGCGCGAAGCTTCGAAGGCGATCGACGCCGCGCTGGACAAGGTGGCGCTCGACAAGCCCTTCGAACCCGGCAACGTGAAGAAGATCGCGGCGCTGGGTGAGAAGTTCGCCGGTACGAAGTCGGCCGAACGTGCCGCGCGTTTCGTGGCGCTCTCGAAGCTCAAGATCGAACGCTGAGAGCCTGCCCCGGATCCTGCAACACGGCCCGCGCCATCTCGCTCGAGATGGCGCGGGCCGTGAGCGTCGGGCGCCGCTTCACTTGCCGGCGGGGGCCACGGGCGCCGAGCCCTTGTACGCGAGCAGTTCCGCGAGCTTCAGCGGCTTGCCCGCGAGCCGGATATCGCCCCGCACCTGCGTCGTGGCGTCGGCGCTGAAGTTCAGCACCGGATTGTTGCCCTCCAGGTCGAGCACGAGCGCGGGCGACGCTCCCGCCATGAAGCGGTTCTTCCCGACCAGTCGCACGCTTCGACAGCCGGAGATCTGCACCAGCGGCCGATCGCCGCAGCCCTCGGCGAACTCGAAGTCGTTGTTCTCGAGCACCAGCGTGTGGTTGCGCTCGCCGCCAGCGTCCCAGGCCACGAACGCTCCCGTGCCGTAGGGCGAGCCGACGCGAGTGAGGTGACGCAATTCACGCTTGAAGCCGGAGCGCACGACGTTGTTCTTGAAGATCACCGTCCCGGCGTGCCGACCGGCGAGCGTCAGAGCGGAGCCGCCCTTGTAGTTGTCGCCGGCCGCGATGCACGCGTCCTCGACGTAACAGCGCTCGACGCGGATCGTGCCGCTCCCCGGCGGGCCGTCGCTCGGACGCGCCGTGAACTGCGCGAAGGTGCGGCCGAGACGGATGCCGTGAACGTTCTCGAGCACCGTGAGGCCCGAGGAATTTTGCAGGTAGAACGCGTGTTCGGCGCGGATGTCGCGCACCACCGCGGGCGCGCGCACGCCGCGGAACTCGAAGTCGTTCAGCTTGTGGCCCCACACGCCCCACTTCGAATTGCGCCCCTGCGCCGTCGCGTGATCGAAACCGCCGCGGATGGAGCAATCGACGAAGCGGAACCCGTCGTGGGTCTGGTCGGGACCGACCTTGTAGAACATCACACCGGCGCGATATCCGGCTTCGATCGTGAAGCCTTCGAACGTGATGTGGCCGCAGGGGACCTGCTGCGCGATCGCGATCGTGTCGCTGGTCTTCTCGTCGGCGAGGATGCGCACTTCGCCGTTCGCGCGCAGGAGGATCGGTTGGCCCGGGCGACCGCTGACGCTGCCGGCGTTGAACGCGTTGGGCTTGGAGAAGCCGATGGAGAACGAGCGGTACGCCCCGGGCGCGATCTCGATCACGCTGCCTGGGCCGGCCTTGGCGAGCGCCGCGACGATCGGGTGCGTGGCGGCCTGGGGCTGGTTGCCGCCGAATTTCACGCTGTGAGGCGTGCAGACCGCGTGGATCGCGCCGAGCGGTTCGCGGACCGCTTCGGACGCGGCTCCGGATGCCGCTTCGGCGTGGGGGCGCGCGAGGGCGACGAGCAGGAAAGCGAGGCCGATGAGGAGCGGGCGCAGCATGGTGGTTGGAGCGATCCTCGCTCCGCCGCCACCCAACGCAAGGGTGCGGCGGATCCGATCGCGCCAAAGGCCGCCCGGCGCGCGCGAGCGGTGGGGGCGCTATGTTCTCCCGGCGCGGCGAGGATCGCTCGTCCGCGCCGCCCTTCGTCCCCCCGCGCTCCGTCCCCCGCCGTTCCATGTCCCGCACGTTCGCGATCGCCCTCATCGGCCAGAAGTTCATGGGCCGCGCGCACTCCAACGCCTGGTCGCAGGCTGCGCGCTTCTTCGACCTCGGTCTGACGCCCTTGCTGCACACCGTGAGCGCGCGCGAGCCGCGCGAGCTGGAGCGCTTCGCCGAACGCTGGGGGTGGCTGAACACGACCACCGACTGGCGCGACATCCTGGGCTACGCCGACAGCGAAGTGGTCGACCCCGGCCCGCCCAACCCCCTCCACGC
>ERZ1066135.533-NODE-533-length-19498-cov-7.927532_pt1 | contig 19498 bp, 21 predicted proteins | sample MGYA00382782_ERZ1066135 | MGnify/ENA primary metagenome ERZ1066135 (study PRJEB33369, sample SAMEA5778365) | biofilm metagenome | biome: Industrial cooling water; feature: Water cooling tower basin; material: Biofilm | place: United Arab Emirates | collected... | reverse complement strand
GGCTTGTCGCGGGTCGGCCTTGCTGAGCAGCAGAAAGACCACCCACCAGCCCACGGTGCCGGTGGCGGCCAGGGCGATCAGGCCCAGGCCGGCGAACAACACTGCCGCGACCCTGCGCCAGGCTGGCCAGGTCGACATCGGCAGCGCGGTGACGGTGCTCATCAGCCGCTCCCCACCGCGTCGTCCCAGCGACCGAGTCGCTGGCGCCGCGGCTCGTAGAACAACTCGGAGATGAAGCGCCCGCGCTCGTCACGGTCGAACTGGACGATCACGTCGACCACGACGCCGAGCAGCCACTTGATCTCGTTCATGCGCAGGCCGCCGCCGGCGCCAGACTCGCGGATCATCAGCGACATCTGCTCCAGAGCGAGGGCGTAGCTGCCGGCATGGACGCTGGTGATGCTGCCCGGGTGGCCCGAGGCGGCCAGTCGCACGAAGTGGAAGCACTCGTCGCCGCGGACCTCGGCCAGGAAGATGCGGTCGGGCTTCATGCGCAGGCAGGCTTCGAGGAGCGACTTGGCCGTCACCTTCGCGGTGCCCTGGGCGTCCTTGCTGTAGAACAGGTGCACGACGTTCGGATGGTTCGGCAGCGTCAGCTCGGCGGTGTCCTGGATCGTGATCAACCGCTCGTGCCGGGGGACTTCCTCGACGAGGCCCTTCATGAAGGTGGTCTTGCCCGAGCCGGTCTTGCCGCTGACCACGATGGTCTGGTGCTTGCGCACGGCCAGGCGGAGAAACTCGGCCCAGCGGCCAGCCTCCTTGAGCTTCACGAGTTCCTGCTCGAAGGGCAGCAGCTCGCTAGCTTCGGTGCGGGTGACGGTGGCGGTCCGCTCGAACAGGCCGTCGCGTTCGAAGTCGTCGAGCCGCTTGATCAGCTGCGAGGGCTTGCGCACGGTGACCGAGACCGTGCCGCGGGTGACCGCCGGCGGGATCACGAACTGGATGCGCTCGCCGCTGGGCAGCGTCGCGGAGAGAAGAGGGCGCTCCTGGTTGACCTGCTGGTCGCAGAAGGTCGCCACGGCGGTCGCCAGTGAGAGGCAGCGTTCGAGCGTCATGTCGGGGGCGGCCACGACGCGCCAGCCCTTGACGGTTTCGACGAGGAGTTCGCCCGGCCGGTTGACGCAGACTTCGAGCACGCCTTCGGCGTCGAGCTGTTCGCGCAGCGGTCGCAGGAACTCGACGACCGAGGTCGCATCGCCGCACCAGGCGTCGCCGCCGTCGGCGACTTCAGCGGGGGCGTGCAGGCGGTTCATCGCAGCGACGGGCTCAGTTCGTAGACCGACGAGAAATCCACGTCGCGCGCGACGTAGATGCCGACGATGCCGCCCTGGTTCTGGTAGATCAGCGGCGGGATGTTGATGGTGCTGTCGAGCACCTTCTCGGCGAGCTTGCTGGTGTTGGAGGTCGTCGAGGGCAGGACGATCGTGTCGGCGTTCGACTCGTTGGCCTGGTTCTGGATCACCAGCTTCACCGAATCGTCGATCAGTGACAGCAGCATCGCGGCGCCGATGCGCTCGCCCCAGCGGTTGTCGACATAGCCGTCGATGCCCGACTCGCCAAGCTGGCCCGTACCGGGCGAGTCGATGTCGACTGTGATTCCATGAGGCGTGCGGATGCGGGTCCAGAGCACCGGGATGCGCACGGTGCCGGGCCGCACCGACGCGATGCGGTACTCGCCGTCGAGGTGCGAACCGCGCTCGATCAGCAGCACGCGGCCGTCGTCGCTGAAGACGTTGCGCTGGACTTGGCAGCCCACCAGGCCCGACACGGCGCTGATGACCTTGGTCTTGAGGGCACAGGTAAAGGCCGTGCCCTTGGGCAGCGTCAGGCTGCGGTTGCCGAGCAGGGTGGCTGACACACGGGGCGTGGCCGAGCCCTGGAGCTGGCCGCCGAACAGGCCGGCGCCGGCCGCCCCCATGCCCGGCGCGACGTTCTGCAGTTGCCCACCCCCGGGCGAGGGCACACCGAGGAGGGCACTCGGGGGTGCCTCAGCGGAGTTCTGACCTGCCGCCAGGGCGGCGGACTGGGTGAGGGTGTCGAGCAGTCCCTGGAGTTGCTGCTGGTAGGCCCGCAGGTTGCTCGCGGTGGCCTCCATCGGATCGTCGGGGTTCACCGCCGGCTCGTTGGTCCCCGCAGGTGCGGCCCGCCTCGTGCCACCGCTGGTCGGCATGGGCGCTCCCGGCAAGGGCGGCCGGGTGGTCACCAGCAGCACGGGTGCATCCTCCGGGGGCGCCACCTTTGCGGCCCCTCCGGCAGGGGCACCCGAGCCGGTGCGGCGCACTCCGATCGGTTCTGCCGCCTCCTCAGCCGTCGGCAGGATCGCGGGGACGATCGGGACGGCCGCCGGCGCCGCACTCGCGGCGATGGGGCGGGCCGGCATCTCGAGCCGCCGTGGCTCCTTCGATGCTGCCGTCGGCCGGTCGCTGACCAGCGCGGTTTGCGATTCGTCGCTCGCCTTGCCTCTGGCGGTGAAGCGCTGAATGGAGACGGCGGCCACCGCGACCATCGACAGCAGCAGCAAGCCGACCGCGAGCAGGCCCTTCTTCGAGATCGGGGTGCGCTGCCGTTCTGCGACGTTCGGTATGCCGGGCTCGCCGGGGAGGGGCGCGATCGATTCGGCGCCGGCTGTCGGGCGGTCGGATGGAGGGTCGATGCGACTCATGGTGTGACCTCCGATCGCGCGTCGCCGGCCGTGACTTGTCGGGCAGGTTGAGCCGTCGTGCCATCGACGGTCCTCATCTGGCGTCGGACCCCGGGAACCGTTGTCCCCTCCTGCGGTGGTACGCCGTCCAGGTCGTAGGCGTCGTTCCACACACCCACGACGGCCGAGCCGGCCCGCAGCATCAGCCGGCGGCTGACGCGATCGACCACGAGCACGTCGTCCTCCATCCTGGCGTTGAGCAGCGTCTCGCTGCCGTCTCCGAGCACATGGAAGACGGCCGGCACTTCCCGGTTGCCCGGAAACCTCAGGTAGGTGAAGCGCCCGTCGTCGTAGACCATCGTGGGCACGATGTCTTCCGATGCCTTGCCCTCGGCGACCGAGTAGCTGGCGTTCAGCACCTGCGGCTTGGCCTGCAGTCGCTCCTCGACGATCTGCCGCGGGGTGGGCGCTGGGGGTGTGGGCGCTGCTTGCGTCAGCGCCTGCAGCAGGGCAGCCTGATCCGGGATCGATCGGGGCGATGCGACCAAGGGTGTGACCGGCGCCTTGACGACAAGGCGGTAGATCGGCGACCGGGCGTCGCCATCACCGAGAACGACGAAGCGGAAGCTGTGCATGCGCTGATCCGTGACGACCGCCAGGGTGTTCGGTGCGGATGCCGTGCTCTTCGGCTTCACATACAGATGACGGCCCCCCGGCTGGGCCGCGACGCACCAGGCGGCGTCGGCCTTGGCACAGTCGCCGCCCAGACCGGCTGCGACTTCGGTGATCGCCTCGCGTGCGTCGAGGACGACATGCGTGACCACCCCACGCTTGACGGGCACGGTGACCACGGCGCCCGGGTCGTAGACCACTTCGCGCAATCGCGGGTCCGACGGTGCGGCAGGGCCGGCGCACCAGGCCGAGCTGGTGACCATGCCGGCGAGCAGAGCGACAGACGTTCTGCCGCCTCTCATGGCCGGGCTCCCGTCGCGGCGGTGTTGATCTCCGGATCGGAGCGGTAGGCGACGACGACGAAGCCGAAGGGGTTCTCGAGCCGGTCCTTCTCCTTGGCCAGCACCTTGGGCTGGTACTGGTAGACCACGCTGGCGACGTGGCGCGTGGTCACCTCGGGCAGGTTGCGGTCGGTCAGGCGAACGATCTTGTCGTAGGTGACCTGGGCCTCGCCACGGTTGCCGGCCCGGCCCTCCGCCGCCAGCCGCACGCCCACGACCTGGATGCGCCAGTCCTCGGCCGCGCCCAGCTTCTTCTGGAGCGCGGCGTCACCTTCGAACTGGCGGTTGTAGTCGCCGAACACGGCCGGGACCGCCATACGGGCCACCTGGTCGAAGTCGCGCTGCAGAAACATCCAGCTGTAGCCCTCGCGTGCCCGCACGAAGGTCGCCAGGTTGTGCTTGTCGAGCGCTTCCATCGGCGGGATGCTCTCGACGCTCAGCCGCTGCTGGACGGTGGCCTCGCCGGTGACCCGATCGACGACGATCGGGATGCCGACGACCTGGCGCAGCGGACCCTGCACGAAGACGGCCGCCACGCCGACCAGACCGAGCGCCGCACTGGCGATGGCTACGCGCCAGGCGCGCCGCTCGGAGCGTTCCATCATCAGCGCACGATCAACCTCCCAGGCGCGGTTCGCTGCGAAGCCGGGTTCGCTGGCGTCGGCACGGTGCTCTCGTCCGGTTCGAGACGATGCGGCAGCTTCGGCTGGCTTGGCGCCAGCCGTCAGGACAGCACTCATGGGATGGCTCCGCTAGGGTAGGTAGTCGGCGACCTTGCCGGTGCGGCCGAGCATTTCGTACTGACGCTCACGCTCGCGCGAGCGGGCGATGCGCTCCTCGCTGTCGGCCATGCCTTGCAGCATCTGCACCTGCGAGACCTCGTGCGCGAGCAGGGCGTTCTCGGCGCCGATGCGGGCCTGGATCTCCTGCACCGCCTTCTGGTCGGCGGTCGCGTTGATCTGGCTCATCAGCGAGTTGATCTGCGCCAGCCGTCCCGAGGCGGACTTCATCGCATCCTGCAGCAGCCCCTTGGTCTGGTAGGGCGCGGAAAGCGTGGTCTGGCAGCGCGTCCGCTCGGCGCCATCCAGGTCCAGGCAGTTGTAGACCATGCCGGCATCCCGCAGCGCCTTCGCCGTGCCCGTCAGGCCGCTGTAGCCGCCGGTGCTGACCGCGTTGACGTAGGTGTAGGCCTCGCTCGGCACGTAGTTGCGGAGCGTCGGGTTGTCGAAGACCTGGCCGAGGTTGCGGTAGCCGTTGATGCTCGCGAGCTGGTTCTGCAACTGCGTGATCTGCTGGACCTGGTTCTGGATCTTGGTGATGTCGTTGACGACCTGCTGGATCGTCTGGATCAGATTCGCGGCGTCGATGACGGGGATGCCGCCGGCCCATGCGGGGGCGATGCCGAGCGCGCTGGCCGCCACGCAGACGAGCGTGGCGATCTTGAGTCGAGAACGCATTTGGGGCTCCTTCACGGTCGATCAGGCCCTGCCACGCAGGGCAGCAAGCCGGTAGGCGGCAGTGCGTGCCGCGACGTAACCTTGTCGTGCCGCGGCAGCAGCACCGGTGGTCATCGAGCCGGCGAATCGGTTGCCGGCGGTCGATGCCGCGCCTGCGGCCCGGCCTATGGCCTGAGGCATGCCGGCTCCCGCGCGGATGACGCCACCGGCAGCCGAGGCAGCCGACGCTCCGCGCGAGGCCGATGCCGATCTCAGGCCAGAGACCATCATGGCGTTCTGGATCATCTGCACGCCCTGCTGCACGGCTGCGCCGCCTGTGAGCGCCGACGCCAGGCTCGGTGCCTGGAAGCAGATGATGGCCATGAGGATCATCACGACGCAGTACCTCATCGCCTCACCCACGACGTTGAACGTCGGACCTTGAAAGCCGCCTTGATCCTGAACGGCCTGGACCATCGCGTCTCCCATGTAGACGCTCAGGCCGAGCGCGAAGAAGGCAAACCATGTAAGAACGACCGAGTTGAGCAGCATGGACAGCCAGCTGTCGAAGAAGCGAGCTGTCGGCCGCCACGCCAGGCAGAGCACAAAGATCGGTCCGACAGCGATGACGAAGGTCAGAAACAGCTTGGCGAGGGTCACCACGAACAGGGCAATGCACAAGAAGATCACGTTGCCAAATGCGGTGACCACTGCTGCGAACATCAAGTCGAGTCGAGTGATGCCCGCGTCTTTCAACAGGTCGATGACGAGCTGACTGGCCTTGTCATTGAAGCTGTCAAGGATCGCGTACGGTGTCGTCACGGCGGCGGGATTGGCTGCAGCGGGCAGGAAGGTTGAAGCAACCCCAGTCGCGAGGGCACTCGCGGTGTCCGAGACGTTCGAGATGTAAAAGCCTGATTGCAGAGCGAAGGCGAGGACGAGAGCGATCTTGAAGACCTTCCACATGAAGACCGGCACGGTCTCAGACACTTCGTTTCGCAGGACGGCCCAGCCGTACAGAGCGATCCAGAGCGTCATCGCGGTCAGTGCCACCGGTGCGATCCCGGTCATCAAGGCCGCGACAACGCCGAGCACGTAGGTGCTCAGGACGCTGTCGAACTGTGATCCGACCCAGGTGAACATGGCGCTTCTACCTTGTCACTGAACTGCGCTGTATGGCAGCGCCTTGGTGCTGACGCACTTCTTGCCGAGGTCTGGGTACTGGCACTGCAACCACTGCCCACGGCTTTTCACGATCCAGAGTCGAGACCGCTTTTCAGTGCCGAACGTGGACGCCCTGCATGTGCCAGGCCTCGCATAAATTTCCGTGCATTCCTTCAGGCCGTCTTGGGTTTCGACCATCCGCCAGCCACTGGCCGTGCAAGCTGGCTTTTCAGCGGCACAAGGAGGGGCGAGCGTTCCTGAAGGCAATGGTGGCGTCTCGACCTTGCGTGCTCCATCGGGCATCAGCTTCACAGCCTCGTTGCCCTTGACGTACTGGGCTTGTGCGGCGGTGGCGAGCAGGCCGACTGCGAAGGCAAGGGCGAACAGGCGGACGGTCTTCATAGGGCTCCCCTGGAATTGCTGGAGCGCCGATGCTGAACCTCGCGGAGGAGCAGGGGAAGCCATTGAAACGGATCGTCACCGTGTCGTTCGCGGAGGGTGTCGAGCAGGGCGACGTTGTCGGTGGTGGCCGAGAGTACGGTGATCGCGTCGTCCATCCCGGACAGGTCGAGCTCGCAGATCGCGCTGGCGTGTCCCTGCTTGACGAGGAAGCGGCGCCCGCCCTGGGCGCCGAGGGATCGGACGATGTCGTACTCGGCGTCGCTGAGCCCGAAGCCCTCCACGTACTCCTCGCGCACCGCCTCCGGGTTGGCGAGGAAGATCTTGGTCACGCTCTGCTCGACCATGGTTCGGCCGATCGGGTGGCGCAGCACGTCCGACGGGCTCTGGGTGTCGAAGACGCCCAGGCCGTTCTGCTTGCGGATCGTCTTCTGCTTCTGCTTGGCGAAGTCGCTGAAGATCGGATGGTCGAGTGCCTTCCAGAACTCGGAGATCACGTAGATCAGGCGCTGGCCGTCGACAAGGTCTTCCATGACCTGCAGCAGGTAGAGCATCACCGGTGTGCGCACCTCCGGCAGATCGAGGAACTCTGTGGTGTCGAAGCCGATGACCGGGGCGTCGCCCAGCTGGCCCAGGCGGTCGTCCGCCATGTCGAAGACCCAGCCGAGCGCGCCGCCCTGGCACCAGCGGCCGAGCCGTTCGTACAGGCTGTTCTCGCCGGACTTCGGCAGGTTCTGGCGAACTGTCGAGAACCGGCGCAGGGCCGTCGGCATCATCGCCACCGCGCGGACGGCTTCGGCGACGGCACGCTCGTCGGACGGCATCAGCGGCATCGCCGGCGTGTTGAGGCAGGTGCGGATGAGCTGCTCCCAGAACTGCAGCCGGGCCGGCGTCGGCGCCTGCTGCAGGGGGTTGCAGCCGGTCGGCTGTCCGGCTTCGAGTGCGAAGTAGCGCCCGCCGAGGGCGCGGATCGCGATCTCGCAGCCGCGGTCCAGGTCGAACAGCACGAGCCGTGGCGCCGGCTGCCACTTGCGCGTCAGCGTCAGCAGGAACATCTCGAGCGTGGTCTTGCCCACGCCGGTCGAGCCGATCAGGAGCGTGTTGCCCGGCAGCTTGCGGTCGGCCGAGTCCTCGCCGTCCGGGCTGGCGTGCAGGTTCAGGTAGTAGGGCTGGCCCGAAGGCGTGCGCAGCAGCGCGAGCGCCTCGCCCCAGGGGTTGCCGTTGCGTTTGCCGCGGGCGAAGTTGTGTCCTGCCGCCAGCGCAGCGAAGGCGCGCGAGCTGAGCTTGGCATCCCGCGGACGCCACTGCCAGTTGCCGGGCATCTGCGCGAACCAGGCCGCGTCGGCCACCAGATCGACCGGCGACATCTGGAGGCTGGAGGCCTCGCCGACGGCCCCGATCGCCTGGGCAGCGCGTCGGCCGGCGTCGGCCACGTCGTCGCCGAAGACGACCAGGCTGTAGTGGTACTCGCCCATGCAGAACTGGCCGTCGCCGAGTTCGTTGAGCGCCACGTCCATCTCGGCGACCTGGCTCGCGACCACGTCATCGCTGGCGATCAGCTGGTCGCGCTGCAGTTCGAGGGCACGCATGGCCTCGCGGCGCGGCAGGATCGAGAAGCTCTGGGTCTCGATGAACTCGCTGGACTCGTAGAGCAGGGCGTTGAGGATGCCGGGCTGAACGGCGTCGGCGTACTCCTTGATGTCGACCAGGGAGGCATATCGCACCGTCTCGCCCTGGCGCAGCTCGAGCTTGTCGCCGCCGAAGGACAGCCGCGTCGTGGGCAGGGTGCGGTACAGCGGGCCGGCCTGCGCCGGCACCGGTCGCCCGCAACCGTTGACCAGGTGGCCGAGAAACTCCGCCACCTCCGAGTAGCGGCGGCCGCGCTCCTCGCGCTCACCGAGCAGCTCGGGCCCGAAGCCACGCAGCACCCGGGCGACCAGCGCCGTGCGCTCTTCCATCACCCGCAGCGCGTCGGCCTGAGCCGCCACGATTGCCTCTCGCGTCCGCCGGGTCGATTGCAGGGCCCGGCCGACCCGCGAGGCGTTCGGGCGGTACACGAGCGTCAGGTAGAGCTCGTTGCTCATCATGCGGTGCTGCGAAAGCCTGCCCTGGTAGGCGACGGACAGGTCACGGGCGAAGCCGGCGTCGCGGGGGTGTTGCAGTTCGTCGCTGACGGTCCGGTGCAATCGATGGGTCCAGACGGCCCACTGACCGCCGGCCAGGTTACGCAGCAGGCTGCACAACGCCTCGTGCCGCTCGGCGATCAGGTGCTCGTCGGCGCACTCGAAGGGCACCCCGTCGAGGCGCCAGATGCGCAGGTAGTCGCCGCCGCGGGTCAGCACGTCATGCGGGCTCAGCAGGCTCGAGAACGGCACGAAGCGCGCCAGCGGGTTCTCGTCTCGGGCCTGCGCCCAGTAGCGCGGCGCCGTTGGCACCCGTCCGGCCGCGTTTCGGGGTGGCGCGTCGGCCTTAGACATGCCAAGCATCGCGGGCTCCCCGGTACAGACTCGGCGCGTAGCTGCGCGCGCGCCAGAAGCGGCGGTTGCGGTCGTGCAGGCGGAGCTTGGCCGCGACGAACATCTGACGGAAGCGCTGGTCGTCCTTCGCGGTCACGTAGCGCATCCAGCCGAGCGCCGGCACGACGGCCGCGAGCACGACGACGGCGACCCACCCGCTGACGAGGATGCCGCCCCACATCACCAGCAACATGCCGGTGCCGAACAGCAGCACCAGCGGCACCAGCGGGATGCCCAGCTTCATGGCCGGGCGGGTGGCGCCCTTGTAGATGGCTTCGCCTTGCATCGCGTGCCCCTGCTCAGGTCACGATGTAGCTGGCGAAGGCCGCGGCCCCACCGACCAAAGTGCCGCCGATCAGCACGTTCGCCACGTCGGCCAGGCGGGCACCCTGGAAGATCATCTTGAAGCCGGCCCAGATGATCGCGATGGTGACGACCGCGATCGAGATCGTCACCAGGATCGCGTTGACGTTGCTGACGGTCGTGTTGATCTTGTCGAAGCCCTGGGCGAGGGCGAGCTGCGGCAGCACCAAGGCGGATGCCAGCGCCGGTCCGGCCACCGGCCGGACGGACCGTGCGAGTGAAGCGATCAGGCTCATGAAGCGGACTCCTGAGTTGTCGGGGCCGGCGCTGGTGGCGCCGCAAGGGATCGAGCACTCGCCACCACCCGTCCGACGTAGCCGTGGCGCATCCCGGTCACGAAGTTGCCGCTGTAGTAGCAGGACAGGGCCCGGCGCAGGGCCGTCTGCGGCTCGGCCTGGGGCAGCGCGCGCTGGTAGCACTCGGCGAGCACCGCCTGCATCGCCGTCAGGCTGGTGCAGGGATCGAGCGCGGTCGCCGGGGTCAGGCCCAGGCGGGCGAAGTTCGCCACGTTGATCTGGCCCAGCCCGACGCTGTAGTTCCAGCCGGCCGCCCGCAGCGCGTCGATGGTGGCGAGCGCCTCGGCACGCGTGCGCGGCTGGCGGACGAGTGCGCCGCCCACCACGCCGATGGCGTAGGGGTTGAAGCCGCTCTCGACGCTGACGAGCGCCTGGGCGGTCGTGGGGTGGACCTGCGGTGCACAGGCCAGGGCCAAAGCCAGGAAGGTCGCGTTGTCCATGTCGGCGTCTGGTCAGAACAGGTCGATCGACGGCGGCGGTTGCGTCGCCTGCCACTTCGCGTAGTCGTCGTCGAACCGGGTGTCCCAGCTGCCGAGCTGGGTCTTGGCGGAGGGGCTGAACTCGGTGACCGAGTCGCCGCCGAAGCTCCACCAGGTCTGCGAGAAGGGGACCCCATCGATGGACACCGAGATCGCGCCGCTGTAGTGACAGTGGTGGAACACGCCGCCTTCGGTGTCGAAGGGCAGCGTGTACTGCGGCGGGCAGAAGGACGGGGCCCGGGCCCAGGCGTGGCGGGCACGGTTGCCGGCGCCGGCCATGCTGCAGCTCGGGAAGGACTTGCCGCGGGCGAGGTCGCGGAAGAGCTGCTTGATCGGTGGCACGCACTGCGGAATCGCGCGCCAGTTCGGTGCAGCCAGGCACAGCAGCACGAGGCAGCCATCGACGGCGCGCGCCGGCAGCGTGGTGGCCGCCAGCGTCATCGCGACGGCCGCCGGGGCCGCGATGGCGGCCACGCCACGGATGCCGCTGCGGCGCTTCACACGGCCTGCGCGGCGGTCTAGAGTGCTTGTCACAAACATGCGGCGGGCTCCGAGGACATCGCCGAAGGGGGACTTCGTTCCGTGACGCGCGGTGCGCGCCATGGCTGAAATCTAGGCGGGTCCATTACCGCGCCGAGCGATGACTTCGGGCCAGGAATCATCGGAAGAAGTCGCCATCGCCGGTTCCAACTGCCGTCGCACCCCATGGGCATCGAATCGCTCGCCGGCACCTACCACCCGCATGCCATCGAGGTGCAGGATTTCGCGGGCTATGGTCTCGTCATCGACCTGCGATCGGCGGCCGAGTACGCCGGCGATCACATCCCGGGGGCGGTCCATGTCGCGGCTCCCGAGGTTGTCGCCGTTCCAGGGCAGGGCGGTTCCGTCGGCGAGCCGGTGGCGACACCGCTGTGGCCTGCGCTGGAGGCGGCGGTCGCAGGCGTGCGGCTGGACCAGGCGCTCCTCGTGTACTGCGGGCAGGGTGGCCTCGTCAGCACGCCGGTCGCGAAGTCGCTGCGCTGGCGGGGCTGGGCCGCGGACGTGCTCCCCGGCGGCTGGGTCAACTACCGGCGCTGGGTGCTGGCGGGGCTGGAGGTGTTGCCTCGACTGCTGGCGTTCCGCGTGGTGTCGTGCACGCTCGGCTCCGAAGCCGCTCGGGTGCTGAACGCGCTGCACGGCGCCGGGCAGCAGGTGCTGGATCTGGAGATGCTGGCGGCAAGCCGGCGCTTCGTGTTCACGCCGGGGCCATCGGTACCCTCTCAGGCATGGTTCGACAGCCAGTTGCTGCAGGCCCTGCGGGGCTTCGATCCGACCCGCCCGGTGTGGGTGGCCGAGCTGGGTCCGCGCGTCGGTGCCATCACGCTGCCGGGTGCCCTCGTCGACGCGCTGGGCATTGCCCCGATGGCTGCCTTGAAGGCGCCAGCCCGCGAACGTGTCGCGGCCTGGATGACCGACGAGCCCCTGTGCGCCGACGCCGAAGCGCTGATGGCCGCCGTCACCTCGGTCAGCCCGGCGCCATCCGACGCCCTCGTCGCTTCCTGGCGCGAGCTGGCGTCTCGCAACGCGACCCGGCTGCTGCTGGAGAGCATCCTCGGAGGCTTCCTCGACCCGGCCTACGCCGCTGACCGCGACGCCCGCTCGACCCGGCGGCATGCGCTGGCGCCGATCGCCACCGACTCGCTCGCGCCCGGGTCGCTGGGCAGCGCGGTGGCGGTCCTGGCGGCCGAGCCGTCGATTTGAGCTTGCCTACCCGAGGATCAGACCGCACTCGATCGCCAGCTTGACGGCCATGCGCCGGTTGGGCACGCCGAGCTTGGCGTTCATGCGCTGGAAACGGCAGTCGACCGATCCCTTGCTGACCTGCAGTTCGGCCGCGATGCGTTTGCTGCTGTGGCCCTGCAGTTGGTGGCGCAGCAGCACCAGGTCGTCGTGGCTCAGTCGCGCCTTGACGACCAGGCTGCACCGCAGCCGGGCGAGCCACCAGTCGTGCAGTTCCATCGCCAGCATGCGTGCGCTGACGCGCACCGTCGGCAAGGCCGGGCTGTCGAAGTAGCCGGGCGCTGCGGCGCCGAGACACAGCGCGCTGATGCGCGAGTGACCCGCCCCGGAGTGGGCCGGCACGAGCAACACCGACACGAAGCCGGCCCGGACTGCGAGGTCGATCACCCGGCGCTGGAGCGGATCGACCACCTCCAGTTCGTCGGCCAGCACCGGCTCGGAATGGTGGGCTGCGTAGGCCAGCCACGGGTCGTGGACGAAGTGCCCGTCGTCCAGGTACATCCGCCCCCAGGCCGGATCGCAGTCGATCATGAAACGGCACGACGACAGGGTGGTGTCGTCACGAACGAAGCTCACGAACGCAGCGCGCTCCGCGCCGAGCGCGGCGACGCCCTCGCGGAACAGCGTATGCACGGCAGGCTGGTCGGCGGCAGCAGGGATGTGGGCTGCGATGGCAGCGACCCGGGCCGTGTAGCCGCTGTCGCTGACATGGGCGAGCAGGCGGTCGCCGCCATCGGCGGCCTGCGGGTACGTGTCGTCAGGGCTCGATGGTCCAGAGCGCATCGCCGTCGCGCCGGAGCTGAGCGTGGAGCAGCGGGTGCCTGAACCGGACGGGATCGTCGCTGCACCATCGCTCGAAGCTGCCGGGGTTCTCGAAGACGAGCGACTGGCTGGTCCTGGTCCCGCGGCGAGGGACTTCTTCGCGTTCGACATAGAGGCCTCCGGCGATGCGTTGCAGGAAGAAGTGCACCTCCCCCTCGCTGCTGCGCGCTTCGGCATGGCGGACGTCGATCCGCTGCGTGCGCGATCCGGTGTCGGTTCTGGGTGCAGGAGGCTGGCGGCGTGCCCGCGGCGACACGGCATCGCCTTCCAACGACACGAACTCCTTGCGCTTCGGCGACGCCTCGTGGGGCGCCGGGTGGTATGGGCGCATGCCTGCTCCAAGCAATCCAACAAGTTCTGGCCCGCTCGGACAGGCGGTTCGTGGTGGCCCGCAGCGCGCGGGCTTCTGCACAGGCGCAAGTAGTGCCCAGGGGAATCCACGATGTCCAGTGGGGCGCCGCGGAAATTCGTAAGCGTTCGTTGACCGCGCGCCTGGATCGGAGCGCCGGTCGGCGCTGTCACACGGCCGCGCTGCGGGCGATTGCCCTGCGCACGGCCGGGCCCTCGTCGCCAGGGTCGCGGGCCGCCGCATTCGCCGTTCGCCCGTTGTGCGAACCGTAGCGCCGCGCGCGCAGGCGCCAGGGCCTTTCGCGGCATAAACGGCCGCCTTCCCGCGCCGGCTGCGCTGCGCTCCGCCGTCGCGGGCCCCTTCCATTTATTCCACGAACCCTGGCGCCCGCGCTGTGACGCGGCGCTGTCGGTGTCGCACGGCGACCGACGAATGCGGGGCAGGCATCACTGCGAGACCCGACCTGACGCCGAGGACCGAACCGCCACGAGCGGCTCCCTCGGAACTTAGGGCAGGGTGGGTTTCAGGTCGAACCCGTCGCTGTCGCGACGGTGGCGAGCGGACCGGGGCATGGAAGGCAAGCGACGTGGCATCGAGGGCTTTGATCGCGAATCGTGGAAGTCAAGCCGGACGTTCGGCTTTACGAACTGTTGCCATGCGCCGCGTCAGGTGTGTTGCGCGAGGGCTGCTGCCGCCGTCCGGCGTGCCGCCGTGACGCGGGTGTCTTGATCCCGCTTCAACCACACATTCACTGTCGGAGAACTCCATGGAACTCAAGAAGGAACTGTTGTCGATCAAGCTCGGCGACCTGCTGCCGTCGGCGCGCAACGTGCGTCGGCATGCGCCTGGCGAGGTGCAGACGCTGGCGGCGCTGATCGCGTCGCAGGGGCTGCTGCATCCGCTGATCGTGACCGAACGCCTGGGCGGGCGCGGCGCGTCCCGCAGGCTGCGCTTCGAGGTCGTCGCGGGCGAGCGGCGCCGCCGGGCCCTGCTGCTGTTGCAAGGCGAGGGGCGTCTGCCCGCGGACCATGAGGTGCCGTGCGAACTGGTGCCGCCCGAGCGGGCGCTCGAGGTCAGCGTGGCCGAGAACAGCGGGCGCGAGGCGCTGCACCCGGCCGACGAGTTCGAAGCCTTCAAGGCGATGGTCGACGAGGGCCGAGGCATCGAGGACGTGGCGGTGCGCTTCGGCGTGACGCCGCTGACCGTGCAGCGCCGGCTCAAGCTGTCGGCGCTGTCGCCCAAGCTGCTGGCGCTGTACCGGGAGGACGGCATCAACCTCGACCAGCTGATGGCGCTGGCGCTGAGTGACGACCACGCCGTGCAGGAGCGGGCCTGGTGCGAGGCGCAGCCATGGGAGCGCGAGCCCGCGGCGATCCGGCGCCGGCTGACCGCCGGCGAGGTCGAGGCGGCGACGAGTGCGCTGGCCCGCTTCGTCGGCATCGAGGCTTACGAGGCCGCGGGCGGGGTGGTGCGGCGCGACCTGTTCGACGATGCGCAGAGCCGCTTCCTGTCGGACCCGGCGTTGCTGGAGCGGCTTGCCGCCGAGAAGCTGGAAGCGTACGCCGCGACGATCCGGGCCGATGCCACGGAGGGCTGGAAGTGGGTCGAGGCGCGCCTGTCGCTCGACCACCAGGGGCTGCGCGCGTTCGTGCCCTGCGAGCACCGGACCCGCCGTCCGAACGAGGCGGAGACGGCCGCGCTCGCCGAGCTGACCCAGCGGGACCAGGAACTCGATGCCGAGGAAGAGGCGCTGATGGACAGCGGCGAGGCGACCGGCGACGACTGGGAGCGCATTGGCCTGGAGCAAGAGGAGATCGAGGCACGGCGCAAGACGATCCAGCTCGGGCTGCGCACCTGGTCGGAGGGTCAGCGCCGCCGTGCCGGGGTCATCGTGACCGTGAGCCGCACCGGCGACCTGGAAGTGATCCGTGGGCTGATGCGGCCTGAGGATCGCAAGCCTGCCGACGACGAGGGGCGGCAGGCCGACGAGGCGGTCCATGATCGAGGAGACGGGGCAGGGCGCGCGGCATCTGCCAGCACCCCGGCTGGGAGCTCTCCCGAGCGGCGGGAAGCCGCCATGCCCGAGAGTCTGGCCCGTCGGCTCGCGGCGCATCGCACGATGGCGTTGCAGGCTTCGCTGCTCCGGCAGGTGCCGGTGGCCCTGGCCGTGTTGACCCATGCCATCGTCAATCGCGCCTTCAGCGACGACTACCGCCGACCGGCATCGGTGGTGCAGGTGACGCCGCAGTTCTCCGGCAACGCGCTCAAGGCAGCGGCCGACGACCTGGAAGGCAGCGCGGCGTGGCAGGCTGTCGAGGCGGCGAAGCAGGCGTGGGCGGATCGCCTTCCCACGGCGCCCGGCGAGCGTCTGGGCTGGCTGATCGCACTGCCTTCCGAGGAGCTGCTGGAGCTGCTGTCGCTCTGCATTGCGCTGACGGTCAACGTACCGCCGGGCGCCGGGGCGGCCTTCGAGGCGAATGGACTGGCCGACGCGGTCGGTCTCGACATGGCGGACTGGTGGGAGCCGACCGCGGCCAGCTACCTGAACCACGTCCCGAAGGTCCAGATCGTCCAGGCGCTCAAGGAGGCCGGGCCGGGGTTGGCGGACGGTGGTATCGAGTCGATGAAGAAGGAGGCGCTGGTCGCGTGCGCGGCGGCGCGACTCGCCGGCAAGCGCTGGCTGCCGGTGCCGCTGCGCAAGTCAACGGCATGACGCGGCGCGCGGGCGGGGTGTGAACCCGCCCGCGCGCCGCGGATCGTAGAAGCATGTGGCTGCTGGTCGCTCGACAACCCTTCCCGGACGCGCCGTACTGGCCCGGCCGGCGCTTGCTTGCGGCCGTCGATGCCATGACCTGGCCCGCGGCCTGGGTGCTGCTGGTCCAGGTTTCGCCTTGGCCCTTGGGTATCGTCGGAGTCGTGGTCACGGCATGGGCCGTCTGGGCCGGGTTCGGTCGACTTCGCCAGGCGGTGTGGATCAACCACCGTTACCGGTTCACGACGTGGCGCTGGGGAAAGGGGCTCGTGGCGGTGCTGGTGTTCGGTGCGGTGATCAAGCTCGCCCTGTTGTAGCGATTTGCTCTGATCGAGGCTTCCCTGCTTAGTGAGCACGGCGAGTCTCGCGACTGGGCTCGAAAGACTGAATTGAGTCACTCGCAGCCGGAAGCTTGGATGTCCGCTACTGCCAGCACCGGTCACTCGGCGCTCGATATTGGGAAGGACGGGTTGACCTTCGAGACCGGACGCTCGCAGTCAATCAGCTGCGAGCTGGGCTCGAAGGACCGCTTCGACTTAGGGCGAGCTGGTGCTCCCGACCCTCAGCAGACATCCGCGGTCGCGATCTCGCCGCCCCAAAAGCTGCCGGGCGGTCCCCGCTCCCGGGCAGCGTGAGCGGCATGGTCTTGTCGCGACGCTGGTCGCGTACTTCTTCTTGGCGTGCGAAAAGTTTCGGAGGCGGCGGAATAAACGGATGCCGCCTCCCGTCTGCTGCTGTGACAGGCGCTTCGAGCGGTCCGAAGTCGCCAGCGCTTGGCAGTCACGCCACTCCGCAAACCCCAGGAGCCACCATGTTCAAGACCCTTTCCCTCTCTGTCTCCGTCGCCGCTGCTGCGCTGACCCTCGCCGCCGGCAGCACCTTCGCCGCTCCCGCTGACGACGCCCGCACGCACTTCCAGGCCATAGCCTCCGGCGACTTGGCAGTCGTGATGCGCGGCTACGCCGACAACGCCCGCTTCGAGTGGATCGGCGGGCCGCTCGATGGCAGCTACGCAACGCCCGACGCGATCCGCGGCGTCTGGACCAAGTTCACCGGCTCGCAAGGGCCGCTGAAGCTCAGCGTCGACAAGCTCGAGGAGTCGGCCAACCCCAAGGGCGCGACCGTCTCGGCCAACGTGCAGTTCGAAGGCAAGGCACCGATCAAGGTGCGCTACGTGCTGACCTTCCGCGACGGCAAGATCGTCGCCGAGACGTGGCAGATCGATCCCAAGCTGGCCGTCGCGGCGGCTTACTGATCAGCGACCGAACAAGCGCCCAACGCCATGAACGCATCAGGTCTGCTCGCCGCCGTCGCCCTCGGCCTCGCATCGCTCGCCGCGTCGGCCGCCGACGCCCCCGCCAAGCTCGTCAACGGCGCTCTCGTCGCCGCCAACGGCATGACGCTGTACACCTTCGACAAGGACACCGCCGGCAGCGGCAAGAGCGTCTGCAACGGCGCCTGCGCGGCGCTGTGGCCACCGTTGATGGCCGCGCAGTCCGACCAGCCCGCAGGCGCCTGGGGCATCGTCACTCGCGACGACGGCGCCAAACAGTGGGCGTACAAGGGCAAGCCGCTGTACTTCTACCAGCCCGACCAGAAGGCCGGCGACCGCAGCGGTGACAACTTCAAGGACGTCTGGCACATCGTCAAGGAGTGAACCCGACGCCGAGGGCCGCGACGTGCAAGGCCACGACGACCAGTCGCTGCTGACCTGGCTGCCGCGCCTGCGCCGCTACGCGCGGGCGCTGGCCGGCAATCGCGACGACGCCGACGACTTGGTGCAGGACACGCTGGAGCGCGCCTGGGCCAAGGCCGGGCTGTGGTCCGGCGTGGCCGACATGCGCGCCTGGCTCTTCAGCATCATGCACAACCTGCACGTTGACGGCATCCGGCGCCCGAAGGTGGCCACCGTGGACCTGGACGACGACACGCCCGAGATCCCTGTCGCACCTACCCAGGGCGAACGCCTGGCCGTGCTCGACCTGCAGGCCGCGCTCGACCAGCTGCCCGTCGAGCAGAAGGAGATCATCCTGCTCGTTGCGTTGGAGGACATGGCCTATGCCGACATTGCCAAGACGCTGGGCATCCCCATCGGCACCGTGATGTCGCGCCTGTCGCGCGGGCGCGAGCGGCTGCGCGCACTGATGGAAGGCCGGGCGGATCCCGTACGGCTGAAGGTCGTGAGATGAAGGCCCGATCATGAACCCGAGTTCCCCGATCACCGTGGCCGACCTGCATGCCTGGGTCGACGGCCATCTGGCTGCCGAGCGCGCGCGCGAGGTGGAGGCGTATCTCGCGGCGCGACCTGAAGAAGCGCATCGTGTCGAGGCGTGGCGCGCGCAGAAGCAGGAGCTGCGCTCGCTGTTCGACCCGGTACAGGATGAACCGATGCCGGCCCGCCTGCTGCGCGCGGCGCGCCCGCGCACGCCGTGGTACGCGCAGCGGCTGGCCGCGGCTTTCGCGATCGCGGTCGTGAGCGGCGCACTCGGCTGGAGCCTGCGCGGCGGGTTGCAGGACGGCGCACCGCGGCTGGCCCAGCAAGCCCCGGCCACGGGCATCGTGCAGGCCTCGGCGTTCGCACAGCGCGCCGCCATCGCACATGCGGTGTACTCGCCCGACCAGCGGCGGCCGGTCGAAGTGGACGCCGCGCACGAGGACCAGCTCGTCGCCTGGCTGTCCAAGCGCATGGGCGCGCCGATGAAGCCACCGCATCTGCAGACCCTGGGCTATGCGCTGGAGGGCGGCCGCCTGCTGCCGGGCGGCAAGGGGCCGGTCGCGCAGTTCATGTACCGCGACTACGCGGGCGCCAAGCTGACGCTGTACGTGTCCAACGAGATCGGCGACCTGAACCCGCTCGGCGCGCCCAAGCCGTCGGGCACGGGCGCCAATCAGGACACCGCTTTCCGCTTCGCGCAGGAAGGTGGGGTCAACGTCTTCTACTGGGTCGACGGGACGTTCGGCTACGCGCTGTCGGCGCAGGCCGACCGTGCCGAGCTGGCCCGCGTCTCGGCCGAGGTGTACCGGCAGCTCGCTGGCCCGCTGCCAGGCAAGTGACGCAGCGCCGCGCGCCGATGGAATGAAACCCGTCCGGCGCTGCTCTTGAACTCGATTCCCTCTGCTCGCCGCGCCGCGCGTGGCATCGCTCCAACGTCGTCTCCTCAAGGACCCCCATGACCCTCGATCGCCGCGACTTCCTCCAGCACACTCTGGCCGTCGGCGCCGCCCTGGCTGCCCTGCCCGCCGCGATGGCGCAAGGCAGCGCGGCCCCCGGCGGCATCGACGCGCGTGACCGTGTCTTCATCACCAACGAGGACTCGAACACGCTGGTCGTCATCGACCCGCGCCGCAACGCGGTCGAGACGACGATCAACCTGACCAGCTTCGACGAGGACCCGCGGCCGCCGTTCCGCTACGTCACGGCCGGCGTCGCGCCGACGCACGCGGCGATGATCCACAAGCCGCTGTACCACGGCTGCATCGACGCCCACG
>ERZ1066135.526-NODE-526-length-19597-cov-6.967915_pt1 | contig 19597 bp, 15 predicted proteins | sample MGYA00382782_ERZ1066135 | MGnify/ENA primary metagenome ERZ1066135 (study PRJEB33369, sample SAMEA5778365) | biofilm metagenome | biome: Industrial cooling water; feature: Water cooling tower basin; material: Biofilm | place: United Arab Emirates | collected... | reverse complement strand
GCATCGCGGGAGACAACGCGCTTCTCCTGGCGTTCAAGGCGGTCGAAGGGCAGGACGACTTCGCTTCGATGAAGGAGGTTGTCGGCCGCAGCTTGCGGCGCGGGCTCGAGGAGGGCGACCTGCCGGACCTGGTCGTGATCGATGGCGGCGCCGCGCAGCTCGAGAAGGCTCTCGAAGCGCGGGACGAGGCGGGGGCGTGGGATACGCCGCTGATCGGCCTCGCCAAGGCGCGCTCCGAGCGGCGCGTCGGCGGGGCCACGAAAGGCGCCGTGGAAGAGCGCGTCTACTTGCCCGGCGCGCACGAACCGATCGAACTCGCTCGCCACAGCCCTGCGCGCCTGCTGCTCGAGCGCATCCGCGACGAGGCGCACCGCTTCGCGATCACCTACCACCGCAAGGAGCGCGGCAAGCTGCGCTCGCAGATCGATTCGATCCCCGGCGTGGGCGACAAGAAGCGCAAGGATTTGTTGCGGCGCTTTGGAAGCGTCGCGGGCTTGAAGGAGGCCAGCGTCGAGGAGATCGCCGCGGTTCCGGGCATCGGCGCCGAACTCGCGGCGCGCATCCGCGAGCACCTGCAGGAGCCCGGCCGTTGAGCCCGTCCAAGGCGTCCAGCACCGGCGAGCGCGACTTCCGTTGGCGCGGCGAGCCGCGGGCGGTCGCGCGCGTGCACGCCGTGTTCGCAGCCGCCCTGGTCGCGTGCGTTGTCGCACGCGTCGTTGCGCAACGCTCATCCGCTTGGGTATCAAGTGTGTCGGACGCCGTGTGCGTGTTGCTCGCAATCCTGGCTTGGCGCGGCTGCACGCGCTTCGCGCGTCGCTACGGACTCGACGATCCGCTCTCGCGCACGCTCCAAATCGCGCTGGTTGGCGCGTGCGTCGGCTTGTGCGTGGTGCTTGCTCGAGCCGATGTCGTGGGCGAGCTCGAGTCGCGTGTCCACGCCGGCGATCGCGCGGCGCAAGCCGCCTTCTTCGCGTTGCACGGCGCCGGCTTTGCTCTGGGATCCGCGCTGCTGGCGGCGCTGGACGCGCGCGCTTGGTCCGCCCGCATCCAGCTGCAATTGGATTCCGTCGAGCGCGTCAAAACCAAGTCGATGCTGCACTTCGATCTGTTCCTGTCCGCAGCGTTCGCCGGCGCAACTGCGTGGGCCTGGGCGCTGCGGGAGACGAGTTGGCCCTGGCCGTTGCTGTCGCTCGCAGCGCTTGTTCCCGCGAGCGCACTCCACGCCTGGAGCACCGCGCGAGCGGTGGAGCGCTACCGAGGCAAGGTCCCCGACGCGCCGCGCACGCGATGAAGCTCCGGCCTCCGTCCCTGGGACGCGGCCGTTCGCACGGCGCGCGAGAACAAACGCTTTTGGCTCTGTTGGCGGCCGCTGCGGCGTGTGCGCCCGGTTGTGCGGCGTTGGGCTACGAGCCCGGCGCCTCCAACGTGGTGCGGGGACCGCTGCCCACGCGCGTGCAGCATCCGCTCGCGCTCACGCTTCCCAACCTGACGCCGCGCCGCGTGGTGACGCAGACTCCCGGAGAACTCGGGTTGGGCGCCGAGCTGGCGTACTCGAGCATCTTCGAACTCGCGGCCGAGCCCGGTCAGGCCGTGCGCTTCGACGCGGAGGTTCTGCGGGCCAGCGCGCGCGCGAGGTACGGGCTCGCAGCGCGCTGGGACCTCGAAGTGGAACTCGCGGGCGTGTACGGGTCGGGAGGATTTCTCGATCACTTCATCGACGAGTTCCACGACTTGATCGGCGCACCCGATCAAGGTCGCGACGACGCGCCGGAGGACGCGTTCGAAGCGCAGATGCGCTTTGGCGGACAGGAGGTGTATCGCTGGCGGCCCAACCGCGGACAGCTGGGCGACACGGCGTTGGTGCTCACATTTGGCGAGGAGTCGCTCGCTGCAGGCGAATGGGGCAACGCATGGCGCGTCGGCCTCGATCTACCCACGGGCGACGAAGACGATGGCTCGGGGAGCGGCGGGGTCGATTGGATCGCGGGATGGAACGGTGAGTACTCGAGCGGGGCCTTCAGCTACTTCCTGGGCGGAAGCTACGGCGTCGCGCGCGAGAGCGCGTTGTTCCGCGCGGCGGGTTTGGACCTGCCCGCGCGCGCGGCGGCGTTCTCGGCGCTCGAGTGGCGCTGGAATTCTCGGCTCTCGTGCGTCGTGCAGCTCGACCTGCAATCGCCGCTCGTTACGGACATCGATTTGGAGGAGATCGATCGGCCGATCCTCGACCTCGGTCTGGGCTGGGTGCGCGACCTCGGGCCCGCCTCGCGGCTGTGGGGCTCGTTCCACGAGGATCTCTTCGTGGACAGCGGTCCGGACTTCACGCTCATGTTGGGTTGGAACTGGAAGCGCTGATCTTCCTCCCTGGTAGATTGCGAGCCCAAGCCCGGCGGCCACGGGCGATCGCTGCGCGCTCGCGCGGCGTCGAAGTGCGCCAGTCCGGTGTTGCAAACACCTGCGCGGACGGAGACAGACGCGAATGAGGACGACTCGCTGGAGCGGCGGCGCCGCACACGTATTGGCGCTGGCCCTGATCTGCGGCGGCGCGAGCGGCGTACTGCACGCGCAGAGCGACGCTGAGCGCGCGATCAAGTCGAAGAACGCCGCGGAGCGCGTGGCGGCGGTGGCCGAGCTCCGAGCTGCGGGCGGCGAGAAGGCGGAGAAGGCGCTGGTCGGAGCGCTCGCCGATCGCGACTGGGAAGTGCTCGAGTGCGCGTCGCGCGCGCTGGGCGAACTCACGGCCAAGTCGGGCGCGAGTGCGCTCGCGCGGCTCGCGATCGACGCACCGGCGGCGCGCATTCGCCGTGCGGCGGCGATCGCGCTCGGCGCGATCGATGCGCAGAAGGCTGGTGAGGAACTGGGCAAGCAGACCGCGGGCAAGAACGCGCAGCGCGCTTGGGAAGCGCTCGCGCACGTCGCCGCCGCGAAGGATTGGAGCGGCAGCGAGGCCTTGCTCAAGAACCTGCGCAAGTCGCAGAAGGCCAAGGAAGTGCCCGAGCAGGTCGCCGCTGCTGGCGCGATCCACGCGCTGCTGGCTGCGGACATGGCCACCGTGCTGGGGGAGTATCTCGCCGGCGACAACGTGCAGTTCGCGGCCGCTGCGCTGAACGCCCTGACTGCGCGGCCGATCGCGGAGGCCGCGCCCGCGCTGCGGCAGGCGCTCGAGAAGGTCAAGCTCGACGACGTGCTCGAGCGGCGCCTGATCGGCGCGAGCAGCGCGCTGGCGGCGGCTGGACACGCAGCTGCGGTGACGTCGATGCTCGAAGCGCTCGCGGGCAACGCCGAGAAGAACGTTGCGGCGCGCGCGATGCGCTTGGCCGCTGCGTTGGCTTCGTCCGACCCGGCGCCGGCGCGCGACGCGGCCCATGCGGTGCTCGCGCGCGGCGTGGAGAGCGCTCACGCCGACGTGCGCGCCGCGGCCCTGCACGGCGGCGTGCGCGCGGGACACGACGGGGTGTTGACGAGCGCGCGCGCCGTGGCGGCCAAGGACGCGGATCCGCGCGTGCGGCTGATCGCGCTGCGCTCCGCGCTCGCCAAGTCGAGCGTCGCGGACGCTGAGCTGCTCGCGCTGGCGCTCGACCGGCTCAAGTCGGACGCCTCGCCGCTGGTGCGCGAGGAAGCGGCCGTGGCGCTCGCCAAGGCCAGCACTCCGGAGGCGCTCGCGGCGCTGAAGAACGCTGCGGCGGACAAGGACTGGGCGGTGGCGGTGTGCGCGATCATCTCGCTCGGCAAGACCACGCAGGAAGCCGCGCTGCCGATGCTGGTCGCACTGGCGCGGGAAGCGGATTGGCGCCTGCGCGGCGCGGCGGTCGTGGGGCTGTGCCACGTGACGAAGAAGGAGGCCGTGCCGCAGATCATCGCGGCGCTCGGCGACGCCGAGCCCGCGATCGCGCGCTCGGCCTACAACTACTTGCGCGCGCTCTCGCGCAAGGATTTGCCGCTCGAAGCGGGGCCCTGGCAGGCGTGGTGGAAGGAGAACGAGCAGCGGCTGCGCATGTGGACGCCGCAGGAAATCAAGGAGCGGCGCGAGAAGTACGGCTACTCGCAGTCGATCTACGAGGTGTTCCGCGACCTCGACGTGATCGTGCTCGACAGCCGCGGCGACCACATCCAGACCGTGCTCGACAAGGTCAAGGGAGACGAGCGCAACGCGCCGGTGAAGGAAGGTGAGGACGGCCCGGCGCGCGCCATCGCGTACCGCATGACGACCGCGGGCCGGCACAAGGCCGACGGACTGCATCCGCACGCGGTGTACGTCTCCAACTGCACGGGCGAGGTGAGCCCCGAGGATCTCGAGCGCATCGCCTGGTTCGTGCGCACGGGCGGGTACCTGTTCGGTTCGTGCTGGTCGCTGCACGAGACGATCGAGCGCATCTATCCGGGCGTCGTGCGCAAGTTCGAGAGCGGCGGCGAAGTGCTCGACACGGTGGAGGCCGAACCGTGCGCCGCTCGCAGCACCTATCTCGAAGGCGTGTTCGAGGGCGGAGTCGAGCCGGTCTACAACCTCGAGGGCGCGCACCTGATCGAAGTGCTCGACCGCGAGCGCTGCGAGATCCTGGTCGACAGCCCGCAGTGCGCGCAGAGGTGGGGCATCGGCAACCTCGCCGTGTGGTTCCGCGCCGGGCACGGGCTCGTGCTCGACTCGGTGAACCACTTCGACAACCAGGGCTTCATCAACGCCACGTGGATCAAGGAGACCGAAGAGCGCCAAGCCTTTGCGGTCGACCACATGGGCTTGAGCTACGCGGACCTGCGCGCGACGGCCGGCGAGAAGTGGTGGGGCGGCAACACCAAAGCCGCCGAGAAGATCTACGACCGCACCGCGCTGAAGCTGGTGACGAACATCGTGCGCAGCAAGCGCCTCGAAGAGCCTTGAGCGCGGCGGCAGGAGGGCGCGCGCAGCTGCGCTACGGTTGCTCGAGCTGGACGGAGAAGGGCTGGAACGGGACCTTCTATCCGCCGGGCCTGCCGCCGCGTGCGCAGCTGGCGCACTACGCGACGCAGTTCGACACGGTCGAGGCGGATGTCACGTACTACCGCACGCCGGACCGCGCCATGGTGCGCGGCTGGGCGGAGCGCACCCCCGAAGGTTTCGTGCTCTCGGCCAAGTTTCCGCGCAACATCGTGCACGGCGGCGAGGCGGCGCAACCCGACGGCTCGAAGGTGCTCGTGTGGGAGCACGTGGAGAGCGAGTGCGAGGCGTTCCTGAACGCGATGTCGCTGCTCGGGCCCAAGTGCGGTCCGCTGGTGCTCCAGTTCCCGTACTTCAACCGCAGTGCGTTCACGTCCGCGGGCGTGTTCCTCGAACGCCTCGACAGCTTCTTGGGGCGGCTCCCGCGCGAGTTCCGCTACGCGGTCGAGGTCCGCAACAAGGCCTGGATCGACGCGCCGCTGCTCGAGCTGCTGCGCCGCCGCGGCGCGGCCTTCGTGGCCGTCGAGTTGCCCTACTTGCCGCACCCGCTCGAGCTCAGCCGGCGCTTCGACCTGTTGACCGCCGACTTCGCTTACGCGCGCCTGATCGGGGACCGCAAGAAGATCGACGCCTTGAGCGACGTGCTCGACCGGACCTTGATCGACCAGAGCGAGTCGATCGGGCGCTGGGCGGAACTGGTGCACGGATTGCTCGCCAGAGCGCAGCGCGTCTACGTGTACGCCAACAACCACTTCGCGGGTTTTGCGCCCGAAACGATCCGTGCGCTGGCCCAGCGCGTGGAGGCCCTCGGCGCCGAGCGCTCCTGACCCGCGGGAGAGCAGGCGTTCTCCGGGCGCGCGGCGTGCTATGGTGAAACCGTCGGCAATCTTCGACCGCCGGCATCCACCATGGGCCTGTTCGATTTCCTCAAGAAGAAGTCCGATCCCGCCGCCGGGGTCGATCCCGCCGTCGCACGCCGCGTCCAAGAGCTGATCGTCGCGCTCAAGGATCCCAGTCCCAAAGCGCGCATGGACGCCGCCGAAGAGCTGCGCAAGCTGGGTCTGAAGGCCGCCGCGGCGCAGGTGGCGCTCGAAGAGGCGACCTGTGACGAGGACAACGAAGTCTGCACGGTCGCGGCCGAGGCGCTGACGACCATTCGGCGTCAGATCGACGCGGCCTCGCGGTGAGTTGGTTCCGGCGCGAGCGGCCGGCGCCCCCTCAACCTCCTCCGCCGGACCCCGTCGCGCTCGTGCGTGCGTACCACGCGGCGAGCACGCACCACCACCACCGCTACGCCTTCGGGCCCGGCGAACTGGATTGGGCCACGCAGCCCGATCCCTTCCGGCGCTACGTCGGCGCTCCCAGCGTTGCGCTCGAGCTGGTCGAGCCCGGAGATGAACTCGGAGACGAGCCGCGTTACGAGCCCGCGTTCTGCTCGGGAGAAGTTCCGCCGGCGGCGCTGAGCGCGCGTTCGATCGCGCAACTGTTCTTCGATTCGCTCGCGCTCTCGGCGGCCAAACGTTCGGGCGACGCGCACTGGTACCTGCGCTGCAATCCATCGAGCGGCAACCTGCATCCCACCGAAGGTTGGTTGATCTGCGGCCCGCTGCGCGGCGTGTCGGACACGGCCTTCGTCGCGCACTACGCGCCGCGGGCGCACGCGCTCGAGATCCGGGCCCGGATCGCGGAGCAAGCCTGGAGCGAACTCGCCGCAGGCCTGGGGCCGCACGCGTGCTTCGTCGCGCTCACCACGATCCACTGGCGCGAGGCGTGGAAGTACGGCGAGCGCGCGTTCCGCTACTGCCAGCACGACGTCGGCCACGCGCTCGGCGCACTCGCGGTCGCCGCTGCGGGACTGGGGTGGCGCGCGCACGTGCTCGACGACGTCGGCAGCGACGAAGTGGGGGCCTTGCTCGGCGTGAACGAACAGCGCGGGCCGTTCGCGGAGGCGCCGGAGGTGCTCGTCGCACTCGGCCCTGCGCCCGCGGACGGTTCCGCCTGGCGGCCGCTCGCGCCCAGTCCGCAGGCATTGCGCGCCGCCAGCGCCGCGGTGCGCGTGGGAATCGCCAACGAGCTTTCGAGCGGTTGGGTGGATTGGCCTGCGATCGAGGCCGTTCACGCTGCGACGCGCAAGCCGCGCACCGTCGGCGCGCACACGCTCGGGCTCAGTCCACGTTTGCCTGCGAGCGTTCCGGATCGAGAGCCGATCGCGCTGCGCCGCGTCGTGCGGGGACGACGCAGCGCGGTGGCCTTCGACGCTCGCACCGGCACGACCGCCGACGCGCTGTGGCAGGCGCTCGCACGCACCACGCCGCGCGCCGGCGCCGTGCTCCACGACCTCGCGCCCTTCGACCCCACCGTCGACCTAGCTGTTTTCGTGCACCGCGTCGATGGCCTGGAAGCAGGCCTTTATTTGCACCTGCGCGATCCGCGTCGAGCCGACCGTTGGCGGGCCGTGTCGACGCTCGCCCGCGGCGCGACACGTGTCGAGCAGGCCGGCGGGCTGGAGGTCTGGCGGCTGCGCAGCGGCGACCTGCGCGCCCACGCGCGTTCGGTCTCGTGCCATCAAGAGATCGCCTCCGACGGGTGCTTCGCGCTGGCGATGCTGGCCGAATTCGACGGTCAGCTCGATTCGCGCGGCGCGTGGATGTACCCCCGTCTTTACTGGGAGTGCGGCTGGATCGGTCAGATGCTGTACCTGGAGGCCGAGGCGCTGGGCCTGCGCGCCACCGGGATCGGGTGTTTCTTCGACGACGCGCTGCACACGCTGTTGGGGCTGCAGGACGCGAGCTTCCGCAGTCTCTACCACTTCACCGTGGGCGGCGCGCTCGACGATCCGCGCATCACCAGCGAGGCGCCCTATGCTATGCGGCCCGCCGTCGGCCCCTGAGCGACTCGAGCGACGCCACGGCGCTCCCACGCGCACCCACAAGAGCATCGGAATCCACGCATGTCCTCGGCCATGAAGCTTGTCGAACGGTCCGCGATCCTCGACTACGTGACCTACGAAGAGCAGCGCGAGCAGCTGCGCGCTCGCGTGCTCGCCGAGAAGGCCCGGCGTCGTGTGCACGTCGGCGAGCACCTGACCTTGCTGTTCGAGAACCGCGACACGGTGCGCTACCAGGTTCAGGAGATGGTGCGGATCGAGCGCATCGTGAAGGAAGCCGACATCCTCCACGAGCTCGAGACCTACAACGAACTGCTCGGCGGTCCGGGCGAATTGGGCGCGACGCTGCTCATCGAGATCGACGACGCGCAGGAGCGCGCGCGCAAGCTGTCCGAGTGGATGGAGCTGCCCTGGCGCCTGTACGCCGAACTCGACGGCGGCGAGCGCGTCTACGCGCGCTTCGACGAACGTCAGGTGGGAGAGGCGCGCCTGTCCGCGGTGCACTACGTGAAGTTCGCGGTCGGCGGTCGCACTCCCGTCGCGATCGGCTGCGACCTACCTGGGATCGACGCGCGGACGCTGCTGCGGGACGAGCAGCGCACGGCTCTTTCGGAAGACCTCGTCGTTCGCTGACGCAGCCGCGCGGCCTGTCACGGGCCGCGTTCGGCCCATCAAGTTTGGGCCCTGAGGCGACCCGCGCAGCGCTTTGGGAGCGAGGCTGGGCGCGCTTCGCGGGCGCGCGACGGGCCCGAGTCAGCGGCGCTTGGGCGGCTGGTCGTCCGCCGGAGGCTCCGGCGTGTTCCGCGGCGGCGGTCCAAGCCCGTCGGAGGCGGCGCCGTACTCGTCTTCCCAGTCGCCGACCGGTTCGATCTCGGGCGCCTGACCCTGCTGCGCGATCAGCTTGTCGCGCTCGAGGGCGCGCTTGATCGACTCGTCCATCCGCTGCGCGACGATCAGCGACTCGTCGAAATGCCAAGTCAGGTGCGGCAGCTTGCGCATCTCGAGCACGCCCGCGACCTTGCGCTGGATGAATCCGGCGGCGGAATCGAGCATGTGCTGCGCCTTGCTGCGCTCCGAGCGCCCGCCGAGCACCGAGTAGAAGATCTTGCCGTGCAGCAAGTCGGGCGAAAGCTCGACGCGCGTGATCGTGATGAACCCCACGCGCGGGTCCTTGAGTTCGAACTCGAGCGCGTGCGCCGCGCGCTCCTGGATGCGCGCCTGAAGTCGGGCGATCGTGCGGGGATTGGCCAAGGTAGTGGGGGAGCGCGCGCCGTGTGCGCGGCGCGCGCCGCCGTGCTTTCGTCAGATCAGGTGCGAGCCAGCTTGCGCTTGACGGCCACGACCTTGTAGCCCTCGACGATGTCGCCGATCTCGTAGGCGTCGAAATCGCGCACCGTGATGCCGCAGTCGAAGCCTTCGCGCACTTCGCGCACCTCGTCCTTGTCGCGGCGCAGGCCCGCCAGCGCGCTCTCGTGGATGCGCTTGCCGCCGCGCAGCACGCGCACCTTGTTGTCGCGCTGCAGCGCGCCGTCGATGACGTGCGAACCGGCGATGTTGCCGAACTTCGACGACACGAAGATCGCGCGCACTTCGGCGTGGCCGGTGATCTGCTCGGTCATCTCCGGCGCAAGCTCGCCCTCCATCATCTTGTGGAGGTCGTCGAGCAGCTCGTAGATCACCTCGTAGGGACGGATCTCGACCGAGGCGTGCTCGGCCGCTTCGCGCGCTTCGCTGTTCACGCTCACGCGGAACGCGAGCACGATGCCGCCCGAGGCCGCCGCCAAGTTGACGTCGCTCTCGGTGACGGTGCCCAGGCCCGACTGCAGCAGCTTGACGTCGATCTCGTCGTTCTTGAGGTTCGAGATCTGGCTCTCGAGCGCCTGCAAGGAACCCTGCACGTCGGTGCGCAGGATGACGTTGATCATCTTCTTCGACTGCGCCGCGACGGCCGCGAGGATGTTCTCGCTGGTGATCTGCTTGCGCTCGGCGAGCGAGGTCAGGCGCGCCTTCTTGCGCCGTTCTTCGGCGACTTCACGGGCCTGCTCCAGCTTCTGCACGACGTAGAACGAGTCGCCGACGGTGGGGAGGTACTCCGAGAGACCCGTGACCTGCACGGGCATCGAGGGGCCCGCGGTTTCGATCTCGACGCCGTGGTCGTCGTACATCGAGCGCACGCGGCCGTAGCCCTCGCCGGCGAGGATCACGTCGCCCTTGTTGAGCGTGCCGTCCTTCACCAGCAGGTGAGCGACGCGGCCCTTGCCCTCCTGGACTTCCGCTTCGAGCACGACGCCCGACGCGGGACCCTTGGAGTGCGACTTGAGCTCGAGCATCATCGATTCGTCGAACACCCGTTCGAGCAACTCGTCGACGCCCGTGCCGGTGAGGCCGCTGATCGGGAGCATGGCCACGCCGTGCTCGCTGTCCCACTCTTCGGGGTTCAGCCCGGCCTTGGCGAGCTGTTCCTTGACGCGCTGCGGGTTCGCGTTCGGCTTGTCGACCTTGTTGATCGCCACGACGATCTTGGTCTTGGCCGCGCGCGCGTGGTTCAAGGCCTCGACCGTCGAGGGCATCACGCCGTCGTCCGCCGCGACAACCAGCACGACGATGTCCACGGCCTGCGCGCCGCGGGCGCGCATCGCGGTGAACGCCTCGTGGCCCGGCGTGTCGAGGATCGTCAGCGTGTGGCCCGAGCGCGTCTTGATCTGGTACGCGCCGATGTGCTGCGTGATGCCGCCCGATTCGCCCTCCGCGATGCGCGAGTTGCGCAGTCGGTCGATGAGCGTCGTCTTGCCGTGGTCGACGTGGCCGAGGATCGCGACCGTCGGCGGCCGCACGACCAGGTCGGCTTCCTCGACGGCGGTGCGCTTGCGCACGATCTCGGTGATGAGCACGTCTTCGGCGTGGACATCCTTGGCCACGTCGAGCTCCACCTGGAACTCCATCGCGAGCAGGCCCGCCGTGTCCTCGTCGAGCACGGAGTTCTGCGTGAGCAGCCCCATGTTGCTCTCCATCACCTTGGCGAGCAGCTGCGAGACCTTGATCGAGAGCGCCTCGGCGAGCTTCTTGACCGTGATGGGCGTCGAGATGCTGACGGTGCCGCCGGAGGACGGCGAGATGCCGATCTCCGTGCTGCGACCACGCGGACCGCGCGGCGTCGGCGCGCCCGGCGTCGGACCGCCGCGCTTGCTGCGCAGGAAGCGCGCGGATTCCTTCTCCTTGAGCTGCGTCGCCGTGAGCGTGCCGCGGCTCGCCTGGTCGCCGCGCACGAGCGCCTTGCGCTTGTCGTGGCCAAGCGTGGGCTGCACGTTGGGAGCGACGTCGTCCTTCGAGCGCAGGCGCCGCGACTCGGGCTTCTTGGGCTCGGTCTTGGCCTGCACCTTCGAGAGGTCGACGAAGCCGACGACCTTGCCGGCGCGGCGCTTGGCCGCCGGCCGCACGATGTCGCCGTCGCCGCCGGGGGCGGGCGCATCCGGCGCAGGTTCAGCGCCCAGCGCAGCGGGCGCGACGGGCGTGGGTTCTTCCGTCGCGGGTGCGTCCGGCGCCGGAAGCGGACCAGCGGATAGGGGCGCGGCGGGCTCCAGCGGCGTCTGCGGGCGCACATCGGCCGGAGCCGCGCTCGGTTCGACGCGCGCGGGAGCCGGGGTGGCGACAGTCGGGGCAGCCGTGGAAGCGGCAGCAGCGGACGGAGCCGCTGCGCTCGGCGCCTCGGCGGCCGGCGCGACGACCTTCGGCGCCGCAGGGGCTTCGGCGACCGGCGCTTCGTGCTGCGCGGCCGCGGGCGTTGAGAAAGTGGTGGAGGTCGGCGTGGCGAGCTTCGGCTCGGCCGGAGCACTCGGAGTTGCCGGAGCGATCGGAGCGGGCGCGGTCGAAGCCGCCGGAGCGACCGGTGCGTCGAGCTGCGCAGCGCTCGATGTGGCGGCGCTCGCTGCGGGGGCCGGACTCGGCGCGGGCTCCGACGCGGGCGCTGCGGCGTCCGCGGGATCGTCTTCGCCGATCCCCGCGAGGGACGTGCGCTTCTTCTTCTTTTTCACCAGACCGGGAATGCCGGTCTCCGTGCCATCACCCGCGCCTGCGGCCGCGCCCGCGGCGGCTGCCGGGACGATGCCGTTCGCTTCGAGCGTGCCCTGCACGTGAAGCAGCGTGAACTCGTCGAGGGTCGACTGCGGCCCCTTGATCTCGTGGAAGCCGAGTGCGCGAAGCTTGGTCGCCAGCTCTTGGCCGGAGAGCCCATAGTCCTTCGCCAACTCGTGTACGCGTTTCTTGGTCACCCGGTGTCCTTGAGTTCAGTCTGTCGTGCGCGGCTGCGGCTCGAGGCCGCGCACCGCATTCGTAATCTTAGCGGTCGTTTGCGGGCGTTCGCAGGACCGCCGCTCGGACGGTCCGTTGCCTGCGCCGGGCCGCGACCATCCGTACCTAGCCCTGAGTTCCCTCAGCGTCTGCGTCGGCGTCCAACTCGCCGTCCGTTTCGCCCGCCGCGGCCTCGCCGCTCGCGGGCGCGCCGCCCATCGACTCCGCCTCGAATTCGGTGCGGGTCTTGATGTCGATGTCCCAACCGCAGAGCCGGCTGGCCAGGCGCACGTTTTGGCCCTTCTTGCCGATCGCCAGCGACTGCTGGTCCTCGTCGACGATGACGACCACGGTGTGGTTGTCGACGTCGGGGAAGATGTTGTCGATGTGGATCGTGGCCGGCTTGAGGCCGTTGAGCACCAAGGTCTCGAGCGAATCGCTCCAGCGTGTGATGTCGATGCGCTCGCCGCGCAACTCGTCGATCACGGCCTTGATGCGCGAGCCGCGCACCCCGACGCAGGCGCCGATGCAGTCGATCTTGGGGTCCGAGCTGATCACGGCCATCTTGGTGCGGTAGCCCGGCTCGCGGACCACGCGCTTGATGTCGATGATGCCGTCGGCGATCTCGGGCACTTCGAGTTCGAACAGGCGACGCACGAGGTCTTGGTGCGCGCGGCTCACTTCGATGCGCACGCGCGGCCCGTCCTTGCGCACTTCGACCACGATCGCGCGGATGCGGTCGCCGGGCTGAAAGGTCTCGCCCTTCACGCGCTCGGACTTGGGCAGGTAGGCCTCCACGCGGCCGAGGTTGATGACCAGATCCTCGCCGTCGAAGCGCTGCACGGTGCCGTTGATGAGCTGGCCGACGCGGCTCTCGAACTCGTCGTAGAGCTTGTCGCGCTCCGCCTCGCGGAGCTTTTGGTTCATCACCTGCTTGACCGCTTGCGCCGCGATGCGGCCCAGTTCGGCGAGGTCGAACTCGTAGACCTCTTCGTCGTCCTCCATCGACACCTCGCCCGTCTTGCGGTCGATGCGTACGACGAGGTCCTCGCCCGTGCCCAGACGCTTGCGAACGCCCAGGGCGAGTGCGTCCTCCAGGGCCAGGAAGATCGTCTCCTTGTCGATCTCCTTGTCCCGATGGATGATGTCGATCATCCGCAGGATGTCTTCGTTGTTCATGGCTCGTGCGTGTGAGGGCGCTCGTGGGTGAAGTCGCGCCGGGAGCGTCCGAAGCGTCCGGTGCGGCGCGCCCCCCGACCATGTTCGTCTCGGCCTGCGGCGCAGGTCGGGAGAGCAGGCAGTCGGAAAGCTCAGGAAGCGGGCGCCCTCTGGAGTGGGCTCGCCCGCTTCCTCGCCGCGCATGGACCGCCGGTTGCCCGCCGGTAGCGCGAAGGGGGAACAGTCTGGCGTGGAGCGAAGGCAGCGTCAACCTCGAGCCGCGCAACCCTCGCGCGCGGGACAGCGCCTGCCGCGGACTATGCTCTGCGCTGTGATCTGGCCCGCTGTGCCCTCCGCCGTCGCCGACCTGCGCAAGCCCCTGTGGCTGGCGTTGGCGCTCGCCGTGAGCGTCGCCGCCCAGGCTGCTCGCCAGGCGACGCCGGGGCTGGCGGAGCGCTTGGCCGAGCTCGATGCGGGCGCTCCAGCCCGCCGTGCCGCGGCTCTCGAGGAACTTGCACGCCTGGGCCCGGCAGCCGCGGCTGCGGCGGTCGACCTGCCGCTCGAGCAGTGGTGGGCGCTGCCCGTCCAGGCCCGGCGGGCCCGCGTCGAGTTGTTCCTCCGGGCGGCGGGCGCCGAGGACCTGGGGCGGGTCCGCGACCGCATCGAGGATCCCGACGCCGCGCTGGCGGAACGCTGGACCGATTTTCTGGCGGCGCCGCGGCTGCGTTCGGAGCTTGCGCAGCAACGCGCGGAGCTCCTCGAGCAGTTGGCGCGCGCGGCCCTGCACGCCGAGGTGCGCGCAGCCGCGGTTCGCGCGCTCTCGCGCATCGAAGCGGGCCCGGCGCGCGACGCCCTCGAGCGGCTGATCGCGAGCGCCGGCGAGCCGGAGCGCGTGCTCGCCGCACGCGCCCTGGCGCGTTCTCCGCGCGAGCCCGAACGCGTCGTGCGCCAGGTCGTGTCCCAGCTCGAGCGCGGCGGCGCGAGCACCTTGACCGAACTGGTGCGCAACGGACTGGCCGACGCGTTGGCGCGCACGCCCGCGGGAGGTGAGACCAAGGCCGACCGCGAATTGCTCGCGACGCTCGTCGCGCATCCCGACCCCGTGTTGGCGCAGGCCGCCGGTCAGGTGCTCATCGAACTCGCCGAGCGCTGCGCGCAGCGCTCCGAACCCGAACGCGCCGAACGTGTGCTCCACGCCGCGCTCGACTGCGGGTTCGACGACTTCGAATTGCTCGCCTGCCGCGCGCGACTGGGGATCCAGAACGGCGCGGCCGCGAGCGCCGGAGATGCTGCGCGCGAGATCGTGCGCCGCCATCCGGCGAGCGGGTCGTTCGCGGTGCGTCTGCGCCGGGCGACGGGCCGGATGCTCGAGGGCGGCGCGCGGCTCGCGCAGGCCGATCCGGCCGCGGCGCTCGAAGCGCTGCGCGGCGCCGACGCGCTGCTCGGTGCGCTGACGCGCGAGGCTGCGGGAACGGCGCGCGTCGAGGCCGGCGGGGTCGAGCTCGAAGCGCTCGCCCTGCGCGCCGTGTGCGCAGCTCACCTGGTGCTCGCCCAACTGTGCGCCGGTCGCGGGGACGACGATCCGCGCACCCTCGAAGCAGCGCGGGAACTCGATCTGCGCTTGATCACGATCCGCCAGGCCCTGGCGCGACGCGCGGACGTTCGTTTGGGAGAGCGCGACGCTTCGCTCGACGACGTGAGCGCCCACGCCTACGGACCGGGCTCGCTGTTCTTCGCTTCGCGCGTCGCGACGGGGTACTCGCGCGAACGTTGGCTCGAGCTCGAAGGCGCGTGGCATCAGGCGCTGGCCAACGTGACGCGCGGGCTCGTGCCGGGCTTCGAGGGCAAAGCCCTGTTCGATGCGCGCTTCGCCGACCCGCTCGCCGACGACGAGCGGCGCACGGCGCTCGAGCAGTTGCGCTTGGCGCGCTTCGAAGCGCTCAACGCGGCGCTCGCACGGCGCGTGGAGCGCCTGCAGCGCGACGTACAGGACGCGGGCGCCGAAGCGACCGAGCTGATCGAGATGCTCGGCTGGCAGCGTGTGCTCGCGCAGCGCCAGCAGGAGGAACTCGACAAACCCAGCGAGTCGCTCTTGCTGCAACGCGAGTTCTCGCGCGCGCCGCTGCTCTACATCGAACGCTTGCGCGACAACGGCCGCAGCGGCGCAGCGCGCAAGCTCGCCGAACGTGCGGTCGTCGACATCGGCGCCCTGCGCGGCGCGCTCGACGACTACCAGTTCGAGCTGGCGCTCTCGCGCGCGGAATCCGCCCTGGGCGGCGTCCTCATGGATCAGGACGAGCCCGCGGGCGCCGAACAAACGCTGACCAAATCGCTCGACCGACTGCGCGCGCTCGAGCAGCGCTTGGAAGCCGACGGACGCTCGGCGGGGCGCGAGTTGGTGCGCAGCGCAACCGCCGGCGTGCTCGTGAGTCTGGCGATCAACGCCAACGTCAAAGCGAACAATCCCGCGCGCGCCGTGGAGTACTTCGAGCGCGCCTACGAGCTCGACCAGAGCGACTTCATGCGCGTGCTGCTCGCCTGCTACCGCGCGCGCGCTGGGCGCATGGACGAAGCTCGCGCGATCTTGCGCGAGACTCCCATCGAGCCCGCGAACTACTACAACGCTGCGTGCACGCACGCCTTGCTCGGCGAAACGGAGCTGGCGCTCGACTACCTCGCGCGCGACTTCCGCGAGCTGCGCACGAGCGCCGGAGCGCGCCAGCGCCAGCAAGAGTGGGCCCGCAAGGATCCAGACCTCGCAGCCCTGCGTGGCGATCCACGTTTCGAGGCCTTGGTGCGCAGCGAGTCCGACGAGCAACCCGCGGAGCAGAAGCGTTGACGACGGTGGTTTCAGGAGCAGTGCGTCTGACAGGTCGCGGCCGCAAGCGGTTCGAGGGCGGCCATCCGTGGATCTTCGCGGACGACCTCTCCGCCGCGGAGGCGCCGGCCGGCGCCACCGTGGCAATCGAGGATCCGCGTGGGGCGATCGTCGGCTACGGGCTGTTCAGCTCGCAGTCCAAGATCCGCGTGCGCGTCTTCTCGCGCGGCGAACAGCCGCCGGCGCCGGAGCACTGGAGTGGGCGGGTGGCGCGTGCGCTCGCCGCACGGCGCGAGTTGGGCTTGCTCGAACCGGACGGGGCTTGCCGGCTCATCGCCGGCGACGCCGACGGCGTTCCGGGGATGGTGGTCGATCACTACGCGGGCGTGTGCGTGCTGCAGAGCGGCTTCCAAGGCGCGGATGCGATCCGCGACGAACTTGTCGAGGCGCTCCACGCGCAGTTGGCGCCGCGCGCGATCGTCGAACGTTCGGACAGCGCCGTGCGCAAGCTCGAAGGGCTCGAGCGGCGCGTCGAAGTGCTGCGCGGCGCGCTCGCGGGCGAGGTCGAAGTCCGCGAGGACTCGCTGCGCTACGAGGTCGACGTGCTCGGTGGGCACAAGACCGGGCACTACCTCGACCAGCGCGACAATCGGCGCCGCGCCGCCCGTGCGGTGCGCGGCGGCGAGTTTCTCGACGCCTTCTGCTACGACGGGTTGTTCGCGGTGCGCGCGGCGCTCGCGGGCGCGCGGCACGTCGTGTGCCTCGACCAGGCTGAGGCTGCGCTCGAGCGCGCTCGCCGCAACGCGGAGCGCAACGGCGTGCTCGCGCGCCTGAGCTTCGAGCGTGTCGACGTGATGCGCGAGCTGCGCGGCCGCGAGGACTTCGTCCGGCGCTTCGAGGTGGTGGTGGTCGACCCGCCGGCGTTCGCCAAGAACAAGGGCGAACTCGTCGGGGCCGAACGCGGCTACCGGGAGCTGAACGCCCGGGCGCTGTCGCTCGTGCGCGACGGCGGGTTGCTGGTGAGCGCCTCGTGCTCGTACGCGATGAGCCCGCAGATGTTCGTGCACACGCTCGGCGCGGCGGCGAACCAGGCGCAGCGCGACGTGTTCTTGGAGGCGCTGTGCGGCGCCGCCCCCGACCATCCGCACCTGCTGACGCTGCCCGAATCCAACTACCTCAAGTGCGCCTTCCTGCGCGTGCGCGATTGAGGCTCCGCTCGCACGCGGCTAACCTTGTTCGGCGCCGGCTGTGCAGCCGCCCGCGCGCGCGATGACCGCCCCGACCCAGATCGAATTCGTGCTCAACGGCGAGCGCCGCGTGGCGCCCGCCGGGGCGACGCTTGCGCAGCTGATCGCCGAGTTGGGCCTGCGCTCGGAGCTGGTGGCCGTCGAGTGCAACGGCGCCGTGGTGCGCCGCGCCGAGCACGCGCAGCGGCGCCTGGCGGCGGGGGACGTGCTCGAACTCGTCACGTTGGTGGGTGGAGGCTGAGGCGCAGCCCGCCGCCCGATCCAGCGCAGCTCGATCCAGCGCCAGCGATCCGCCACGAGCGCGGGCCGGCTGCTCCAAGCGACGTCGACCAAGCAACGATGAATCCCGCCACCTCCTGCACCGAGCCCGCCGACACCCCGCTCGTGGTCGGGCGCATCACCCTGCGCTCGCGCCTGCTCGTGGGCACCGGCAAGTACGCGACGAACGAAGTGATGCGCGACGCGCTCGCGCTCAGCGGAACCGACTGTGTCACGGTCGCGGTTCGGCGCGTGAACCTCGGGCGCGGCGAGCCTTCGTTGCTCGACTTCATCGACCGCTCGCGCTACCAGATCCTTCCGAACACCGCGGGCTGCTACGACGCCAAGACGGCGATCCGCACCGCGGAGCTCGCGCGCGAATTGCTCGGCTCGACGTGGGTCAAGCTCGAGGTGCTCGGCGATCCCCGCACGCTGCTGCCCGATCCCGTCGGAACGCTGGAGGCCGCGCGCGAACTCGTCGCGCAGGGGTTCGACGTGCTGTGCTACTGCTCGGACGATCCGCGCCTGGGCGTGCGCCTGGCGGAGATCGGCGTCGCGAGCGTGATGCCCGCCGGCTCTCCGATCGGCTCGGGACAGGGCGTGCTCAACCCCAACGCGATCCGCATCCTGCTCGAGCTGATCGACAAGCCGGTGATCGTCGACGCCGGCGTGGGCACTGCGTCGGACGTGGCGGCGGCGATGGAATTGGGCGTCGCGGGCGTGCTGCTCAACAGCGCGGTGGCGCTCGCGCGCGATCCGCTGCGCATGGCGGCGGCGATGCGCGACGCGTGTCGAGCTGGTCGCAATGCCTTCCTCGCCGGCCGCATCGAGCGCCGCTTGTACGCCAACGCCTCCTCACCGCTCGAGGGTGTTGTCGGGGGCGCAGTGGTCGGTGGCGCCGCGAGCGCGAAAACCTGAGCCGTCCGTGATCTCCGCCATGTTGCAGATCTCCTCGGGCGACGGCGGCGTCGCCGCTCCGCTCAGCAGCGCCGCCGCCGCGCAGGCGCTCGCCCTGACGGCCTTCGCGCTCGCGCTGGCGCCCTTGGCCGTGCGCTTGGCGCGCGTGGTGCACCCCGGCCGCAACGTGTTCTTCGCGCGCTGGGGCTTCTCGCACGTCGCGCTGGCGTTGCTGCTCTCCGCCGGCGCGCTCGCCACGGCGGGACCGTTGGCCCAGGCGCTGGATCTGGCGCCGCTGAGCACGCTCCACACGCTCGGACTGCAGTGCGCGCTGTTGCTGCCGACCGTGGCGCTGATCGTCGCGCTCGCCGGTCAACTCGATCCCGACGGCTGGCGCTCGCTGGGCCTGCGCGCCGAGGGATCGGTCAGCGCGATTGCGTCCGGTCTGATCGGCTACGTGTGCGCCGTTCCAGGGCTGCTTGGACTGCAGATCCTGGCGCGCTTTGCGATCGAACGCAGCGGCATGGAGTTCAAGGCTCAGGCCCTGACGGACTACGCGAGCGGTTTGGCGGGCGCGGATCTGGCGCTGTTCGCGGTGCTCGCCGTCGTGGTCGCGCCGCTCATCGAAGAGCTCCTGTTCCGTGCCTTCCTCCAGCCGCTGCTGGTGCAAAACCTCGGCGACCGGGGCGGCGTGGCCGTGACGGCGCTGCTGTTCGCGGCGGCGCATGCGAACCTCGCCTCCTTCTTCCCGATCTTCGCGCTGGGCATCGTGCTCGGCGCCACGATGCTCCGCACGCAGCGCTTGGCCGCGCCGTTCGTGGTCCACGCCGTGCACAACGGCCTGACGCTGCTGCTCGTGACGTCGACGTCGAGTTAGCGCGCGCAGCACCGATCGCCATGACACAGTTTCCTCGCCGCGGCCTGTTCCATCCCGTCGAAGGCGGCGCGTTCGTCGCGCACAACGCGGTCGTCACGGGCGACGTGACCCTCGGGCCGGAGGTGGGCGTGTGGTTCGGCTGCGTGCTGCGCGGGGACGACGCGCCGCTGCGCATCGGCCGCGGAACGAACATCCAAGACCTCACCATGGTGCACGCGGACACGGGCGTGCCCAACGAGATCGGCGAGGACTGCACGGT